>Ga0111539_10003801_pt1 | contig 19860 bp, 22 predicted proteins | sample RhiMethybrSRZTD1_FD_79667 | JGI IMG/M metagenome (GOLD analysis project Ga0111539, IMG submission 79667) | Populus rhizosphere microbial communities from Tennessee, USA - Rhizosphere MetaG P. TD hybrid SRZTD1 (version 2) (version 2) | ecosystem: Host-associated > Plants > Roots > Rhizosphere >... | reverse complement strand
TCCGACTTCGTCGAGATGTTCGTCGGCGTCGGCGCGTCGCGCGTCCGCGACCTGTTCGAACAGGGCAAGAAGAACGCGCCCTGCATCATCTTCATCGACGAGATCGACGCCGTCGGCCGTCACCGTGGCGCCGGCCTGGGCGGCGGCCATGACGAGCGCGAGCAGACGCTGAACCAGTTGCTCGTCGAGATGGACGGCTTCGAGTCGAACGAAGGCGTCATCCTCATCGCCGCGACCAACCGTCCCGACGTGCTCGACCCGGCGCTGCTGCGTCCGGGCCGCTTCGATCGGCGGATCGTCGTCGGCCGGCCCGACGTCAAGGGCCGCGAGGGCATCCTTATCGTTCACACCAAGAAGATTCCGCTCTCGGACGACGTGGACATCCGCGTGCTCGCGCGCGGCACGTCGGGCTTCTGCGGCGCGGATCTGGCGAATCTGGTGAACGAGGCGGCGCTCAACGCCGCGCGCTACAACCAGAAGGTCGTCCGCATGGCCGACTTCGAGTACGCCAAGGACAAGGTCCTGATGGGCTCGGAGCGCCGGTCGATGATGATCACCGAGGAGGAGAAGCGCGTCACGGCCGTGCACGAGGCCGGCCACGCGCTGCTCGCGGCCGTCCTCCCGCACGCCGATCCCGTCCACAAGGTCACCATCATCCCGCGCGGCATGGCGCTCGGTGTGACGATGCAGTTGCCGGTGGACGACAAGCACAACTACTCGCGCGACTACCTGCAGGATCAGCTCGCAATTCTGCTCGGCGGCCGCATCGCGGAAGAGATCACGAACGGCAAGCTCACGACCGGCGCCGGCAACGACCTCGAGCGCGTCACCGACCTCGCGCGGAAGATGGTCTGCGAGTGGGGCATGAGCGAAAACATGGGCCCGCTCACCTTCGGCAAGCGGGAGGAGCAGATCTTCCTCGGCCGCGAGATCTCCAAGGCGCAGGACTACAGCGAGGACACCGCACTCAGGATCGATCAGGAAGTGAAGAAGTTCGTCATGGACAACTACGCGCGCGCCCGCGCCGTTCTGGTCGAGAACAAGGCCATCCTCCTGAAGATCGCCGACGAGTTGCTGGTGCGCGAGGTCCTCGACGCCGAACAGGTGCGGCTGCTCGTCAAGGGCCTGCCGCTGCCGGATCCCGTCCCGACCGCGCCGGTGGTGTCTGACGAGACGCCGCGCCGCGAATCTCCTGAGCGCTCGCCGATGGTTCCCTCGCTCGGCAAACCCATCGCCCAGGAGTGATCCTGTTAAGTTAGAAGTGAGAAGCCAGAAGTTAGAAGTTACTGGGCGCTTGCCCTGGGCGCGGTGACCAGCGTACGGTAACTTCTAACTCCTGGCTTCTCACTTCTAACTTGATCCATCGTCAGCCATTCACAGTTCCCCTGCCCGGCGGGCGAGAGCTCGTCCTGGGATCGCGCACGCTCGTGATGGCGATCGTGAACCTCACGCCGGACTCGTTCGCCGACGGAGGTGTCCGCGTCGATCCGGATGTGGCGATCGCGGACGGCCTGCAGATGGTCACCGAGGGCGCGGACATCCTCGACCTGGGCGGCGAGTCCACGCGGCCCGGGGCGGCGCCGCTCGCGGCCGATGAGGAGCTGCGGCGCGTTCTGCCGGTGATTGAGGGACTGCGGGACCGGGTGAGCGTCCCGCTGTCGATCGACACCTACAAGGCCATCGTGGCGGAGCGCGCTATCGACGCCGGCGCGACGATCGTCAACGACATCAGCGCGCTCACCTACGATCCGCCGCTGGCCGGCGTGGTGGCGCGCCGGGCCGCCGCCGTCGTGCTGATGCACAACCGCGGGCGATCGGCTGACATGTACGCCCGGGCGGTCTACGGCGACGTGGCTGGCGAGGTCGCCGCCGAGCTGCAGACGCGGGCCGCCGCCGCCGTCGCGGCGGGCGTGGCGCGCGAGCGCATCATCCTCGATCCCGGTCTGGGATTCGCCAAGCGCGCCGAGCACACCTTCGCCGCCCTGGCCGGCCTGCCGCCGCTCGCGGCGTTGGGGTTTCCGCTGCTCATCGGGCCGTCACGCAAGTCGTTCCTCAAGCTGGCCGTCGGCGATCGGCCCGTCGAGGATCGACTCTGGGCGACGGCCGGCGCGGTCGCCGCCTCGGTCCTCCTCGGCGCGCACATCGTCCGCGTGCACGACGTCGCCGCGATGGTCGACGTCGTGCGGACGGTGGACGTCGTACTTGCCAGGGGCATGTCAGGGCAGCGGGCACAGGGCACAGGGCAGAGGTGAGGTAAGAAGGGAAAGGGCACACGGACTTGCGACTTGTCCTGTTCCCTTCGCGCCTGTTCCCTCCCCTGTGCCCTTTGCCCTGTGCCCGCTGCCCTTTGATACGCTGTCCCTGCCGTGTCGCAACTCCGCGCCCTTTTCGATCGGCCGCCGCTGACCTGGTGGGATGTCGTCGACATCCTCATCGTGTCGCTGCTGATCTATGAAGGGCTCAAGCTCATCCGCGGCACGCGTGCCATGCAGATGGCCACCGGCGGCGTGCTGGTGCTGCTGCTGTTCTACATCTCGCAGCTGTTTCCGCTGCAGACCGTGTCCTGGCTCATCCGCAACGTCCTGGCCTACGTCGTCATTGCGGCCATCGTGCTGTTTCAGTCGGACATCCGCCGCGCGTTGTCGCATATCGGCCGTGCGCCGTTCTTCCGCTACTTCGCGCGGACGGAACGGGCGCAGGAGACGATCGAGGAGGTCATCACGGCGGCCGGCTTGCTGGCGAAGTCGAAGACCGGTGCGATCATCGTCCTCGAACGCGTCATCGGGTTGCGCAACTACGTCGAGAGCGGCATCCCGCTCGACGCGGCCGTCAGCTACGACTTACTGACGACGATTTTTCAGCCGGGGACGCCGCTCCACGACGGCGCCGTGATCATTTCGGAAGATCGGATCGCCGCGGCCGCCTGCTTCCTGCCGCTGACCGTGAACCCGAAGCTGGATCGCGACCTCGGCACGCGCCACCGGGCGGCCATCGGGCTCACCGAGGAATCTGACGCGCTGGCGGTCATCATCTCCGAGGAGCGCGGGGAGATCTCCCTGTCGCTGCGGGGGCGCCTCGAGCGCGGGCTGTCGGCCGACGACCTGCGCGCGCGGTTGCAGGAGCTGATTCTCCAGAAGCGCCAGGACGGGTCGGAGACGGTCTCGACTGCCGAGGCGGACGTCTGATGGCGTGGCACCCGTTCCGGAACTTCGGGTTGAAGCTGGCCGCGCTGGCGCTCGGTACCGCGCTCTGGTTTACTGTGAGCGGCCCGCAGGTCGAACGCAACGTAACCGGCGTGCCGGTCACCTATCGCAACGTGCCGGTGTCGATGGAGATTACCGGCCAGACCGAGGCGGTCGACGTGCACGTGCGCGGCATCGCGAGTCAGATCAGCCAGATTCAGCCGTATCAGATGAGTGTCGTCGTCGATCTGGCGGGCCGCCAGCCCGGCTGGCTCGAGCTGCCGGTGCGGGCCGATCAAATCTTCGCGCCGATTGGCGTCGAGGTCGCCCAGGTCGAACCGAACGTCGTCACGCTCCGGCTCGAGCAGGCCGACGTCGACGAGCGCACGCTCGAGGGCACCGTGATCACGGCCAGGAATCTGGGGCCCGGGCGTCAGTTCCAGGTCGATCCGCAGACGGTCTCGGTGACCGTGCGCGGCTCGCGCGCGATGCTCGCCCGGCTGGATCCCGCAACCGTGACCGCGTACGTGGACGTGGCCGGCCTGACCGCCGGCCGTCATCTGGTGCCGGTCCGGGCCGAGGTCGGCGGCACCCTGACGACCCTGGCCGTACGTCCCGCGAACGCGTCGGTCGTGATCCGTTGATGTCTGCCGGCCCGCGACTGTTCGGCACGGACGGCGTCCGCGGCGTGGCGGGGGAGTGGCCGCTCGATCCGCAGACCGTGGCGCGGCTTGGCGCAGCGATCGTCCGGGAACGGAAGGCGAGCGATCCCGTCCGGCTGATTCTCGGACGCGACACGCGTGAGAGCGGGGAGTGGATCGAGCGTGAGCTGGCGCGCGGCGCCGCCTCGCAGGGCGCGGTGGTCACGAGCGCGGGCGTGCTGCCGACGCCCGGCGTCGCCTTTCTGGCGCGCGCGCAAGACTTCGATCTCGGGGTGGTCCTGTCCGCCTCGCACAATCCCTACGGCGACAACGGGATCAAGGTCTTTTCCGGGCACGGCGAGAAGTTCGGCGAGCGCGACGAGCGCGTCGTCGAAGCGATCATGGCCGATCCCGGCTGGAGGGTCGGCGACTCGTCGCCGGGACGGGTCCACCAGGCCGATTTCGTCGAGGCGTACCTCGATCACGTCCGCCGGCTCTTTCCCGCGCCCGGCGCGTTGGAGGGCGCGCGGATTGCCGTCGACATGGCCAACGGCGCGACGACCTCCACGGCACGGTCGCTGTTCGCGTCGCTCGGCTTCGAGCTGGTGACGCTTGGCGACGCGCCCGACGGGCGCAACATCAACCTGGCGTGCGGCTCGACGCACCCGGCGCAGATGGCTGCCGCAGTCGTCGCGGACGGCTGCCGCCTCGGTGTGGCATTCGACGGCGACGGTGACCGCGCGATCTTCGTCGATCATCGCGGGCGGATTGTCGATGGCGACGCCGTGCTGCTCATGCTGGCGCTGCACTATCAGCGCCGCGGCGCGCTCCCCGGCGACACGGTGGTGGCGACGGTCATGAGCAACATCGGGCTCGAGCTCGCGCTCAAGCAACACGGCCTGCAGCTCATCCGGACGCCGGTCGGCGACAAGTACGTGATGGAAGCGATGCTGTCGGGCAGCTACGTGCTCGGCGGCGAGCAGTCGGGCCACGTCATCCTCGCCGAGCACCTGCCGACGGGCGACGGCATGGCCACGGCGCTCGCGGTCCTGCGCGTGATGGCCGAGACCGGCCGCGAGCTCGCCGACCTGGCGGGCGAGCTCGTGACGTATCCGCAGACGCTCACCAACGTCCGCGTGCGCGAGAAGCGGGACGTCGCGGCCGTGCCGGAAGTGCAGGCGGCGATCGCGCGCGTCGAAAGCGCGCTCGCCGGCCGCGGCCGCGTGCTGGTGCGCTATTCGGGCACCGAGCCGCTGTTGCGCATCATGATTGAGGGGCCCGACCAGGCGTCCGTGCAGGCCTGGGCCGAAGAGATCGCGGACGCGGTCCGATCGACGCTCGTATGATCAATCTCTCCGTCAACGTGAACAAGATCGCGACGCTGCGCAATTCACGGGGCGGGAGTGCGCCGAGCGTCGTCCGCGCGGTTGAGATCTGTCTCGACGCGGGTGCGCCGGGCATCACGGTGCACCCACGCGAAGACGAGCGTCACATTCGAGTGTCCGACGTCACGCAGGTCGCCGCGGTCCTCGCCCGGCGCCGCGCCAATCTGCCCGGGATCGAGTTCAACATCGAGGGCGACCCACGCCCGGCGTTCATCGATCTCGTGCTCTCCGCCCACCCGAGCCAGTGCACGCTGGTGCCGGTCGTGCCCGGAGAGATCACCAGCCAGGCCGGCTGGCCGCCCGACACGTCGCCGGAGCGGCTGGGCGGCGTCATTCGCCGGCTCAAGGCGGCCGGGATTCGTGTGAGCCTGTTCGTCGATCCGCAGGAAGCCGCGGTCCGCTGGGCGGCGCGCTTCGGTGCGGACCGGATCGAGCTCTACACGGAGCCCTTCGCCCGCGCGTTTGCCGCGAGCGAGCAGTCCGGGCGGCAGGCGTTTGCGTCGTACCGGGCCGCCGCCGAGCTGGCGCATTCGCTCGGGCTGGGCGTGAACGCGGGACACGACCTCGATCTCGACAACCTCATCCTTTTCCGCACCTTGCCGCACCTGGACGAAGTGTCGATTGGCCACGCGCTCGTCAGCCACGCGCTCTGGGTCGGCCTGGATCGCGCGGTGCGGGACTATCTTGCGGTGCTGGCGATATGATCGGACGAGGGGCCCGCCGGTGAAGCGCGACGCGTGGATTTTCGGGGTGTCAGGCGCGGTCTTTGGCGTGCTGGTCGGGTGGATCATCGGCACGCAGCGGGGGACCGCACCGGCTGCGACCCCGCCGCCGGCGACCGCGCAGCAAGCGCCGGCCGCAAAGAACAGCGCGCCGCCGGTCGACACGCAGCGGGCTGGTGATCTCGAACAGCAGGCCAACGCCCGCCCCACCGACGCGGCGGTGCGTTCCGAGCTCGCCAACCTGTATTTCGACGCCCGCCGCTTCGACCTGGCCATTCCCTGGTATCAGGCCGCGCTGAAGCTCGAGCCGAAGAACGTGAACGTCAGTACGGACCTCGCCGTCTCGTACTACTCGACCAACGAGTTCGATCGCGCCCTCAAACAGATCGACGTCTCGCTCGCGATCGACGCGCGCCACGTCAAGACGCTGCTCAACCAGGGGATCATCCGCGCGTTCGGCAAGAACGACCTGGCCGGCGCGGCCGAGTCCTGGCAGAAAGTCGTGGCCATTGCCCCGAACAGTCCCGAGGCGCGCATCGCCCGCGAGGGGCTCGAAGGGATCAAGTCGCGCCACGGCGAGGCCGCGCCTGGCGCCAAAGGACGCGGTGGCCTGGAGCCACGGCCATGAGGTTCCTGCCGTGGATCCTCCGCGCGCTGCTCCTGCTGATGGTCCTGCGGTTCGTGCTCCGGCTACTGTTTCCTCCGCGCCGGCCGGCGGGCCCGGCGCCTCGCGGCGCGCGGCCGCAGGAACGGCTCGGCGGCGAGCTCGTCCGCGATCCGCAGTGCGGCACGTACGTGCCGAAGGCCAAGGCGCTGGCCGTCGGCTCGGGCGACGCGACGCTGTACTTCTGTTCGGCCGCCTGTCACGACGCCTACGCCGCCGTGCACGCGGCCCCCTCGCGATGACGACCGACGCCCTCGATCGCCTTCGCGCGGACATCGTCGAGGTCGGGCGGCGGTTGTGGGTGCGCGGGTTCGTCGCCTCGAACGACGGCAACATCAGCGTGCGCATCGCGCCGGATCGGCTGCTCGTGACGCCCTCGAACGTGTCGAAGGGCTTCATGTCGCCGGACATGATGGTCGTGACCGATCTCGACGGCCGGCTGATCTCCGGCGCGCCGGGCCGCAAGCCCTCGTCCGAGATTCTGATGCACCTGGTCGCCTACCGGCAGCGGCCGGACGTCAACGCCGTGGTACACGCCCATCCCGCGCTGGCGACCGGGTTCGCGGTCGCGGGGTTCCCGCTCGACCGCGCCATCCTGGCCGAGGTCATCACCACCCTCGGCGCCATTCCCATCGCCGACTACGGCACCCCGTCGACCACGGAGCTCGCCGACAGCGTGGCGCCGTACGTCAAGGCGCACGACGGCCTCCTCCTGGCCAATCACGGCGCGCTGGCGCTCGGGCAGGACCTGTTCGCGGCGTACTACAAGATGGAGACGATCGAGCACTTCGCGAAGATCAGTCTGGTCGCCCGGCTCCTCGGCCGCGAGCACTTGATCTCCCGCGAGGAAGTGGATCGCCTGCAGGCGCTGCGCGGGAAGTACGGCATCGCGGCGCCGGCGCCGATCTGCCCGGATCCGGCGCCCGCCGAGGTCTCGGCAGCGGATCCATCGTGCCAGGTGGTCGTCGCGCCGCACGCGCCGGGCGAACGGCTCGTCGCCGACACCAGCATCGCCGGCGGCGCCGGCCGCATCTCCGTAGGTACCGACGGGGAGATTCGGCTAACATACGCGCAGTTGACGGAGCTCATCGACGAGGCCGTCAGACAGTTGGCCGGTGCCACGCACGATTAGCGAGCCGTGACGCAAGAGAGGTGCGGCCGGCGTGGAGCGGGCGACGAAGCGCCCGCATAGCGAAGGCCGTTTGGCGGGGTGCAGGGGTCCCCGCCACTCAAAAAAAAAGAGGAACACAACAATGGGTGAGGCGCTGGGAATGGTCGAGACGAAGGGGTTGGTGGCGATGATCGAGGCCGCCGACGCCATGGTCAAGGCCGCAAAGGTCACCCTGGTCGGGTGGGAAAAGATCGGCGCGGGCTACGTCACGGCGATCGTGCGCGGCGATGTCGCAGCGGTCAAGGCGGCGACTGACGCCGGCGCCGCCGCCGCGCGCCGCGTCGGCGAGCTCGTCTCGGTGCACGTCATTCCGCGTCCGCACGCGAATCTCGAAGACGTCTTGCCCATCGGCAAGGCGGCCAAGGGGTAGAACCGCGTCAAGTTTGAAGTGAGAAGCCAGAAGTTAGAAGTTCCTGGGCGCGGGTCCGCTGACAAGCGCCCAACAACTTCTAACTTCTGGCTTCTCCCTTCTCACTTAACAAGTATCAATCCATGATCATCGCCAAAGTCGTCGGCACGGTCGTCGCCACGCGCAAGGATGAGCGGCTGGTGAGCAACAAGCTGCTCATCGTGCGTCCGATCGACCCGTCCGGCAACGCCGAGGGCCATCACCTGGTGGCGGTGGACACCGTGGACGCGGGATTCGGCGAGACGGTGCTGATCGTGAGCGGCAGCTCGGCGCGGATGGCGTCGGGCATGAAGGACTGTCCCGTGGACGCCGCGATCGTCGGCGTCATCGATGCGATCGACGTGAAGGTGTAGGGCCGTGCAGATCGCGCGCGTGATCGGCGACGTCGTCGCGACCATCAAGGACGCCGCGCTGACGTCGCACAAGCTGCTCGTGCTGCAGCCGGTGACACCCGACCGTCAACCCGCCGGGCGGACGCTCGTCGCGCTCGATGCGGTCGGCGCCGGCGTCGGCGAGCACGTCTTCTTCGTCCGCGGCAAGGAAGCCTCGTTTCCGTTCCTGCCGGCCGAGCCGCCCGCCGACGCCTGTGTCGTCGGCATCGTCGATTCATGGGACGTGTCGTAGGGCCATGCAGATCGGCCGCGTCATCGGCACGCTCGTTTCGACCCAGAAGCACCGCAAGCTCGAGGGCGCCAAGCTGCTGCTCGTCCAGCCCCTGACGCCCGACGATCAGCCGCGCGGCGTCCCGGTGTTGACGATCGACTCGGTCGGCGCGGGTGTCGGTGAAAAGGTGCTGATCGTGATCGAGGGACGCGCCGCCGGCGACGCGCTCCGGCGCAAGGCCGCGCCGGTCGATGCCGCGATCATCGGCATCATCGATCGCGTTACGATGGACGACGCGTCATGAACGATCTGGAGCTGCGCGCGCTGGTCCGCGACGCCGTCGCCCGGCACCTCGGGAGCCGCGCGCCCGCGTCTTCGCCTGCGCCTCTGCCGCTCGACGCGCGCCCGATCGGCGGCCCGCATCCCAGTCACGCCATCTATCTCACGGTCGTCAACGCCGACGACCGGTGCGTGATCGAGCCGGGCGTGACCTGCAATCACTGTGGCTACTGCAAGAGTCACGGTCACTGAGGCGGCGGCCGGCGGCCCCGCTGTCGGCACGACGCGAGCGGCGTCCATCACCGCCGTCTTCCAGCGGATCGGCCGCGCGATCCGCGGCATGGCGGAGCCCGCGGTCGAGAAAATCAGCCAGGACAGCCGCGAAGACGCGTTCCAGGTGCTGATCTCGACGATGCTCTCGGCGCAGACGCGCGACCCGGTCACGCATGCGGCCTCGATGCGGCTCTTCCGCGTCGCCAGCACGCCGGCCGCGCTCGCGACCCTCCCGCCGATGCGGATTCAGAAGCTGATCTACCCGGTGAGTTTCTATCGCGTCAAAGCGCGCGCCGTGAAAGAGGCGAGCCGGCAGATCCTCGATCGCTTCGGGGGACGCGTCCCCGATCGCATGGAGGATCTGCTGACGCTCCCTGGCGTCGGACGCAAGACGGCCAACCTCGTGTTGCTCCTCGCGCACGCCAGCCGCGACAACATCTGCGTGGACACGCACGTTCACCGGATCTCGAACCGGCTCGGCTGGGTGCGCACGAAGACGCCCGAGCAGACCGAGCAGGCGCTCTATCGCGTGGTCCCGCGCCGCTTCTGGCCGCATGTGAACCTCTATCTCGTCACGTGGGGACAGAACGTGTGCCGGCCGATCTACCCACGTTGCCGGGCGTGTGTGGTGAGTACGCTCTGTCCAAAGGTCGGGGTCACGCGCGTGGGGGCGTAGCATGAGGGCCATGAGAAAACACCCGTCGGCCAAGGGCCCAGGGCCCAAGTCAGCTGTTGCCTCCTGGGTCCGTGGCCTTGGGCCTTTGGCGATTCTGCTCGCACTCGCTGTCCTGTCGCTGCCGGTGCTTGCGTCGCAGACGAAGGCGCCGGCCAATCCGGTCGTCGTGTTCGAGACCGCGAAGGGCACGTTCGAGATCGAGTTGTTCCAGGCCGACGCGCCGAAGAGCGTCGAACAGATCCTGGCGCTCGTGAAGCGCGGCTTCTATCGTGGACAGCGCATTCACCGCGTCACGCCCACGCTCGCGCAGTGGGGCGATCCCAAATCCAAGGACATGACCTTCCAGGAGTACTGGGGCACCGGCGGCAGCGGGCGCGCGATCAACGCGTTCGAGGTCTCGAAGAAACACAACCACGTCCGCGGCGCCGTCGGTCTCGCGCATTCCGGCAATCCGATGGCGGCCGACAGCCAGATCTACGTGATGAAGGCCGCCAGCGCCAGCCTCGACGGCAAACACGCCGTGATCGGGCAGGTGACCACGGGGATGGCGGTGGTCGACAAGCTGCAGGTGACCGACGTGATCAAGAACGTCTCCCTCAAAGGCGCAGGCCCGAAGTAGCGACGACCCCGTCGAGCTCGGGATAGCGGTCCACCATCTCCGCCGGGTAGTCGCCCGGCAGTTCCTGTCCGAGCCGGTGCTTCAGCAGCGCCGCGTTGGCCACCGCCTTCGCGGAGAAATGGTTGTTGAGGTACATGAGCACGCGCCGCCCGGCGTGTGCCGTTTCTTCCGCCACCTCCGCAAACGGCTCGAGCTCGTCGCCCGAATAGAGATAGTTGTAGCGGTCCTCCGACGCGTCGTGTTTCCACCAGTTCTTCGCGTTGCGGCCGTGGAGCCGGATGTAAAAAACATCGGGTGTCGTTTTCGGACCGGCAGCCGGGCGGGCGCTGGAAAACGACACGCGATGTTGTTCCACCGAGCTCTTGAATTTCGGCTCGTCGATGAGCGCCCAGCTCGCGCGACGGGCCGCGAGGCGCGCCGCCGTGTCCCGCGCGTCGTCGCTCCAGCTGCGATGACGCAACTCGACGGCCAGCGGATACCCGCCGAGCGCGCGCAGGAGCCAGTCGAGGTACGCTTTGGCGTCCGGCGTCGCGTGGAAGCTCGGCGGAAACTGCAGCAACACCGCCGCCAGCCGTCCGGCTGAAGCCAACGGGTCGATGCCCGTGCGGTACAGATCGACGTCGGTCGGGGTGACGTCCCATGCCGCGCCGCCGCTCTTTTCGGCGAACAGCCGGGGATGCGTGAATTTCTGAAAGAGTTTCACCGAGAACAGGAACCCCGGCGGCGTGCGCTCGACCCAGCCGGTCGACATCGCCGCTTCCGGCATCCGGTAGAACGTCGAGTTGACCTCGACCGTGTCGAAACGCGCCGCATAGTAGGCCAGCTCGTCGAAGCCGCGTCCCCGGCGCCGCGGATAGAACACTCCGTTCCAGGTGCCGTTGCCGGTCGGATAGTTCCAGCCCGAGGTGCCGATGCGGATCTCCATGGACAGTGTCATGATCGCCCAAGCGGCAGTGCTGACGATCTACGAGATTTACGTCTCCGTCCAGGGGGAGTCCACGCACGTCGGGCGGCCGTGCACGTTCGTCCGGCTGAGCGCGTGCGATCTCCGCTGCGCCTGGTGCGACACGCCCTACGCCTTCACCGGCGGCCGCAAGATGTCGATTGACGAGGTGCTGGCGGAGGTCGAGCGGATCGGCTGCCCGCTCGTCGAGATCACCGGCGGGGAGCCGCTGCTCCAGAAAGACGTCTACCAGCTGATGCAGGATTTGATCGGCCGCGACTACGAAGTGCTGCTCGAAACCGGCGGCCACGTGCCGATCGATGAGGTGCCGGACGAGGTCGTGGCGATCGTCGACGTGAAATGTCCGGCCAGCGGCGAAGCCGCCCGCATGCATTGGCCGAACCTCGATCAGCTCTCGCCGCACGACGAGGTCAAGTTCGTCATCCAGGATCGGGCCGATTTCGACTACGCGCGCGGCGTGGTGCGGCGCTACCGGCTCGACCAGCGCGCCGCGGCGATCCTCTTTTCGCCGGTGCACGGCGTGCTTGCGCCGGGCGACCTCGCGCGCTGGATTCTCGACGATCGTCTGCCGGTCCGGCTCCAGATTCAGGCGCACAAGTACATCTGGAGCCCGGACGCGCGGGGCGTGTGATGGAGCGCCGCGCCGTCGTCCTGCTCTCCGGCGGGCTCGATTCGGCGACCGCCGCCGCGCTCGCGCGTCGCGACGGCGATGCGCTCTACGGGTTGACCGTGCGCTACGGACAGGTCCACGCGTGCGAGGTCGCCGCCGCGCGCCGTGTCGCCGCCGCCCTCGGATTCGTCAAGCACGTCGAGCTCGACGTCGACCTCCGCGCGTTCGGCGGATCGTCGCTCCTCGGCGACGGCGCCATTCCGAAGGATCAAATCGACGCGCTCAATCCGGCAGCAAGTGAATCTCTGAATCCCAGAATCCCTGAATCCCTGAATTCAGGAATCCCGTCCACGTACGTTCCGGCGCGGAACACGATCCTGCTCTCGTTGGCGCTCGGGTGGGCCGAGGTCGTCGGCGCCGGGCGGATCGTGATCGGCGTGAACGCGCTCGACTATTCCGGGTATCCCGATTGCCGTCCCGAGTACCTGGCGGCGTTCGAGTACCTGGCGAGCCTGGCGACGCGCGCGGGCGTCGAAGGGCGCCGGCTGCAGCTCTGGGCGCCGCTCCAGCAACTCACCAAGGCCGGCATCATCCGCGTCGGGCTGGAATTGGGCCTGGACTACGGCCTCACCCACAGCTGTTACGACCCGGATCCGGCGGGCCGCCCGTGCGGCCACTGCGACAGCTGTCTCCTCAGGGCCCGGGGGTTCGCCGAGGCCGGGGTCCCGGATCCGCTGTTGTCACGGTGAAGGACCTGCGACGAGAATAGGCGGCTCCACGTGGCGCGCCCCCTTCGCGAACAATTCGTCCTGGCGACCCTGATCCTGCTGATCCCGATCAGCGCCGTCATGACGTGGTCGGCCGGCGCGACCTACCAGAGGCAGCTCGCACAGCTGCGTCAGGACGCCAGGGTCCTCGCGACGACCATCGCGCGCCATATCGAACAGGCGGGTCCGGACGGCGATCGCACCCTCAACGCCTTCCTCAAAGGCCTGGAGCTGGACGAGGGCACGATCATCACGGTCGTGAACGACAACGACATCGTCGTCGCGAGCGACAGCCGCGCGACCGAACAGAACAACGAGGAGGTCACGACGATGCCCGTCCGGGTCGAGGGCCGTCCGCTGACGGTCAGCGTCGGGTTCTCGAACCAGTCGGCGTGGTGGCGCGCCGAGCCGCTGTACCGGCACACCATCGCGATTTCCGGCATCGCGACGCTCGCGCTGCTCATCCTCGAGGCGTTGTTCGTGCGGCGGTGGCTGCCCGCGCTCGTCCATCTCGAACGCACGGCCGATCGGGTCGGAGCCGGCGACCTCACGACCGTGCCGCGCGATCCGATGCCGTCGCGCGAGCTCGAGCACCTGCGCGACGCGTTTGCGGACATGGTCGATCGGCTGCGCGCCGCGAGTCAGGCGCTCGAGGCGCAGATGGAGGAAGAGCGCCGGATGCGGCACGAGGTCGAATCGCTGCAACAGCAGGTCATCCGCCAGGAACGGCTCGCCGCGATCGGCGTGCTGCTCGCGGGCATCGCGCACGAGCTCAACAACCCGTTGCAGGCGATCGCGGGATTCTCCGAGATCCTCCAGCGCGATCCCGAAATCGGCACGCAAGCGCGCAGCGACCTCGCGCTCATCAAAAAGGAGAGCGCGCGCGCGAGCGCCATCATCCGCAACCTCTCGCGCTTCAGCCGGCAGCAGGGCTCCACGCCGACCACCGTCTTGCCGACCGACGTCGTCGCGTCGGTCGTCGAGCTTCGGCAGCGCCGGCTGCAGGAGCAGAGCATCCGCCTCGAGCTCGACGAGCGGGCGACCCATCCGATGCTCGCCGTGTTCACCGAGCTTCAGCAGGTCCTGCTCAACTTTCTCGTCAATGCGGAACAGTCGGTCGTCGCGAACCGGCCAGGACGGGATCGGCGCATCATCATTCGCACCTGCGACACCGATCTCGGCATCCGGCTCGAGGTCGAAGACAGCGGCCCCGGCGTGCCGGCCGAGCACGAATCGAAGCTCTTCCAGCCGTTTTTCACGACCAAGCCCATCGGCGAAGGCACGGGCCTCGGCCTCTCAGTGAGCTATGGCATCGTGCGGTCGTTCGGAGGGACGATAGGGTACCGGCGCGGGGAACTCGACGGCGCGCTCTTCTACCTGGAGCTACCGGCCGTTCCGGTGGCTGCCGCGGCCCCGATTCCGGGCCGCGCGACGATTTCGTAGACGCGATGACGACACGCCTGTACTACACCGACCCGCTGACCCGCTCGTTCGACGCTGATGTCACGGCCTGCCGTCCGGCTGACGCCCGCTTTGAGATCACGCTCGACCAGACCGCGTTCTACCCGACGTCGGGCGGCCAGCCGTTCGACACCGGCCGGCTGGGCGGACGAACCGTCCTCGACGTCCTCGACGGCGAGGACGGCGAGATTCGGCATGTCGTGGATGGACCGCTCGACGTCGGCGCGCGCGTGCACGGCGAGATCGACTGGCCGCGCCGCTTCGATCACATGCAGCAGCACACCGGCCAGCACGTGCTCTCCGCGGCGTTCGATCGGCTCCTCGGCGTCCGCACGGTGAGCTTCCACCTCGGCGCCGAGACCTCGACGATCGACCTGGCGCGCGAGGTCACCGCCGCGGAAATCGAACGGGCGGCGGCCGAAGCCAATCGCGTCGTCTGGGAGAGCCAACCGGTCCGCGTCCGCTTCGTCACAGAAGAAGAGGCTGCGGCGCTGCCGCTGCGCAAGGAGCCCGTCCGGACCGGCCCGCTGCGCCTGGTCGAGGTCACGGACTTCGACCTGTCGGCGTGCGGTGGGACGCACGTGCCGGACACCGGCCGCATCGGCATCATCGCCGTCGCCGGCTGGGAGCGATTCAAGGGTGCGACACGCCTCTCGTTCGTGTGCGGCGGGCGTGCGCTGCGGTCGTACAGTGGATTGCGGGACGTCGTGGCCGGCGTGACCCGGGTGCTGTCGGTGGCCCCCGGAGAGGTCGCGGCGGCGGTCGAGCGCCTCCAGGCGGAGCTCAAGTCGGCCGGAAGAGAGCTTCGCCGGCTTCAGGAGGAAGTGGCGGCCACCCGGGCTGCAGATTTTCGTGCGGAGGCTGAGGCCATCGGGAGGTATCGCGGCGTCTTAAGAACACTGCCGGGGTGGGACGGCGCGGCGCTGAAGACACTCGCCGCGGCGGTCGTGTCCGAACCCGGCTTCGTCGTGGTGCTGGCCGGGGACGGACAGCCCCTTCCCGTGGTCGTGGCGCGATCTGCGGACGTCGCGCTCGACGTCAGCGCGTGGATGAAACAGGCGATCGCGGCGCTCGGAGGACGCGGCGGCGGGCGGCCCGAGCTGGCGCAAGGCGGACTGGGCAGCAGCGCGGAACGCGCGCTGGCATTTGCGAGGGAAAAACTGCAATAACAATAGTGAATGTCACAAACAGGTCACTGGCGCGCTAGCCGGTTGACCACAGAAGATCAGGTTACAATCGCGCACCCGTGTTCGAGTCGCTTTTCTCCTTCCTGTTCAAGTACGAACAGCTGGTCTTCCAGCAGGGCCAGTTTGTACTTGGTGCGAGCCGCTCGATGTGGCTCGCGGCGGGTGTGGCAGGACTCGCCGCGGCGTATGTGCTGTGGAGCTACCGGCAACTGGCGGCGCTTCGCGTCCGCGACCGCGCCATCCTGCTCACGCTTCGGGTGGCCCTCATCGGCGTCGCGCTGTTTGCGCTCCTGCGGCCGATGCTCCTCCTCAAAGTGGCCGTGCCCCAGCAGAACTTCGTGGGGATTCTGCTCGACGACTCGCGCAGCATGCAGATCGGCGATCAGGACGGCAAGCCGCGCAGCGATTTCTTGATCAGCCAGCTCGGCCGGTCCGACGCGCCGCTCCTCACCGAGCTGGGTAAACGCTTCCAGGTCAAGGTCTTCCGGTTTTCTTCGTCGGCCGAGCGGCTGCAGTCCACGGCCGATCTCACGTTTCAGGGCACCGGCACGCGCCTGGGCGAGGTGTTCGATCGCGCCCGGCAGGAGCTGAGCGGCCTGCCCGTGGCCGGCCTTGTGCTCGCCACCGACGGCTCGGACAACTCGGAGAAGACGCTCGACGACTCGCTCGCCGCGCTCAAAGCGCAGGCGATGCCGGTCTTTGCCATCGGCATCGGGCGGGACCGGCTCACGCGCGACATTCAAATCACCCGCGTCGAGACGCCGCGGCGATCGCTCAAGGGATCGTCGCTCGTCCTCGACGTCGTCGTGACCCAGACTGGGTACGCCGGCGTCAAAGTCCCGCTCTTCGTCGAAGACGACGGCAGGGTGGTGAGCTCGCAGGACATCGTGCTGCCTGGCGATGGCGAGTCCGAGACGGTCAAGGTCCGGCTGAAGGCGTCCGAGACCGGGCCGCGGGTGTTCAAGTTCCGCGTGCCGGTCCAGGCCAACGAGGAAGTCGCGCAGAACAACCAGCGCGAATCGCTGATCGAGGTCTACAACCGGCGCGAAAAAATTCTCTACCTCGAGGGTCAGCCGCGGCCCGAGCCGAAGTTCATCCGCCGCGCGACCGAGAACGACGACAACCTCCAGGTCGTGCTCTTGTGGCGGACGGCCGAGGCGACCGTCACGGTCCCCGACAAGTATTTGCGCCTGGGCGTGGATGGTCCGGAAGAGTTGCAGAACGGCTTTCCGCAGACGCGCGAAGAGCTGTTCTCGTATCGCGGCATCATCCTCGGCAGCGTCGAGGCGTCGGCGTTCACGCCCGAGCAGCAGCGGATGCTCGAGGATTTCGTGGACATCCGCGGCGGCGGCCTGCTCGCGCTCGGCGGCGAGCGATCGTTCTCCGAGGGCGGCTGGGCCGGAACGCCGCTCGCCGACGCGCTGCCCGTCGTGCTCGACCCGGGGTCGCGCGGACCGCAGTATCCGCCGGCCGAGCTCGTCGTCCAGCCGAGCCGCGCCGGTCTGACCCACCCCTCCACGCAGATTGCCGACTCGGCCGACGATGTCGCGGCAAAGTGGAAGGATCTGCCGATGCTCACCTCGTTGAACCCGCTGGTCGAAACCAAGCCCGGCGCCAACGTGCTCTTGACCGGCAAGGACAGCCGCGGGCGAGAGCAGGTGGTGTTCGCCTATCAGCGGTACGGCCGCGGCAAGGCGCTGGTCCTGCCGGTCCAGGACACCTGGTTGTGGCGTATGCACTCGAAGATGGACGTCAAGGACGTGACGCACGCCACCTTCTGGCAGCGGCTGATTCGCTGGCAGGTGGACGGCGTGCCTGACCGGGTCATGGCGAGCGCGACGCCCGACCGCGTGCAGCGCGGCGAGCCGATGACGCTGACCGCCGAGGTCGTCGATCCCGAGTACAAAGGGATCAACGACGGCCGGATCACGGCGCGGGTGACGGCGCCCTCGGGCAAGGTCGAGGACGTGCCGATGGACTGGACCGTGGAGCACGATGGCGAGTACCGCGCGCGCTTCACGCCGGCCGAAGACGGGCTCTACAAGGTGTCGCTCGGCGGCACGACACGCGACGGCAAGGAGACTGGCCGCGGGTCGATGACGGTGCGGGTGGCGCCGAGCGACGCGGAGTATTTCGACGCGGCGATGCGCGCGCCGCTGCTGCAGCGTGTGGCCGAGCAGACCGAAGGGCGCTACTACGCCGCAAAGGACGCCGCCGCCGTGGTGGACGCCATCACGTATAGCGGCAAGGGGATCACGGTCGTCGAGGAACGTGAGCTGTGGGACATGCCCGTCAACCTCATCCTGCTACTCGGGTTGATGGGCTCGGAATGGCTGTACCGGCGCTCCCGTGGGCTGGCATAACGGCGGGCGACTTCGAAGTTTTCTTGGGCCCTTGGCCTTCGGCCCTGGGGCCTGACGAGGAACTGGCTATGAGACGAACGCACGTGCGCATCGTCCTGGTGCTGTCGGTCATCGTCTCGGTACTGGCGATTGCGACGCCGCGCGCCCAGCGGGGGTACGGCGGCTACTCGCAGTCGTACAGCGGCAACGTGCGGTACGACGGCAAATTTGTCTTCATCCGCCTCAGCTATCCCTGGTACGGCGGGCGCGGGGCGCCGTGGGCGCACGACTGGCCGCGCGGCGAGGAGCACTTCCTCAAGATCTTCAATGAGATGACGGCGACGCCCGTCCACGTCGCCGAGAGCAGCATCATGGGCCTGAGCGATCCGGAGCTGTTCAAGTTCCCCGTCGCCTACATGGCCGAGCCCGGCTTCTGGAGCATGGGCGACGCGGAGACGCGGGCGCTCCGCGACTACCTGATGAAGGGCGGCTTCATGATCATGGACGACTTCCGCGGCCGTGACTGGGGCAACGTCGAGCTGAACGTCAGCAAGATGTTCCCGGAAGGCCGCTGGGTGGACCTCGACGCGAGCCATGCGATCTTCCACTCGTTCTTCGAGATCAACACGCTCGACATCATTCCCCAGGCGTACGACGCGGGCCGGCCGATCTTCCGCGCGCTCTTCGAGGACAACGACCCGAACAAGCGGATCATGATCATCGCCGCCTACAACACCGACATGTCGGAGTTCTGGGAATGGTCCGACACGGGCTACGCGCCGGTGCCGGTCTCGAACGAGGCGTACAAGATCGGCATCAACCTCTTTATTTACGGCCTTACGCACTAGAAAGCGATCGAAGGAGTTCCAGTGGACACAGCGGTTGACCAGAAAGTCGTCAGGATGGAATCGCCGGAGGATATTGCGCTGGCCGACAAGATGAACGCGGCCAAGCAGAAGATCGTCGGTGAGCTCGGAAAACTGATCGTCGGTCAGGGCGACGTCGTGCACCAGGTGCTGCTGACGCTCTTCGTCGGCGGCAACAGCCTGATCGTCGGCGTTCCGGGCCTCGCCAAGACGCTGCTCATCAGGACGCTGGCGCAGGTGCTCGATCTGAAGTTCAACCGCATCCAGTTCACGCCCGACCTGATGCCGTCGGACATCACGGGCACGGACATCATTCAGGAAGACGCGACCGGCAAGCGGACGATGGTGTTCGCGCCGGGGCCGATCTTCGCCAACATCGTCCTGGCCGACGAGATCAACCGGACGCCGCCCAAGACGCAGGCCGCGCTGCTCGAAGCGATGCAGGAGCACCGCGTTACGATCCAGGGCCGGACGTACATCCTCGAAGAGCCGTTCTACGTCTTCGCGACGCAGAACCCGATCGAGCTCGAAGGCACCTATCCGCTGCCCGAAGCGCAGCTCGACCGTTTCATGTTCCACATCGTCATCGAGCATCCGCCCGAGGACGAGGAATACGACGTCGTGCGCACGACGACGGCGATCCTCGATCCGAAGTTCGAGCGGCCGGTGAGCGGCCACGAGCTCGTCGGGTTCCAGCGGCTGGTGCGGCGCGTCCCGGTGGCCGAGCCGGTCATGCGCTACGCGCTCCAGCTCGTGCGGACGAGCCGCCCGAAGGCGTCCAACGCGCCGGAGATGATCAAGAAGTATGTGTCGTTTGGCGCCAGCGTTCGCGCCGCGCAGTATCTGATTCTCGGCGCCAAGGCGAAGGCGCTGACCGAGGGCCGCTATCACGTCAGCTTCGACGACATCCGCGCGATGGCGCATCCGGTGCTGCGGCACCGCGTGCTCATGAACTTCCGCGCCGAATCCGAGGGCGTCACGACCGATGCGCTCATCGACGAATTGCTGAAGTCGGTGTCCGCGCCGAGGTCGGGGATGT
>Ga0111539_10003799_pt1 | contig 19866 bp, 14 predicted proteins | sample RhiMethybrSRZTD1_FD_79667 | JGI IMG/M metagenome (GOLD analysis project Ga0111539, IMG submission 79667) | Populus rhizosphere microbial communities from Tennessee, USA - Rhizosphere MetaG P. TD hybrid SRZTD1 (version 2) (version 2) | ecosystem: Host-associated > Plants > Roots > Rhizosphere >... | reverse complement strand
GTGACGGCGGCGGCGAGTACGAGGTAACGCATTTACGATCCCGGCGCGCGGTAGCCCTGCCGCGCCCGCACGTTGTAGTTGGTGCCGGGAATCTCGAGCTTCACTTCGCGCCACGTGCCATTTCGCGCGGTGTTCTTCGATTCGTAGCCGATGACGTATTGATTCGACAGCTCTTCGAGAATTTCGGTGAAGGGCCGATCGAGATCTTCGCTCCGCTCGACGAACACCGAGCGTCCGCCGCTCAGGTCGACCAGCCGATCGATGCCCGACTTGAGCTGCGCTTCCTTCACGCCGCGCCCGAGCGCCACCATGAACAGCGTCGCATCGTTGGCGCGCACCGCCTGTTCGACGGCGTGAATCGTCGCGTGGCTGGTGCGATCGTCGCCGTCGCTGAACACCACCAGCACGCGCCGGCCCGGCTGCTTCGACAGCGCCTGCACGCCGCGGATGATCACGTCGTAGAGCGCCGTGCCGCCCCAGGCCGACAGTCGATCGACGGCGCGGATGCGCTGTTGGGCGCTCGTTTCGCGCTTGGTCAGCGTGAACATGGTGTCGTTGAACGCCGCCAGCGTGACCTGATCCTTCGGCCCGAGGGCGGCGAGGAATTTCTTGACCGAGTTCTTCAGCTGCGGCATCGCCAGCGTCATGCTCTCGCTGACGTCGATCGCCACGACGATGTCGAGCGGCGATCCTTCCGACGTGAAGTGGCCGATCGTCTGCGGCACGCCGTCTTCGAGCAGCTTGAACTGGCGTTGCTGCAACCCGGACACGAATCGTCCATGATCGGTCACGACCGCCGTGACCTGCACGACGTCGACCGACACCTTCTCGACTTGATCGAGGCCCTTCGTTTTCGAGCTGCCGATGATTCTGCCGCCGCCGATCAGGTTGCCGACGACGCGGATGACGTGCGAGCGGACTTCGGCGCCGGCGTCCCATTCGCATTCGGCCGCGATCGGATCGAGCACGTTGCAGACTTGCTTGCCGTCGACGGAGAAGAGGATTTGCCCGACACGCGTCGCGAGCATCTTCGGCAGGATCTCCGCTTTGAGTTTCGTGACGCCGCTGACGTACGAGTCCGGCTCCGGCACGATCACACGAATCACCAGTTCAGCGGGAGGCTGCTGGTGTTCCTGCGCGGAGAGCGCCACGGTGAGTACGAGAAGAACGCCGATGATCCGCATAAGTTGCAACAACAATGGATCTGGTGCCAGGCACCAATCGTTAGCGGGGCCGTAACGGGCCGCCGCCGGCCAGCGCCGCCACGTAATCTTCTACCCGCGACGGCGAAAGCGCCAGTGCCTGACGGGCCAGGGCCGGCCAGTCGTCCGGGAAGCGGGAATCGACGTCGTGCCAGTAGTCCTGGGCCGCGAACATGAGCAAACCGGGGACGAGCTCGGCCGGGAGCTTCAATCGGGCGGTCTCCTCAGCGAGTCGCAGCACCAGGTCCGGCGCCTGCGTCGCAATCAAACCGCCGTCGGCGCGGCCGCCGAAGTTGTCCCACGGCGTCGGCAGCGGCATCGCCGTTTTCAGGCGGCTATCGATGATTTCGGCGTACACGCCCCATTGATCGAGCGTCTCCTGCGGGAGGTCGGGCTTGCCGAGCCACATCACGTCGCGCAGGCCGAACAGCGACGGCGCGAGGTCGGGCGTCCGGGTCATCGTCCACGCCAAGGTCTGCCGTACCGACGCGGGCAACTGCGCCTCGGCCGCCAGCGCGGCGATCGCCGGCAGGCTCGCGCCGGCTGCCTTTACTCGAGCGACGCCACGCTCGATCGCCGCGACGATGCGATCGCGATCGGCGTCGCGGAGCGCGTGCGGGTTGAGCGTCATCACCGTGCGCGCCAGCGTCAGCTGATCGTTGAGGTTGATGGTCGGCGCCACCGGCATTTCATTGTCGGCAATGCGGCGCAGCGCGAGCCGCGCGAGCGCGATGTCGAGACCGAGCAGCGATCCCTCGACGTGCCACGGCGTGCCGTCGCCGACCTGTTCCTTCGGGAGCGCCCACGCCACGAAATCGCGCCGCATGCCCGCCGGTCCCACGAGGCCGAAGTTGTGGCGCTGCGCGATGTCGCCGCCGAGCAGCGCCGGCCCTTCGGGATCGCCGAGCGCCGGCGTGTAGACCAGCGCCAGCAGCGCGTCGGCGATCTTCCCGGCATCATCGGCGGCGATCGCCGCATCGAGTCCCGGCGACTGGATCTGCTCGCGGATGCGTTTCAGCCGCGCGTGCTCGGATGAAAACCAGTCGACGCGGTAGTCGAGGCCCTCCCACGTGAGTGTCGGCGCATCCGTATCGGTCGGCCGCCCGGCGAGCGACTGCAGCAACCGCGATTCGTACGCCGTCTTCGGCGTGGTCCACTCATCCGGCTGCACCAGCGGCGGCAGCGCCTCGAGCAGCGACGTCAACAGCCACTGCGTGATCGCGGCGAACGGCCTGGTCTTGCTCGCGGCGTCCGCGGGCGGATCGATCACATCGGCGAGCGAGAGCAGCAGCCGCTCCGCGGTGGCGGGCTCGATCTGCTGCGTCAGGCGCGCGCGCTCGAGGATCGCGATCGACGATTGATAGGCGACGACCGCATTCCGTTCATCGCGGCCCGACAGCTCGTCGCTCAGCCGCCGCGCGGCCTCGATGCTGCGCGCGTAGACGCGCGGCGTCGTGACCGCCATGCGATCGAGCGTCAGCAGGATCGATTTGTAGCGCCGGTAGCCGCCGAGCGCGACCAGCGCGTCGATCGCGCGATCGCCGTCGATGTTCCCGAACACGCCCTGCGCGAAGCGCACCATCTCGAATCGATCGCGCCGCTCCTTGGCGGAGCTGGTCGAGATCCGGTGCGCCAGCCACGCCAGCGTGACCGGCGAGCGTGGCGCGCGTTCGATCGACGCCGCGGTGCGGCGCGAGACTTCCGATCGCTCGAACAGCTCGTTCCAGAACCACTGCTCGGCGGGAGGCGCGACTTCGTTCGCGAGCAGATCGATTTGCGAGGACACGATCCACGGATCGGTGGTGCCGCGCAGGAACGGATGCTCCTCGAGCTTCCAGTTCGAATCGGCGGATCGAAACGCGTTGTAGAAGCCGCGCGCCTGTTCGATTTGCGCCTCGAGCGGCGGCGGCCCGAATGCCGCTTGGATCCGCTCCGGCGTCATCGTCCCGACGGTGTCGTAGAACCACGCGAGACGGCCTGAGTCGCGCGCGAGCATGGCGCGCAGGAAATCGGTGGGCTTCGTGACCTTGACCTCGACGATCGCTTCCCAGATCGGCTCCGCCGCGGCGCCGCCGGGAACGATGACGCGGTCCTTGTCGACCTTGAGGTTCCGCGCGGCGATCCAGAACGCGGCCGGCGCGGACTTGACGATCCATTTCAGCAGGCCGCGATCGCGCTCGAGCAGCGCGCGCATCGACGGATCGGTGGCCATCGCGCCGGCGCACGCCAGCAGCGCCGATCGATTCGAGATCAGCGCGGCGAAGAGATCGGTCTTGTCCGGCAGCTGCATCGCATCGCGCCAGTGATCGGCGCTGAGCGGGGCGGCAATGGTCAGCGGCCTCGAGTCGGCGGCGATCGCCTTCTCGTTGCCGGGCTTCGCGAGCTGCGCGATGAAGTTGCGGACGGCGTTGGAGCGTTCGATGGCGCTCGCGGTCTGGACGAACATTTCGCGAGCGAGCAGCGACATGGCAAAGCCGCGCTCTTCCGGCTGCAGGCCCAGCATCTCGTAGGTGGCCGTGCCGCCGGTCACGGGCAGGTCAAAAAAGCCGGTGACGGGTGTTCGCTCGTCTGTGACGAACAACAGGACGAGCGTCGTAACCAGAATGCGAATCAACGCCCCAACTTACACCGATTCTTCAAACCTTTGGCGGACCCTGCCCGTCAAAGCCCCCATGACCTTCGACAACCTCCGTCAGGACATCCGTCTCGCGGTCCGCGGCCTGCTGCGCGCGCCGGCGTTTGCCGCCGTCACGATCCTCACGCTCGCCCTTGGAATCGGCGCAAATACCGCGATTTTCTCGATCGTCAACGGCGTGATCCTGCGCCCGCTCGGGTATCCGAAGCCCGAGCAGTTGATGTACCTGACCACGCAATTCCCGGCATTTGGTTTCATGCAGTTCTGGGTCTCGCCACCGGAATATTTCGAGTTCCGTGAGATCAACCAGTCGTTCGCGTCGGTTGGCGCCTACACGACGGGCGAAGTCAACCTCACCGCCGGCGATCGGCCGCTGCGCGTGCGATCGGCGGGCGTCGACGATGGGCTGTTGACCGCGCTCGGCATCAAGCCGCTTGCGGGCCGCCTGTTCGCGAAGGGCGAGACCGACCTCGTGCCGCCGCCGAATGCCACGGGCCCGGTACCGCTGCCGCCGATTTGCATCCTGTCGTACGAGCTCTGGCAGACGGCGTTCGGCGGTGCGAACAACGTGATCGGACAGATGGTCGAGATCAACGGCCTGCGCCGCGAAGTGATCGGCATCATGCCGCGCGGCGCCGACGTGATGGACAACCGCACTGAAATCTGGATGCCGATCGGCCTCAATCCCGGCAATCGCCAGAACCGCGGCAGCCATTTCCTCTACCTGGTCGGACGCCTGAAAGACGGCGTGACGCCGGAGGCGGCGCAGTCGGAGCTGACGCAGCTGATCGCGACGTGGGGCGAGCGCACCGGCCAGAAGAATCACATCTTCGCGCCGCCGCCGAAGGACGCGGACGCGAAGCAGGCCAACCCGGGCGCGGGCCACATTCTGCAGATGAACCCGGTGCAGGAACAGATCGTCGGCGGCGCCAGCCGCGCGATCTGGGTGCTGCAGGCCGCAGTGGGATTTGTACTGCTGATCGCATGCGCCAACCTCGCGAACCTGCTGCTCGCGCGCGCCGAGACGCGGCACCGTGAATTCGCGGTCCGCACCGCGCTTGGCGCTGGCCGCGGCCGCCTGCTCCGCCAGTTCATGACCGAAGGCGTGCTGCTGTCGATCATCGGCGGCGTGCTGGGCCTGCTGCTCGCGCGCGCCGGCGTGCAGGCGCTGATTCGTCTGTATCCCACGAGCCTGCCGCGCACCGCGGAAGTCACCGTCGATCCGATGGTGCTGATCTTCACGCTCGGCGTGTCGATCGCGACCGGCCTCGTCTTCGGTCTCGCGCCGCTGATGCATACGCGCGTCAAGGGACTCGCGCTCGCGTTGAAAGAAGGCGGCGCGAAAGGCGCCACTGCGGCCCGTCATCACATTCGCCGCGGTCTCGTGATGGCCGAAGTCGCGCTCGCGGTGATGCTGGTGATTGGCGCCGGCCTGCTGATTCGCACGGTCTACAACCTGTCGGTCGTCGATGCCGGCTTCGATCGATCGCGCCTCGTCACGTTCCAGCTCTCGCTCGCGGCGGCCGACTATCCGCAGGCCGCGCCGCGCGCGCAGGTGTTCCAGCGGCTGGTCGACAAGCTGCGCGGTGTCGCCGGCATCCAGGGCGCCAGCGCGATGACGGGGTTGCCGCCCAACCGGCCGCTGGACGCCAACGACACCGACATCGGCAACTACACCGCGCCGCCCGAAGGTCCGTTCGAAAACGTCGACTACTACCAGCGCGTCATGACGGACTACTTCGAGACGATGGGCATTCCGATCGTGAAAGGCCGATCGTTCGAGCTGAGCGACGCGGCATCGGGTCCGGTGGTGATCGTCAACGAGACGCTGGTCAACACGTTCTGGAAGGATCGCGATCCGATCGGCCAGACGCTCAAGCCCGGGCTCGCCCGGTTCGCCGATGTGCCCGACTTCCGCGTCATCGGCGTGGCGCGGGACGTGAAGCAGGGCGGCGTCGACAAGAAGACGGGCACCGAGATCTATCTCCTCGTCGATCAGATGGCGCTCTTGCCGGCGCCCGTCACCAACGCGCCGACGACCATCAACATCGTGTTGAGGACGACGCTGCCGCCGGCGACGCTGCGGACGCAGATCGAATCGATCGTGCGCGAGGCGGATCCCTCGGTGCCGATCGTTCGCCTGCGCGACATGAACGGCGTGTTCGAAGAATCGATCACGCGGCCGCGCCTGCTCGCGCAGCTGCTTGGCGGCTTTGCCGGCCTCGCGCTGCTGCTCGCGGCGATCGGCACCTACGGCGTGCTGTCGTACATGGTCGCGGAGCGCCGCCGGGAGATCGGCATCCGCATGGCGCTCGGCGCCGATCAGGGCAGCGTGCTCGGGCAGGTGATGAAGCAGGGATTGACGCTGACCACGATCGGCATTGTCGTGGGTCTCGCCGGCGCGATCGCGCTGAACCGGTTGATCGCCTCGCTGCTGTTTGGCGTGCAGCCGAACGACGTCGTCACGATGGTCGCCGTGGTGGCCACGATCACGCTCGTCGCCGCGATCGCCTGCGTGCTCCCCGCCTGGCGAGCGTCGAGAGTGGATCCCAACGTCGTATTGCGGGATGACTAAGGGGGCTTGGGTCTTGGGGCTTGGGTCTTGGGGCCAGCAAAAAATTCAGGTCCCAAGTCCCAAGTCCCAGGTCCCAAGTCCCTCCTCCTCAGTTATCATCCCGCGCATGGATCGTCGCTCTCTTATCAAATTTGCAGGCATGGCGTCGATTGGTTTCGCGCTCGAAGGGTGTGCGACGACGACATCGGGCGCGAAGCCGCAGACGCTGCCGCGGCAGGCGCGGCGTGTGCTTCCCGTGGTCAATGCGTCGTGGGATCGAATCATTCGCACGACGATCGGCCTTCGTCCGCATCGTCCATCGGGCTTCGTGTTGCGCGCCGAGAAGCTCGATGACAAGACCCTCATCCACAATTTCGGTCATGGCGGGTCGGGCATGTCGCTGTCGTGGGGCACGGCGTCGATGGCGACCGATCTCGCGCTGCCGCACAGCGAACGTACGGCGGCCGTTCTTGGCTCGGGCGTTGTCGGCCTGACCTCCGCGCGGGAATTGCAGCGTCACGGCTTCGGCGTGACGATCTATGCGGCCACGGTCCCGCCCGACACGACCTCGAACATGTCGCTCGCGGGTTGGACGCCCACATCGGGGCTCGTCGATACGGACAAGCGCACCGATGAGTGGGACGCGCAGTGCCGCCAGGCCGCCGCGATCGCCTATCGCCGGCTGCAATTGCTCGCCGGTCCGAAGTACGGCATCTCGTGGATCATGAATTACTCGCCGACCGACAACGAGCCAGGTAGCGGCGGCGGAGGCGGTGGTGGCGGCGCGACACAAAGCACGCGCGGGCCGCTGCTGCCACCGGAGTTGTCGACCGGGCGCATCATCCTCCGGCCGGGTGAGCATCCGTTCCCGACGAAATATGCGATCGAGCGCACCGAAATGCGCATTGAGCCGTCGATCTACCTCGACGCTTTGATGAACGACTTCCTGCTGTGGGGCGGCAAGGTCGTGATTCGGAAATTCGAGACGCCACGGGATGTCGTGGCCTTGCCGGAAAACGTGATCGTCAACTGCACCGGCCTCGGATCGAAGGCGCTGTTCAACGATCCCGATCTGATGCCGCTCAAAGGCCAGCTCACGCTGCTCGTGCCTCAGCCGGAGATCACCTATTCAACCAGCGGCGCGGCGCGCCCGTTGCCGCCGGGCGCCGGCTTCATTCACATGATGCCGCGCACCGACGGCATTGCCCTGGGCGGCACGTCGCTGCGCGATGACTGGACCACCACCGTCAACGAAGTCGAGCGCCAGCGCGTGGTGAATACGCACATAGAACTATTCGATCTGATGAGGGCGGGCCGGCACACGTAAGTAACGGTAAACGAACTTCGCCGTCCGTCTATGTGGCATACGCCTTGCTGTGAGCGGGGCGTCCTCCTTCGCGCGAGCGCTGCGGAGGACAAGAGGTGTTGCCATGACTGTCATGCTTGACCCTGTGAGAAAGCGGAAACGCGACAAGATTCGATCGGCCTGGATCTCGTTTGCCGGCCGGATTGTCGCGCAAATCATCGGTGCTATTGCCACAGTGACGCTCGGCGTCATCGTCCTCGGCAAGCACGCGCCCGCGGCGGCCGCCCAATTTGCACCGGCGCCGACTGTCCTCATTGCCACGGCCGTTCGCACTCACGGGGAGACAGTGATCGTCATGCTGCCCCCCGGCAAGGACGGCCAGGCGGACCCGGTGCTTGCACGCAGTGTGGCGGAAAGTTTTGAAAAGACTAAGGCAACGGCGCGGCGCCAAGATGCGCAGCCGCAAACGCCCATTGATCGGCCCGCTCCGCTATCAGCCGGTCCGTCGGCCGATACCCATGCGAGCCTCGAGTTTCCACGCGAATGAGCACCGGGCGCTCGCAGGCCTGCGCGGCCTGCATCGCCGCTGTGAACTTGAACGAGTGGCTGGGCACGACGCGATCGTCGTGATCGGCGGTGGTGACGAGCGTGGCGGGATAGCACGTGCCCGCGCGCACGTTGTGCAGCGGCGAGTACTTGATCAGGAAGGCGAAGTGACGCGGATCGGCTGACGATCCGTACTCGGTCGCCCAGAGCTTGCCGCCGGTGAACTGATCGTAGCGGAGCATGTCCATCACCCCGACCGCCGGCATCGCCACCGCGAAGAGATCGGGCCGCTGTTCCATCACCGCCCCCACCAGCAGCCCGCCGTTCGATCCCCCCATGATTCCTAAACGCGCGGCCGAGGTGTAACCCGCCTTGACGAGATGCTCGGCGACGGCGATGCAGTCGTCGAAGACGTTCTGCTTGTGTTCGAGATATCCGGCCTTGTGCCAGGCCTCGCCGTATTCGGCGCCGCCGCGCAGGTTCACCGTCACGAACACGCCGCCGAGCTCCAGCCACGCCGGCACGTCGGAGCGATAAAAGGGCAGCACGCTGATCGAGAAGCCGCCGTATCCGTAGAGCATCGTCGGATTCTGTCCGTCAGGCCGCAGGCCCTTCCGGCTCGTCATGAAGAACGGCACGCGCGTGCCGTCCTTCGAGATCGCGAACATCGCGCGCGTCTCGAACTGCGACGCGTCGATCGGCGGTTGCGGCGCCTCGAAGCTCATTCGCGTCCGGCCTTCGAGGTCGTATCGATACACCGCGGGCGGCGCCAGCGGCGAGCTGAACGTGAACCACACGTCGAACTGATCCGCGCGCCCGTAGAGATCAGTGACGGCGCCGACGCCCGGTAGTGGAACGTCGCTCTCGTGCGCGCCGTCGAGCGAGAACACCTGGATGCGGCTCTGCACGTCGACCAGCGTATGCACCACGATGCGGCCGCCGGCGAGCGCCGCGTTCTCGATCGCATGCGGCTGTTCGGCGATCACGACCTTCCAGTTGTTCGGATGCGGATCCTCGAGATCGATGGCGATGATGCGGCGATTCGGCGCGTCCTTGTCGGAGCGCAGGTAGACGCGTGTCTGGTAGTTCCCGATCGGCGTGTATTCGGCGTCGATCGTTTCGACAATCGGCTTGATCGGCGCGGTGACGTTCGGATGACCGGGGCTGCCGAGATTGATGAAGTGCAGCTGGTTGTTGTGGTCGGCGCCGCGGTAGGTGCGGATGAACACGTAGCGCCCGTCTTCGCTGACCGTGGCGTTGACGATCCACGACGGATGATCCTGCCGCTGGTAGATCAGGACGTCCGCGGACTGCGGCGAGCCGAGGCGGTGGTAATAGATCGCCTGGTTCGACAACGCCGCTTCGAGGACCTTGCCGGCCGGCGGCTGCGGATAGCGTGAATAGAAGAAGCCTTTCGAATCGTGCGTCCACGCCAGCTCGGAGAAGCGGACCCATGAAACCACGTCGCCAAGATCCTCGCCGGTGAGGACATTGCGGATCCGCAGCGTCTCCCAATCGGCGCCGCCTTCGGCGATCGCGTAGACGATCAGCCGCGCATCGGGAGACGGCGCGTACTGCGCAAGCGAGATCGAGCCATCCGGCGAGAACAGGTTGGGATCGATGACGAGCGACGGCGGATCGAACACGCCGGTGCGCACGTAGAGCGGCGACTGCCGCTGCAGGCCGCTGTTCTTCGCGTAGAACAAGCGGCCGTTCTCGACCACCGGCAGCGTGGTGCGCGGATAATCCCAGAGCTCGGTCAGGCGCTGCTGCAGCCGCTCGCGATGGGGCAGGGTCTCGAGGTGCGCGAAGGTGACCGCGTTTTGCGCGGCCACCCAGGCGGCGACTTCAGGCGAGTCGAGATCTTCGAGCCAGCGATACGGATCGGCGATGCTCGTCGATCCGTATCGATCGACGACGTCGCCTCGCCGCGTTTCCGGGTAGCGCAATTACTTCGCGCGCGCGAGATCGACCACGGCGTCCCAGTTGAAGCGCACGAATCGATAGAGCTCGCTTTCGAGAATGCGCTCCTGATCGCTGTGCGCGCCGAAGCCTTTCGGCCCGTCCTCGCTGTCGGTCGCGGGGCCGATGCCGTAGCACTGCATGCCCTTGCGGCGCAGGAACGCCATGTCGGTTGCGCCGGTGCTCATCGTCGGCAGCGTCACCGCCTTGTAATGCTTGGTGATGTTCGCTTCGAGCGCCTTGAACGCATCGGAGTCGAGCTTCGCGGTCGGCGTGGGCGGCCGCGTGTCGCGCGCGCCGTAGCCGACCTCGACCTGCGGATCGTTGACGACCTGCTTCACCAGCTCGAGGAACTTCGCCGGATCCTCATCCGGCGCCAGGCGCGTATCGATCGTCGCCGTGCCTTCCGATGGAATGACGTTGGTGCGGTAGCCGCCGTTGATGATGGTCGGCGACAACGACGTGCGCAGCATCGACCAGTGGCGCGGCTCGTTCTTGCGCATGTAGTCGTTGGCCGGGCCGGACACCTTTGGATCGGGGCTGAGCAGCGCCTGGTAGCGCTTTGCATCTTCGGGCGACGACACCGACGCGAGGCGCTTGAAGTACGCGGCCGTGGTTTCGTTGATGCGCATCGGCGGCGTCCACGCCGCGATCTTGCCGACCGCTTCGCCGAGGTGCGCAAGCGCGTTGTCTTCGAGCGGAACCGAGCCGTGGCCGGCCACGCCGCGCGAGGTCACCGTGATCGCCCGCGGGATCTTTTCCACCGTCTGGACCGATGCGAACTTCACGACGCCGCCGGTGCGAGTGACGCTGCCGCCTTCGGCGTAGCAGAATTCCGCGTCGATCGCATCGAAGTGCTCGTTGGCCATGAACTGGATGCCGAGGCTCGACGTGCCTTCTTCGCCGGCCTCGAACAACGCGATCACGTCGCGATCGAGCGGCACGTTCAGGCGCTTCAGCAGCAGCATCGTCATCAGCGTGGCGATGACGTTGTCCTTGTCGTCGACGGTGCCGCGTCCGTAGACGTATCCGCCTTCGCGATCCGCGGAGAACGGCGGGTGCGACCATTTCTTGGGATCGACGTTGACGGTGTCGGTGTGCCCCATCAGCAGCAGCGGCCGCTTGCTGCCGTTGCCCTTGATGCGGGCGACCAGGTTAGGCCGGTTGGCCGCATCCTTGGTGAAGACCTGCGTCGGGATGCCTTCCGCGTCGAGCACCTGCTTCAGGTAATCGACAACCGGCTTTTCCCCGCCCGGCGGATCGGTGGTGTCCATCTTCACGATCGCCTGGAAGTGCTTGAGCGCCTCGGCTTCGATCTGGGTCCAGTTCGGCTGCGCCGGCGTTTGCGCGAGCAGGGATGTCGATGCAACGGCTACGACCAGAAGGGTGATGCGCATGGGCGCATTCTACCCCTGTCTTAGCGAACGACGCCTCTGCGCGCGCGGACTTTGTAGGTGTCGTTGCTGACGCGGACGCGGACGCTGTGGTACTTGCCGTCGCTGCGCGTCGTGGGCGTGTAGCCGATCATGTACTGGTGATTCAGCTCGTCGGCGATCCGCTCGGTTGCCGGCCCGAGCTCCGCCGTGCTGCGGATGATCTCGGTGTAGCCGCCGCCCTGGCTGGTCAGCTCCTGGAGCGTGAAGGGATTGATGCGCGTCGAGTTCCGCGCGTCGATCGAGTCGATGCCGATCGCGTAGAGGAATACGTCGCTGCGCACCAGCTTCTGCTTCAGGACCGTCGGCGTCGTGTCGCTGGCGGTATCGGCGCCGTCGGAGACGAGCAGGATCGCCGCGCGCGGATGCAGGCGCCATTCGAACTGGGGCAGCGCCGCATTGATCGCATCGTAGAGCGCCGTGCCGCCGGTCGGGCGGATGGCATCGAGCCTGGTCCGCAGTCCCGTCCGATCGGTCGTCCACTCTCCGAACATGCGCGCCTCGTGATTGAAGCCGATCAGCGACGCTTCGTCTTCGACCGCAAGCAGCCTGTCGAGAAACGTCGCCAGCGACGCGCGCGCGTCGACGAAGCGCTGCCCGCGCATGCTGTCGCTGATGTCGAGCGTCAGCGACAGGCTGACCGGCACGCGGGCTTTGGTGAACTGCGTGATTGGCTGCTGCACGCCGTCTTCTTCGATCGTGAAATCCTTCTGCTCGAGCGTGGTAATCAGGCGCCCCTCCGCATCGCGCACCGTGACCGCCGTCGTCACGAGCTCGGCGGCGCTGCGGAAGTTGTTCTTGTCGCGCAGGTCGATTGGCCTCTGCCCTTCGACTCGCGGCCGCATGCCTTCGGCATCCGGCCGCTCGCTCAGGGCAAGGGTCAGCAGGCTGACCGCGCCGACGAGGAGAGCAAGGCTACTTCGCAAAGTTGTAGAGCGCGCTTCGTGTCCGAATGAACAGTTCGCCGTCCGCCGGTACCGGCGTCGCGAACACTTCGTCGTCCAGCGTGTTGACCTGCAGTACTTCCCAATCCCCCTTGGCGCTGATCACCGAGACGGTGCCGTCCTGGCTGACCAGCCAGACCTTGCCGTCGGCGCCGATCGGCGAGGCGAAGTACTTGTCGATGGCGCCCTTCAGGCGGCCCTGCTTGATCACGTTGCCGGTCGCCGGATCGAACGAGATCAGGATGCCGCTGTCGTTCACCATGTAGAGCACGCCCTGGTAGAGCACGGTCGACGGCACCTGCGGCACCGGCCGGAGATACTTCCACTTCACGGCGCTGCTGCTCATGTCGCCGGAGCCGCCGAGCTTGATCGCCATCAGGCCGTTCTCGGCGGCGAGCATCGCGCGGAAAACGTCCCAGTCCTTCGCATCGAGCTTGCCGTCGCGATTGCCGTCGAACGCGTCGAAGCCGGCCTCGGGCTTCAGCATGCGATCCCACCGATCGATCGGCGTGTGCGCGACCATCTCCTCGCGGCTGACCAATCCGTCCTTGTTCGCATCGAGGCGCTCGAGACCCGTCTTGAAGTCGACGGTCGGGATCTGCGTGCCGGCCTGGTTCTGCCCGAATCCCCATCCGTTGATGTAGAGCGTGTCGTCATCGATGCTGGCGACGGACTTCATCTCACATGCGAGGCCGCGCACGAACCACAACTGCTTTCCGGTTTCGAGCGAATAGGACGTCAGCTGGAACGACTCGGGGATCAGGATCTGCGCGGGTCCGCCGGACTTCGGCCGCCAGATGGTCGGCGTCGAGTAGCCGGAGATCACGTGGGGCCGCTGCACGCGCCATCGCTCCTTGCCGGTGCGCGAGTCGACCGCGAGCAGATACGCCGTCTGATCCTGATCGACCGGCAGAATCAGCATGCCGTCTTCGAGGATCGGCGACGCGCCGAAGCCGTAGAACATCGTGAACGGCCCGAGCGGCATGCGCCAGCGCTCCTTGCCGTCGGCGGTGTAACTGATCAGCCCGTATTCCTGAAAGAAGAAATAGACGTTGCTGCCGTCGGTCACCGGGCTCGGCGAGGCCGGACCGTTCACGAGCTCGAGACGGCCCTTGAGCCGGCGCTCGACTTCATGACGCCACAGCTCCTTGCCGGTCTTGCGATCGAGCGCGATCACGAAGAGCTTGTATGAATCCTTCTCAGGCGAATGCGCGGTCAGGAAGATGTGCGTGTTCGTGAACACCGGCGACGAATGGCCCGGCGGGAGTGGCGTCTTCCACTTCACGTGACTCTCGGGGCCAAACTCAACCGGAAGGTTCGTGGCGTTCGAGACGCCCGTGCCGTTAGGGCCGCGGAAGCGCGACCAATTCTCCGCCGCCGCGGACAAGTCGGCAACGCGTAACCCAATCCCGAGCCCGGCCATGCAGAGGATGGTGATCGCTAAACGCACATTCGGCATGTGCTAATCCTCGCAACATGGCCGGGTTGTTGCAATAGCTGATGCGGAGGACGTATGTCGAATTTAGCGATTTTCATCATCGGCTTCGTGATTCTGATCGGTGGCCTCGCCTGGGGCGCCAGCATGGCCGGGATGAGCCCGCAGTGGATCGCCGTCGGCGTGGCTGTGCTCGCCGGCATCGGCGTGGTGATGGGCGTCACGAAAACGAGGACGAAAGAACAGTCGCACGGCTAGAATCGTCGCATCCTGAGCGCGCGCTTATCGATCGCCGAAGCGATCGCCGCGTCGATCACGGGCTGGCTGGCGGTGACCGCCATTGCCGCCTACGCGATCGACGGGCTTGGTTTCGGTGTCCAGCCGTGGGCGGCGCTCGCCATCGCATTAGTGTCTACGGGTGTGGCCGCATTGCTGCGGCCGCGCCTCACCAACCTTCAATCCGCCGATCTCATCGCCTGGCTCGGCATCGTGATCTTCCTGATCGCGATGTTCCTGCGCCTGTCGTGGCCGTCGCTCGTGCCGCCGGGCCGCGGGCCCGATCTCACGCATCACCTTCTGCTCGTCGATTACATCCAGCAGCACGGCCACCTGGTGCACGATCGATCGCTCGACGGCGCGATGGGCGAGATGGCGCACTACACGCCGGGATCGCATCTGCTCGCCGTGATCGCCGGCGCGGTGTTTGGCGTCGACGGACTGCGAGCGTTCTTTCCGCTTGCCGTCGTGTGCGCGGCGCTCGCCGCGGGGTTTGTCTTCCTGATCGCGCGGCGTGCCGGGCTGCCGGTGCCGCTCTCGATCACCGCCGTGGTCCTGCTGTTTCTTCCCGCGCAGTATTTCTTCGGCGCGTTCACTCACGATGGTTTCCTCTCGCAAACCGTCTCGACGCTGTTCGCGGTGGCGATGTGGTGGGCGATCGTGCAGTGGGACGATCAGCCGACGATGGCCGGAGCGATCGTGATTGCGGTCTTCCTGGTCGCGACGTTCCTGTCGTGGCCAATCTGGATCGGCCCGCCGTTGCTGGTGTTCATCGCGCTGCTGTTCAAACCCGCAGCGGCGGAGGATGCGCCGCGCGGGCGGATGTCGCATCTGGCGATCGTGCTCATACCACTGCTCGTGATCTTCGTCGCGCACTCGTGGAACCGCTGGGGCTGGCTGGTGATCGTGCGCACCAGCGGAGCGGTGCTGCATCCCTCACTCGACAGCCTTGGCTTCCTGCTCCCGCTGCTCGCCATCATCGGCGTCGTGCTGGCGGCCGGCGATCGACGCGCGCGCGTGACGATCGTGTTGCTGATGGTGATCGTGCTGCAGGCGGTGACGCTGTTCGCGATCGCGAAAGCGCAGGGCGCGGACACACCTTACATGGCGTTCAAGATGGTGTATTTGGCCATCTACCCGGCGGCTGTTCTTGCTGCCTTCGCGATGGCCAACCCTGAGCGAGCCTGGCTCGCGCGTCGACGCGAGCCGGGCGAGTCGAAGGGCGCATTCGGCTGGTTGATCGCGGCTTTGCTGGTGATCGTCGCCGTCCGGCCCGCGCTCTCCTCGCCTCGATCGATTCCCGTCGTCGATCTCGATCTATATGCCGCGGGCCAGTGGCTGCGCGCGAACGGCGGCGCCGCCTGCTCGGATTACCTGGTGGCCGATGCCGAGACCGCGTACTGGCTGCACCTCGCGGTGCTCGGCAACCCGCGCTCGGGCGAGCGGATGCGCGAGCTCGATCGCTACGAGTCGCGCGCCGCGATTGCGCCGTGGATCACAGCCGAAGGGCGAAGTTACGCCATCGCTGACCTCGCCTTACTGCCTGACGAAGTCAGAAAGCGTGTGCAGATCGTGAAGGCCTTCGGCCACGCTGCGGTGATCGCGCGTCCGGGTGCTACAATCAAGGGTTGTGATTAGCGTCGAAAATGTCTCCATGCGCTTCGGCTCGAAAGTTCTTTTCGACGAAGTCACCACCAGCTTCCTGGCCGGCCGCCGGTATGGCCTGACCGGCCCCAACGGCTCGGGGAAGTCCACCTTCATGAAGCTGCTCACCGGCGAGCAGCCGCCGCAGAAGGGCGAGGTCACGCGTCCGAAGAAGCTCGGCGTCCTCAAGCAGGACCAGTTCGCCTTCGACAAGTTCCGCGTCATCGACACGGTGATCATGGGCAATCAGCGGCTGTGGAGCGCGCTCGAGGAGCGCGACTTTCTCTACGCCAAGGCCGAAATGACCGATGCCGATGGCATGCGCCTCGGCGAGCTCGAGGGCATCGTCGGCGAAGAAGACGGCTACGAGGCCGAGAGCAACGCGGCGATCCTGCTGCAGGGGCTCGACATTCCCGACGAGCTGCATCATCGATTGATGGGCGAAATCCAGGGCGGGCAGAAGGTGCGCGTGCTGCTGGCGCAGGCGTTGTTCGGCAATCCCCAGGCGCTGTTGCTGGATGAGCCGACCAACCACCTGGACCTCGACTCGATTCACTGGCTGCGCGATTTCCTCGTGCGCTACGAGGGCACGCTGATCGTGATCTCGCACGATCGCCATTTCCTGAACGCGGTGTGCACGCACACCGCCGACATCGACTACCAGACCATCATCACCTATGCCGGCGGCTACGACGAGATGGTGGTGGCCAAGACGCAGATCCGCTCGCGGCTCGAGTCGCAGAACGAACAGCGCGAGAAGAAGATCGCGCAGCTGAACGACTTCATCGCGCGCTTCTCGGCCGGCACCAGGTCAAGCCAGGTGCAGTCGCGGCGCAAGGAAGTGGAGCGCCTGCAGACCACCGAGCTGGCGCGGTCGAACATTCAACGTCCGTACATCAAGTTCGCGATGAACCGTCCGTCGGGCCGCACCGCGCTCGAGTTCGAGGGCATGTCGAAGGCATTCGGCAGCCATCAGATCTTCTCCAAGTTCACCGGCGTGATCAGCCGCGGTGAAAAGATCGTGCTCGTCGGCCGCAACGGCGCCGGCAAGACGACGATGTTGAAGGCACTGTTGTCGGATGCGCCGAACTTCGCGGCGTCACCGTCGGATCTGGACGAGGGCAAGCTCCGCTGGGGGCATGAAGTGTCGATCGGGTACTTCCCGCAGGATCACACCGGCCTGATCCAGAAGGGCATGACCGCCGTCGACTGGCTGCACCAGTTCGATCCGGATGCGTCGCGCCAGGACATTCACGGCCTGCTCGGGCAGATGCTGTTCAGCGGCGAAGAAGGCCTGAAGCCGACCGATGCCCTGTCAGGCGGCGAGACGGCGCGGCTGCTGTTCTGCCGCATCATGCTGCAGAAGCCCAACGTGCTGATTCTCGACGAGCCGACGAACCATCTCGATCTCGAAGCGATCAACGCGCTGAACGTGGCGCTGCAGAAGTTCGAAGGCACCGTGCTGCTCGTGACGCACGACCAGGACCTGATGGAAGAAGTCGGCACCCGCGTGTGGCACTTCGATCACGGCAAGATCGAGGACTTCAAGGGCGCCTACGAGGAATACGAAGCGTCAGTCGCGTAAGCGCTAAGTTCGGGGCAGGCCGCGATTCTTAGCGTTTCGCTAAGTTGGGGTCAGGTCGCGGTCGCCGGACCTGTCCCCGGCTTAGCATTTCGCTAATTCTCGAGGCCTGCCCCCAACTTAGCGCACGCCACTTCAATCCGGCGATTCAACGCGCGGCCCAGATCGCTGTCGTTCTCAGCGATGGGCCGCGTTTTTCCGTACCCTTTCGAGGTGATCTTCTTCGCGTCGACGCCGTGGGCGGTGAGCCATGCGGCGACGATCTTCGCGCGCCCTTCCGAGAGCGTCTGCCGCGCGGCAACGCCGGGCTGGCCGACGTTGTCGACGTGGCCCTGAATCTCGACGGCGGGCGCGTCCTTGCCTTTCAGCACATCGGCAAGCTTCTCGAGCGTGGGCTCCGATTCGAACTCGCGCAGCGTCGGCCGATCGAGATCGAAGTGCAGGCTCGGGATGCGCAGACGGCAGCTCTTCGCCAGCATCGCGCCCCAGTTCTCGGCGCCGACGTCGGCGACGTTGATCTCGTACGGGCCGTCCGGCTCCAGCGTCGCGCGCGCGTAGATGTTGCGGCCGTTGCTCATGTAGTGCGCGGACACGGTGACGGTTTCCGGCGGCGCGATGACTTTCTCATCGAGCTTCGTCACGTCGATCAGCTTCCAGCCGGCGGCGAACAGCGCATCGCGATAGCTGCTGACGAATCGCGCCGAGCTGATGTCGCGCGTGCGGCGGTAGCTCTTCTTGATGTAACTCGTGCCGGCCAGCACCGCCTCGTCGTCTGCGGTCGCGGATTTCAGTTCGAGCGGACCGCTGACGCGCGAGCTCTGAATCAGGCGCGCGCCCTGCAGCGGCGGCAGGAAAGGGAAGTCCGCGGTGTCGCCGATCGCTTCAGGAAGTCCGTCGGGCTGCGGGAACGTGAGCGGTGGCGGTGGGGCAATCTGGAGCGCGATCGCCAGTGCGATCGCCAGGACCTTCATAGTTTGATCTTAACAGCCGCCGCGGCCCGGTGACGATCGACCCAATACGCCCAGAGCACGAACCACCACGACAGATGGCCCGCCATGGCGATTGCGGCCGGGCTGGGCGGCGGCGGACCGTAGAGCGCCGCGAAGTAGATGGCGACGAGCACCACGATCAGCGCATACAGCCCGATGCGGCCGATTGCATCACGCGCGCGCGTGGCGCTCATGTATATCGTGGTGCCGATGATGAACATCAGCGATTCGACCGCGAGCGTCGTGCCGGGATAGTTCCACAAGCCAAGGCCGAGGCGCCGCGGTCCGGTCAGCGTAACCGGCAGGTCGGGACGATGGGTGATGAAGTCGAGCACGTAGTGGCTGAACACGAGCGCCGCGATGATGGCGATGGCGGCCGGGTACCAGCCGCGAATCGCGCGATACGCCACCGCGAAGAGCGCCGACCAGCCGGCGAGCGCGACCAAGCTGTGTGAGTACGGGTAGCTGACGAAGTTGAGCGGTGTGACGACCGTGTTCCCGGGATCGATCTCGACGCGCTCGAGGCCGAGCACGAGCAGCGTCGGCCACAACAAATCGGCGAACTGGCAGGCGAGAAATAGCGTGCCGAGCGACAGCATCGGCGCCGCTCTCTTGGCGCCGAACGCGAGCGCAAAATGGCCGAGGAACATGATCAGCGCGCGGGCGAGGCGTGTTCGAGCATCAGCCCGACCGCGGTGGCGCGCTTGAAGCCTTTCCAGTAGTTGTTCGCCGGCGCATCCTTCCCGTTCGGCGGCAGATCGAGATACGCCTGCTTGCTGGTGTCATCCTTCAGATGCACGGCGAAATATGCGGTCGCGAAGTGATCGAAGATGTTGTTCATCCGCGTCGTGTCCCAGACCGCATCCGCATAGTGCGTGAACGGATTCGCGCGCTCGGTGCCCTGCGCCGAATACATTTCGAGCGGCGCGGGAATCGGCGCGGCGGCGTTGTGATTGGCGTTGATGAAGGTGAGGAGATACCGGTCCGCGTTCACCGCGCCCTCGTAGATCGCGCGCGTGCCTTTCTCGTAGCCCGACACGTCATCGGCGCTGCCGGCGACGAACAGCACCGGCGTGCGGATGCCTTTCAATCCTTCTGCATCCCAATAGCCGGCCGGCAGGCCCCACGGCCCGATCGCGATTGCCGCCTTGATGCGCGGATCGCGTGCCTTCTGATACGCGGGATTGCTGGCGCCGCGCTCGAGCAGCATCTTGTTGGGCGGCGCCTGTTGCGTCGCCGCGCCGGCATCCGAGTAGCCGCCGCCGATCACGTTGACGACGCCGTAGCCGCCCATCGAGTAGCCGATGATGCCGGTGCGCGCGGCATCGACGAGGCCGGCGAGGAAGCTGCCCGAGCCC
>Ga0111539_10003798_pt1 | contig 19875 bp, 17 predicted proteins | sample RhiMethybrSRZTD1_FD_79667 | JGI IMG/M metagenome (GOLD analysis project Ga0111539, IMG submission 79667) | Populus rhizosphere microbial communities from Tennessee, USA - Rhizosphere MetaG P. TD hybrid SRZTD1 (version 2) (version 2) | ecosystem: Host-associated > Plants > Roots > Rhizosphere >... | reverse complement strand
GGGCGAGCTGTTCGAACCCGAGGCCGGAGGAGAGGTGCGCCAGGTCGGCACCACCATCCCCGACGGCTGGATGGGCGTCGACGTGGGCCCGGGCACCGCCGCCGACTTCGGCGACCGCATCGCCGAGGCCCGCACCGTGTTCTGGAACGGGCCGATGGGCGTGTTCGAGGATCCGCGCTTCGAGGCCGGCACGCGGGCCGTCGCCCAGGCGGTGGCCGACACCAACGGCTTCACGGTCGTCGGCGGCGGCGACAGCGCCGCCGCCCTGGCCCAGTTCGGCCTCGACGACGAGGTCGACCACGTCTCGACGGGCGGCGGCGCCTCGCTCGAGCTGCTCGAGCACGGCGACCTCCCCGGGCTGGCCGCCCTGCGGGGCGAGTGGAAGGACCCCGCGTAGATCGGCGCCTCCGAGAACCGTGTCCGACCGCAACCGGTGTCGATCGATGGGGACAGACGATGGCTGACGCCCGCAAGCCGCTGATCAGCGGCAACTGGAAGATGAACCTCAACCACTTCGACGCCACCGCGCTGGTGCAGAAGCTGGTGTACGAGCTCACGCCCGAGGACTTCGACGCGGTCGACGTGTCGATCCACCCGCCGTTCACCGACATCCGCACGGTGCAGACGTACTTCCTGGCCGAGAAGGAGCCGGTGCCCATCGCCATCGGCGCCCAGAACTGCCACTGGGAGGCGGCGGGCGCCTTCACCGGCGAGGTGTCGCCGGCGATGCTCGCCAAGCTCGACGTCGCCTACGTGATCGCGGGCCACTCCGAGCGGCGTGAGCTGTTCGGCGAGACCGACGAGACGGTCAACCTCAAGGTCCGGGCGATCTTCGCCCACGAGATGACGCCGATCCTGTGCGTCGGCGAGACGCTCGACGAGCGCGAGGCCGGCACGACCGAGACCAAGGTCACCGGGCAGGTCACCGCCGGGCTCGGCGGCCTCACGTACGAGCAGGTGGGCGGCATGGTGATCGCCTACGAACCGATCTGGGCGATCGGCACGGGGCGCACCGCCACGCCCGACGACGCCCAGACGGTGTGCGGCACGATCCGCGGCACCGTGGCCGAGGTGGCGGGCGAGGCCGCGGCCGCGACCGTGCGCATCCAGTACGGCGGCTCGGTGAAGGCCGAGAACGCGGCCGAGCTCATGGCCTGCCCCGACGTCGACGGCGCGCTCGTCGGCGGTGCCAGCCTCGACGCCGGCTCGTTCGCCGGCATCGTCCGCTTCCGCGACCGCGCCTGACGCCCGGCGCGTCCCCGCCCGACACCGACGCGCACGTCCCCTCACGATGCCCGCCGGCGGCGGCCGGGGCGAGGGCGCTGCGCCGCAAACCGTGTGACGGCCGCCACAGCGTGCTAGACGAGGGAGCAGCGGAGGCTCCCACTCCGTGCCGCGCTCCGCTCGCCGCGAGTCGGTCGTTCAGCAGGTTGCGTGAAGATGTGGTGACAGACTGCCGAAAATGCCCAGACGCGGGGCGGTCTGCTGGCCACCGCGGTCACCGAAACCTCGACACGCCGGACGATCCTGCTAAGTTCGCGCCGTTCACCTGGGTGCGGTGCATGCACCCCGGTGCGCACACCGCAGGGAGAGTCGCCGTGACGACAGCCGTGGCTCGCTCCTCGCACGGGGGTCGACGCGTCGACTCCCGTGACGAGTCGACCCGTCGCCTCGCCGGGCTCCTCCTGCGGCCCTCGACCATCATCAGGAGGTCCTCCAAGTGAGACGACAGCGCAGGGGCATGCAGCTCCTTGCTCTCATCCTGGGACTCTCTCTCGTGGCCGGCGCCTGTGGCGGCGATGACGACGAGAGCAGCGACAGCGGTGACACCGGCCAGAGCGACGGAGAACCCACGCAGGGTGGCGAGGTCATCGACCTCGGCACGTTCGTGGGCGACCCGCCCGAATACCTCGACCCGGCTCTGAACTCGACGCTCGACGCGTACCAGGTCGTGAACGCCCTGTACGACGGGCTGACCGAGATCGACAACAGCGACCCCGACAACCCCGTCGTCGTTCCCCAGGTCGCCGAGTCGTACGAGTCGAACGACGACGCCACCGAGTGGACCTTCAAGATCCGTGACGGTCTGAAGTTCTCGAACGGCGAGGACGTGCTGCCCAGCTCGTTCCAGCTCGCCTGGGAGCGCGCCAGCTCGCCCGAGCTCGGCGGTGACTACTCGTACCTGTTCAACTTCATCGAGGGTGGCGAGGCCAAGCTCGACGGGACGGCCCCCACGCTCAGCGGCGTGACGGTCGACGACGAGGCGATGACCCTCACGGTCAAGCTCGCCGCGCCGTACTCGACGTTCCCGACGGTCGCCGGCTTCCAGATCTTCTTCCCGATGCCCAAGGCCGTCGAGGAGATCCCGGACCAGACGCAGTGGGACCGGGGCATGATGATCGGCAACGGCCCGTTCATGCTCGACACCGAGCGCACCGACACCGAGATCGTGCTCGTGCCCAACCCCGAGTGGGACGGCACGCAGTACACCGACCTCGACCTGCCCGAGCAGCCCTACGTCGACAAGATCACCCTCAAGGTGACCGCCGACCCCGACACCTCGTACAACTCGTTCGAGGCCGGTGAGGGCGACACGGCGCAGATCCCGGCCGGTCGGTTCCAGGCCGCGAACGACACGTACGACACCACGCTCGACGTGAACATCCTCGGCACCTACCACTGGGACATCAACATGAACGACCCGGTGCTGGGTGGCGAGAGCGGTCTGCTGCTCCGCCAGGCGATCCAGCAGGCGATCAACCGTGAGGAGATCAACGAGGCCGTCTACGAGGGCATCGGCCGCACGGTGTCCAACGGCGTCACGCCCGAGGGCATCCCGGGCTGGGGCCCCGACCTCTGCGACATCTGCACCTACGATCCCGACGCCGCCCAGGCGAGCTTCGACGAGTGGAAGGCGGCCGGCAACGAGCTGACCGCTCCGATCCAGCTGCAGTTCAACACCGGTCAGAACCACGACCAGGTCGCAGCGATCATGATCGACAACCTCGCCGACATCGGCATCGAGGCCGTCCAGGCTCCGATCGATCAGGAGACGTACTTCTCGCAGCTCGCCGACGGCGCCTGCGTCGTCTGCCGGGCCGGCTGGTACGCCGACTACCCGACGTACGACAACTTCATGTACGACCTGTTCCACTCGGACTCGGCCAACGGTGGCAACAACTACTCGAACTACCAGAACCCCGAGTTCGATCAGCTCGTCGACGAGGCCAAGGCCACGACCGACCTCGACCAGCAGGGCGAGCTGTTCCGCGAGGCCGAGAGCATCCTGCTCGAGGACTCCGCGGTGATCCCGCTCAACTGGTACAAGGGTGACTACGTCTTCAACGGCGACAAGCTCGGCAACTTCACCCAGTCCAACCTCGGCCTGATCCCCTGGGAGACGATCTTCGTCAAGGGGTGATCCCGAACCGCAGTGACCACCGGTCCCTGCTCGCAGGGGCCTGATCAGGGTGACCGGGAGCCGCCGAGGCGGCTCCCGGTCACCCGTCACGCACGAGGACCACGATGACCAGCTACATCATCCGCCGCCTGCTCCTCATCATCCCGACGGTGTTCCTGGCGCTGTCGTTCCTGTTCTTCCTCTTCTTCCTGTTGCCCGGCGACCCTGCGTCGCTGCTGGCCGGGGGCGAGAACCGTGTGGTCGACCCGGGCGTCGTCGAGCGCATCAACGACCGCTACGGGCTCGACGACCCGATCCTCGTGCAGTTCAAGGACTACTGGGCCCGCACGGTCCAGTGGGACCTCGGCGAGTCGTTCCTCAACCGCCGCAGCGTCAACGACATCCTCGGCGAGAAGGCCGTCAACAGCCTGCGCCTCGGCATCTGGGCGATCATCATCGAGATCATCGTGGGCATCTCGGTCGGCATCCTGTCGGCGATCCGCCGCTACTCGATCGGCGACCGCCTCACGACCATCCTCACGGCGGCCGCCTCGGCCGTCCCGGTGTTCGTGCTGGGCTTCGTGCTCCAGTACCTCTTCGCGGTGCAACCCAACAAACAGGGCTGGCCCGACTGGGCGCGGCTGCGAACGTCGGGCCTCGGGCCCGACACCTGGACCCTCTTCTTCATCCCCACCGGCGAGCAGTGGCGGTACCTGATCCTGCCGGCGGTCACGCTGGCCTGCGTGTCGACCGCCCTCGCCGCCCGCATGACCCGCGGCTCGATGCTCGAGGTGCTGCGCGCCGACTACATGCGCACCGCCAAGGCCAAGGGCCTCAGCGAGCGCAGCGTCGTCGTCAAGCACGGGCTGCGCAACGCCATGCTGCCGGTGGTCACGCTGATCGGCATCGACTTCGGCACGGTGATCGGCGCGGCCATCCTCACCGAGACCACGTTCTCCTGGCCCGGCCTCGGGTCCGAGATCGCCAACGCCGTCAGCGCCCGCGACCTGCCGGTGCTGCTCGGGCTCACGCTGGCGGTGGTGATCGCCTACGCGCTCATCAACCTTGTCGTCGACGTGTCGTACGCGTTCTTCGATCCGCGCATCCGGCTGGGCAAGGGAGGTCAGTCGTGACGATCGTCGACCCGGGCGCGGCCGCGGCCGCGCCCCCTGCCGCCACCGGGGGCGACGCCCCCACCACCGACGACCTGGGCGAGGCCCGGCCCCTGCGGGCCGACGTCTGGCGCCGCTTCCGCCGCAACAAGCTGGCGATGGTGGGCCTCGTGTTCATCCTGCTGCTGCTCCTGGCGGCGATCTTCGCCCCGCTCATCACCCCGTACGACATCACCGACCGCACCCAGTCGTTCCGGGCCCCGCCGTCGAGCGAGCACTGGTTCGGCACCGACGCCATCGGGCGCGACGTCTACAGCCGGGTGATCTTCGGGGCCCGGGTCTCGCTGCGCATCGGCATCCTCGCCACCGTGCTGTCGCTGCTCATCGGCGTGTCGCTCGGCGCCATCGCCGGGTTCTTCAGCGGCTGGAGCGACACGGTGATCAGCCGCATCATCGACGTGTTCCTGGCGATCCCCTACATCGTGCTGGCGGTCGCCATCGCCACGGTGTTCGGCAAGAGCGAGAACTCGGTCATCCTCGTGCTCGGGTTGACGGGCTGGCTGGCGATGGCCCGCATCGTGCGGTCGAGCTTCCTGTCGCTCAAGAACCTCGAGTACGTCGAGGCCGCGCACGCCCTGGGCTTCTCGCGGGCGCGCATCATGTTCCGCCACATCCTGCCCAACGCCCTGCAGCCGATCATCGTGTACGGCACGATCGCGGTCGGCAGCGCCATCCTCGCCGAGGCGGCGCTGTCCTACCTGAGCGTCGGTCCGCAGGACCCCACGCCGGCCTGGGGCCTGATGGTCTCGCAGGGCAAGGGCCTGCTGTCGAACGCCCCCCACCTGCTGTTCTTTCCGGGTGCCGCCATCTTCCTGACCGTCCTCGCGTTCGTGTTCGTCGGTGACGGCCTGCGCGACGCCCTCGACCCGAAGCTGAAGTGATGGTCGACGCACCCGCTCCCGCGCCCGCCCCCGGCCTGACCGACAAGGACGTCCTCCTGTCGATGCGCCACCTGCGCGCCGGGTTCCCCACCGACGACGGCTTCGTCCGCGCCGTCGACGGGGTCAGCTTCGACGTCGTCCGCGGCGAGGTGCTCGCCATCGTCGGCGAGTCGGGCTCCGGCAAGTCGGTCACCGCCATGTCGATCCTCGGGCTGCAGCCCACGCTCGAGGTCGCCGAGGGCGAGATCCTCTGGAAGGGCACCGACCTGCTGACCATGTCCGAGGAGCAGCGCCGGGCGGTGCGGGGCAAGGAGATCGCCATGATCTTCCAGGACCCGCTCACCGCGCTGAACCCGGTGCACTCGGTCGGCCGCCAGATCGGCGAGATGGCCCGCATCCACGAGGGCCTCAACAAGAAGCAGTCCTTCGAGCGGGCCGTCGAGATGCTCGACCTCGTCGGCATCCCCGAGGCCCGCAAGCGCGCCAGCATGTTCCCGCACGAGTTCTCGGGCGGCATGCGGCAGCGGGCGATGATCGCCATGGCGATCACCTGCAAGCCCGACCTGCTCATCGCCGACGAGCCGACCACCGCGCTCGACGTGACCGTGCAGGCCCAGGTGCTCGAGGTGCTGGTCGGCATCAAGGACGAGATCGACTCGGCCATCATCCTCATCACCCACGACCTCGGGGTCGTCGCCGGGCTCGCCCACCGGGTGATGGTGATGTACGCCGGCCGGCCCATCGAGACCGGGACGACGTCCGAGATCTTCTACGAGACCCGGCACCCCTACACGCTGGGCCTGCTGGCCAGCCTGCCCCGGCTCGACGACGTCGGCGACGAGCCCCTGGTGCCGATCGTCGGGTCGCCGCCGTCGCTGATCCGCAAGCCGACCGGCTGCTCGTTCCACCCGCGCTGCCGGTTCGCCCACGTCCCCGGCAACTGCGAGACCGACGACCCGAACCTCCGGCTCGTCGCCGGCGACTCCCACATGGCGGCGTGCCACTACGCGGAGGACCTCGCCGACGTGTCCATCGACTCGCTGCGGTCGTCGATCGACATCGCCGCCGACACCGAGCTGGCCGACCTCGAGGTCGCCGCCGCCATCTACCTGCCCGAGGACGAGCCCGAGGAGGACGCGGTCGTCGCCGACGTCGCCGTGGCCGAGGGCGCCGCCCACCCGGGGGTCACCGATCGGGCCGAGGGCGGGTTCGACGAGTGGCCCGGCTCCGGTCACGGCCCGGGCGATGGTGAGGTGAACCGGTGACCGACGTCGCGACCGAGCCCCAGGACGCCCCGGTGCCCCCGTCCGCCCCGCTGCTGCGGGCCGAGGGCCTCGTCAAGGAGTTCCCGATCCGCGGCGGCGTGTTCAGCCGCACGGTCGGCAGCGTCTCCGCCGTCGCCGGGGTCGACATCAGCGTCGACAAGGGCGAGACGCTCGGCCTCGTCGGCGAGTCGGGCTGCGGCAAGTCCACCACCGGGCGCCTGCTGCTCAACCTCATCCGGCCGACCGCCGGCACCGTGCTGTTCGACGGCGAGCCGATCAACGTGATGCGGGGCCGGCAGCTGGCGTCGATGCGGCGCCGGTTCCAGATCGTGTTCCAGGACCCGTACGCATCGCTCAACCCCCGCATGACCGTGGGCGCCATCCTGAGCGAGCCGCTGAAGGTCCACCTCGGCCTGAAGGAGGCCGAGGTCGCCGAGCGGGTCGCCGACCTGCTGCGCACGGTCGGCCTGGCGCCCGAGCACACCAACCGGTTCCCGCACGAGTTCTCGGGCGGCCAGCGCCAGCGCGTCGGCATCGCCCGGGCCCTGGCGCTCGAGCCCGAGCTGATCGTGCTGGACGAGCCGGTGTCGGCGCTCGACGTGTCGATCCAGGCCGGCGTCGTGAACCTGCTGCAGCGGCTGCAGGACGAGCTCGGCCTCGCCTACGTCTTCATCGCCCACGACCTGTCGGTCGTGCGCCACATCTCCGACCGCGTGTCGGTGATGTACCTCGGCAAGATCGTCGAGACGGGCCCGCGCCGGGAGATCTACGAGAACCCGGGCCACCCGTACACGCAGGCGCTCCTGTCGGCGATCCCGCTGCCCGACCCGAGGCGCGAGAAGACCCGCGAGCGCATCCTGCTCACCGGCGACGTCCCCAGCCCGGCCAACCCGCCGTCGGGCTGCCGCTTCCGGACCCGCTGCTGGCGCAAGCGCGAGCTCGACGACGCCGGGGTCGACACCGCGGCGTGCGTCGAGGACGAGCCGCTGCTGCAGATCCGGTCCGAGAGCGGGGCCGAGCACCCCGTCGCCTGCCACTTCGCCAAGACGGTGGCGGTGGTCTGACCGCCGGTGCCGGCTCGGAACCCGGGCCGCCGGTGCCCTGCCCGGATGCCGGAGCGGCGGGGGATCGGTGGTAGCCTGGCCCGTCCGCCCTCGCAGGAGCCCGCCCCGTGCTGACCGCCATCACCGTGACGCTGAACGTCCTGGCCTCGCTCGTCCTGATCGTCCTCGTGCTGCTGCACAGCGGCAAGGGCGGCGGCCTGTCCGACATGTTCGGTGGCGGCATGGGCGCCAGCGCCATGGGCTCGACGGTGATGGAGCGCAACCTCGACCGCCTCACCGTGGTCGTAGCCCTCGTGTGGGGCTTCACCGTGGTGGCGCTGTCGTTGATGCTCGGCTGAGGTCCGCCGGGCGCGACCGTGGTGGCGCGTGCGGCACCCGACGATGACGACAGCGGGGGAGTGAGCGGCGCATGAGCATCCTCGGCACCCGCGTCATGCGCACCGAAGACCCGCGCCTGCTCACCGAGGGCGGCCGCTACACGGCCGACATCCACGACCCCGCGCTCGACGGCGCGGTGCACGCCACGTTCGTGCGGACGACCGTCGCGCACGCGCTGGTGACCGCCGTCGACGTGGCCGAGGCGCGGGCGCTCCCCGGGGTGGTCGACGTCGTCACGGGGGCCGAGATCGACCTGCGCCCGCTGCCCGGCATGGGCAACCGCGACATGGCCCGGCCGCTCGTCGCCGTCGACCGGGTGCGGTTCGTCGGCGAACCGGTGGCCGTGGTGCTGTCGGAGACGCCCGAGCAGGGCGCCGACGCCGCCGAGTGGGTGGTCGTCGACTACGACCCGCTGCCTGCGGTCGTCGACCCCGTGTCTGCGCTCGACGGCGAGGTCGTGCTCTTCCCCGACACGGGCACCAACCTCGTCATCGAGTTCGGTCACGAGGCCGCCGACGGCGAGGGGCCCGACGGCTGCGAGGTGGTGGTCCGCCAGCGCATCGTCAACCCCCGGGTCGCCGCCTGCCCGCTCGAGGGGCGGTCGTCGGCCGTCGCCTGGGTCGACGGACGCCTGGTGCAGTGGTGCTCCACCCAGAACGCCCACGGCCTGCGCCTGGCCCTGGCGTCGACGTACGGCCTCGACGAGCCCGACGTGCGGGTCGTCGCCCCCGACGTCGGCGGGGGCTTCGGCGCCAAGATCGGGGGACATCCCGAGGACGTCGTGCTGGGCTGGCTGGCCCGGCGGTGCGGGCGGCCGGTGCGCTGGACCGAGTCCCGCACCGAGAACATGACCGCGATGGTCCACGGCCGGGCCCAGGTCCACGAGATCGCCATCGGCGGCCGCCGCGACGGCACGATCGAGGCCTACCACCTCGACATCGTGCAGGACGCCGGCGCCTACCCCTCGATGGCCGCGTTCCTGCCGTACCTGACGCGGTCGATGGCCGCCGGCACCTACGCCATGCCGCGGGTGACCTCCCGGGCCCGCGTGGCGCTCACCACCACCACGCCGGTGGCGTCGTTCCGTGGCGCCGGCCGGCCCGAGGCCACCGCCGCGCTCGAGCGGGCCGTCGACCTGTTCGCCGCGGAGGTGGGGCTCGACCCCGCCGATGTCCGGCGCCGCAACCTCCTGCCCCGCTTCGACGAGGCGCACCCCATGCCGACCGGCGTCACCTACGACTGCGGCGACTACCCGCAGGCGCTCGACCGGGTGCTGGCCGCCGCGGGCTACGACGAGCTGCGGGCCGAGCAGGCACGCCGGCGCGCCGCCGGCGACCACCGGGCGCTCGGCATCGGCCTCGCCAGCTACGTCGAGGTCACGACCGGCCCCCAGGCCGGAGGCGAGTACGCCCGTGTCGAGGTGCGGGCGGCCGACGGCGGGGGCGTCGAGGCGATCGTGACCACCGGCGCCTCCCCCCACGGGCAGGGCCTCGGCACGGCGCTGGCGATGCTCGTCGCCGACGAGACGGGGCTGCCCGTCGAGGCCGTACGTGTCGTCCACGGCGACACCGACGCGGTCGACCACGGCACGGGCACCTTCGGGTCGCGCTCGCTCCAGCTCGGCGGGTCCGCCGTCGTGACGTCGACGCGCCGGGTCGTCGACGAGGCGCGCCGGCGCGCCGCCGAGCTGCTCGAGGCCGCGGTCGACGACGTGGTGCTCGACGCCGCGACCGCCCGGTTCCACGTCGTCGGGTCGCCGACCGTGGCCCGCACCTGGGCCGAGGTCGTCGCCGCGGCGCCGGCTCCCGCCGGCGGTGATGTCGAGGGCGGTGCCGCCGAGGGCGTCGCTCCGGCCGACGGCACCGTCGACGATGGCGCCGGCGACCTCGACGGTGGGGCAGCGATCTCGGCCGCCGGCGACTTCACCACCGCCCAGCCCACCTACCCGTTCGGCGCCCACGTGGCCGTGGTCGAGGTCGACACCGAGACCGGCGACGTGCGCCTGCTGCGCCTCGTGGCCTGCGACGACGCCGGCCGCATCGTCAACCCGTTGCTGGCCGACGGGCAGCGCCACGGCGGGCTCGCCCAGGGTGCGGCCCAGGCGCTGTACGAAGAGGTCGCCTTCGATGCCGACGGCAACCCTCTGACCACCAGCTTCGCCGACTACGCCATCGTGACCGCCCCCGAGCTCCCCTCGTTCGAGCTGGTCGACATGGAGACGCCGACGTGGGTCAACCCGCTCGGGGCCAAGGGCATCGGCGAGTCGGGCACGATCGGGTCGACGCCGGCCGTCCAGAACGCGGTGTGCGACGCCCTCGCCCACCTCGGCGTGCGCCACGTCGACATGCCCTGCACGCCCGAACGGGTCTGGCGGGCGATCCGCGCCGCGTCCGGCTGAGCGTCCGAGCGTGCCGCCGCCGGCGGCCGCCTCGCACCGTGCGGGGCGGGGGCGCGACGACGCGAAGTTGCCCGCGCAACGACGCGAGGGCGGGAGTAGTGTGGCGCCCGTCACACAGCCCGGCGCGGTCACGCCGGGCTCGACCCAGGGAGGGCCCGAGTGGAGATCACCCTGTCCGTCAACGGTGTGGAGCGGTCGAGCGACGTCGAGCCGAGACGCCTGCTCGTCCACCACCTGCGTGACGATCTCGGCCTCACGGGCACGAACGTGGGCTGCGACACGACGTCCTGCGGCGCCTGCACCGTGCTGCTCGACGGCGAGTCGGTGAAGTCGTGCACGGTGCTGGCGGTGCAGGCCGACGGGCACGAGATCACCACCATCGAGGGGCTGGCGGCCACCGCCGGCGTCGCCGCCGGCGAGCTCCACCCGATGCAGCGGGCGTTCCACGAGAACCACGGCCTCCAGTGCGGGTTCTGCACGCCCGGCATGGTCATGGCGGCCGTGTCGATGCTCGACGAGAACCCGCACCCCAGCGAGGAGCAGGTGCGCCTCGGGCTCGAGGGCAACCTGTGCCGCTGCACCGGCTACCACAACATCGTCAAGGCCGTGCTGGCCGCCGCGGGCGAGGAGGTGTCGGCATGACCGCCACCGAGACCCCACCGGCCGCCGGCGCCGGGGCAGCCGGCGAGGACGGCGGCGGCGTCGTCGGGCAGCGGATGCTGCGCAAGGAGGACGCCCGCCTGCTCACGGGCGAGGGGCGCTACGTCGACGACCTGCAGATCCCCGGGGCGCTGTGGATGGGCATGGTCCGCAGCCCGTTCGCCCACGCCCGCATCGGCAGCATCGACGCCAGCGACGCCCTGGCCATGCCCGGGGTGCGGGCGGTGTTCACCGGCGACGACCTCGCCGACGAGTGGGCGGCCGCCATGCCGTGCGCGTGGCCGGTCACCGACGACATGAAGGCCCCCGACCACTGGCCGGTCGCCCGCGGCAAGGCCTGCTACGTCGGCGACATCGTCGCCGTGGTCGTGGCCGAGTCGCGGTACCAGGCCGCCGACGCGGTCGACGCCGTGGTCGTCGACTACGACCCGCTCGACCCGGCCGTCGACCTCGAGGACGCGGCGAGCGACCGCGTCGTGATCCACGACGACCTCGGCACGAACAAGAGCTACACGTGGACGCTGTCGCCCGACCCCGACGCGGTCGACCGGGCGTTCGCCCAGGCCGTCCACACGGTCAGCGAGCGCTACGTGCAGCAGCGCCTCATCCCCGTCGCCATGGAGACCCGGGGCGTGGCCGTCGTCCCCGGCGTGTACGGCGGCGACGTCACCGTCTACTCGGCGACGCAGATCCCGCACATCCTCAAGGTGATGATCGCCGCCACCTGCGGCGTGCCCGAGCAGAAGCTGCGGGTCGTCGCCCCGTCGGTGGGCGGGGCCTTCGGGTCCAAGCTCGACGTGTACGCCGAGGAGCTGATCGCGGTGGCGCTGGCGCGGCGGCTCGGCACGCCGACCCGGTGGACCGAGGGCCGCAGCGAGAACTCGGTCGCCACGATCCAGGGGCGGGGCCAGGTCCAGCACATGGAGCTGGCCGCCGACGGCGACGGCAGGGTCACCGCGGTGCGGGCGCGGCTGACGGCCGACATGGGCGCCTACATGCAGCTGGTCACGCCCGGCATCCCGCTGCTCGGCGCCTTCCTGTACCACGGCGTGTACGACGTGCCCGCCTACCACTTCGAGTGCACCGGCGTGTTCACCAACTGCACGCCGACCGACGCCTACCGGGGCGCCGGCCGGCCCGAGGCCACCTACGCCCTCGAGCGGGCCATGGACTCCCTGGCCCGCACGGTGGGCGTCGACGGGGCCGAGATCCGCCGGCGGAACTACATCGCCCCCGACAAGTTCCCGTACGAGTCCGTCGCCGGGCTCACCTACGACTCGGGGAACTACGAGCCGACGCTCGACCGTGCGCTCGAGTTGGTCGGCTACGACGACCTCCGGGCCGAGCAGCAGCGCCGCCGGGGCGCGGGGGAGCGCAAGCACCTCGGCGTCGGCATCAGCACGTACGTCGAGATGTGCGGGCTGGCGCCCAGCCGGGTGCTCGCCTCGCTCAAGTACGCGGCGGGCGGCTGGGAGGCCGCCACCGTCAGCGTCCTCCCCACCGGCAAGGTGCAGGTGGTCAGCGGGGCCACGCCGCACGGGCAGGGGCACGAGACGTCGTGGTCGCAGATCGTGGCCGACCGCCTCGGGGTCGACCCGGCCGACATCGAGGTGCTGCACAGCGACACCGCCCTCAGCCCGCACGGCATGGACACCTACGGCAGCCGCTCCCTGCCCGTCGGCGGGGTGGCGGTGGCGATGGCGGCCGACGAGGTCATCGCCAAGGCCCGCACGATCGCCGCCCACCAGCTCGAGGCGTCCGAGGACGACCTCGAGCTCGTCGGCGGCGACCTGCGGGTCAAGGGCACGCCCACCCGGTCGATGACCCTGCAGGAGGTGGCGTTCGAGGCGTTCAGCGCCCACGACCTGCCCGACGGCACCGACCCCGTCCTCACGGCCCAGGTGACGTTCGACCCGCCGAACTTCGTGTTCCCGTTCGGCACGCACGTCGCCGTGGTCGAGGTCGACGAGGACACCGGCGAGGTCGACCTGCTCGACTACGCCGCCGTCGACGACTGCGGGCCGCAGGTCAACCCGATGATCGTCGAGGGCCAGATCCACGGCGGCATCGTGCAGGGCGTCGCCCAGGCGCTGTGGGAGGAGGCGGTGTACGACGCCGACGGCACCCTCCGCAACCCCAGCCTGATCGACTACTGCGTGCCCAGCGCGGCCGAGCTGCCGAGCTTCAAGCTCGACCACACCGTCACGCCCAGCCCGACCAACCTGCTCGGCGTCAAGGGCATCGGCGAGGCGGGCACCATCGGCTCGGCGCCCACCGTCATCAACGCCATCGTCGACGCCCTCGCCCCGCTGGGCGTCACCGACGTCGCCATGCCCGCCCACCCAGAACGGGTGTGGACCGCGATCCAGGAGGCCCAGGGCCGATGATCCCCGCACCGTTCGACTACCGGCGGGCCGCCTCGGTCGACGAGGCCGTCTCGCTGCTGACCGAGCACGGCGACGAGGCCAAGCTGCTCGCCGGAGGCCACTCGCTGCTGCCGCTGATGAAGCTGCGCCTCGCCCAGCCGACCGTCCTGATCGACATCGGACCGGTGTCCGACCTCTCGTACATCCGCGACGACGGCGGCACGGTCCGCATCGGCGCCATGACCCGGCACCACGACGTGGCCTTCTCCGATCTCGTGCGCGAGCAGATCCCGCTGCTGGCCGAGGTCGCCGGGCAGATCGGCGACCCGCAGGTGCGTCACCGGGGCACGATCGGCGGATCGATCGCCCACGGCGATCCTGCGTCCGACCTGCCCGCCGTGCTGCTGTCGCTGCGCGGGACGCTGGTGGCCCGTGGGCCGGGCGGTGAGCGCGAGATCGCCGCCGACGACTTCTTCCGGGGCTTCCTCGAGACCGCGCTGGCACCCGACGAGGTGCTGACCGAGATCCGGCTGCCCGCCGTACCCGGTGTCGGGTGGGCCTTCGAGAAGTTCGCCCGCCGGGCGCACGACTGGGCCATCGTCGGGGTGACGGCCGTGCTCTCGAACGGGTCGGTCGGACCGGGGGTCGGCCTGGTGAACATGGGCTCGGCCCCGCTCCGGGCGGCCGGGGTCGAGGAGGCGCTGCGGTCGGGATCGGGCGCCGGTGACGCCGCCGCCCGTGCCGCCGACGGCACCGAGCCGCCCGACGACCTGAACGCTTCGCCCGAGTTCCGGCGGCACCTCGCCGAGGTCCTCGTCCGGAGGGCTCTGGAGTCGGCCGGCGCCTGACCCGGTGCGTGATCCGCTCGACCCGGTGGCGAGGGGTGCCGCGGGCGCGCCCTGCCGGCTCGCGGCGTCGCCGCGCCCGTCGGGCCCGGCCGTAGGCTGAGGTCCGTGCCCGGCGAACCCCCCGCCGCTCCGGGCGCCGACCCGGCACCCGGCCAGCCCGACGTCCCCGACGTCGCGGCCGTCGTCGACGGCCTCGGCGCGTACGACTACCTGGCCGACGAGGGCCTGGCCACGGCGGTGTTCCTGGCCCTCCGGCTGCAGCGACCGCTGTTCCTCGAGGGCGATGCCGGCGTCGGGAAGACCGAGGTCGCCAAAGCGCTGGCGTCGTGGACGGGGGGCCGGCTCGTCCGCCTGCAGTGCTACGAGGGCATCGACGCCGCCCAGGCCCTGTTCGAGTGGGACCACGCCCGTCAGCTCCTGCACCTGCGCGCGGCCGAGGCCGCCGGGCGCGCCGCGTCCGCCGGCGTCGACGCCCTCGAGGACGAGCTGTACGACGAGCGGTTCCTGGTGCGCCGGCCGCTGCTCCAGGCGCTGTACACGCCCGACGGTGCCCCGCCGCCGGTGCTGCTGATCGACGAGATCGACCGGGCCGACGACGAGTTCGAGGCCTTCCTGCTCGAGCTGCTGTCCGACTGGGCCGTCACGATCCCCGAGCTCGGCACCGTCCGGGCGATCACGCCGCCGGTGGCCGTGCTCACCTCGAACCGCACCCGCGACGTGCACGACGCCCTCAAGCGCCGTTGCCTCTACCACTGGGTCGACCAGCCCACGGTCGAGCGCGAGATCGCCATCGTCCGCCGGCGGGCGCCCGACGTCGCCGGGCCGCTGGCCGAACAGGTGGCCCTGGCCGTCGCCGAGATCCGGACGCTGGGCCTCTACAAGCCGCCGGGCATCGCCGAGACGATCGACTGGGCGCGCGCCCTGGCGCTGCTGGGGTCCGGCGACCTCGACGCGCTGGCGGCCGAGGCGACGCTCGGCTCGGTGGTGAAGTACCGCGAGGACGAGCAGCGCGTGCGCGATCACGGCATCGACGAGCTCGTGCGGCAGGCGGTGGCCCGCAGTGCCTGAGCCGGCGGTCGTCGACCTCGTGGCCCCGCTCGACGAGACGGCGGTGGCGCTCGCTGGAGCCCTGCGGGCCCGCGGCGTCGCCGTGCCCACCGACGCCGTCGTGACCTTCGCCCGGGCCCTCGCCGCGTCGGGTACGACGCCGACGGGCGCCTACTGGGCGGGCCGGGCGACGCTCGTCCGCCGCCCCGAGGACATCGCCGCCTACGACCAGGCGTTCGCGGAGGTGCTCGGCGGCCGGGGGCGGGTCGACGTCCGCGCCGTGCCGCATCCGGTCGAGGTGCTCCTCGACGTCGACGCCGGTGACGAGCCGGCCGGCGACGATGCGGACCCCGACCCCGACCCCGCCGGCGACGTGCGCACCGTCCGCTGGAGCGCGGTCGAGGTGCTCCGTCGCCGGGACCTCGCCGCGTGCACGCCCGACGAGCTGCGCCAGGCCTACCGCCTCATGGCCGACCTGCGGATCGTGGCGCCCCGGCGCACCAGCCGCCGGCGCCGGCCGGCGCCTCCGGGGCGGGGCGACCTCGACCTGCGCCGCACCGTCCGGCGGTCGCTGCACACCGGCGGGGAGGTCCTGCGCCACCCGACGACGACGACCGGAGACCGGCCCCGTCGCCTCGTGCTGCTGCTCGACGTCAGCGGGTCGATGGAGCCCTACGCCCGCGGGCTGGCCCGCTTCGCCCACGCCGCCGTGGCCGGCCGCCGCCGGGGTCAGGTCGAGGTGTTCGCCCTCGGCACGCGGGTCACCCGCATCACGCGCGAGCTGAGCACCCACGACCCCGACGCCGCCCTCCGGCGGGCCGGCGCCGCCGTCGCCGACTGGGCGGGCGGCACCCGGCTGGGCGAGGGGCTGCGGCGGTTCAACGACCGCTGGGGCGTGCGGGGCATCGGGCGCGGCGCCACGGTCGTGATCCTGTCCGACGGGTGGGATCGCGGCGACCCCCGCGCCCTCGGCGACGAGCTCGCCCGCCTGCGGCGGGTCGCCCACCGCATCGTGTGGGTCAACCCCCTCAAGGGGTCGCCCGGGTACGCGCCGCTGGCCGGGGGGATGGCGGCCGCGCTCCCGCACCTCGACGAGTTCGTCGAGGGTCACTCCGTGGCCTCGCTCGAGGCGCTGGCCGAGGTGGTGAGCCGAGGATGACCGACCTTTCGTGCGATCGGGGCCCGAGCGGCCCGGCCGAAGGCCAGGAGCGGAGACCATGAGGGAGCGCTGGCGCGATCGGGGCCCGAGCGGCCCGGCCGAAGGCCAGGAGCGGAGGCCATGAGGGAGCTGCTGGACGACCTCGACCGCTGGCGGGCCGAAGGCGTCGCCGTCGCCGTGGCGCGGGTCGTCGATCTCGACGGGTCCGGTCCCCGGGCGCCGGGCGCCGCCATGGCGGTGAACGAGCGGGGAGAGGTCGTCGGTTCGGTGTCCGGTGGGTGCGTCGAGGGCGCCGTCGTGACCGAGGCGCTCGAGGTGCTGCGCACCGGCGAGCGGAAGGTGGTGTCGTTCGGCTACTCCGACGACGACGCGTTCGCCGTGGGGCTGACCTGCGGCGGCACGATCCGCCTCTACCTGGAGCCGCTCGACTGGTGAGCCCCCGCCTGTACGACGCGCTCGCCGCTGCGGTGCGGGCCGACCGGCCCGTCGCCCTGGCCACGGTGATCGCGGGGCCGGGCACCGGGGCCAAGCTGCTCGTCGGGCCCGACGACCCGCCGGTCGGTTCGCTCGGCGACGCCGACCTCGACCGGGTCGTCGCCCGCGACGCGCTCGGCGAGCTGGCGGCCGGCACCACGACCGTGCGGCGGTACGGCGAGCACGGCCAGGCCCGCGAGGCCGTGGTGGCGGTGTTCGTCGAGTCGTTCGCCCCGCCGCCGCGCATGCTCGTGTTCGGGGCCGTCGACTTCACCGCGGCGCTGGTGAAGGTGGCGAAGGTGCTCGGCTACCGGGTCACCGTGTGCGACGCCCGCGAGGTGTTCGCCACCCGCTCGCGCTTCCCGCAGGCCGACGAGGTCGTCGTCGACTGGCCCGATCGCCTGCTCGGGCGGGTCGGGGGGTCGCTGACCGCCCGCGACGCCGTGTGCGTGCTGACCCACGACGCCAAGTTCGACGTGCCCGCCCTGGTGGCGGCCCTCGCCACCGACGTCGGGTACGTGGGGGCGATGGGCAGCCGGCGCACCCACGCCGACCGGGTGGCCCGGCTCGGCGAGGCCGGCGTCGACGCGGCCGGCCTGGCACGGATCCGGGCGCCGATCGGGCTCGACATCGGCGCCCGAACGCCCGAGGAGACCGCGGTGTCGATCTGCGCCGAGATCATCTCCCAGCGCACCGGCCGCGGCGCCGCGCTCCCGCTCACGTCCACCGACGGGCCGATCCACAAGGAGGCCGCCGCTCCGTGACGACCGCGGCCATCGTGCTCGCCGCCGGAGGGGGCTCGCGGTTCACCGCCTCCGGGGGCGAGTGCCACAAGCTCCTGGCGTCCTACCTGGGGCGGCCGATCGTCGAGTGGTCGATCGAGACGGCGGCGGCGGCCGGCCTCGACGCCACCTATGTGGTGCGCGGCGCCACCGACCTGCCCCGGCCGCCGCTCGCCGGCGACGTCACGTTCGTCCGGAACGACCGCTGGCACGAGGGGATGGCCACGTCGCTGCAGGCGGGCATCGCCCGGGCCCGCCAGGACGGGCACGCCGCCGTGGTCGTCGGCCTCGGGGACCAGCCCCTCGTCCAGGCCGAGGCGTGGCGGCGGGTGGCCGGCGCCACCGGCTCGCCCATCGCCGTCGCCACCTACGAGGGGGAGCGGGGGAACCCGGTCCGCCTGTCGTCGCTGGCGTGGCCCCTCCTGCCCCGCCAGGGCGACGAGGGGGCACGCGTCATCATGCGCCGTCGGCCCGATCTGGTGGTGGAGGTACCGTGTCCGGGGCGGGCCGCCGACATCGACACGGTCGAGGACCTCGCCACCTGGACCGACCCCGGAGGATCGCCATGGACCTGACCAACGACTTCCGCGTGGGCGTGCCGGTCGAGCGGGCGTGGGCCGTGCTCACCGACGTCGAGCTCATCGCCCCCTGCATGCCGGGCGCGCAGCTGCAGGAGGTCGAGGGCGACGAGTACCGGGGCATCGTCAAGGTCAAGGTCGGCCCAATCACGGCCCAGTACAAGGGGGCGGCCCGGTTCGTCGAGCAGGACGAGGCGGCCGGCAGGGTCGTGCTGCGGGCCGAGGGGCGCGACACCCGCGGCCAGGGCAACGCCAACGCCACGATCACGGCCACGATGGCTGCCGACGGTGACGGCACGCAGGTCTCGGTGGTCACCGACCTCACCGTGACGGGCCGGGTGGCCCAGTTCGGGCGGGGCGTCATGGCCGACGTGTCGGCCAAGCTGCTCGGGCAGTTCGTCGACTGCCTCGAGACGAAGCTGTTGGCGGGCGACTCGGGCGACTCGGGCGCCGCTGCAGCCGCCGCCGGCGGGGCGTCCTCCGGTGGGGCGCCGACGGGGGACGCTGCGTCCGCCCCCGAGGCCGGCAGGACGTCCAGGACTGGCGCGGCCGCCCCGGCACCCGTCGCCGCCGACCACGGCCCTCTCGATCTCGCGTCCGAGGGCGCGGCCGCCGCCCGGGCGCTCGACGAGGCCGGCGACGCAGCCGCGGCCGCATCGACCTCCGGTCCCGCGGCGAAGGGACCGTCCGCCGCCCTGGACGGCACGTCCGGCCCGCAGGTCAAGGTCGTCGACAGCCCCGAGCCCGAGCCGGTCGACCTCCTGGACGCGGCGGGTGCGCCGGTCGCGAAGCGCGCCGCGCCCGCGGTCGTGGGGCTGACGCTGTTGTGGTTGCTGAGCGTGTTCCTGCGCCGTCGTCGGCGCCGCCGCAAGGCCTGAGCCCGATTGGGCGGTGCGGACCGTCGCGCTACAGTGTTCCCCCTTGCCCGGCCCCGCCGGGCGGCCACGTCGGAGTGGCGGAATTGGCAGACGCGCTAGGTTGAGGGCCTAGTGTCCGTTAAGGACGTGGGGGTTCAAGTCCCCCCTCCGACACCACGCCTCGCAGGTGCCGTCGGGATGCTCGTCGTCGAACAGACGCAGCCCGGGGCGGTGCAGGACAGAACCCGGCGAGATCTCGCGACCGCACGGCGCGCGCACGCAGGTGCGGTCGCTCCGCACCTGTGGTGCGGAGCGCGCACCGGCACGCCGGCGTGCGGCTAGGGGTGGTCGTTCCGGGCCCGGATCGCCAGATCGACCAGGTCGCCGCCACCGCTGGCGCCGTTGGTGCTGGTGTTCTGCCATGACTGGACGGCGACGGCCCGCGGCCCGACGTCTCCCGCCCAGAAGCCGAACATCGGGCCGCCCGACTGGCCCGGGAAGACGTCTGCCTCGTGGTAGAGGGCCTCGTGGCTGTCGTCCTGGTTG
>Ga0111539_10003797_pt1 | contig 19877 bp, 19 predicted proteins | sample RhiMethybrSRZTD1_FD_79667 | JGI IMG/M metagenome (GOLD analysis project Ga0111539, IMG submission 79667) | Populus rhizosphere microbial communities from Tennessee, USA - Rhizosphere MetaG P. TD hybrid SRZTD1 (version 2) (version 2) | ecosystem: Host-associated > Plants > Roots > Rhizosphere >... | reverse complement strand
GAGGAGAGGCTTCAAGGACGCGGCAGCCGAAAGTAGCGGAGAGGACAATTTTCAGCTGAGTCTTGTTCTCATTTAGTTTCACCGCGGCCCGCTGGCCGGCGAGATCCGGTCGTAGTGTAGGGCCGCCTAGTAAGTGAGATTCTGAGCCCGAACCTTGAGACTCGTAACAGTCCTTAATGAAAATTAAGGATTTCCATGCTTCTGAGCGATCGAGAGCGGACCGAGGCATCTTGATGAGCGCCGTCGGGGTGAAGGCTCCTCGGGCCCAACTTCGTCCTAAGGACGGCTATGAGGTTGCCGAGTTCACCCGCGACATCAGCGGGCGCGCCTGGACATTGCTGACATACGAGGCAGGATTCACCGGATGTTCGCAGAGGACTTCTGAATCAACGGAAGTGTCGTGGACCCGGAATTCGGGTACTCGACGACGCATCAGTCCAACATCCTGTCCGATTGCCCGGTGCTGAGCGTGCCGTCCGGCTTTGCAGACAACGGCGTGCCGACCGGAATTCAGATCGTCGGCCGGCCATTCGACGACGTGACCGTCTATCGCGCAGGCTTCGCTTTCGAGCAGGCAAGGGGAGCTTGGTATCAATCGGATGCGCTCAGACCCAGAATAGTCGGATCAGAATGATCGACTGTTTCAGCGCTGCTGATGCGCCTCCAACATGGCGCGAAAGCCCATGACGAGGGCGCTGAGGTCGTCTGCGCTGGTGGCGAAAGCGGGGCTGAGAGCCAGCGCAGCAGCCCGGTATCCCGCGTGCCCCGCCGCCACCGCCCACAGCTTGCCTGCTGCCCTGGCAGCCGCCGCGATCGTATGCATGTCTTCGATGTCGGAGGGCCGCGCTCCGAACACGCCGCGGCCGCGCGTCAGGGAGAGGTCACCAGGACCGATGAACAGCCCATCGACGCAGTCGAGCCTGGCGATTGCGGCGACATCCTGGAGCGCGGTCGCCGTCTCGATCATCACGTAGCAGCAGCGCGTTGCATTCTCGTTTGCGATGAAGTCATCGGTGGCGGCGGCATATTCCTGGGTTCTGCTGTAACCCAGCCCCCGTGTTCCGAGCGGCGGATACTTGGAATAGCCAGCAGTGGCCGCAGCGTGCGCGAGGTCCGCGATCTGAGGGAGGATCACGCCGTTGGCGCCGATGTCGAGCGCGAACTGGATGCGGGGCCGGGTCGGCTCGCTGACCCGCACATAGGTCTCAAGCGCCAGGCCATTGCAGTACGGGACCAGCCGGTCGAGTGCAGCCTCGTCCAGTGTCCCGTGCTCCATGTCGAACACGACGACCTCATAGCCGGCGAGCCTCGCGATCTCGCAGGCTTTCTGATGATCGCTTTCGAGCCAGAAGGCGGGTTTAGAGTGCATCTTTCGGGTCTTCGGCTATTGCGACGGCAGATCAGTTCAAGTTTCGGCGCACGTGGCCGGCGAGCGACTGCGCCGCATCGTCCAGGCCCACCCGGTGATAGATCATGATAGTTGCGGGCGCGAGCGGTGGCAGAACGATTTCGCTGCCTATGATGCGCAATCCTTCGGTTACTTCGGACGCGCCCATGACCGAGATTCCGAGCCCGGCAATGACCGTCGCGCGTACGCCGGCCATCGTGCTGCTGAGGCATGCTTGCGTCCATTGCAATCCGGCGGCCGCCATCGCATCCCCGGCGGCGCGGCGATAGAAGCAAGGGTCCGGCAGCAGAACCAACGGCAGCGGAGGCTTCAGTGGGACGGGAACGGCCGCGGACCCGACCCATACCAGCGGCTCGGACCAGAGGGCGATTCCCTGCCGATAGGCCGGGTCTCCCGCGACGACCGCCATGTCGAGCCGGCCGAGCACGAGATCGCTGACCAGCTGGTTGCTGAGACCGACCTGCACCTGGGGACTCGTGTTGGGGAAGACACGGGCGAAGGACCGGAGCACGAGCGGAAGCCGCGAATGCCCCAGCTCCTCGAGAATGCCTATGCGCAGGCGCTGGCGAATGTTGGGGGCACTCAACCGCGACAGTGCCTCATCATGCATTGCCAGGATCTGGTGTGCATAGTTGGCCAGCATCATGCCTGTCGTCGTCAGGGTTACGGCACCGCTCCGAGAACGCTCAAAGACCGGCGCCCCGATCCGGAGTTCGAGCCGCTTGACCTGTTGGCTGACCGCCGACTGCGTGCGGTTGAGCAGGCCGGCAGCCACCGAGAACCCTCCAGTCTGCTGGACAAACAGGAAGGCCCGAAGCAGGTCGATCTCAAGATCAGGCCGGGACAGGTCCATTGGCTTATTACGTTGCATAATGAGATTGGGCGATATTATTAATTTGGCTTCTGCTCGTCCAATGTTTTTCCTCTTCTCAAGCTCCAAGGGGCAAAACCGCAGGGGGAAACGCGTGCTGAGTTCACGGGCCGCGGCACGATTGGGTCTGGCGCTGCTGTTGTTGCCGCCGGTGTCGACTCTTGTCCTGCTGTTCGCAGCGCCGATGGCGCTGATGGCCGTGTACAGCTTCTGGTCTGTCGACGATAACTACCAGCTGGTCCGGAGCGCCAACCTCGGTCAGTACGCGCAGATTCTTGAGAACCCGCTCTACCTGACGACCCTGTGGAACTCGGTCGTGATGGCCGCATTGACGACGATCGTGTGCCTTGCGCTGGCGTTGCCGTTGGCCTGGTTCATATCCCGCCATGTCGGTCGACGCTGGCGTGTGCCGCTGATCATCGGGTTGATCCTGCCGGGCTGGGTCAGCCTGTTGATCCGGACCTACTCCATGAACCTAGTGCTGGGCGAGGCGGGGCTGATCAACTGGGGCCTCTCGTCGGCCGGACTGGTCGACGCGCCGCTGCACATCCTGTTCACCAAGCCGGCGGTCGTCATCGGGCTCGTGTACATCTATCTGCCGTACACTCTGGTGCCGATCTACGGCGCGATCGAGCGGCTGGACAACGCCGTCCTTGAAGCCGCCGAGAATCTTGGAGCCAGCATATTGCGTCGCCTGTGGAAGGTGGCGCTGCCTCTGATCATGCCGGGGATCGTCGCGGGGTGCATCATCACCTTCATCCCGGCGCTCGGCGAATACCTTGTGCCGAACCTGCTTGGCGGGCTGCAGGGCACCATGTACGCTAACCTCATCGGGACATCGTTCCAGAGTTTCAACTGGCCGCTGGGGGCGGCTCTGTCCGTTGTCCTCCTGCTCGCAATCCTTGGATTCCTGTTCCTGATCTCGCGGGTGGCGGACGTCAACCGCAGCCTGTTGGCAGAGCAATGATGCGGCGAAGCATCACCGGCAAATGGCTGCTCGCCGGCTTTGCCGGCATCATCTATGCGCTGATCTATCTGCCGATCGCGCTGGTCGTGCTCACCGGCTTCAACGAATCGACCATCACGACCTTGCCGATCGAGCAGTTCAGCCTCAAATGGTACGAGGCACTATTCGAGAACACGCGCACGCTCGCTTCGCTCTGGACGAGCATCAAGCTTGGCATCGCTGCCACCTGCCTTGCCACCATCATAGGGCTGATGGCGGGGCTGGCGGTTGTGCGATACCGCTTTACGGGACGGCGCATGTTCCTGGCGCTGATGACGCTGCCGATGGTGGCGCCGGGCATCGTGCTCGGCGTATCCCTCCTCATCTTTGCGCGCTACGTCGGATTCAAGACCGGATTTTCCACCTTGCTGCTCGGGCATACGCTGCTCGCCCTGCCGTACTGCACATTCATCATCATCGCCAGCCTGGCGCGGTTCGATCGGACGATCGAGGACGCCGCGCGCGGATTGGGCGCGAGCGAAGCGCGCGTGCTCTGGCGCGTGACCCTGCCCAACATCATGCCGGGCGTGATCGGTGCGTTGCTATTCGGCTTCACGATCTCGATAGGCGAGTTCGTCGTCAGCTTCTTCCTGACGTCCGCCGGAACGACCACGCTGCCGATCCGCATCTACTCCATCGTCAAGGTCGGAATCACGCCGGAGATCAACGCGGTGTCGACCCTGATCCTCGCGGCGACATGCGTGCTGACGGTCGGCGCCATCCGCCTGACCTGGTCTCGGAATAAACGGTGACTGCAACAACGACAAACAGGGAGGAAACAATGAAACGACGCACAATCCTGAAGTACGCAGTTTCGACCACGATAGCGCTGGCGGCCCTCTTTGCAGCGAAGGCCCCCACGGCCGACGAGCAGATCGGCGGGGAGATCAACATCCTCAGCTGGGGCAACTACATCGATTTCGCGCTGCCGGGCTTCGAGAAGAAATACGGGGTCAAGGTCAACATCGACTATTACGGCGACGAGCAGGAGGCCATGAACAAGATCCGCGCCGCGGGTCTCGGCACCCATGACGTCGTGTTCCTTGGCGCGGGATTCGAAGACATAGCCATCAAGCAGAACATGCTGGTCCCGCTCGATCTGCAAAAAATTCCTTCCTTCGCGGACGTGTTCCCGGTCCTGAAGAAGACCAAGGCGGACGGCAATGTCTATTGCGCCACGTACTCCTTTGGCCTCAACGGCCTGATTGCCTACGATCCGGCGAAGACGGGCGGACCGCTCACGTCATGGGCCGACGTCTATTCGGGGAAGTACAAGAACCGGATCGGCAAGATCGACAAGTCGAACGAGCAGCTGTGGCGCACGGCGCTCAGCCTCGGCTACACCTACGGGCCCCTGTCGGAGGATCAGTTCAAGGCGGTGGAGGCCAAGCTCATGGAGAATACCAAGCAGGTTCGCACGATCTACGCGCACAATGACGAGATGGCCCAGCTTCTTGCGAACGGAGAAATCTGGATCGGGGACTCCGACGACGGCAGCTACCGTCAAGCAATTGCCAAGGGTCTGAAGATCGCGGTCGCCTATCCGAAGGAAGGCATGACGGCTTGGTATGACGGCCCGTGCGTGATCGCGGAGGCACCGCATGAGGCGGCGGCATACGCGTTCGTCAGTTATATGCTCAGCCCCGAAGTGCAGGCGCAGCTGCCCAAGGAACTTGGCTATGCGCCGGCCAATGCGAAGGCGATTGAACTGCTCGACGCCAAGACAAAGGCCAACATGGGTATCGATGACCTGATCAAGAACTTAGGCAACATTCAGTTCCAATACAACCTTGGCGCTGATTTCGACAAGCGGGCCATCGAAATCTGGGAGGCAGCGAAGGCAGCCGCCGCACAGTAGCAGTCCGCGGCCGGACAGCCCATAGCTGTCTGGCCGCCTTACACTCGATAGCAAGAATAAAATGGCACTTGAAGTCGTTTCGTTGCGCAAAGCCTTTGGTTCCTTTGAGGCGGTGAAGGGTATCTCCTTCAGTCTCGAGCTTGGCCACGTGTTGAGCCTCCTGGGTCCTTCGGGCTGCGGCAAGACAACGACTCTGCGGATGATCGCTGGATTCGAGGCGCCGACAGAGGGCCATATTGTGCTGGCGGGACGTGACGTCACCAACCTGGCCGCACGGCGGCGCAACATCGGCATGGTGTTCCAGTCCTACGCGCTGTTTCCCCACTTGTCGGCGGCGGAAAATGTCGCGTTCGGGCTCGAGGCGCGCCATGTCGGCCGCGCCGAGCGCGACAAGCGGGTGAAGCGTGCCCTCGATATCGTTCGCATGAGCGGCATGGAGGACCGCATGCCGAAGCTGCTGTCCGGCGGCCAGCAGCAGCGGATCGCCCTGGCCAGGGCGCTGGTCATAGAGCCCGACCTGCTGCTCCTGGACGAACCGCTCTCCGCGCTCGACCTCAAGCTGCGCGAAGAGATGCGCGACGAGATCCATCGTATCGTCCGCGAGTTGAACATCACGACGGTGTTCGTGACCCATGACCAGGGTGAAGCGCTGGTCCTGTCCGACGTCGTCGCGGTGATGAATGAGGGCCTGATCGAGCAGATGGATACGCCGCACCGGATCTACCGGGCTCCGGCGACGCGGTTCGTCGCCGATTTCATCGGCAGCGCCAACGTTCTCGCGGGTGAGCGCAGCCAGACCGATCCGGGCCTGTTCGTCACCGAGGCGGGCATCAAGGTGCCGGTCTTGCCTGATGGCCCGATGGCCGCCATCGCAGTCCGTCCCGAAGATATCCGGATGCTGCCGCCCAATTCCGCTTCGGGTGCAATGGGCAATGGCGTGCTGCGGCACCGCGCAAAGATCAAGCGCTCCCGATTCCTCGGCGGCCACATTGAATACACCGTGGCGGTCGACAGTGGCGGCGATCTCACTGTGCGCGCTGATAGTCACCGGCTATTTGCCGAAGGCGAGACCGTCGACCTCGTGGTCGATCCGGATCGCCTGTTTGCTCTGCCTCGTTAGTCTCGGGAACTGCATCATGAAGATCACCGGCGTCGAAACCATCTGCCTGCACTATCGGATGCCATATGCCTTGACCTACCCGCGCGGCGAGTACCAGGACCGTGAGGCGCTGCTGGTGAAGGTCCATACCGATGAGCCCGGATTGTTCGGGTGGGGCGAAGCTGCGATGTGGGGCGGCCCCTGGGCGACCAGTGTCGCCGTCCTGGAGCGGGAGATCGCGCCGCTGATCGCCGGCCTCGATCCGCGGCAGCCGGAGTACATTTGGGAGCGGGTTTACCAGCAGACATACTATCACGGGCGCAAGGGCATCCTGCTCGCGTGTCTGTCGGGCATCGACATTGCTCTCTGGGACATCCTGGGCAAGTCCGCTGGCCAGCCGGTGTGGCGCCTGTTGGGCGGCTACGGCCGGCCGCTGCGGGCCTATGCCTCCTCCGGCTACTACCGCCGGGATTACTCCGATGCCGACTTGGCCCGGGACGTCGGCAACGCCCGTCAGGCCGGTTACCTCGGCTTCAAGATGAAGGTCGGCAACATCGCGGGGGCGGTTCACGCGCGCACGCTTCATGAAACGCCCCTGCGGGTCACCTTCGCGCGAGACATCGGCCGCGTCCGTGCCGCGCGGGAGGCCTTGGGACCGGACCTGGATCTGATGTGCGATGCGACGACCTCGCTGGATCACAAGCAGGCCATGCGCTATGCGGAGGCGCTCGAGCAATTGGATGTGCGCTGGTTCGAGGAACCGACGCAACCCGAGAACGTCGCCGGCTGCGCCGAACTGGCAAGGCATACGCGGGTGCCGATTGCGGGGTTCGAGACAGAGACCAGCAAGTACAATTTCGCGGCGCTGATGGATGCCGGCGCGATCCAGGTTGTCCAGCCCGATGTGATCCAGGTGGGCGGCATCACCGAAGCGCGCAAGGTCGCGGCCTATGCCCAGATGCGACACCTGTTGTTCACCTGCAAGAACTACAGTACCGCGGTCAGCCTGGCCGCCTGCCTCAGCCTTCTCTATGCTCTGCCCAACACGGACTATTTCGAATGCGATGCGGACCCTTGCCCGTGGCGCAGCGAGATTTTGAAAAGCCCGTTGTTTACCTTCGAATCCGGTCTGGTCGCGCCATTCGACCGGCCCGGCCTCGGGCTCGAGATCGACGAGCAGCAGCTCGGGAAATGGCAGGTCCAGCCATGATCACGGCGACCTTTGCCGAGCGGTTGTTTGAGGGCAAGACGGCGCTCATCACCGGAGCTGCCGGCGGGATCGGCGCCGGGATCGCGCGCAGTTTCGCCAGCCTCGGGGCCAGGGTGCTCTTGCAGGACAAGGATCGCGACGGGCTGATGAGGATGGCCACCGAACTGGTCGGAACACGCGGCGGCGTTACCTCGCTGGACGGCGACCTTTCAGTGCCTGGTGTGGCGGAGTCCATCTTCGACCGGGCGCTCGAGGCGGGCGGGCGCGTGGATTTCCTGGTCAACAATGCAGGCCGGTCCTCGGCGGCAACGACGCAGGAGATTACCGAGGCCACTGCCCAGTCGCTGATCGAGCTCAACCTCAAGAGCGTCATCTTCCTTTCAAAGCGGTTTGTCGCGCACGCGCGCGAGCGGCAGGGTGGCGGCTGCATCATCCAGATCTCATCGACGGCCGGCATCGTTGGATTCGAACGGCGCGCCGTCTATACGGCGACCAAATTCGCCGTCATCGGATTGACCAAGGTGCTGGCGCTCGATCACGCGCGAGACGGGATCCGCGTGAACGCCGTCCTGCCGCACGTCGTGGAAACCGAGATGTTCTTCCGCACCGCCAAGACGGAGGAGGCGGATCTGTGGCGCGCGGGGATCCCGATGGGCCGATTCGCGACCACCGAGGATGTCGGAGCGCTGGTCATGTTCTTGTGTTCTCCCGCCGCGTCGTACTTGACGGGCGGCGTCTATCCAGTCGATGGCGGCGCGATGGCCGGTCCGTTCGGAGGTGAAGCGTGACGATGATCCGCATGACGGGCCGGCAACCCGATATCGCTTTCTGGCTTATGACACCGAACGAGGATGCCTGTGAAATCGCCGCAATTCTCGGGTACGGCACGGCGATCATCGACATGGAGCACGGCACGTTCGATCAGGCGAGTGCAGCGCGCATCATCACAGTCTGCAAGTCCCTCCAGCTCCGTGCCGTAAGTCGGGTCGACAGCGCGGAGCGTGTCCCGATCCAGCATGCGCTGGATTTCGGCAGCGATGGCGTGATCTTGCCGCAGATCGTCGACCTCGATCATGCAAAGCGGGCGACGAGCTTTGCCAAGTATCCGCCGCTCGGCAGCCGAGGGTTCGGCGGCGGCAAGACCGTCCGCTACCTGCCGGCGCCTCAGCACTTTGTCGAAGCGGAAAACCGTCGCGTCAGCTGCTGGGCGATGATCGAAACGGCAACTGCGCTGGAGGATGTCGAGAAGATCGCAGCGCTCGAAACGGTGGACGGGCTGTTCATCGGTCCCAACGACCTGTCGTTGGCGCGTGGTCGGGGCGAATACAAGGCAGACGGCCGCGACCATGAGGACATTTCTCGAATCGCCAGAGCGGCGGCCGCGCAAGGCAAGCCATGGGCCATGCCGATCGCGAGCCGAGAGGACCGCGATTTCGCGTGCGGACACGATATCTCCTTCATGGCGATCACAGACGAGAGAACCGCGCTCAGGGACGGCCTCGAAGGCACGCTCCGCCAACTTGACGGACGCTGATATCGATGGAGGAGTTCGACTTCATCATTGTCGGCGCAGGATCGGCCGGTTGCGTCCTGGCTGCTCGCCTGACGGAATCCGGCCGGCACAGCGTGTTGCTGTTGGAAGCCGGCGGCAAGGACTGGTCGCCAGTCCTCAAGATGCCCGCCGCCACCGACCTCTACGGCATCGGCAATCCAAAATACGACTGGCGCTACATGACCGAGCCCGATCCGACCCGTGCGAACAGGCGGGATCTCTGGCCGCGCGGCAAGGTCCTGGGCGGCAGCAGCTCGATCAACGCGATGGTCTATATGCGCGGCCAGGTCAGCGACTATGACAGCTGGGCGGCGCTCGGCAACACAGGTTGGTCCTATGCCGACGTGCTGCCGTACTTCCGTCGCAGTGAAACCAACGAGAACGGTGCCGATCGCTATCGGGGCGGCGAAGGACCGCTGCGGGTTTCCAACATTCGGACCATGCATCACCTGGCCGAGTTGTTCATAGAATCGGGCCAGAAGCTCGGCATTCCCTACAACAAGGACTTCGCCGGCGCGACGATCGAGGGCATTGGGCCCATCCAGGCCACGCAGTGGCGCGGATGGCGCCATAGCGCCGCGGATGCGTATCTGAGGCCCGCCCGGCGCCGTCGGAATCTGGAAGTACGCACGCGCGCGCAGGCGGCGCGGATCGGTTGCGTGGAGCGCCGGGCGAGGACGGTCGAATATGCCATGGCCGATGGCACCCGACGCACCGCCGTCGCGCGCAATGAAATCGTCCTCAGTGCCGGCGCAATCGGCTCGCCGCAGCTACTGCTGTTGTCCGGCATCGGGCCGTCGGAGCAACTTGCGCGACACGCGATCGAACCGGTCCATGATCTGCCTGGTGTGGGAAGAAATCTCCAGGACCACGTCGGCGCCTATCTGAATTATCTGGTCGATCGGCCGACCTACAACTCGGATCAGGGTAACCTACGGCAAGCCTGGCATGCCCTGAACTGGCTTCTGTTCGGTCGCGGCCCGGCGACGACGCCCGGCGCGCTCGCCATGGCGTTCGTTCGCTCGGTACCGGACGCGCCGGACGCCGATCTGCAGCTGCACTTCACTCCGGTCGGTTACAAGCTGACTCCCGGTGAATTGATCCTGCTGCGCGAGCCGGCCGTGACCGGTATCCCCAACGTGAACCGGCCATATAGTCGCGGTTGGCTGGAATTGCGATCGGGCGACTTCCGCGACCCGCCGCGGATCGAGCCTCGGCTACTCGATGACGAGCGCGACCTTGAGACGTTGATCCTGGGCTGCGAGATGATTCGCCGAATCTTCGCGACGCCGCCGCTCGGAGATCGCGTTGTCGCAGAGCTTGCTCCCGGCGCCGGCACCATCTCGCGGCGAGACTGGGAGCATTATCTGCGCAGCGACAGCATCACCATTTTCCACCCATGCGGCACCTGCAAGATGGGCATTGACGCGGCGGCCGTCGTCGACCCGACACTCAAGGTGCATGGGGTCGAGGGCCTGAGCGTCGTCGACGCCTCCATCATGCCTCATCTCGTGAGCGGCAACATCAATGCACCGGCCATCATGATCGGTGAAAAAGGCGCAGACCTGCTCTTGCAGCGGCAATCCTGAAATGTGTTGTCGTGAAAGAGATTCCTTGCTCTCGGAGCTGGGTATCGAGATTCAAGGACGACGTGTCTATCACGAAGTGATAGCGCACGCCGGCAAGCACGCTTCATCCGCCCAAACAGTCTGTTCTTGCCACGGTCGGGCGGGCCAGCTTTGGGTAGGCGTTCGATGAAATGCTGCCGATCGGTCTGGAACTTGTGAAGCTTCACAAGGCTAGAAGGTCTGCTACTAGCACGAAGCGGACAGTCGATGATTTCGGATTGCGAGGTTTGGCCTATTTCGGGATCGGGCCGCCGTGGACAGTGCTGTCCGCGTTAACGTCCATGGAATCGTTCTGGTAGGCGTGGATGGTCTACGCCTCGCGCTGCACCGGTTCTTTCGGCATGAGATGCCGTGCCGCGACCAGGCAAAGCACGGTCGTCAGCCCGAGGATGATGGCCACCAAGGCATTGATGTCCGGCGTAAAGCCCAAGCGCATCATCGCCCACAGCCGTATCGGGAGCGTGTTCTGCGTGCCGGTGACCAGGATGGTGATCATCGTCTCGTCGAACGACAGCGCGAACGCGAGTACCGCGGCGCCGATCATGGCGCTGGAGAGGTTCGGCAGCAGTATGTAGCGAAAGGTCTGCCAGCCGCTGGCGCCTAGGTCGTACGAGGCCTCGGCCAGGCTGCGGCTCAGGGACTGCAGGCGGACAAGGATGGTGCGGTAGACCAGCGCCAGCACGAACACGGTGTGGCCGATCACGATAGTGACCATGGACCGTGCGAAATCGATCTCGCGAAAGAAGATCAGCAGCGAAAGGCCGGTGATGATCGGCGGCATCAGAAACGGCAGGAAGACGATGAACTGGAGAAACGAGCGTGCCTTGGACCTGCCGCTGTCGTAGTAGAAGGCGATCAACGTGCCGAGCACGAGCGAGCAGATCACGGCCGAAAAGCCGACGATCATGGTATTCTTCACCGCCTCGAGGATGCCCTCGTTGTTCGTCAGCTGGACGTAAGCATCGAAGTTGGCGGCGCTCCAGTCGATCTGGCCCTGCTTTACGGTGAAGAAGGATGAGACGATCGGCACGAAGATCGGCCCATAGAGCAAGACGAACACAAGCCCGGTGATGAAAACCAGCGCCGCAGTCGCAAGCTTGCTCCGCTTCATGGCGCGATGCCCCGCTTCGAGCCGAAGCGCGCGCCGATCGCGATGGCCACGATCACGACGATCGCCAGGATCACCGAAAGCGCCGCGCCGAACGGCCAATTGAAGGCCGCGCCGAACTGGCTGTAGATGATTCTGCCGAACGTGAAGCCGCTCTGCCCCCCGACCATCTGTGGCGTGAGGAAATCGCCAATCGCCAGGACGAAGACGAAGGTGGATGCCGCGATCACGCCAGGCAGGCTGAGCGGCAGGATCACCCGGGCGAAGGTCTGCCAGTTCGAAGCGCCGAGATCCCCCGACGCTTCCAGCAGGTTGCGGGGAATGCGTTCCAGCGACAGGAAGATCGGCAACACGGCGAAGGGTATCAGAAGCACCGTCAGCGTCAGCAGCACCGTATTCAGATTGAAGACGAAGATGGTCAGGGGCTCGTCAATGAGGCCGGCGGCAAGCAGGGCGCGGTTGAGGAACCCGTTGCCGCCGAGAATGCTGCGGATCGCATAGATCTTGATGATGTAGCTCATGAGAAGCGGCACCAGCAGCATCATGACGAGGATGTACTTTTTGCGGCCGGTCAACCCGGCCAGAAAATAGGCGACCGGATAGGCGAAGAGAATAGTGAGGAACGATACCTCGAGACACAGCACGCAGGTCTGGCGGAACACGCGCGGGAAGGTCTCTTCCGCGAAGAAACGCTCGTAGTTCAGAAGCGAGATGTCGTAGTGCATCTCGGTGTGGTCGACCCAGAAGAAGCTGTAGACGAGGAAGCCCGCCAGTGGGGCCAGGATGAACACCATCGGCAAGCCATAGGCGGCCGCGATCGTCAGGCGCCGCAAGGCATCCGTGCCGGCGGGCCCGACCGGCAAACCAGCGACCCGGCGTCCTAGGCCAACACCAGGCGGCATGCGTCTGCCCTCCAGTTCAAGGTGATACGATCGCCAACGCCGATCCTGGCGCCGTCGACCTGGCTCGGCATCTTGACCCGCACCTGATGGACGCCGCCATCGGATGGCACGTCGACAGCGGCGACGGTGGACGCGCCGCCGAAGCTGACGGCGGCCACCGTGCCGAGTATGCGATTGGCGTCACTGTCGCATGCCGCTTGCAGCGCGATGGCTTCGGGACGAAACACGGCGAAGGCGCGGCGGCCGGCGGGTGCGTCGGCCACATCAGGCTGGCCCTCGATGGCGCAGACCAGGGGGCCAAGCGCGGTCTCGATCCTGCGATACCGGCCTTCCGTGGCGGCCAGCCTCCCTTCAATCAAGTTGTTGTCGCCGAAGAACCGGGCCACGAACTCCGTGCGGGGACGATAATAGACCTCGTGCGGCGACCCCAATTGCTGGATGCGGCCGAAGTTCATGACGCAGATCCGGTCGGCCATGGCGATCGCTTCCTCCTGGTCGTGGGTGACGAACAGGAAGGTCGTCTTGATCTCGCGCTGGATGTCCTTCAGGAACGACTGCATCTGCCGGCGGAGCTCGACGTCGAGCGCGGCGAGCGGCTCGTCAAGCAGGATCAGCCGTGGCTGGCAGATGATGGCGCGCGCCAGGGCGACCCGCTGGCGCTGGCCGCCGGAAAGTTGCGCCGGATAACGCTGGGCGAGCTGGCCGAGCTGGACCAGCTCGAGCGCCTGGCCAACCCGGCTCCGGACTTCGGCGCCCGCGACGCCCCGCACTTTCAGGCCGTAGCCGACATTGTCGGCTACGTTCATGTGGGGAAACAGTGCGTAATCCTGGAAGACGGTGTTGAACGGCCGCTTGTTGATGGGCACGGCTGTGATATCGCGGCCGTCCAGCAGGATGACGCCCCGGGTCGGCTCGGTGAAGCCGCCGATCATGCGCAAGATGGTGGTCTTGCCGGATCCCGATGGCCCGAGGATGGTGATGAATTCCCCGTCGCGGACGGCAAGATCGATCGCTTCAAGGACCGGCGTCTGGCCGAAGGACTTCGAAACGGCCCGCAGTTCCAGAAGGATTCGGTCGGTCGCCATCAGGAGCGGTTGACCCCAAAAAGATGGCCCGATCCACCGGAGGGTGGACCGGGCTTCTGCAAGGCAAGCCTATTGCGCGGCCTTGATCTCGTTCCAGAGGTCGGACCGTTTGGTCGGATCTTCAACCTGTTCGACATAGACGAGCTTGTCATCCGGCTTGGCGTTGTTCGACGATGCTACGGTGTTGCCAAAGCCGGTGCGCTCCGTCAACTGCTCGCCGATCTTCTTCTGGAGCACGAAGCTGATCCACTGTTCGGCCAGCTCCTTGTCTTGGACGCCGCTGGTCAGCGCCCAGGTATCGAGCCAGGCCAGCGCGCCCTCCTTCGGATTGACATAGGCAATGTGGGCGCCGGCGTCCTGCAGTGACTTCACCTGCTGCTGGCCGTAGTTGGCCCAGATTAGCGCGACATCGTTGTTCTTGTAGATCTCGGTCGCCTCGTCCGCGGTGGTATAGAAGCTGAGGACGTTTTTCTTGAGATCCAACAGCTTGTTCTTGACCTGCTCCAGCTGTTCCGGCGACAGGTTGAACGGGTTCGTGATGCCGAGGGTGAGCGCCGTGAAGGAGAAGTTGTGCTCGCCATTGTCGTAGGCGAGCACCTTGCCCTTGTATTTGGGATCCCACAACACATCCATCGTGGTCGGCGGCGGGCTGACCTTGTCGGTGTCGTAGATGATCCCGATCGAATCGAACGCATATGGGATCGAGTACAGCTTGCCGTCCCGCATGACGCCCTTGACCTTCGTCAGGTCGGCGAAATTCGGCAGCTGGTTCTTCTGGTTCGGGACCTTGTCGAGGTCGATCGGCGTCACCAGTTTTGCGTCGATGTAGCGCTGCAGCTGGCCGGTGTTGACCGCGAAGACGTCGAAGTCCTTGCCTTCGCTGCCCTTGATCTTGGCCCACATCTCGTCGTCGCTGCCGATGAAGACGACGCTAACCTTGGCGCCGGACTGCTGCTCGAAATCCTTCACCCAATCGTCATCTGCATAGCCTTGCCACGCCAGCACCCGCAGCTCCTTGGCTACCGCCGGCGCCATCCCGAATGCGGTCGTGGCGATCGCCGCCAAGGCCAGCATCGGCAGTGTTGCTTTGATCAGTTTCTTGAGCATAGCGCCTACCCTCCCTGTTTTCGGTTGTCACTCGGTCATCATCATCCGGATCCGGCTTGCCGCCGGGTCGTCACAGCGGTGAAACGGTCACCAGCCCGCGATCGGGCGCGAGCTCCATGCGGTTGCGGAGCGGCTTGCCGAAGGCCGCCACCTCGATCTCGAACTCGTCTCCGGGCTGGGTCTTCACGCCGGCGGCATAGCTCAAGACCGCCGCGCCGAAGAAATATGCGTGCAGATCGCCGGGCCGCCGGAACATGTCGTAACGGAAGTGGAAGTGCTCCAGGTTGGCGATCGAGTGGGACATGTTGTCCTCGCCGGAGAAGAAGTCCTCCTCCCATAGCGTCCTGCCTTGCCGGATGATCCGCGACTTGCCGCGGACATCGCCAGGAAGCTCGCCGACCAGCAGCTCGGGGCCCATGGAGCAGGCACGCAACTTGGAGTGCGCCAGATAGAGATAGTTCTGCGATTCAGTGATGTGATCGGAGAACTCGTTCCCCAGGGTATAGCCGATCCGCCAGGGATTGCCGGTCTTGTCGATCAGGTAGAGACCAGCGATCTCCGCCTCTTCGGCGCCGGCCAGGGCGAAAGACGGCAACGGGATCGGAGCACCGGTCGGTATGACGCAGGTGCCGACGCCCTTGAAGAACCATTCCGGTTGCACGCCAATCCTGCCGGTGCCGGGCTTGCCGCCTTTGATGCCCATGCGGAAGATCTTCATGGAATCCGATTCCGGCGCGCCATCGCCATGGGTGTCGACATGCATCTTGTTGCGTGCGTCGGCGCTTCCGAGATGAGTGAGGCCGGTGCCGGTGATGAGGTAGCGGGCCGGCTCCGGGTGATCGAGCGGTGCAAGGACGTGGCCGGCCTTCAGCAATGCGACATAGTCGATGCGCTCATCCGAGGCGCACGACTTCGCCAACGCCTCGAGCCCGCCGCCGCGGTCGAGCGCGGTCGTGGCGAGTTCATAGACCGTGGCAAAAGCCTTTAGCGGGCGGACGTGATCGCCGTCATCGGTGACCCAGCCCACCTTCCGGCCGGCTCCAGGGGTTTGGAACTGCACGAGACGCATCGACTTCTCCCTGCTGCGACGGCGCCTAGACCCAACCGCCATCGACAATGAAGTTCTGCGACGAGCACATCCTGCTGTCGTCCGCCGCCAGGAACATCACCATGCGGGCGATGTCGGGCGGATAGAGCTTGTCCTTGAGGCACTGGCGATCGTTGATCTGGCGCTCGCCCTCCGCATTCAGCCAGAGCTTGATCTGGCGCTCGGTCAGCACCCAGCCCGGCAGCATGCAGTTGACGCGGATGCGCTCCGGCCCGAACTCGCGGGCCAAGGCGCGGGTCATGCCGGTGATCGCCGCCTTCGACGTCACATAGCCAGGACAATCGCCATCGCCGACCATCCAGGTGATGGAGCCGAAATTGACAATCGAACCTCCGCCGGCGTCGCGCATCTGCGGCCGCACCGCCTGCGCGGCGAAGAACTGGTGGCGGACGTTGACCGCCATGCGCTCGTCCCAATACGCCACAGTTACGTCTTCGGTCGCATGCCGGTCGTCATTGCCCGCGTTGTTGATCAGCGCCCTGATCGGCCCGTGCTTGTCCTTGGTCGCCGTGATGGCCGCGCGCAACTCCTCGATATCCCGAAGATCGCAGTGGATGAAATCCGGCGCCGGGTGGCCCTTCACGGCGATGGCGGCGACCAGAGCTCTTGACGGCGCCTCGGCGATGTCGACGAACGTCACCCGCGCATGCTGGGCGCAGAAATGTTCGACCAGGCTCGCCCCGATCCCGCTGCCACCCCCGGTAATGAAGACCACCCGATCCTCGAGACTTGGGTAGATCGCAGGCTTTTCGATTTCACCTGGCTGCATCGGTGCGCCCCTAGTGCGATTGCCGCGCCACGGCGGCGCCGCGCTTCCCGACCAGGAAATCCATGTCGCAGCCGCGATCGGCCTGCAGCACGTGATCGACGTAAAGCCGCTGATAGCCGCCATTGGCCGGCAAGTGCGGCGGCGTCCAGGCGGCGCGGCGCTTTGTCAGCTCGGCATCGGGAACATCGAGATGCAGCCGCCGGCCGGCGACGTCGAGCTCGATCATGTCACCGTCCCGCACGAGTGCCAGAGGCCCGCCGGCAGCCGCTTCCGGGGCGGTATGCAACACGACGGTGCCATAGGCGGTCCCGCTCATGCGCGCATCCGAGATGCGCACCATATCGGTGACGCCTTTCTTCAGCACCTTGGCCGGCAACGGCATGTTTCCAACCTCGGCCATGCCCGGATAGCCTTTCGGGCCGCAATTCTTCAGCACCATCACGCAAGTCTCGTCGATATCCAGCGCGGGGTCGTCGACCCGCGCGTAGAAATGCTCAATGTCTTCGAAGACCACGGCGCGGCCGCGATGCTGCATCAATGCAGGCGTCGCCGCCGACGGCTTGATCACCGCGCCGCTCGGCGCAAGGTTGCCGCGCAGAACGGCGATCCCGCCCTGGGGCGTCAGTGGCCTTTCGATCGGCCGGATGACCTCGGTGTTGTAGTTCGGCGCGGCGGCGCAGATCTGGCCGATGGCTTCGCCGGTCACGGTCAGCGCATCGGTATGGAGCCTGCCCGCTTCGATCAGCGCGCGCATCACGGCCTTCAGGCCGCCGGCATAGTAGAAATCCTCCATCAGAAATCTGCCGGACGGCATCAGGTCGACGATGGTCGGGATGTCGCGCCCCAGGCGGTCCCAGTCCTCCAGCGTCAGTTCGACGCCGAGGCGGCCGGCAATGGCGATCAGATGAATGACGGCGTTGGTGGACCCGCCGATTGCGCCGTTGACCCGGATCGCGTTTTCGAATGCCTGGCGCGTCAAGATGCGTGACATGCGGATGTCGGCATGGACCAGTTCGACGATCCGCTTCCCGGCCATGTGCGCGAGGACGCGGCGCCGCGCATCGACCGCCGGTATCGCGGCATTGTCGGTCAGCCCGATGCCCAGCGCTTCGACCATGCTGGCCATGGTCGAGGCGGTCCCCATGGTCATGCAACTGCCGGCCGAGCGGCTTTGGCCCTGCTCGGCCGCCATGACGTCGGCCACCGAGATCTTTCCTGCCTTTATCTCGTCGAACACCTTCCACACATGGGTGCCGGAGCCGATCTTCTGCCCGCGATAGTCGCCGTTCAGCATTGGTCCGCCGGACACCGCGATAGTCGGCAGGTCGCAGCTGGCCGCCCCCATGAGCAGCGCCGGTGTGGTCTTGTCGCAGCCGACCAGCAGGATGACGCCGTCCATCGGATTGGAGCGGATCGATTCCTCGACATCCATGCTCGCCAGGTTGCGGAACAGCATTGCGGTCGGCCGCAAGTTGGACTCGCCGAGGCTGGTGACCGGAAATTCGAGCGGCAAGCCGCCGGCCTCATACACACCGCGCTTCACATGCTCCGCGATGTCGCGCAGATGCGCATTGCAGGGGGTCAGTTCCGACCAGGTGTTGCAGATCCCGATCACCGGCCGGCCGTCGAACAGGTGAGGCGGCAGTCCCTGGTTCTTCATCCAGCTTCGGTGCATGAAGGCGTTCTTTCCTTCGCCGCCAAACCATTCGCTGGATCGCAGTTTCCTGGGCCGATCGGCCATCCCGCTTCCTCTCGTTTGGTAAAGCCAAACGCTGTTTTGTCATGCTATGCTATCGGCGAGGATGGATGTAAGTCAATCCAGGTTCCCGAGACATAATGGATTTGTCGATGGTTGAAGAAGCTGGCGGAGGCGCCGATCAACAATACCGCGTTCTGAGCCTGGGCCGGGCACTCGACCTGCTTGAGATCGTCGCGCGCAAGGGGAAGGAAGGCGGCAGGCTGACGGACCTTTCGCATGATCTCGGCCTGTCGAAGGCCTCGACCTTTGCGATCCTCCAGACCCTATTGTCGCGCGGCTATGTCGCCGACATTGGCAAGGGATCGACCCGGCGCTATCGCCTCGGCATGGCACTGGCACGCCTGGGCGATCTCGCCATCTCCAACGTGTCGTTGGCGGACGTTGCGCTGCCGGTGCTGCGCGACCTCACGGACGAGCTCGGCCTGACCTCGCGACTGGCGATTCTGGACGACGGCTATGCCGTGGTGGTCGGGCGCATCGATGCACCAGGCGCAATCAAGTTCGATGCAGCGCTGGGCCGGCGCGAGTTGCCGCACTGCTCGGCTGTGGGCAAGGCGCTGCTGGCGGCCCTGCCGAAGGCGGAGGCCACGGCCATCCTCCGGAGGCTCGAGCTGTCCCGCCGTACGCCGCACACAATTGTGGCCCGAGGCGAACTGCTGAAGGAGCTGAGCCGCTCGGCGGAACGCGGCTACGCCGTCGACAACGAGGAAGACCATGAAGGCGTCGCCTGCGTTGGAGCCTGCGTGTTCGATCGATCCGGCCACGCCGCCGGCGCGATAAGCGTCACCGGCTTGAAATCGCGAGATTGGGAGGCGCGGCAAAAAACCTTGGCGGCTGGGGTCATGCGCGCCGCCGCCAGGATATCGCAGCAGCTTGGAGCGGTGAGCCGGCCGCACTATCCGGAGGGAACGACAGAAGCGTGACCAACCTTGCTTAGGTCACGATTCCGACCTCGGCAGAATTAGTTGTTGCTGCAGGCTTTCGATATCCGGTCGGTGATCGAGACGCGCGAGGTGCGAGAAAGCGGCGCTGTTTGCATGGCGAGGTGCCGGCACGAACTGACACCACCTGCCGCAGGGAAAGGTGCCGCCGAATCTCAAGATTTTAGAGTGAAAAACGCCGGAAAGCCTATCGGCTTATGATCTTTGGCTGCAGGCGCGAGATTATCTCTACAGAAACGCCAAGGAGGATAACGCGGCTGCACGTCGACTGCTTGAGCGGGCCGTCGCACTCGACCCGAGTGATCCGCGTTATGCCGCCGACCTCGCGCTATCGTACCACTACGAGTCTCGCTGGGGCTGGAGCGACTCGCAGGATAAGTCCCTGGTGACGGCGGAAGAGCTTGCCCGCAATGGCGTCAGGCTCGATGATTCCGACTATCGCACGCATTGGGTATTGGCGACGGTT
>Ga0111539_10003796_pt1 | contig 19878 bp, 15 predicted proteins | sample RhiMethybrSRZTD1_FD_79667 | JGI IMG/M metagenome (GOLD analysis project Ga0111539, IMG submission 79667) | Populus rhizosphere microbial communities from Tennessee, USA - Rhizosphere MetaG P. TD hybrid SRZTD1 (version 2) (version 2) | ecosystem: Host-associated > Plants > Roots > Rhizosphere >... | reverse complement strand
GGGTGCCGGCCGGGCTCTACCTCTTCTTCACCGGTCACCCGACTGCGGCCGTGGCCGAGCTGGTCTACGGCGCGCTGGTGGTGATCGGCGTGTCGGACTACGTGATTCGGCCGAGCCTCGTCCGCGACGCCCACGGCACACCGGCCCTCGTGACGTTCGTGGCCCTGTTCGGCGGCGTGGAGGTCATGGGGCTCGCCGGGCTCATCGTGGGGCCCGTGGTCATGGCCCTCGCGCTCGCGATGCTGCGTATCTACCAAACCGAGCTTGAGCCGCGCCGCCGACCGATGTAGGTTGGCTCGGGTCGAAGCCGTGGTCACCCATTCTCGACTGGTCGGCCACCTGTTTCTCACGCTCGCGTCTGGCAGCGCTCGCGTCGCGCTCGTCGTCGCGGTGCTCGTGGGCGCGGCCGCCCCGCGCCTGGCTCACGCGCAGACCCAGACCGCAACGCCGCCGGCTTCCCAGACGCCGACGGCGCCGGCCGCGCCCGCCGCCGACACGCCGAAGCCGATCCCGGTCGCAGAGGTCGCGGGGCGCGCTGACGAGGTCAGCGCCTCCCTGCGGTCCGTCGAGGAGCACCTGCCACCGAGCGCGCAGATCACGAAGATCGAAGGGGAGCTGGGACCGCTCAGCGAGAAGCTCGCCGAGCGCGGCGAGCAGACCAAGCGGATCATCGACGCGAACCCCGGGCTCGGGGCGCTCGACTCCCTTACCGATTCCTGGCAGTCGGGGCGGCTCGGGCTCGTGAGCTGGATGACCACCGTCACGGACCGGGCCAACTGGCTCGAGCAGCAGCGCGCGCTGCTCGAGAAGCTGAGCGCGACGTGGACGCTGACGCGGCAGGAGCTGCGCGTCGCAAAGGTCCCGCCGGAGGTTCTGCAGCGGACCCTGGACACCGTCGGGGCGATCACGGGCGCGCAGGCGAGGGTCGAGACCCAGCGGGGCGCCACCCTGGTTCTTCAAGACAGGATCGCGCGCGAGCTGACCCGAACCGACGCCGCCCTGGCCTCGATCGGCCAGGCGCGGAAGCGCGCCGCCGATACCCTGTTCCGGAGAGACAGCCCGCCGCTCTGGCGTCTGCGCCCGCGACCGCCCGGCGAGCTGTCCGCCGCCGTCGCGAACTCGCTCGCGGAGCAGCTCGCCGCGGTGCGCACCTTCGTCAACGAGCAGCCCGAGCGGATCGCCCTTCATGCCGCGGTGCTGCTCGCGGCGGGCGCGTTCATCCTGTGGGCGCGTCGCCGCGCGCGCCGCCTGACAGCGGCTGAAGGCGTCGCGAAGTCTCTGGCCGTGGTGTTCGACCAGCCGGTCGCGGCCGCGCTCGTGCTGGGCATGCTCTCGGCGTTCTGGATCTACGCCGATCAGCCGCGCACGGCCCGACTCATCGCGGAGGTCGGCGCCTTCCCGCCGATGCTGCTGATCCTGCGCCGGATGGTCGCGCCGCCGATGCGCCCGGTGCTCTACGTCATGGCCGCGCTGTTCCTGGCCGACATCGTCCGGGACCTGGTCGTTCCGCTGTCGCTCTTCGAGCGTGTGCTCTTCCTCGCGGAGATGCTGACGGCGACCGTGATGCTGATCTGGCTCGGGCGGTCGGGACACTCCGACAGCCTGACCGTCACAACGGGATCGGCGGTCGGCCGCACGCGGCGTGTGCTGCTCGACCTGGGGCTGCTGGGATGCCTGATCGCCCTGGTGGCCGGCACGGTCGGCAACGTGAGCCTCGCCCGGCTGGTCGGGTCGGGCGTGCTCCTGAGCGGATATCTGGCGCTGGTCCTCATCGCGGGCCGGCGCCTGGCCGATGGGCTCGTGATGTTCGCCCTCCGCGTCCCTCCGCTCACGCACCTGAGAATGGTGCAGCACCACGGCGCGTACCTGGAGGAGCGCGCGACGACGCTGCTGCGCGTCGGCACGGGTATCGGGTGGATCGTCGCCACCCTCGACTACTTCGGCGCGTTGACGCCAGTCATTGCCGGTGTCCGAGGAGTGCTCGGGGCCTCCCTCACGCTGGGGGCCGTCAACCTCTCGCTCGGCGACGTCCTCGGGTTCGTCATCACCCTGTACGTCGCGTACCTCATCTCGGCGATGATCCAGTTCGTCCTCGCGGAGGACGTGTTCCCGCGCCTGAGCCTCCGGGCCGGGCTCCCCTACGCGCTCTCGAGCCTGATCAAGTACGCGATCGTCTTCGTCGGCTTCCTGCTCGGTCTCTTCGCGCTGGGCGTGAATCTCGACCGGGTGACGGTGATCGGCGGCGCCCTCGGCGTCGGCGTGGGCTTCGGCCTGCAAAACATCGTCAACAACTTCGTTTCCGGTCTGATCGTGCTCTTCGAGCGGCCGATCCGCGTGGGCGACGCCGTCCAGATCGCGGACGTGCAGGGCGAGGTGCGCCGGATCGGCATCCGATCGACCACGGTGCGCTCGTGGGAGGGCGCGGAGGTCATCGTGCCGAACTCGCAGCTGGTGGCCGACCGGGTCACGAACTGGACGCCTTTCGATCAGCGCCGGCGGATCGAGATCCGCGTGAACGTCGCCTACGGGAGCCCGCCCGACAAGGTGCTACAGGTGCTCACCGAGGTGGCGCAGGGCCATCCCGATGTAGTCACGACGCCGGCGCCGCTGGCGCTCTTCCTGGGCTTCGGTGACAGCGCGCTGCAGTTTCAGCTCTGGGCGTGGACGAACCGTCTCGACCGCTTCGGCGTGATCAAGAGCGAGCTCGGCGTCGCCATCTACGGCGCGTTCCGCGAGGCCGGCTTCTCGATCCCCTTCCCGCAGCAAGAGATCCGGATCCACCCCAATCCGTCTGCGCCGCCGCAGTCGTAGGCGGTTCGACGGACGCTAGCTGGAGCAGGTGCCGAACATCACGAATCCGCCGTTGCGCACGAGCACGACGCTCGACATGGCGCCGGAATCCTCCACGATGGCCACGTTCCAGCTCCCGCCGGACTCCGACCCGGCGAGCAGCAGGCGGCCGCCCTCGCGCTCGACCGAGGTGATCTTGACGGTGCGCCCGGTCGCGGCGCCGCTGATGACCTTCTGGCCGACGTCGACGTTGAGGACCGGCGGCAGGTTGATCGTCGCCGCGGTGCCGCGGACGCACACGGACGGGTCGCTGCACACCATGACGGTGCTGATCGCGCATTGCATGGCCTTCGTGCCGTCGTACGGTGGCGCGGCACCGGCGCTGATGGCCGTCACCAGCACGACGACGACCAGTCCGATTCGCGTCGCGAGGACAGGCCTCGCAGCGTAGCTGCGATCACGACCGACGCGCCTCACCATACGCGGAGGCCCGGCGTGTTGAGCGGGGTCGTGGTGATGAGATGGAAGAGCGTCGGTCCGTACGCGATCACCAGCAGGATCGCCGAGGCGACGAGCCAGGGCTTCCAGCGATCGAGAAACGCCGGCGCGTGATCCGGTCCCGAGATCGCCTCGGCGAACTCGATAGCGGGCTCTTGCACCCGGCGCGAGACGGTCACGGTGAGCACCATGTTCAGGAAATAGAGCAACGCGCTCAAGAACACGATGGCCCCGCCGATCCCGACCAGCGGCAGGAGCGTCTTCCACTCCGGCTGCATGTACGACACGTGGCCGATCATGGTCCGCCGCGGCATGCCGCGCAGCCCGAGCTCGTGGAGCGTGGGCGAGAAGATGAGCATCCCGCCGAACCACAGCCAGACCTGAGCCAGCGCGAGCCCCCGGCTCCACAGGGCCCGGCCGGCGAGGTGCGGCACCAGCCAGTAGGTGATGCCCATGAACGTGAGCGTGACCGCGGTGCCGACCGTGAGGTGCAGGTGCCCGACGATGTAGGCCGTGTTGTGCACGACCATGTTCACGTTGAACGAGGCATTGATGAGGCCGCCGATGCCGCCGAAGGCGAAGAGGATCATCGCCAGCACCTCCGCCGCCAGCGACGGATCGGACCAGGGAATTCTGACGAACCCGTTGATCCAGCCGCCGCCGCCGCGCGCGCGGCCGCCGGTCTCGAGCGAGGCGACCACGTTGAAGAACGTGAGCAGGCTCGGGAAGAAGACCGCGAACGTGAACAACGCGTGCAGGAGCTTCCAACCCTGGTGGATCCCGGGGTCCGTGTACTGATGATGGATGCCGATGGGCGTCGACAGCACCAGGAACAGGATGAACGACGTCCGCGCCATCGGATCGCTGAAGAGCTTGCCGCCCGCCTGGCGCGGCACCAGCGTGTACCACGAGACGTACGCGGGCAGGAGCCAGAAGTAGACAATCGGATGCCCGGTGAACCAGAAGAGCGTCCGCGCCAGCAAGGCGTCGGTACCGTTCACGAGCCCGAGCGACCACGGCAGGATCATGAACACCATCTCGGCCGCGAGGCCCAGCGACGCGATCGTCCACATGACGAACGTGACGAGCGACATGAACGCCGCCAGCGGCGTCGTCACGCCGGGGTTTCGCGCGCGCCAGGCGCGCCAGGTCACGACGAGGTTCAGCGTGACCAGCCACGTCCCCGCGACCACGAGCGTGAGTCCGAGATAGAAAGCCCAGTTCGCCTTCAGCGGCGGATAGAAGGTGAACATCACGGTCGCCGCGTTGGCGACCAGCGGAATCCCCGCCAGCACGAGACCGGCCACCATCATCCAGAACGTCCACCAGGCCAGGCGCGGCCGCTCCAGCGGCGTCCCGAGCGCGCGGCTGAAGATGAACGGCAGAAATCCGCAGATGAAGAACGTCGTGAACACCAGCGCGTTCAGCACGCCGTGAATGGAGAGGCTGTGGTAGTGCGACCGGATCACCGGCGCCAGCGACGGATAAATCTCGACGCCGGCGTATTCGAGCGCCTGGAAGATGCCGGTCGTCACGCCGCCGAACAGCGCCACGAGCGCGACGAGGATGTTGGCGGCAGCCAGGCGGCGCTCCAGAGCGGTCATCGCTTCGCCTCCACGATGATCTTGCCGGCCATGGTGTGGTGGGCCACGCCGCAGTACTCGTGGCAGATGAGCGGATACTCCCCGGGCGTGTTGAAGCGCGCCTGGGCGTGCGAGATCTGCCCGGGCAGCAGCATGACGTTGACGTTGTGCCGGGGCACCAGAAGCCCGTGCACCAGGTCCTTGCTGGTCGCCCAGAAGTGCACCGTCGAGCCCGCCGGCACGCGGATCTCGTTGGGCGCGAACGACCAGATCTGCCCGGTCAGCCGCACCTCGTACTGGCCCGGCGCGATCTCGGTCACGCCGGTCTCCTTGAACAGCGGGTGCTCGGCGACCTTCGTCGAGTCGATCCGTCCGCGATCACCCACCAGGGTGATGCCGGCGCCCAGCGCCGTCACCGCCAGCGCGGTGAGCATGCTGATCGGCAGCGCGATGCTCGGCAGGATCCAGGCGAGCTCCCAGAGGTAGACCGTCGACGTGCGGCGCGTCGGCATGGGTCAGCTCCTCCAGATCCTGAGATAGGTGTTCGTCCAGAACACCGCCAGCACGAGCAGGTAGATGAGAATGAGGAGCAGCGCGCCCCAGGGCTTGGGCTCGTCGTCGTGCACGGGATCGTCCACGGTCGGCCTCCTTCGGGCTCGCGCAACTTTATCAGGATCCGGCGCCTCACACGCCCGTTTTGGAGCTCTCGCCCCGGCCGGCGCGGTCGCCCAAGGACAGCGCCACCAGCCGCGCGACGGTGATTCCGATGTAGAGCTGACCGGTCACGGCCTCCAGCGCGGCGAGCGTGCCGGCGAGCGCGGTCTGTGGCGTCACGTCGCCGTAGCCGAGCGTCGCCAGCGTGACGAACGAGAAATAGCGATAGCGCACCGTGCCCGGTGTCGCCCAGGCCGTGTCGGCGGGAAAGCGGAGCGAGCCGGGGACGACGAAGTCGAGCGTCTCGAAGAGGCTCGCCCACGCCAGCCCGATCAGAAGGTACACGCAGATTGCGCCGATAATCCGGTCGCTCACCGACCGGTCGGGCCGCATTACCGACGCGTACGCGAGCCAGACCACGACCCCGGCGAAGACGGCGACCAGGATGCTCACGATGACCGGGAGATTCCGGAGTCGCACGAAGTGGTCCACCGCCGTCACGAAGATCGCGCTCGAGGCCAGCGCGATCGGGACGAGACGGCTCTGCCCGGGGACGCGCAGCTCGAGGAGCGTGATGACGAGCGCCCCTGCGAGAAGGACGAACTCGAGGAAACGCACCGGGCCCGACGCCGGCAGCGCCGCCGTTCCGACGATGAAGAGGACCAGCGAACACAGCAGCAGGCGGAAGCGGCCGGGCGCGAGCACGTGGCTCAGCGGCGGCATGCTCCGAGATTCGGGGCCGCCGCTGCGCCCTGGCTATGAGACCAAGGTCGCAGCCCGACGCTGTTCACTGGCCCTCCTGGAAGACCTCGTCCCTGAGGGGATCGAGTAGGATGGGCCGGGCACGTCCATGCGCATTCTTGTCGTCGAGGACGACCGGAAGGTCTCGAGCTTCATCCGGCAGGGGCTCGAGGAAGAGGGGCACGCGGTGGAGACCGCTGCCGATGGCGTGGTCGCGCTCGACCTGCTCCTCGAGGGTGAGCCTTACGACCTGATCGTGCTCGACGTCCTGCTGCCGGGCCGCGACGGCTTCGGGGTCCTCAGAGCCGCGCGCAAAGGCGGCGTCCGAGCGCCGGTCCTCATGCTCACCGCCCGGGACACCGTGGCTGACAAGGTGACCGGGCTGGATCTCGGCGCCGACGACTATCTCGTCAAGCCGTTCGCCTTCGAGGAGCTCCTCGCCCGCGTCCGCGCCCTCTTGCGGCGTGGCTCGGAGCCGCGCGCTCCCGTGCTCCGGGTGGCCGATCTGACTCTCGATCCCGCCACGCGCAAGGTCGCGCGGGGCGAGCGGCAGATCGAGCTCACCACCCGCGAGTGGGCGCTGCTCGAGTACTTCATACGGAACGCCGGGCGCGTTCTCACGCGCCCGATGCTCGTACAGCACGTCTGGGGGCACGACTTCGACCCGGAGAGCAACATCGTCGACGTGTACGTCGGCTACCTCCGGCGTAAGGTCGACGGGCCGCACGAGCGGAAGCTGTTTCACACCGTTCGCGGGGCCGGCTATGTCTTGAAGGACCACGCCTGATGTTCCGGCGGCTCTCGATTCGCGCTCGGCTCACGCTCTGGTACACGGGCGTCGTCGTGGTCATCCTGCTCCTGGTCGGCGTGGCCTCGTACTCGCTCCTGCGCTGGCACCTCTTCAACGATGTCGACGCCTCGCTGTTCACCGTGGCCAGGGCTCTGCAAGACGTGCCCCCGGCCGACCCGACCTCGCCATTCCCGCCCGATCTCGAACCGCTGGTGCGCGGGCTCCTCGGACCGGAGTTCGCCGACGTTCTCTTGCAGCTCCTGGATCCGCAGGGGCGCCTGCGCTCCCGGGCGCCGCGCCCGGCCCTGCCGCTCTCGCGCGAGGCGCTCGGCAATGCGCTCCGCGGCGTACCCACGCTGGAGACCGTCGAGCTCACCCCGGGCGAGCCGGGCCGCCTGGTCACGATGCCCGTCATACGCGGCGGCCAAGTCGCGGACCTGGTCCAGGTGGCGATCTCGCTGCGGCGAACGCGCCAGACCCTCGCCCGCTACGTGGAAACCTTGCTGGTGCTCATCCCCCTGGGCGTGACGCTCCTGGCCGCCGGCGGCTGGGGTCTGGCCCGTCGCGCGCTCCGGCCGGTAGACCGGATGTCGCAGAGCGCGCTGCGGATCAGCGCCGAGGATCTGAGCCGGCGGCTCGAGCGGCGCGGCACCGGAGACGAGATCGATCGGCTGGCCGATACGCTCAACGCGATGCTCGCCCGTCTGCAGGCGGCGTTCGGCGAGATGCAGCGCTTCGCCGCCGACGCCGCGCACGAGCTACGCACACCGCTCACGGCCCTCAAGGGAGGCATCGAGGTCGCGCTCCGCGCCGAGCGCCCGCCCGAGGAGTATCGGCGCGTCCTCGCGTCGAGCATCGAGGAGGTCGACCAGCTCATTCGCCTCGCCGAGGATCTACTGTTGCTCTCGCGGTCGAGCGCGGGCTTCACCGCGGTGCGGCGCTCGGTGGATCTCGAGCCGCTCTGCCTCGAGGCGTTCGAGGTCGGCGTGCGCCTCGCCAAGGCCAAGGGCGTGATGGTGCGCATGGGCGCGACGACGCCCGTGGTGGTGCAGGGCGACGCGGCCGCCCTTCGGCGCGCCCTTCGGAACCTCGTCGACAACGCGGTCAAGTACACACCGGCCGGCGGGAGCGTGGTGATCTCGCTGGAGCGGACGCCGGAGGGCGCGGCGCTCGTCGTCGAGGACACCGGCATTGGGATCGCGGCCGCCGACGTCCAGCGAGTCTTCGAGCCCTTCGTGCGGCTCGACGCCGGGCGGAGCCGCGATACCGGCGGTAGCGGGCTCGGTCTCGCCATCGCCCGCTCGATCGCGCTCGCTCACGGCGGCACGCTCGAAGTCGAAAGCCGCCCGGGCGCCGGCAGCCGCTTCACGACTCGCCTTCCGGTAGCGTAAATTCCGGGCCCGCCGCCGGCCGGCGCGTCTAAGAGCTTTCTCATTCCGGTCTCACGGCCGCCTTATTTCCTACTGCTAGGCTCCCCTTCGGAGCTTATCCATTCGTAGTCTTCCATCGACGAGGAGATCAACGATGCCATTCATTCGCAGGTCTCGACACTTCCTTACGCCCGTCGTCATGCTGGTCGCTGCCGCTGGTCTCGTGGGGCTCTGGCCCCACCTCGGCTTCACGAAAGCGTCCAAGGCCCCGCTCTGGACCGAGCAGCCGGCCGCGCAGAGCGCCACGACTCAGGCGCCGGACTGGGTGCGTCTGAGCAAGGAGGCCAAGCCCGCGGTCGTCAACATCAGCACCAAGCGCAACGCTGAGGGCCCGGCGACGCCGGAGCTCAAGGGCCGCCGGGGCGAGCGCTCGCCCGAGGACTTCTTCCGGCGCTTCTTCGAGGAGACTCCGCGGCGCCCCGTGCGGGCCTCGGGATCGGGCTTCGTCCTGAGCCCGGATGGGCACATCGTGACCAACAACCACGTTGTCGAGGACGCGACCGAGATCCAGGTAAAGCTCGCCGACGGCCGCGAGCTGGCTGCCAAGGTCGTGGGGCGCGATCCCAAAACTGACCTGGCCCTCCTGAAGGTGGAGGCCACTGGCTTGCCGGTCATTCCGCTCGGCGATTCGGCGGCGCTCCAGGTCGGCGAGCCGGTGATGGCCATCGGCAACCCGTTCGGCCTCGAGCAGACTGTCACCACCGGGATCGTGAGCGCGACCGGCCGAGTGATCGGAAGCGGGCCGTACGACAACTTCATCCAGACCGACGCGTCCATCAACCCGGGGAACAGCGGCGGTCCGCTGATCAACGGACGGGGCGAGGTCGTCGGCATCAATACCGCCATCTTCAGCCAGAGCGGTGGCTCGGTCGGCATCGGCTTCGCGGTGCCGTCGAGTCTGGCCAAAGTCGTGCTCACGCAGCTGGCCGAGCACGGCACGGTCGAGCGCGGCTGGCTCGGTGTGTCGATCCAGCCAATGACCAGGGAGCTCGCCAGGGCTTTCAAGCGCGGCGACGCCAGCGGCGCGCTGGTCTCGGCCGTGATCGAGGGCTCTCCGGCGGAGAAGGCCGGCGTGAAGGCCGGCGACGTGATCGTCGAGTTCGACGCGAAGAAGGTCGCCAAGTCCGAAGACCTGCCGCGTCTCGTCGCCGACGTGCATGTCGGGAACGAGGTGCCGATGGTCGTGGTCCGCGAGAGCAAGAACGTGCGGCTGACCGCCAAGATCGCCCGGCTCGTGGAAGAGGCGCCGTCGAGGATCGCCGCGACCGAGGGCAAAGGCCAGCTGGGCCTCTCGGCGCAGCCCGTCACGCCGCCGGTGGCCCGTGAGCTCGGTCTCAAGGTGAAAGAGGGCGTGCTGGTGCGTGACGTCGTCGAGGGCGGGCGCGCCTACGAGGCCGGGATCCGCGCCGGCGACGTGATCGTCGAGATCGATCGCCAGCCAGTCCGTACGGTGGAGGATCTCAAGATGCGCGTGGACAAGCAGGCCAAGGGTGAGCCGATCGTGATGCTCGTGAATCGCGAGGGGCGCACGATGTACGTGGCCGTTTCTGCGTAGGTAGGTCCCCGCGCCCCGGCGCCCGTCCAGGCCGGGGCGCGGGGACGGCCCTCACCGTCTCCGCTGGGCGCGGTCGACCGCGAGCCGTCCCTGGCGCGCGAAGTCGATGGTGTCGCCGAAAATCCTCGCGAGCTCCTGGCGCGTGGGCGGCGTCAAGCTACCATGCCTGTCGTCATGATTCGATCCGCTCGCCTGAGCACCAGGCATGAGACCTAGGTCGCACCTTTACCCTCCTTGCTCCGGGGCTATAATCGCGTACTCCTGGGGAGGTATCTGATGAAGTCACGACTCGCACGCAGGCTCCGCCGTCCTTTGGACCATTGCCTGGTCGGCGCCGCTCTGCTTGTTGCCTTTACCGCCTGTGAGCGCGGCGACGCCAAGGCGTCGAAGCAGGCGGAGGCGCCGATCCCGACCGTCCTGGTCGTCGAGGTGCCGCAGCGGACCGTTCAGGTCGCCGCCGACTTCGTGGCGCGCACGGAGGCAGTGCCCACCGTCGAGATCCGGGCTCGTATCTCCGGCGTGCTGGAGCACGTCCGGTTCCGGGAGGGCTCCGAGGTCAAAAAGGGCCAGGTCCTGTTCGTGATCCAGCAGGCCGAGTACAGTGCCGCGCTCCAGTCGGCGCGCGCCCAGCTCGCCAAGGCCGAGGCTGACCTGCTCCGCGCGAAGGATACGTCCGTCGTGGAGCGCCAGCGCGCTCAGCTCGATCAGGCGAAGGCCGATCTCGGAAAGAACCAGGCCGACGTGGCCCGCTACCGCCCCCTCGTCAAGGAGCAGGCGATCCCGCAGCAGGACCTGGACACCGCCCTCTCGCGCGAGGAGGCGGCGCGGGCCGGCGTGCAGGCCGCCGAGGCGGCGTTGAAGGACTCGGTCCTGAGCCAGCGCACCGCCATCCAGCTCGCCGAGGCGGCCGTCGAGTCCGGCAAGGCCTCCGTGACCCAGGCCGACCTCAATCTCCAATACACGACGATCGAGTCCCCGATCTCGGGAATCGTCAGCAAGCTCTCGGTCGACGTCGGCAACCTGGTCGGCAAGGGTGATCCCACGCTGCTCGCGACGGTCTCGTCGATCAACCCGATCTTCGCGGACTTCTCCCTCACCGAGGCCGACTACCTGCGCCTGGTGAAACGCATACCGACCCTGGGCCGAGGCGAGGTGGCGCGCAATCAGAGACCCACGCTCGACCTGGTCCTGGCCGACGGGAGCGTCTTTCCCCAGAAGGGCATACCGATCTTCGTCGACCGGGCCATCGATCAGAAGACCGGCACCATCCAGGTGCGAGCCGAGTTCCCCAATCCACAGTGGGTGCTCCGTCCCGGCCAGTTCGGGCGCGTGCGCGCCGTGACCGAGGAAGTGCCGAACGCGATCCTGGTGCCTCAGGTCGCCGTGCAGGAGCTGCAGGGCGCCAAGACCGTGCTCGTGGTCGGCGAGGGCGACAAGGTCGTGCAGCGCACGGTGACCCTCCGCGAGCCCTACCAGGACTTCTACATCGTCACCGCCGGGCTCAAGCCCGGCGAGCGGGTCATCGTCGAGGGCCTGCAGAAGGCGCGGCCGGGGATGCAGGTGAAGCCGGAGCTGAAAGCGGCCGGGGATGGAAAGCCGGCGCCGGCCCAGTCACCGGCGGCTCCACCGCCGGCCCCGGCGCCCGCGAGCAAGCCGAAGAGCTGAGCGGGGCGAGCCGTGGCTGAATTCTTCATTCGCCGGCCGATCGTCGCGATCGTCATCGCGATCCTCACCGTCATGCTCGGCGCCTACTCGCTCTTGCGGCTGAGCTTCGAGCAGTATCCGTTCCTGGCGCCGCCGACCATCCGCGTCACCGCCAACTACCCCGGGGCCTCGGCGGTGGCGGTGGAACAATCGGTCGCCACGCCGATCGAGCAGGAGGTCAACGGCGTCGATCGGATGATCTACATGAAGTCGTCGAACACGAGCGACGGCCGCATGCTGCTCGACGTGAACTTCGAGGTCGGCGTCGATCAGGACACCGCCAACGTGCTTACCCAGAACCGGGTCTCGTCGGCCCAGGCGCGCCTGCCGCAGGAAGTCGTCGCCCAGGGCGTCACCGTGAAGAAGCAGAGCCCCAGCATCCTCATGCTGATCTCGCTCTTCGCGCCCGGCGAGAGCTACGACGCGAACTTCCTGATCAACTACGCCTCGATCAATCTGCGCGACCAGATCCTGCGAATTCCCGGTATCGCCCAGGTCGATCTCTTCGGCGGCACCGACTACGGCCTGCGGATCTGGCTCCGGCCCGACAAGCTCGCCAAGCTCGGTCTCACGCCGTCCGACGTGATCTCGGCCATCAAGGAGCAGAACCTCCAGGCGCCGGCCGGCCGGATCGGCCAGGCGCCGACGCCGGCCGACCAGGCGTTCACGTACACGGTGGGCGTGCCCGGCCGGCTGGTGACCAGCGAGGAATTCGAGAACATCATCATCCGCGAGGCTCAGACCGGCTCGCCGGTGCGCGTCCGCGACGTCGGGCGGGCCGAGCTCGGCAGCCAGGACTACAACTCGTTCGGCCGGCTCAACGGCAAGCCTGCCGGCTCGATGGCGGTCTACCTGCTGCCGGGGGCGAACCAGCTCCAGGCGGCGGACATGATCTACAAGACCATGGCCACCGCCAAGACGCTATTCCCGCCGGACGTCGACTACACGATCGTCTACGACACCACGCCGGCGGTGAAGGCCTCGATCCACGAGATCGTGAAGACCTTCGTGGAGGCGTTGATCCTGGTCACGCTCGTCGTGTTCATCTTCCTTCAGAATCTGAGGGCGACGATCATCCCGCTGCTCACGGTGCCGGTCTCCATCGTCGGCACCTTCATCTTCTTCCCGGCGCTCGGCTTCTCGGTCAACACGCTCTCGATGTTCGGCCTCGTGCTCGCGATCGGCATCGTCGTGGACGACGCGATCGTCGTGGTCGAGGCGGTCATGCACCACATCGAGCACGGCATGAGCCCGCGCGACGCCACCTCGCAGGCCATGAAGGAGGTCTCGGCGCCGGTTATCGGCATCGCGCTGATCCTGTCGGCCGTGTTCGTGCCCGTCGCATTCATCAAGGGCCTGACCGGCCAGATGTACCAGCAGTTCGCGCTGACCATCGCGATCTCGGTGCTGCTCTCGGCGTTCAGCGCGCTCTCGCTCTCGCCCGCTCTCGCCGCCATGCTCCTCAAGCCGGCGCGGCCGGCCCGCGGGCCGCTCGGCGCGTTCTTCCGCGGCTTCAATCGCGTGTTCGACGTGACGACGAAGGGCTATATCAGCGTCGCGCACCTGCTCATCCGGCGCGCCATCCTCACCATCGTGCTGGTAGGCGTGGTGATCGTCGGCGTCGGCCTCCTCGGACGCCAGCTGCCGGCCGGGTTCATCCCCGACGAGGACCAGGGGCTCTTCGGCGTCAACGTGCAGCTGCCGCCGGCGGCCTCGCTCGAGCGGACGAGCGCCGTGCTGCGGAAGGTCGAGGAGATTCTGTCGAAGACCGAGGGCGTCGAGTCGTACGCGACGATCGGCGGGTACGGCGCCGTCACCTCCACCTACCAGCCGAATTTCGGGAGCATCTTCGTCCGGCTCAAGCCCTGGGAAGAGCGGCACGGCGAGGCGCTGCACGTACTCGGCATCATGCGCCGGATACAGCGAGAGCTGGCGGCCATCCCGGAGGCGATCGCGTTTCCGTTCAACATCCCGACCATCTCAGGCTTCGGCGCGGCGGCCGGCTTCAACTTCCTGCTCCAGGACCGCAGCGGCACCTTGACCGTGGAGCAGCTCGGCGCCCAGACGCGCGCCTTCCTGACGGCGGCGCGCCAGCGCCGCGAGTTCGCCTCCATCTTCACCGCCTTCGATCCCACTTATCCCCAGGTGAAAGTCGAGCTCGACCGGGAGAAGGCGCGGACGCTCGGCGTGCCGATCAACGAGGTCTTCCAGGCCATGTCGGCCGCGATGGGCGGCACCTACGTGAACGACTTCAACCGGTTCGGCCGGCTGTACCGCGTGTACGTCCAGGCCGACGCCGACTACCGGCGCAAGCCCAGCGACATCGGCGATGTCTACGTTCGCAGCAAAACGACCAACATCATGATCCCGCTCTCGACGCTGGTCACGATCGGCACGATACAGGGGACGGAGCTCACGACCCGCTTCAACCTCCTGCGCTCGGTCGAGATCAACGGCGCCCCCGCGCGCGGCGTGAGCTCGGGACAGGCGCTGGCCGCGCTCGATGAGGTCTTCAAGCAGACGATGCCGAAGGAAATGGGCTTCGCCTACTCGTCCTTGTCCTACCAGGAGAAAATTGCGCCGGCGGCCGCGCCGACGTTCGTGCTGGCGATCGTGTTCGTCTTCCTCTTGCTGGCGGCGATGTACGAGAGCTGGCGCCTGCCGTGGGCCGTGCTGCTCGGCTCGCCGCTGGTCGCCCTCGGCGCCTTCTTCGGCGTCTGGCTCACCGGCTACGACAACAACGTCTACGTGCAGATCGGCCTGATCATGCTCGTCGGGCTCGCCGCCAAGAACGCGATCCTGATCGTCGAGTTCGCCAAGGCCAAGCACGAGCAAGAGGGCAAGTCGTTCGAGGAGGCCGCTCTCGAATCGGCGCGGCTCCGCTTCCGGCCGATCTTGATGACCGCGTTCGCCTTCATTCTCGGCGTCGTGCCGCTCATGCTGGCCAGCGGCGCCGGCGCCGGCGCGCAGAACGTCATGGGCACGGCGGTGTTCTGGGGCATGCTGATCGCCACCGCGCTCGGCGTGTTCCTGATTCCCGGCAACTTCGTCTTCGTGGAGGGGCTCGGACGCAAGCGAGCTCTCGCGGAGAAGCCGGCAGCTCAGCCTCAGGCGCCGGCTCAGGAGCCCGGCAGGCAGCACGCGTGAAGCGCGGCGCTCTCCTGTCGGCGGCACTGCTGCTTGCGGGCTGCGCGGTCGGGCCCGACTACAAGCGCCCGGAGCTCCAGGTCCCGCCGGAGTTTCGCGGGCAGCCGCCGGACGTTCCGGCGAGCGAGAAGTCGATCGCCGACCTGGCCTGGTGGGAAGTCTTCCAGGACCCAGTGCTCCAGGAGCTCCTGCGCACGGCGCTCGCCGCGAACTACGATCTGCGCATCGCCACGGCGCGGGTCCTCGATGCGCAGGCCCAGGTCACCATCAACCGCTCCTTCCAGTTCCCGGACGTCACCGGGAACGCGAGCGCCGCCTACAACCGGGTCGTCGGCGATCGAGCGCCGTTGCAGATCAAGTCGACCTTCACACCCATCGGCACGCTCGATCTCGCCTGGGAGCTCGATTTCTGGGGCCGTCTGCGGCGCTCCACCGAGGCGGCGCGGGACGACCTGCTCGCCACGGAAGACGCGCGGCAGTTCGTGATCTCCACGCTGATCAGCGACGTGGCGACCGCGTACTTCCAGCTCCGCGAGCTCGATCTCGAGCTGGAGATCTCGAATCGCACGCTCACCTCGCGGCAGGGCTCGCTCCGGCTCGTGCAGGCCCGGTATCAGGGCGGCGTGTCGGCGCTGATCGACGTCCGGCAGGCCGAAGTGCTGCTGTACACGGCCACCGAAACCATCCCCGACGTCGAGCGCCGCATCGCGCAGACCGAGAACCTGATCTCGCTGCTGCTCGGGCGCAATCCCGGTCCCGTGCTTCGCGGCCGTTCCACGGCCGAGACCGTGGCGCTCGCGCCTCCCAACGTGCCCCCCGGGCTGCCGTCGAGCCTGCTCGAACGGAGGCCCGACGTGCGCCAGGCCGAATACCAGCTCGCGGCCGCTACCGCGCGGATCGGCGTGGCCAAGGCCGACTACTTCCCGCGCGTCTTTCTGACCGGCTCGGCCGGCGCCGGCGGCATCAACATCGACGGGAGATGGTTCGGCCCCCAGGGCCTCTTCGCGATCGCGCCCTCGCTCACGCTACCGATCTTCAACATGGGCCGCATCGGGGCCGGCCTGGACTCGGCCCAGGCCCGCGCGCTCGAGGCGCTGGCCTCCTACGAGCAGACCGTCCAGACGGCATTCCGCGAAGCCGCCGACGCCCTCGTCGAGCACCAGAAGCGCCGGGAGTTCCGCATCCAGCAGGGGCTGCTTGTTGACTCGCTGCGCGACGCGGCGCGGCTGGCGGACATCCGCTACAAGGGCGGCGTCACCAGCTATCTCGAGGTCCTCGACACCGAGCGCCAGCTCTTCGACGCCGAGCTCGAGCATGCGAGGGCTCAGCGCGACGAGCTCCTGGCGCTCGTGCGAATCTATCGCGCGCTCGGCGGCGGCTGGGCGTCGTCCTCGTAGATCTCCACGGGTTCTAGCGTGTCGATCTACTGGCTCCTGATCGCCATGCCCGTCGCCGCGGGGCTGGAAATCCTGGGGGTCGCCGCTCCGCTCATCTTCTTCGTCGCCGCTCTCGCGATCGTGCCACTGGCGGCGCTCATCGTCCACAGCACCGAGCACCTGACTGCGTACACGGGCGCCGCGCTCGGCGGGCTACTCAACGCGACGTTCGGCAACCTGCCGGAGCTGATCATCGCCATGGTGGCGCTCCGCGCCGGGCTCATCGACATGGTGCGAGCCTCGCTGGTCGGCGCCCTGCTCGCGAACTTGCTGCTGGCGCTCGGCATCGCCTTTCTGCTCGGCGGCCTGCGTCATCGCGTCCAGGAGTACAACCCGGCCGCGGCGAGAAGCTACGCCACCATGATGCTCCTGGCCTCGCTCAGCATGGTCGTTCCGAGTGCGTTTCATCGGTTTCTCGGCGGCCCCGCCCCTCGCCACGCGGCGGCGCTCGACACCGGCGTGGTGATCGTGCTGCTGGGCGCGTATGCGCTCTATCTGGTGTTCATGCTCCGCACCCACCCGGAGCTCTTCGCCGGCGCGAAGGCCGCGGAGGCCGACCATGGCGCCCACTGGAGCCTCGCGCGGGCCATCGGAACTCTGCTGGCGGCCTCGCTCGGCGCGGCATGGATGAGCGAGATCCTGGTCGGCGCGGCGGAGGCAACCGGCCATGCCCTCGGGATGTCGCCGCTGTTCATCGGGATCGTGCTCCTCGCGGTGGTCGGCGGCGCCGCTGAGAGCGGAGCGGCAATCGCCATGGCGCGGAAGAACCAGATGGACCTCGCCGTCGGCATCGCGATGGGAAGCTGCCTGCAGATCGCGCTCTTCGTCACACCGGTCCTGGTCCTGTCGAGCCGTCTGATCGCGCCCGAGCCCCTGACACTCGGATTCAGTCGCCTCGAGATCGGCGCACTGTTCATGGGGGTGCTGATCGGCGGGACCGTCGCGGCCGACGGCCGGTCGAACTGGTACAAGGGCGTTCAACTCATCGCCTTCTATCTCATCCTGGCGGCGATGTTCTACCTGATCCCGGCCGAGACCTCGCGGACGCTCGCGCGCTTGCCCTGACGGAGCCGGCGCGGGCGGCCGCTACTTCTTTCGCGCCGCCCGTTCCGCCTCGAGCTGGCCCTGGCGCGCGTGGTCGATGACCTCGCCGAGGATGCGCGCCAGCTCCTGCGGCGCGTGAAAGCCCATGGAGTTCTCGGCCGCAACGAAGTCGAGCCGCCACTGCGCCTTCTTCTGCTGGGCGGCGGCCGCCTGGAGGGCGGCCTCGCCGGCCCCACCCTTCTTCGCGGCCACGATGGCGTCGAGCATGTCGGTCGTGGCCTTGGCCGCGCGCTCGAGCAGCGCGTGGTGGCGGTCCTGGATCGCGAGCACGCGCGCCTCCAGCTCCTTCTCGGCGACGACGTGGCAGGGCTGACAGGCGCGGTTCACGTTCAGGAGGGGGCTTCGCACCCAGTGGTCGCTCACCTTGAGCGCACCCACGCGCTCGTAGGGCATGTGGCAGTCGGCGCATGCGACTCCGGACCGGGAGTGCACGCCCTGTGACCACACCTCGAATTCCGGGTGCTGAGCCTTGAGCAGCTTGTTGCCGGTCTCGGCGTGGGTCCAGTCCGTGAACCCTTCCTTGTCGTAGTAGGCCTCGATCTCCTCGACCTTGAGGCCGTTCGCCCACGGGTAGGTCACGACCTTGCCCGGCCCTTTGAAGTAGTACTCGACGTGACACTGGCCACAGACGAACGAACGCATCTCCTGGCGATTGGCGTCCCGGTTTGGATCGTAGCTCGCGATCCCCTGCTTGGCCTTGAGCGCCTTGATGCCGGCGATGAAGCCCGGGCGCGTGACGCGGATGCCCATCGTCTTCGGGTCGTGGCAATCCACGCACGACACCGGGTGCTGGATGAGCAGCTGTCCCTTATCGTCCTTCGTCTCGCGCGCCTCGCGGAACGGCATGCCCGAGACCTGCTCGAACCCCTTCTGCACGTCGCCCTTGCCGACGAACCGGTAGAGGGCGAGGTTCGAGGCGTGGCAGTGCAGGCAGGCCCCAGGCTGCTGGCGCTCGGTCACGCGCCGGGTCTGCTCCTGGTCGAAGAGCGCGTAGTAATGGCCGCGCCGGTCGCGGTAGTCGAGCGCGAAGGCGTAACCCGCGAAGATGCGCTTGAGCCAGGGATCGCGGTCGAGCTTCTGCTGGGCTGGTCCGGTATCGCTCCCCCCGACACCTCGCCCGCCGTACTTCGTCGTCGTCGGCAGCGATGTCTTCAGATACGAGTCGTACTGGTAGGGCCAGTTCTGCGCCCAGATTTTCGGGTCGGTGGTGTCCTCGGTCACCTCGACCATCCGGACGAAGGGCTGCCGGGCCTCCTGCTTGCGCTCGAAGATGTTCGTGAGGAGCGCGAGCAGGAGCACGGTGAGACCGGCGATTGCGAGGAGTCCCAGCAAACCGAGGAGCCAGCCTCGCCTCATGCGCTCTCCTTACGGATAACCGCGCTTCGGCCGGCGGGGCCCCCAGCCCCGTGACGGCCTGCAGCGCGGACTTCCACCTCAGCCCCCGGCGCCGTGCCCGGCGCCGGAGTGACAGTGCAAGCAATCCAGCGTTCCGCGCCCGTGCCCTCCGGGCTCGACGACCGCGTCGACCAGAGCTTCGTGGCAGCGCACGCAATTCACGCGGACCAGGTCACGGTCTTTCGGCGTGATCTCGATCGGTTCCTTGAAGTTCTGCAGCGTGAAGGCGGCCGAGTGGCGAAAGCCGTGCTCGGCCTTCGCGACCCACTTCATGATGCCCGCGTGCGGCAGGTGGCACTCGACGCAGGTCGCGGCGTGGCGATGGCCGCTCTTGAGCCACCCGTCGTACTGCTGGTTCATGATGTGGCAGTTCACGCACGCGCGCGGGTCGGGCGAGAGATACGAGAAGCCCTTGGCGTAGACGAAGGTGAACGCGCCGACGCCGACGGGGATTCCAAGCACGCAGACGAGGCCCACGACGAGCCTCGCGCGCGTCATTGCGAGAAGAGATCCTCGAAGGCCCGCGCGACGGCGGATGCCTGATCGGGCCGTACGCCCGAGCCCGGAAGCGCAGCCATTCGCCGGATCGTCGCCAGGCGCTCCGGCTCGGTCTTGAGCACCATCAGCCCGAGCGTTTCCTCGCTGTGGCAGCGGGCGCAGCGCACGACCAGGAGCGAGGCGGCAATCCGCTCGAATTCACTGCGCGAGATGTTGGCGCCCGGGTGGCTCTGCATTCGCTCGATCGTGGCCTGGATCTCCGCCGGCTCCATCGAGAGCGTGACGGCGAGCCGGCGCGCGCTGTGGCATGCGACGCAATTCTGCGTCAGGATCTGCCGCACCGGTAACGGGCGCAGCGCGGCAACGTCGCGCCGGGTGGCCAGATCGGCGGGCAGGCCGGCGACGCGCCGCTGAAGATCGCGTACCTGGGTGATCAGGGCGACGACCAGGATCAGGTTGGCAAGCACCGCGAGCAGGACGACGATGCGGAAGCCGGAGATTCCGCGCGGCGAGTCCGTCGCCACGTCAGGAGAGTCCGCGCGCACCGCGCAAG
>Ga0111539_10003795_pt1 | contig 19879 bp, 15 predicted proteins | sample RhiMethybrSRZTD1_FD_79667 | JGI IMG/M metagenome (GOLD analysis project Ga0111539, IMG submission 79667) | Populus rhizosphere microbial communities from Tennessee, USA - Rhizosphere MetaG P. TD hybrid SRZTD1 (version 2) (version 2) | ecosystem: Host-associated > Plants > Roots > Rhizosphere >... | reverse complement strand
CTGGACGTCCGCATCATCGTCGCCACCGTGCGCAGCGTCGCCAAGCGTGACGGCATCAGCCACGAGGGCCACGCCACCCGGCCCGAGTTCCCGGGCTCGGGCATCGACCGGGCCGACGCCGCGCCGGAACCCGCCGGCGGCGGCGCCGACGACGCCGGCGACCCGGGCGGTCCCGGGGCGTCCGGAGCCACACCGTGAGCGCCCGCGAACCCGGCCGGCCCGTCACCGTCCTCGTCTCGTCGGCCGGTCGGCGGGTCGAGCTGCTGCGGGGGTTCCGTCGGGCCCTGGCCTCGCTCGGGCTCGACGGGAAGGTCATCGCCACCGACGCCACCTGGTACTCGAGCGCCTTCCACGAGGCCGACGAGGGCATCGTCGTCCCGCGACTCGACGATCCGTCGTTCGTGCCCACGCTGCTCGAGGTGTGCGAGAAGCACGGCGTCGATCTCGTGGTGCCCACGATCGACACCGAGATGGCGGCGTGGGTCGGCAGCCGCGACCGGTTCGCGGCCATCGGCACCACGGTGTCGCTGTCGGGCGGGGGTGTCGTCGACATCGCCGCCGACAAGCAGCTCACCCACGACTGGCTGGTCGACAACGGCTTCCCCACCGTCGGCCAGGCGACGCCCGCGGCCGTGCTGGCCGACCCGGCGGCGTGGGCCTTCCCGCTCATCGCCAAGCCCCGCTTCGGCAGCGCCGGCATCGGCGTGGGCATCGTGCGCGACGCCGACGAGCTGGCGGCGGCGGTCCGCCGCCCCGAGCTGGGCGAGATGGTGGTGCAGACGCTGGCCGGGGGCCGCGAGCACACCATCGACGTGCTGGCCGACCGCGACGGGCGCTGCGTGTGCGCGGTGCCCCGCCGGCGCATCGAGGTGCGCTCGGGCGAGGTCAGCAAGGGCGTCACCGTGCGGTCGCGGCGCCTCGAGGACCTGGCCGCCCGCATCTGCGCGGCGCTGCCGGGGGCGTTCGGCACGATCACCGTGCAGGTGTTCGTCGACGGCGACCCCGACGACGAGGACGCCGACCTGGCCGTGATCGAGATCAACGCCCGCTACGGCGGCGGGTTCCCCCTCGCCCTCGAGGCCGGGGCCGACTTCCCGCGCTGGCAGCTCGAGGAGCTGCTCGGCCTGCCGTCGACCGCGACCCCCGACGGCTGGCGCGACGGCCTCGTCATGCTGCGCTACGACGCCGCGGTGTTCGTCGACGAGGCGGACGCCCCCGCGTGACCGAGCCCGCCGGTCCCGCCGAGCGCGCCACTGCCGCCGCGGCGAGCGACCGCGGCACCGCCCCGGCCGGCTCGGGCGGGCGGCGGCTCGTCGTGCTCGACATCGACGACACGCTCTACCTCGAGCGCGACTACGTGCGCAGCGGGTTCACCGCCGTCGGCGCCTGGGCCCGCGACGAGCTGGGCGTCGACGGCCTGGGCGACCGGGCCTGGGCCGCGTTCGAGGCGGGGACCCGGCGCACGATCTTCGACGAGGCGCTGGCGGGCTCGGGCCTCGACGCCCCCGCCGTGGTGCCCCGCCTGGTCGAGGTCTACCGGTCGCACTCCCCCACGATCGAGATGCTGGCCGACGCCCGGGCGTGGCTCGACGCCCTCGCGTCCCACGTGGCGTTGGCCGTCGTCACCGACGGCCCGCTGGCCAGCCAGCAGGCCAAGGCCGAGGCGCTGCTGCTGGGCCGGTGGGCCGACCTGATCGTGTTCACCGAGACGCTGGGCCCGGGCCGGGGCAAGCCGCACCCGGCCGCGTTCGAGCAGCTCGAGCGCGAGGTGGGGCTGCGCGGCGACCGCTGCGCCTACGTGGCCGACAACCCCGCCAAGGACTTCGTGGCCCCGCACCGACTCGGGTGGCGCACGATCCGCGTCCGGCGGCCCGGAGGGCTGCACGCCGAGGTGCCGAGCGGCGACGACGTCGACGCCGAGATCACCAGCCTGGCCGACCTCGACTCCGCCCTCGGCTGGGACGCCGCCGCGCCCGCCACCGGTCATGGCGGCCCTGCCCCCGCCGTCGCCACCACCGGTCCCCGCGCCCCAGCCCGCGCCGGCGACCAGAGCCGCGAGGACGCCCGCGCGGGGCGGCCGGCCGAGCGGGTCCCGGTGCGGGTGGCCCACCTGACGACCGTCGACTCGAGCCTCAAGTACCTGCTGCACCCGCAGCTCACGGCGGTCCGCGACCGCGGAGGCGACAGCCTCGGCATCAGCGCGCCCGGCCCCTACGCCGACGAGCTCGAAGGCGAGGGCATCCGGCACGTGCCCCTCGCCTCGTCGACCCGCAGCATGAACCCGCTGGCCGACCTGGCCGCCGCCCGCGAGCTGTGGGGCATCCTGCGGCGCGAGCGGCCCGACGTGCTGCACACCCACAACCCCAAGCCCGGGCTGTACGGCCGCATCGTCGGGCGGCTGGCCGGCGTGCCGGTCGTGGTCAACACGTGCCACGGCCTGTACTTCACCGAGACCGACCCGCGGGTGAAGCGCACGATCCTGCTGGTGCTCGAGGGCATCGCCGCCCGGTTCTCGCACGCCGAGCTGGTGCAGAGCAGCGAGGACCTCGACCGCCTGGTCCGCACCCACGCCTACCCCCGGCGGCGCACCCGGCTGCTGGGCAACGGCGTCGACCTCGGCCGGTTCCGTCCCGACGTGCTGACCGCCGAGGAGAGGGCGCAGGTGCGGGCCGACGTGTTCGGCGCCCGCCCCGACCAGGTCGTGGTCGGGATGGTCGGCCGGCTCGTGGCCGAGAAGGGGCTGCTCGAGCTGTTCGACGCCGCCCGCCGGCTCGGCGACCGCTACGTCGTGGTCGTGGTGGGCCCCGACGATCCGGCCAAGCCCGACGCCCTCGACCGCGTCACCGTGGCCACGGCCGAGGCGGACGGCGTGCGGTTCCTCGGGATGCGCGACGACGTCGACCGGCTCTACGGCGCCCTCGACCTGTTCGTGCTGCCGTCGTGGCGCGAGGGCTTCCCCCGGGCGGCGATGGAGGCCGCGGCGTCGGGCCTGCCGGTGATCGCCAGCGACGTGCGGGGGTGCCGCCAGGTCGTCGACCACGACGTGACGGGCCTGCTCGTCCCGGTGCGCGACGGCGCCGCGCTCGCGGCCGCCGTCACGGAGCTGGGCGAGGACGCCGACCGCCGGGCGGCGATGGGTGCCGCCGCGGTCCGCCGGGCCGCTGCGCACTTCGACGAGCGGCAGGTGGTCGACATCGTCCTCGACACCTACCGCCGCGTGGCCGGCCGCAAGCGGCTCGACCGGATCGTGCGGGCGCTCGACGCGGCTCCCGGCACCACGGCGCCGGCACCGGCACCGGCGCGGCCGATCGTCAGCCCACCGCCGAGCGGTAGCGCACGCGGTTGAGGCCGCGGCGCACGCTGTCCTCGAGGGCCATGCCCCCCTGCGCCTTGCGGACGAACCAGGTGCGGCCGTCGCTGACCTGCACGGCCGTGCGGGCCAGGCGGTGCACGTCGGTGCCCGCATAGGGGTTGGGCCGGTTGCCGCCGAGCGACGCCGACAGGAACCGCTCGCGCACCAGCGGCTCGACCTCGGGTGAGGCCGCCACCGCCTTGGGATAGGCGAAGTGGTGGGCCGGGGCACCGACGTTCTGCTCGATCAGCGCCTTCGACCGGTCGAGCTCGTCGGCTGCGTCGGCGGGCGGGAGCCGGTCGAGCAGCAGGTGGCCGTGGGTGTGCGACCCGAACGTGACCACCCCGGTCGACGCCATCTCGCGCACCGCCGCCCACGACAGCGGGGTGCCGTCGTCGGGGAACTCGACGCCCTCGTCGACGTGGCGCGTCGCCAGGTAGACCGTGGCGGGGACGCCGTGGCGCTCGAGGATCGGGGTGGCGACGTCGGCGAGGTCGGCGGTGCCGTCGTCGAACGTGACGACGATGGGATCGTCGCCGGGGTCGCCGGCAGGGCCGCTCGCAGCACCCGGCGCGGAGGAGTGGCCGCCGGCACCGGCGGGCGCCCCGCCGGACCGGCTCGCCAGCAGCGCCACCGCGTCGTCGAGGCTCGTGGCCCGGCCGGACGCCGCCAGCCAGGCCATCTGCTCGTCGAACCCCGAGGCCGACAGGTCGATCTCGGTGCCGGAGCCGCCGCCGACCCGGTGGTAGATGAGCACCACGACGCCGGGCGTGGGGGGCCGCACTCGATCGCCGGCCGCCGCCAGCGTCTTCATCGTGCGCAGCGCGAGGGAGCGAGCGTCCGCCATCCGGATGAGCCTAGGGCCCGTCGGCCGCCGGGCCTCAGGCCGGGGGGCGCCGTCGGCCCCGCTTCCACCCACGGTGCGTGCGGGGCTAGCCTCACGGCCGGTGGGTAGCGAGAGCGCTGGCGGGCGCGAGCGGTCGGCTGGAGCCGGCGTGGCGGCGACGACCCTGGACGTGCGCGTCGCGACCGACGACGACCTCCCGGCGGTGCTCGACCTGCTGCAGGCGTCGCTCGGTTGGGTGCCCGACGACGACTACGCCCGGTTCTTCGCGTGGAAGCACCACGAGAGCCCGTTCGGCCGGTCGCCCGCGTGGGTGGCCGTCGATCCGGCCGCCGGCGACCGCGTCGTCGGCTTCCGCACCTTCTCGCGCTGGCGGTTCACCCGCGACGGCGGCACCGTCGACGCCGTCCGCGCCGTCGACACCGCCACGCACCCCGACTACCAGGGTCGGGGCATCTTCTCGCTGCTCACCCGGCACGCCCTCTCCGAGCTGCGGTCCGACGGCGTCGGGTTCGTCTTCAACACCCCGAACGACAAGAGCCGCCCCGGCTACCTGAAGATGGGCTGGCAGCTGGTCGAGCGGCTGCCGGTGGCGGCCACGGTCCGCTCGCCGCTGTCGCTGGTGCGCCTCGCCCGGGCCCGCACCCCCGCCGACAAGTGGTCGGCGCCCTCGTCGGCGGGCGACCCGGTCGCCGACGTGCTGGCCGACACCGCCGCCGTCGAGGCGCTGCTCGCGGCGTGGCGGCCCGCCGACGGCCGGCTGCGCACCGACCGCTCCCCCGCCTACCTGGCCTGGCGCTACGGGTTCGGGCCCCTGCGCTACCGCGCCGTCGTGGCCCCCGGGGGCCTCGCCGCCGGCGCCGTGATCTTCCGGGTGCGGCGTCGGGGCTCGGCGCTCGAGGCCGCGGTGTGCGAGCAGATCGTGCCCGACGGCGACGACCGCACCGGCCCGTCGCTCGTCCGCCGCGTGCTGCGCGAGACTCGGGCCGACCACGCCGTGCAGATCGGGCGGGCGCGCCCGGCACGCGGGCAGCTGCCCGTGCCGGGGCAGGGGCCGACCCTCGTCTGGCGCGACGTGAACGACACCGACATGCCGCCCGCCGACCGGTGGGCGCTCGGGCTGGGCGACATCGAGCTGTTCTGAGCGACTGCGACATGGCCGACACCCACGACACGACTCCGCCGCCCCCGCCGCCCCCGCCCGACCAGGGCGGCGGGTCGCCCGGCGCGCGGGGCCCCGGTGGTCCGGGCCCCGAGCTGCCCGAGGTCGGCGACGGCGGTCGCCGGCCGCCCCGCTTCACCCGCCGCCAGGTCCTCACGATGGCCGGGGCCGGCGGCCTCGTCGGCGCCGGGCTCGTCGCCAACCGCTGGATCAGCGACGAACCGGTGGCCGACCGCGACCCCGCGGGCGGCGCACCGGGGGCGGACGCACCCTCGACCGCGCCCCCCGCCACCGAGCCGCCGCCCCCCGCCATGGCGCGCTGGAGCGACCCCGCCACCTGGGGCGGCGCGCTGCCCGGCCCGGGCGACGTCGCCGGCGTGTCACAACCGGTCCTGCTCGACGTCGACGCCCAGGTCGCCGGCATCGACGTCCAGCCCGGCGGCGAGGTCGTCTTCGACCCGGCGGCCAGTCGCACGCTCACCTCCACCGGCAACGTGGTGGTGGCCGGCGCGCTGCGGGCCCGGCCGAACGACGCCTCGGTCGTCCATCGCCTCGTGTTCCCCGGCATCGACGAGGCCCGCTTCGTGGGTGGGCACACGATGGCGCCGCTCGAGACCGACGTCGGCCTGTGGGTCGTCGGCACCGGCGTGCTCGACGCCGCCGGCACCCCGAAGAAGGGCTGGACCAACCTCGCGGGCGAGGCCGGGGCCGGCGACACCTCGGTCACGGTCGCCGACGCGGCCGGTTGGCTGGCGGGCGACGAGATCGTGATCACCCCGACCGAGTCGACCGAGGTCGAGGGCTTCGCCGAGCGGCACGACCGGCGCGTCGTGCGGTCCGTCGACGGCACCACCCTCACCCTCGACCGCCCGCTCGAGTTCTCGCACCCGTCGGTGACCGTGCGCGACGGCGTCACCCACCACGCCGAGGTGCTCAACCTCACCCGCAACGTCCAGATCGAGGGCACGCCCGACGGCCGGGCGCACGTCATCCTGCTCGACGTGAAGGCGCCGCAGACGATCTCGCACGTCGGGTTGCGTCACCTCGGGCCCCAGCAGCAGTTCGCCGACGACGAGGGCGAGAGCGGCATCCGGGGCGTCACCGGCCGCTACTCGCTGCACTTCCACATGGCCTACGACGCCAGCCGCGGGTCGGTCGTCGACAGCGTCGTCGCCTACGACGGTGGCAACCACAGCTTCGTCCCCCACCTGTCGAACGGCATCACGTTCCGCGACTGCGTCGCCCACGACCAGGCCGAGACGGCCTACTGGTGGGACCCCGCCACCGAGGACCAGTACGGCGACGAGATCCCCACCCACGACCTGCTCTACGAGCGGTGCGTGGCGTCGCACATCCAGACCACCGACGGGGCCGAGTACGACACGTCGGGCTTCATCCTCGGCACGGGCCGCGGCAACGTGGCCCGGGGGTGCGTGGCGACCGGCATCCTCGGCAGCGACGAGTCCAACCCCGGGTACAAGTGGAACCCCGACTCCCGCGACGACGTCAACGTGTGGACGTTCGAGGACAACCTCTCGCACAACAACGACGGGTCGTCGATCTACTTCTGGATCAACGGCACGCCGCCGACGCTCATCGACCGCTTCACCGCCTACCAGGACCGCCACGGCATCCGAGCGGGGTCGTACACGAACCTCGTCTCGTACCGCGACGTCACGGTGTACGGCTGCAAGGAGACCGGCATCCTCGTCATCGCCGTGCCCGGCGCCCCCGAGGAGCAGCCCGACCTCGAGCTGACGTACGAGAACGTGTACGTCGACCAGGCGGGCATGACCGACTTCGCGGTCGAGATCAGCGGGCACGTGGTCGAGGCGATCAAGTCGACGAAGGTGACGGGCTGCACGTTCCGCGGCGGCACCAGGGCCCAGGTCGGGTTCCCCGAGCCCAACGAGTACCCCCAGCTCTACGAGTTCACCGACTGCACCTACGACGGCACCGCCTTCTGGCTGGCCGACGACCTCACCGAGGTGGTCGACATCCGGGTGCGCGACTCGGTGAACGGATCCATCGCCATCCTGCCGGCGGGACGGGGCGGCGACCTGCGCCCCGACTGGAACGCGGGCGTCACGCCGATCTGACCGGGCGGGCCGGCACCGCGGGCCCGCCGCGCTCAGCCGACGACCTTCTCGACCACCCACCCGACGAGCAGGACCGCGCCGCACACCGCGGCGCCGAGGATCCTGACCCCCTCGTGCCCCTCGTCGTCGAGCCAGTCCATCGCCCGCTCGAACGGGCTGCCGCGGTCAGTGCGTGGAGACATCGGCGCGGGCGTCGAGCTGCGCCGCCACGTCGCCCATCGTCAGCACGTCGAGGCGATCGGCGTCGCGGAGGCGGGCCGCGGCGCGGCAGATCCGCTCGAGGGCGTCGAAGGCCCGATCGGGCGCCGACGTCACGTTGTACGGGTGGAACCAGAGGTGGAACAGCGACCGGTGGCGGGCCGCCTGGCGCAGGCGGGCGATCGGGCGGCGGGCCCACACGGCGGCGGGCACCCGCGGCGACGCCGCCGGGTCGAACAGGTAGGTCTGGGGCACGTTCCACACGTCCCCGTCGCCGGGCACCGGCCGCACGGCCGACCCGCCGAGCGGCTGCACCTTGTCGGCCAGGCCGAGGGCCCGACGCTGCCACGCCGCTCGACCGGCGAACGGCGCCACGGGGCGCCCGCCGCGGTAGCACCGGAAGCCGTGGTCGCCGAGCCGGGCGACCTGGGCGATCTTGTTGCGCGGGTACACGAACGACCGCAGCGCGACGTCGCGCTCGGCGGCCAGCGCCGTCGCGGCGCGGAGCTCGGAGTCGAAGACCGCCGGCGTGCACGCCGGGTCGTCGACGATGACGTGCGAGAACGAGTGGCTGCCGATCTCCTGCCGCACCGGGCACGCCAGGATGGCGTCCACGATGTCTCGGCCGTACCAGTAGGGGTCGGCGTCGAGGTCGGTGCACGGGTCGACGGCGAGCCAGTCGGCGTCGAGCCAGTCGTAGTCGGGCGCCACCACGTCGGGGTGCGGGCCGCGCCCGTCGTCGTCGCACGCGTCGAGGAACAGGTGCCCGACGACCGCCCACGTGGCCGAGACGTCGTAGCGGGCGAAGAGGGCCAGCATGCGGTCGATGACGTCGCGCTCGGCCGCGAACCGGTGGCGACCCTCGGTGCCGTCGCGCCGGTGGGCCTCGCCCCACGCCAGCTCGGTGTCGATCGACAGCACGCAGGCCCCGCGGTCGAGCGGCTCGCCCTCGACCGTGGCGCGGCCGACGCTCACCACCGCACCTCGGCACCGGTCCCGGGCCCTGCGGCGGCCGGCCCCGCGACGGCGGGATCGAGCGCGGCGTCGACCGGTGTCGTCGACGTCGCCGCCGTGCCGGGCAGCCACCGGCGCCAGCCGGGCGTGCGGGCCGCGTACGCCCGCACCCGCTGCTCCAGCAGGTCGCCCAGGCGCCGGGCGACCTCGTCGACCGAATAGCAGTCGGCCGCCCACCGCTGGGTGGCCAGGCGCTGCACCTTGTCGGCCGAGCCGTGCCACGCGCCCAGCATCGCCTCGGCGAGCGCGGCGGGGTCGGCGGGGGGCGCCAGCCAGGCGTGCCGGTCGCCGGCGGTCAGCTCGGCCACCGGCGGGATGCCGAAGGCCGCCACCGGTGTGCCCAGCACCAGCGCCTCGACCACGGCCCCGGGCGACCCCTCGGACACCGAGCTGAAGGCGAACACGTCGGCGACCGCCACCAGCGCCCGGGCGTCGGACCGGAAGCCGAGCAGCGACACCGCGTCGGCCAGGCCGGCGCGGTCGATGGCCGCCCGCACCGCCGGCAGCGCCGGCCCGACGGCGCCCGCGATGGCGAGGTGGGCGTCGGGCACGGTGGCGCGGACGAGCGCGAACGCCTCGACCAGCAGGTGCTGCGCCTTCTCCGGCACCAGGCGGGCGACGTTGGCGAAGAGGGGGACGGCCTCGGGCACGCCGAACGCGGCGCGACTGGCCGATCCGACCGACACGAGGTCGACGCGCACCCCGCGGGGGATCACGGTGCACGCCGCGGGGGGCAGGCCCATGGCGGCGCAGTTCGTGGTGCGGGCGTAGTCGCTCACGGCCCGGTAGTGGACGTCTCCCATGGTCGCCCCGCGGCGGCTGACGGCCTGCATCGTGCGGCCCTTCCACGACGCCACGCCGGGTTGCAGCGTGCGTTGGAGGTCGATGTCGCCCGTGCGGTTGAAGGTCGACACCACCGGGATGCCGAGGCGCGCGCCGGCCAGCTGGCCGACGAGGTTGCCGGTGAACAGCGAGGTGTGGATGACGTCGGGCGGGTCGGCGGCGAGCTCGGTCGCCAGCCTGCGGCCGATGGCGGGCCAGGACCGGCCGGCGCCGGAGGCGTTGAACCCGAGCGCGGACACCGGCACGCCGACGTCGGCGAGGGCGACGTCGAAGAAGTCGCGCTCGAAGAGCCGCACGACCCGCTGTTCGCACCGGCCGCGCAGCGCCAGCACCTCGTCGACGAGGCGGTTCTCGGCACCGCCCGACCCGGCCAGCGAATCGATGACGTGGACGACCCGCAGCGGCCGCCCCGATCTGTCGCCGGGGGTGCCGTCCTCGGGGACGTCGACGTCGCGGTCACCGGACGCCGACCGGTCGCGGCGGGCTCCCGCGCCGGGCCACCGGCGGCTCACGGAGCGACCCCGGGGATGACGGGTCCGTCGCCCGGCTCGTCGGGCCGGTGCGGGGGCGACGTCGGCGCGGCGAGCCTCGCGACCAGCCAGGCGGCCGTGTCGTCGATCAGCTCGTCGGCCGACCGGGTGGGCACGACGCGTCCGGCCCGCTCGCCGTCGCACGGGTGCTTGGCGACGTCGACCGTGACGCCGCGGGCCCGGCACGAGGCGACGACGGTCTCGCGTTCGTCGGCCCAGCCGTCGTCGGCGGTGTCGACCACCAGCAGGGGCCGGGGACCGGCACCCAGCTCGTCGGCCAGGCTGCGGACGGTGGACCCTGCGAGGTCGACGGCCAGCGGGGTGTCGAACAGGTCGACCTCGGGGGCGGGAGGGTCGGCGAGGTGGAGGGCGAGCGGGTCCGGGGCCAGCGGCGGGCGGTCGGACAGGTCGTCGGCGGCCGGGTCGCCGGCGGGGCGCGGAGCGCCGCCGGTGGCGCGGTCGTCGGTCGCCTCGTGGGCGCGGCGGGCGGTGCGGGCCCGGGCGGCCAGCTCGAGGGCACCCCGCGCGTCGGGCACGGGCGACCAGAGGACGACCGGGGCGCCGGGCACGTCACGCGCCAGCCGGGCGGCCACCAGGGCGCCGAAGCGCGCCCCGACGAACGCCACCTGCCGCACGCCGGTGCGGTCGCGCAGCAGGTCGAGCGCGGAGCGGGCGTCGTCGACCAGGCGGTCGAAGGTCAGCTCGGCGGGGTCGCCGTCGCTCGGCCAGGTCCCGCGGGAGCGGAACCGCTGCACGACCACGCCCGCGGCGGCCAGCCGCCGGGCGAGCCGGGCGCTGCGGCCCTCGTCGACCGCCGTGTCGAACGGCGGGCCGAGGCACACCAGCACGCCGCCGCCCGATGCCTCGGCCGGCAGGTGCCGGCACCCGAAGACCACCTCGGGACTGCCGAACAGATCGATCTCCTCACGCACCGCCTCACCCTCCGCCTGGTTCAGTGGCCCGCCGGCCGGTCCGTGGCGGCGACGCCGCCTCTCGCCCGCCCCGTCACGCCGACTCGCTCACGGCCCAGTCGGCCGCCACGTAGACGGGTGCCTGCCGCACGATGCCGGACGGGCTCTCGTCGAGGTCGGGCCCGATGACGTCGAAGTGCGACACAGGCTGCCACCCCATCGGGTCGCCCTGCCGGCTGAGGATGCCCACCCACAGGTAGTACCGCCCCCGGGGCAGCGGCAGGTGCTCGATCTCGCACCGCACGTCGAGCTCTGCGTCGCCCGGCAGCGACATGCCGTGGGACAGCATGAACACGGGGGCGGCCGTGCCCTCGCTCACGCCGATCGTGATGGCACCGGCCGACCGGTCGATGTTGTGGAACCGGACGCGCACGTCGCACGGCTCGTTGGTACGGGGCCCGAACCCGTCGCGGCCCCGGACCGTCGCCTCGAGCAGCTCGATCGACCCCGACCGGGCGCCGAGCTCGGCCACCTGCTCGAGGGCCTGCCGGTACGAGTTCAACACGTCGCGCACGGGGCCGTCCTCGGCCACCACGCCGTCCCGCAGCCACACGGCCCGGTCGCAGACGCCCTCGACGGTGGCGAGGTCGTGGCTCACGAACACCAGCGTGGTGCCCTGCGCCAGCACGACCCGCATGCGGTCGATGCAGCGCTGCTGGAAGGTGGCGTCGCCGACGGCCAGCACCTCGTCGACCAACAGCACCTCGGGCTCGAGGAACGCGGCGACGCCGAAGCCGAGCCGCATCTGCATGCCGCTGGAGTAGAACTTGACCTGCCGGTCGATGGCGTCCTCGATCTGGGCGAACTCGACGATCTCGTCGAACCGCTCGGCGACCTGGCGCCGGGGCAGGCCCAGCATCGTGCCGTACAGGTGGATGTTCTCGCGCCCGCTCAGCTCGGGGTGGATGCCGGCCCTGACCTCGATGATCGACCCGATGCGGCCCGACACCTCGAGCCGGCCCGCGTAGGGGTACATGACCTGCGTCAGGATCTTGAGCAGCGTCGACTTGCCCGAGCCGTTGATGCCGACCAGGCCGACGGCCTCGCCGGGGTTGGCCACGAAGTCGACGTCCTGGAGGGCCCAGCGCCAGCCGCGCTTGCGCTCCCCCTGCAGCTGACGGCCGAGGGTGGACAGCCGGTCGCGCAGCAGCTGCCGGCTGGGATCGGCGCGGAACCGCTTCCAGATGTGGGTGGCGGCGATGGTCCCCTCAGGCAACGTCGGCAAAGCCGGTCTCCAGTCGCTTGAAGAGCAGGTAGCCACCGACCAGCCACACCGCGCTGGCCGCGGCGGCGATGCCCACGAGGTCCCAGTCGGGGCCCGTCCCCAGCAGCACCGTCTGGCGGTAGCCCTCGATGACCGGCGCCAGCGGGTTGACCGCCGAGGCGATCGGCTGCCACGCAGGGGAGATCTGGCCGAAGCTGTAGGCCACGGGGGTGGCGAACAGGGCGAACTGGAGGGCGAGCGGCAGGACCTGCCGCAGGTCACGGAGGTAGACGACCAGCGACGACAGCACCAGCGTGATGCCGACGGTGAACGCCACCTGCACGACGAACAGGACGGGCACCCACACGGCCTCGGCGGTCGGCCCCGTGCCGTAGCCGACGAACAGCAGGACGAGCAGCACCAGCGAGATGCCCCCGTCGACCGCGGCCGTGAGGATCGACGACAGCGGGAACACCTCGCGGGGGCAGTAGACCTTGTTGATGAGCGAGAGGTTCTGGGTGATGCTCACCGACCCGGTGGCCACGGCGTTCGAGAAGAACGTCCAGGGCACGAGCGCCACTGAGGCGAACAGCGGGTACGGCACGCCGCCCGTGTCGAAGTCGGCGGCGGTGTTGGCCAGGATCGCGAACGCGCCGAGCAGCAGCACCGGCGTGAGCACCGCCCAGGCGACGCCGACCTTGGTCTGCTTGTACCGGGCGCGGTAGTCGCGCTCGGCGAGGGCCGCGACGAGCTCCTTGGCCCCGCCGAGCTCGCGCAGCATCGTCCCGATGCGCAGGTGCCGCCGGAACAGCAGGTCGCGGGGTGGGCCCGGGGTGGCGTCGCGACCGGCCGGCCGCACCGGCGAGGGGGCGGGGGCGTCGGGCGCCGACCGCGGGGGGCGCTCGCCGCCGTCGACCTCGTCGCGGTGCCCGCCGGCACCGTCCCGACGGTCGGGACCGTCGGGAGGCAGCACCGGCGGCGCGGCGGTGCGCGCGTGTCGTGCTCGACGCGGCTCGGGCGACGGGCCGGGGACGCCCGCCGAGCGCGTCAGGTGCTTGGGCGTGTGCGGCATACGATCGTGCAGCGCTCGCTGTGTGGTGGTGGGACGCTCACGCGTCATAGGTTGGAGTCCGCCCATGGTTGTCCGCCCGAGCCCGGTGACAGGTCGGCGGCCTCCCCGCCGCCTGGGGAAGCGCTGTGGGGCCACGGCCCGCCCGAAGTGTACGGGGTGACGACACCTCCGTGACAGGTGGGACGCGGGGCGGGACGGCGAAAGGGCAGGTGGAGGCCGAGGTGACGGTGGCGGAGGAGCGGAGCCCGACGTGGTGGACGACGTGACGGGGGGCGTGGCGGACGGCCCCGCGGGCGGGGCACCCCGCATCGTCCACGTCGTGACCTCGTCGCAGCGTCGGGGCGCGGAGACGTTCGCCGTCGACCTGTCGGCCGCGCTGGACCGCCGCGGGTTCGCCTCCGAGGTGGTCGCGCTCACCGAAGGCCGGGACGACACCTTGCCGGTGCCGGCGCTCGGCCCCACCGCGCTGGGGCCGACGACGCTGCGCGCCCTCCGCCGGCGCACCGCCGGGGCCGCCGCCGTCGTGGCCCACGGGTCGCGCACGCTGCCCGCCACGGCGATCGGCCTGGCCGGGCGCCCCGAGCCGGTCGTCTACCGCAGCATCGGCGATCCGGCCGCGTGGGCCGGAGGCACCGCCCGCCGGCTGCGCACCCGGCTGCTGCTCGGCCGCACGGCCGCGGTCACGGCGCTCTGGCCGGCCGCGGCCGACGCCGTCCACGACCTGTACGGCGTGGCCCGCGACCGGCTGCACGTGGTCCCGAACGGCGTGCCGGCCGCCCGCTGCCCGGTGCCCGACGAGGCCGCCCGGGCCGCCGCCCGCCGCCGCCTCGGCCTGCCCCCCGACGTCGCCGTGGTGGCCGTGATCGGGGCGCTGACGCCCGAGAAGCGCGTGGCCGACGCGATCGACGCGATCGCGCGGGTCGACGGCGCCACGCTGCTCGTCGTGGGCGACGGCCCCGAGCGAGCCGCCCTCGAGGCTCGCGCCGCCCCGCTCGGCGCCCGGGTCGTGTTCACCGGCGTGCTCCCCGGGCCGGGCGAGGCTCTCGCCGCCGCCGACCTGGTCGTCACGTGCAGCCGCACCGAGGGCATGCCGGGCGTGCTCGTCGAGGCCGGCCTCTCGGGCCGGGCGACCGTGGCCACCGACGTCGGCGGCGTCGCCGGCGTGGTGCGCGACGGCGAGACCGGGCTGCTGGTGGCGCCCGGCGCCGTCGACGCCCTCGCCGACGCCGTCCGCCGGGCGCTCGCCGAGCGGGACGAGCTCGGCGCGGCCGCCCGCGCCCACTGCCTCGCCACCTTCGAGATCGAGCCGGTGGCGGACCGCTGGGTCGACGTCCTGCGATCGGTGGGCGTCCCGGTGCCGGCCCCGGGCGCGGCGCGGCCCGCGGGATCCCACCGTGAGGAGCGGCCGCTGCGGGTGCTGATGCTGACCAAGGGCCTCGGCCGCGGCGGCACCGAACGGCTCATCGTCGGCGCGGCGCGCCTGTCCGACCGGCGCCGCGTCCACCTCGAGGTCGCCTACCTCCTGCCGTGGAAGGACGCCTTCGTCGCCGACCTCGAGGCCGTCGGCACCCCGGTCCACCTGCTCGACGGCCCGCGGGCGTCGAGCGTCGGATGGGTCCGCCGGCTGCGTCGCCTCGTGCGCGAGCGCGACATCGACCTGGTCCACACCCACATGCCGCTGCCCGCCGCCTACGCCCGGATGGCGTTCCCCGGCCGCCGGCCGGCGCTCGTGCACACCGAGCACAACATGTGGGGGCGCTACCGGGCGCCGACCCGGTGGGCCAACGCCGCCACGTACCGACGCAACGCCCGGGCCATCGCCGTGTCCGACGGCGTGGCGGGGTCGATCCGGTCGTCGGTGCCCGTCGAGGTGGTCGTGCACGGCACCGACCCGCGCCTGGTCGTGCGCGGCGACGCCGCTCGGGCGACCGCCCGGTCCGAGCTCGGCCTGGATCCCGACGCCCTCGTGGTCGGCACGGTCGGCAACTTCACCGCCAAGAAGGACCAGGCCACCCTGCTGCGGGCCGTGGCCGCGCTCCCCGACCGGGGCCGCGAGGTCGCGCTGGTGCTCGTCGGCACGGGCCCGCTCGAGGACGACCTGCGGTCGCTGGCGGGCGAGCTCGGCATCGCCGGGCGCACGCGGTTCCCGGGGTCGCGCGACGACGTGTTCGCGCTGCTGCCCGCATTCGACGTCTTCGCCCTCAGCTCGCGCTTCGAGGGGCTGCCCATCGCTCTGCTCGAGGCGATGGCCACGGGCGTCGCCGCCGTCGCCACGCGGGTCGGCGGCATCCCCGAGGTGATCACCGACGGCACCGACGGCGCGCTGGTCGACCCGGGTGACGTGCCGGCGCTGGCGGCGGCCCTCGACGGCCTCCTCGGCGACGACGCGGCGCGCGCAGCCCTGGCCGAGAGGGGCCGCCTTCGGGCCGGTTCGTTCGACCTGGCGAACGCTGTGCGACGGACCGAGGCGATCTATCGCGCGGCCGCCGGCCGCCCCGAGGTCGACATCGACGGCTCGAGCACGTACCCTGTTCCGGACGGCGTGACCAGGGCGGATGCTGGACGTGACCGAAACGGCACCTGACGACCGGCGCCACGCGCTCCGGATCGTCCTCGACAACGACGCGCGCGGCGCCTGATGGCGGTCCTCGACCGGGCGCGACTCCCCACCAGCGCCGACCTCTCGCGCTACACGTGGTTCTTCGTCGCGTTCGGCTACGTGCTCTTCATGTCGGTGGCGGCCTCACGGATGTCGTGGAACATCTGGGCGGGCATCGCCATCGCCCCGATCCTCTTCGCGCTGACGGTCCCCCTGCTCAAGCGGGGCCTGCGCAAGGACCCCGACCCCCGCATCGGCCGCCTGGTCGTGATCGCCTTCATCGCCAAGATGCTGGGCGCGGTCGCCCGCTACGAGCTCACCTACGCCCTCTACGAGCGGGCCGACGCCACCGCCTACCACGAATCGGGCACCAAGCTGGCCGCCGCCTTCTGGGACGGCAACTGGGCCCAGGTCTCGCGGGTCGAGATCCCCGACCTGTCGGGCACGCCGTTCATCAACCTGGTCACGGGCCTGATCTACATCATCACCAAGCCCACCGTGCTCGGCGGGTTCGTGGTGTTCTCGTGGCTGAGCTTCCTCGGCCTGTTCTTCTTCTACAAGGCGATCGTCGTCGGGTTCCCCGAGGCCAACCACCGGCGCTACGCCTACCTCGTGTTCTTCCTGCCCTCGATGCTCTACTGGCCGTCGAGCATCGGCAAGGAGGCCTGGATCTCGTTCGGCCTCGGGCTCGCCAGCTACGGCATCGCGCTGATCCTGCGCCACCAACCGCTCGGCTATCCCGTCGCGGGCCTGGGCATGCTCGCCACCGCGGGTCCGCGCCCGCACATCACCGTGCTGTGCACCGTCGCGCTCGCGATGGCCTACGTGCTGCGCCGGCGCTCGTGGAGCGACTCGACCCTCGGCCCCGTCGGCAAGGTGGTCGGCATCGTCGTGATGCTGGCGGCGGGGGTGGTGGTCGTCAGCAAAGCCGCGGCGTTCTTCGAGGTCGAGGAGGTCAACAGCAGCTCGGTCACGTCGGTGATCGACTTCGCCGACAAGCAGTCGGGCCAGGGCGGATCCGAGTTCGAGGCGCCCCGGGTGAAGTCTCCGCTCGAGTTCCCCAACGCCATGCTCGCGGTGCTGTTCCGGCCGTGGCCGTGGGAGGCGAACAGCGCCCAGGCGCTCATCGCCTCGGCCGAGGGCACCATGCTGCTCGTGCTGGGCGTGGCGTCGCTGCCGCGCCTCATGCGATTGCCGAAGTACATCTTCCAGGTGCCGTACGTGGCCTACGCCACGACGTACACGATCATGTTCGTGATCGCCTTCTCGTCGATCGGCAACTTCGGCATCCTCACCCGCCAGCGCACCCAGGTGCTGCCGATGCTGCTGGTGTTCCTCGTCCTCCCGCTCGAGCGACAACGCCTCGACGAGGGCGCGCCCACGGTCGAGGAGCGCGCCCGCGCCCTGGCCCGCTCCCCCGCCCGGCCCAGCCCGCTGTCGTAGGCGCCGCGGGCCCGGGCTCAACGGCCCGACGCGGCCGGCAGGCCGTCGACGTCCACCCACCCGCCTCCGGCCGCCTCGACCTCGGGCAGCCGCCGGCGCACCTCGTCGAGCAGGTCGGGCAGGAACAGGGCGACGGCGTCGGGTCGGGCCGCCACGAGGTCGGCCGGGGCGACGACCGGCACGTCGGTGGCGGGCATGCGCCGGCCCTGCTTGGCGGGCGAGGCGTCGGCCACCGCCGCCAGCAGCGTGCGGTCGATGCCGGCGCGGCAGAGCAGCGCCACCGCCCGCGACGCCGCGCCGTAGCCGAGCACGCGGCGACCGGCGGACCGCTGCTCGACGAGCCACGCCCGCAGGGCGGCGGCGTGGTTCTCGGCGTCGCGCTGGAGGTGGCGGAGCCGCCCGGGATCGTCGACCTGGAGCGCCCGCTCGTCGGCGAGCAGGGCCTCGACCTCGGTGTCGGGACCGGCGTCGCCGGCGCGGGTGGCCGCCAGCAGCACGGTGCCCGAGTAGAGGTCGAACGTCCACGCCGTGCGGGCCACCAGCCCCGCCGACGCCAGCAGCGGTCGCAGCGCCGTGACCGAGTAGTAGGCGAAGTGCCCGTGGCGCAGCGAGTTCCACTGCCCGTGCCGCACGATCGTCGCCAGCGAGTGGAACTGCAGCAGCAGCACGCCGCCGGGGCGCAGCCGCGCCGCCCGCTCGGCGATCGCCGCCGCCTGGTCGGGGGCGTGCATCATCCCGAAGCAGTCGAGCACGACGTCGGCGGGGCCGTCGTCGACCACGGTCAGGCCCCGCTCGCCCAGGAGGCCGAGCCACGAGCCGCCGTGGGGGCTGCCGTACTCGGCGGCGGTGCCGCCCGCCGGCAGCCAGCCGCCAGCGGCCACCCGGGCGACCGCGTCGGCGGCCTGCTCGACGAGCGCCGCCGGCTCGGCCCCCCGGGGCTCCTCGGGGGTGGTCGGGTCCGCGAGCAGCTGCGCCAGCCCGCACTCGGCACACAGCCACATCTGGAGCGGGTGGACCGGGTCCGGGCCCGGGTCGTCGACCGGCGGGAAGTGGTCGGCCGCCGGCTGGTCGCCCAGGTCGAGCACGACCTCGCCCGCCGTCGAGGCGCAGGCGCGGCAGCGGTGCGGGGGCGTGGGTTCGGCGTCTGTCATCCTGCGGTCCGCTCGGCTGGCACGATGTCGTCGTGCACGTTCGTACCACGTCGCTGCCCGGGGTCCTCGTCTTCGCCCCCACGCCGCACCGCGACGACCGCGGCCTGTTCACCCGCACCTTCGACGCCGACGTCGCGGCCGCGCACGGGGTCGACGGCGCGGCGTTCGTGCAGGACTCGCAGTCGCGGTCGGTCCGCGGCGTCCTCCGGGGCCTGCACGGACGGGGTGGCGCCGGCGAGGCCAAGCTCGTGCGGTGCGCCCACGGCGCCGTGCACGACGTCCTCGTCGACGCCCGGACGGGCTCGCCGACCTTCGGCCGGCACGAGGCGTTCCTGCTCGACGACACCGACTTCCTGCACCTCTACGTGCCCCCCGGCATGCTGCACGGCTTCCAGGCGCTCACCGACGTCGCCGACGTCTGCTACCGCATCGACCGCCCCCACGACCCCGCCGAAGACCTGGCGGTCCGCTACGACGACCCCGACCTCGGCATCGCCTGGCCCGCACCGGTCGAGACCGTGAGCGCCCGCGACGCCGCCGCCGGCACGTGGGCCGACCTGCGCGCCGCGCTGGAGGCGTGATGGACGAGCGGGTCGCCGGGCGGCGGGTGCTCGTCACCGGGGCAACCGGGTTCATCGGGCGCCGGCTCGTGTCGGCGCTCGGGGCCGCGGGAGCCGACGTCCACGGCGTGGCCCGCCGCCAGGGCGACGCCCCCGGGGTGCGGTGGTGGGCGGCCGACCTGGGCCACGGCGACGCCGCGGCCGGGGTGGTGCAGGGCGTCCGACCCGACGTGGTGATCCACCTCGCCAGCCACGTGACCGGCGACCGGTCGCTCGCCGCCGTCGGCCCCACGCTGCGGGGCAACCTCCTCAGCACGGTCCACCTGCTGGCGGCCGCCGCCGCACAGGACGACCCGCCGCGCGTCGTGCTCGCCGGGTCGATGGAGGAGCCGGGCGGCGACACCGCCGGCACGGTGCCCGGCTCGCCCTACGCCGCGGCCAAGGTGGCCGCCACCGGGTACGCCCGGCTGTTCCACGCCCTCTACGACCTCCCGGTCGTCACCCTGCGCGTGTTCATGGTCTACGGCCCGGGCCGCCAGGACGAGGCGAAGCTCGTGCCGTACGTCGTCCGCTCGCTGCTGGCGGGCGACGCGCCCCGCCTGTCGAGCGGCGCCCGGGCGGTCGACTGGGTCTACGTCGACGACGTGGTGGCGGCGTTCGTCGCCGCCGCCGGCGACCGCGGCCCCGTCGGGTGCAGCGTCGACGTGGGCACCGGCGAGCTGACGCCGATCCGCGCGGTGGTGGAACGCCTCGCCGCCGAGGTGGGCGGGACGGCTGCACCGCAGTTCGGCGCCCTCCCCGACCGCCCGCTCGAGCACGAGCCCCGCGCCGACCTCG
>Ga0111539_10003793_pt1 | contig 19890 bp, 18 predicted proteins | sample RhiMethybrSRZTD1_FD_79667 | JGI IMG/M metagenome (GOLD analysis project Ga0111539, IMG submission 79667) | Populus rhizosphere microbial communities from Tennessee, USA - Rhizosphere MetaG P. TD hybrid SRZTD1 (version 2) (version 2) | ecosystem: Host-associated > Plants > Roots > Rhizosphere >... | reverse complement strand
CGTAGATCACGATGTCGCCGTTCTCCGCCGCGAGCACACGCTTGCGCGCGCGATCGAAGCGGCCGGCCTGCGGCGTGTCGAGCGTCCGCGCTTCGTCGGCGGTCAGCTCCTTGAGGCCCGTGCCGTCCTTGTTCACGACGTACATGGCGGCCTGGGTGCGGTTCGGCTTCTGCCAGGAAAAGTAGACGCGCGACGAGTCACGCGACCAGCGGACGGCCGTCGGCGCGGCGCCCACGAGCCTGGGACCGCGCATGATGCTGTCCACCGTCAGCATCGATCCGGATCCAGCCACCGAGGGCTTCACGGACGACGTGGGCACCGCCTGGCGAGCCCCGACCCAGGACACCCCAGAGAGGACGAGGACGACAACGAGAACTCGGCGCATGGTTTGCACTTTCACCTCGTGGAAAGCTCGAACTCGGCCAAAACGCTCGAGAAATTGGGCTTGACCGTTCCGGCGAGCGGGACCAATCCGTCCCGAAAACGCGACTTTTCGGCCGTTAGTATATGGCCGCTTCATGGCGCCGCCCAGCGAACCTCAGGGCCGCGCCCTGCGTCTTACGACGCCAGTGGGGTGAGCACGACGATGAACGCAACAACTGTGACGAAGACCTGGCTGATCCGTCTGGCCACGCTGACCTTCGCGGTGCTGGTGATTCATCCGAAGCCCGGGCACGCTCAGCAGCCGCCCGCGGCGCCGGCGGCCGCGCAAGGTCCGACGCTGTCGCTCTCGATGCAGCAGGCCATCACGATGGCGCTCGAAACCAATCTGGGGTTGAAGAGCGAGCGGCTGAACGTGGACGTCGCCGCGCAGGACATCGTGGCCGCGCGATCCGCGTTCCTGCCGATCCTGCAGTCGAGCTGGTCCCGGCAAACCGTCGAGTCTCCATCGTTCAAGCTGGCTGACGGCACGACGGTCGTCCCGTCGAGCGCCACGATGCGCGCCAACGGCACGGTCGGTCAGACGCTGCCGTGGTTCGGCGGCAACTACACGGTGAGCTGGAGCGGACAGCGCATCTCGTCGGCCGGTTCGAGCCAGACGTACAACCCGTTGATCAACTCGTCTCTGGCCGTGCAGTTCGTGCAGCCGATGTGGCGCGATTTCCGAATCGATCCGGCCCGCGCGGGCCTCGAGCGGACCCAGCGTCTGCACGCGATCGCCGACATCGACCTCCAGCAGCGGATCGTGGCCACGGAGGCGAACGTGAAGCTCGCCTACCTGAGCCTGGTCGCCGCGATCGAAGGACGCAAGGTCGCGCAGAAGAACATGGACGTGGCGGAAGACTCGCTGCGTAACACACGCGCGCGCGTCGCGGTGGGACAGGCGCCGCAGATCGACATCAGCACGACCGAAGCGTCGGTGGAAAGCAATCGCGATCAGCTGATCCAGGCCGAGGCGCGGATTCAGACGCAGGAAGATCTCGTGCGCAGCCTGGTCCTCGATCAGGCCCGGCCGGACTTCTGGCAGCTGCACATCGAACCGACGGACACGATTCAGCTGCAGCCGCGCCAGATCGACGAGGAGGCGGCCATCAAGTCCGCGCTCTCCGACCGTCTCGATCTCATCGCGCTCAAGCGCTCGCGCGAGATCACGGACCTCAATCTCGAACTCTCGCACAACGCGACCAAACCGAGCGTGGATCTCAGCCTGACGTACTCTGCCAGCGGCACGGGCGGCAGGCAGATCGCCGCCGACGGAATCACCAACATCGGCTTCGGCAGCATCCTGGGTGACGCGTTCGGCGGCTCGTATCCGACCTGGACCACGGGCGTCGTGTTCTCGTATCCGCTGGGCCGCAGCGCCGCACAGGCCGCCGTCGCGACGACCGAGCTGACACAGAAGCAGCAGGATCTCGCCATCCGCCAGCTCGAGCTGGACATCGTCCGTGATGTGCGCGAGGCGGCGCGGTCCGTGCGCACGAGCCAGCAGCGCGTGCAGGCCACCACCGCGGCGCGCGTCGCGGCCGAAAAACAGCTCGATGCCGAGGAACGCAAGAACGCCGTCGGACTCACGGACACGTTCTCACTGCAGCAGAAACAGCAGGTGCTGGCCGGCGCGCTCAGCGCCGAGCTGAACGCGATGATTTCCTACAACACGGCGCTCATCACGTTCCAGCGGGTGCAAAAGATCAGGTAGGGCGTTGGGGGCGCAGGCCGCGTAGTTGGTCTACTATTCCGCGTGCGCCTGACCGTCACGGTCATCACCCTCAACGAAAGCGCGAACATCGACGCCTGTCTGGCGTCGGTCAGATGGGCGGACGACATCCTCGTCGTCGACAGCGGGAGCACGGACGACACCATCGTGCGGGCGAAAGCCGCGGGCGCGCGCGTCATCGTGAAGGAGTGGCTGGGGTACGGCGCCCAGAAGAACTTCGCCGCGACTGAAGCGGCGCACGACTGGATCCTGTCGCTCGACGCCGACGAGCGCGTCTCCGCCGGGCTGGCGGAGGAGATTCGACGGACGCTTGCGGGTGCGGCGCCGGCGCCTGGTTATCGACTCCCGCGCGTGACGTGGCACCTCGGCCGCTGGATCCGCACCACCGACTGGTATCCCGACTACCAGCTCCGCCTCTACGATCGCCGCCGCGCCAGATGGAAGACGTCGCGCGTTCACGAATCCGTACAGGCTGACGGTCCCGTGGTCGATCTGACGAACGATCTCGAACACTACGCGTACCGCGACATCACCCACCACCATCAGACGATGGACCGGTACACGACGCTGGCGGCGGAAGAAATGTACGCCGAGGGCCGTCGCGCCGGCTGGTGGGATCTTGCCGTGCATCCCGTCGCGGCGTTTCTTCGCAATTACATTCTCAAGCGCGGCATCGCCGACGGCCTGCCCGGTCTCATCGTCTCGACGATGAACGCGCACTACGTGTTCCTGAAGTTCGCGAAGCTCTGGGCGCTGGCGAACGCGCCGGCGCGGCCGCCGCGCGCCACGTGATCAAATCGCTGCACATCGACACGGCGCGGACGTGGCGCGGCGGGCAGAATCAGGTGCTCCTCACGGTGAGCGGCCTCGCCGAAGCCGGCCATCCCGCGGTGCTGGTCGCGCACGACGACGGCGAGCTCAAGCGCCGCGCGTCCGAGGGTCTGCGCTTCGTCGGTATCGCGCCACGCAGCGAGTTCGACGTGCACGCCGGATGGCAATTGACGAAGATCCTTTCGGACATCCAACCGGATGTGCTGCACGCCCACGATCCCATGGCCGTGTCGCTGGCCGCGATGGCGCTGCAGATGCCGCGCCGCACCGGCCCCCGCCCGCTCGTCGTCGCCTCGCGCCGCGTCGATTTCCATCTCAAACGCCACGCGTTTTCGAAGTGGAAGTACGGACACGTCGACGTCTTCGTGGCCGCGTCGCAGGCGATTGCGGGCATCCTCGAGCAGGACGGCATCCCGTCCGCGATGATCGAGGTCGTGCACGACGGCGTGAACGTCGCGGCCATCGACAAGTATCCCGCGGTCGATGCGCACGCCCCCTTTTGGCTGCCGAAGGGCGTGCCCATCGTCGGCAACGTGGCGGCCCTGGCGCCGCACAAGGGACAGAAGCACTTCGTCGCGGCCGCTGCGCGCGTCGTCCGTGAAGTGCCGGACGCGCGTTTTCTGATCGTCGGCGAGGGTGAGCTGCGCGACGCGCTCGAGAAGCAGATTCGCGATCTGGGCCTCGAGCGTCACGTGTTCGTCACCGGCTTTCGGGCCGATGCGCTGGGGCTGATGAAGACGTTCGACGTCTTCGTGCTGAGCTCGGTCACGGAAGGACTCGGGTCGGCGATTCTCGAAGCGATGACGTGCAGCCGCGCGGTGGTGGGCACGCGCGTCGGGGGCATTCCGGAAGCCGTGGCCGACGGCGAAACCGGTCTGCTCGTACCGCACGCCGACGACGCGGCGCTGGCGGTGGCCATCGTCAAGCTGCTGCGCGATCGATCGCTCGCCGAACGGCTCGGCCGCGCCGGACGGGCGCGCGTCGAACGCGAGTTCAGCGTCGAGCGTCTCGTGGCGCGCACGCTCGAGGTATACACGCGGCGTCTGGCGAGCAGGCAGGAAGCGTCCAGGACCTGATGATGGTGGCCGTCGGCATTGTCTTGCTCTCCGTCGTCGTCGCGGCAGCGACGATCGGCCTGTTGATCGCGCGCGCCGGTCGCCGAGCCGCGATCGTGGCGGCCATTGTCCTTGTCTCGATGGTCGCGATCGATCTCGCGCTGGCGTCGCAGGGTGTGCTGGCCGACTGGACGCGCCGTCCGCCGCCGTTCATGCTCGCGATGGCTGTGGCGGTCGGGCTGTCGCTCGGCACGGCCCTGTCACCCGTCGGCGCGCGCATCGCGGCGGGCGCGTCGATGGCCGCGATCATCGGGATTCAGTCGTTCCGGCTGCCGCTCGAGATCGTCATGCACCACGCGGCGACGACCGGTCTGATGCCCGTGCAGATGACATACACCGGCCGGAACTTCGACATCCTCACCGGTGCGCTTGCGGTGCCCGTGGCGTACCTCGCGTCGCGGGGACGCGCCTCTCGCGGATTGATCTGGGCGTGGAACCTGCTTGGGATCGGCTTGCTCGTGAACATCCTTGCCATCGCCGTTGCGTCAACGCCGCTCTTCGCCGCGTTCGGTCCCGATCGACTGAACACGTGGGTCGCCGACGCGCCGTACGTTCTCCTGCCGTGCGTGCTCGTGCCGGCGGCGGTGTTCGGTCACGTGCTGGTATGGCGCAAGCTGAGCCTGCCGTCATCGGCTGCGTGACGCCCGGCCGCGGCCCGGCGCGCAGAACGGTTTCAGCGGACAATCCCGGCTGCCCTTCTTCATGCGGAAGCCGCACGCACCCATCATGCTGAGGTGGCACAACGAGAAGTCGTACCGAACAGGATCGATCGGATCGAGCGTCCTCAGCGCGGCGGTGATCTCGGCGGCCATCTTCCAGCCCGGTGAGGCGCGCCGGGTGAGGCGCAGGCACTTGCCGATCCGGATCGTGTGCGTGTCGAGCGGCACCACGAGCTGGCGGGAGGGGATTCGCGTCCACCCGCCGGGATCGACGCGATCGTGCCGCACCATCCAGCGAAGGAACAGGTTGATGCGCTTGCACGCGCCGCCCGTCGAAGGGCGCGAGAAGAAGTAATACACGCCAGGCGTCGTGGGCACGACGCGGCCATACGCCGGACGCAGGTCGATGGCGCGCGCCGCTCCGGAGAATCGTTCGATCGCGGCGCCGAGATCCGCGGCGGCGGGATCGACGGGCAGGAACGCGTCCTCGAGCGAGCCGTGCGTGTCGATCAGGCGCCGCAACACCCAGAGCAGTGCGATGAAATCGCGACCGCGCGTCCAGCGATGCACGAGCGACTCCAGCGCGCGACCGTCACGCGCGGGATCGAACGCGCGCACGAACGTCGCCGGCGCCGGGCCCAGCACGCGGCAGATCGCCTCCACCGAGGCCATCACGGACGCGACACGGCCGAACGCGAGCGCCGATGCGACGAACGCGACGACCTCGCGGTCGGCGGCGTCGGGATACCGGCGCACGATCTGGATCGGATCGAGGGCGCTGTCGGGCGCGTTGAACGCGTCGTACAGGCGGTCGAGCGCGGCCTTCAGAACTTCGTGACCGCCACGCCTTGCTTGCACAGGGGACACTCGGCCGCCGGGTAATTCTCTGGCGCCTTGTACTCGACCAGCGCGAAGTTCGGCACGCCGAGATCGACGATGGCTTCGAGCCGATCGTAAATCTGCGCCGAGGCAATCACCATGGCGCCGGCTTCTTCGATCAGCGTCTTCGCGCGCTCGAACGTCTTGCCCGTGTTGCGCACGTCGTCGGCCAGCAGGACGCGCTTGCCGCGCACCACGGTGCGGTAGAACGGGCGCAGGGTCATGCCCCCCGCCGCGTCGAGCGAGAGCGGCGCGAAGCTCGTGGGCGGCCGCTCGAGACTGCGGCGGCTGTCGAGCAGGCCCGCCATCGTGTGCGCGAGGAGCGCGCCGCCCATCACCGGTCCCGCGACGACATCGGCTCCGGCCGTCACCGTCTCGGGCATCAGGTCGAGCAGGTCTTCCGCCAGGCGCCAGATCAGCGACGGCGTTCGAAAGATGCGGTGGGGGTTCAGGTACACGCGGCCGTGATAGCCGTTGCCGTAATCGAAGTGCCCGTCGGTCATGAGCACTTCGGACTCGCGCAAGTTCGCGAGCGCTTGCTTTCGCAGTTCGTCGATACGCGCCAACAATCTTCCTCTTTTCTACTGCGCCTTGAGGCCGACCGTGCCGGCCACGGCATCGTTCACGTACACCACGCGTCCGCCGACGATGGTTGCGGCCACCGCGCCCCGCAGCGTCCAGCCATCGAACGGCGTGTTTTTTGACTTCGATCGCATCGCCGTCGCGCGGATCGTCGTCGTCGTATCGGGAGAGAGGATCGTGAGATCGGCCGGCCCGCCGTCGGTCAACGTCCCGCCCGGCAGGTTGAGCACGCGCGCGGGGTTCACCGACAGCAGCTCGATCATGCGGCGCAGCGAGATTTGGCCGGCGTGCACCAGGCGGTCGAACGTGAGCGGCACGGCGGTCTCGAGGCCGACGATCCCGAATGGCGCGCGATCGAACTCGAGGCTCTTCTCGTCGAGGTGATGCGGCGCGTGGTCCGTGGCGATGACGTCGATGGAGCCGTCGCGGAGGCCGTCGATCATCGCGTCGCGATCCGCGGCGTCGCGCAGCGGCGGGTTCATCTTCGTGTTGGTGTCGTAGCCGCCGTGCTCGGCCAACGCCTCGTCCGTGAGGATGAAGTGGTGCGGCGTGACCTCCGCCGTCACCGCGATGCCGCGTTCCTTGCCCGCGCGCACGGCGCGCAGCGACTGCCGCGCGCTCATGTGCGCGATGTGGACGCGTCCGCGGGTCATCTCGGCAATCGAAATGTCGCGCTCGACCATCACCGACTCGGCCGCGCCGGGGATGCCGCGCAGGCCGAGCATGCCGCTGGTGGCGCCTTCGTGCGCGACGCCGTCGCCCTTGAGGGACGGGTCCTCGCAGTGATCGACCACCGGCATGTTGAACATCGAGGCGTACTCCAGGGCGCGGCGCATCAGCAGCGCCGTCGCCACCGGCCGGCCGTCGTCCGAGATCGCGACGCAGCCGGCCGCGTGCAGATCGCCGATCTCGGTGAGCTGCTCGCCCTTCGATCCCACCGACACGGCGCCAATCGGGTACACGCGTGCCAGCGCCGCCTCCGCCGCTTTCTTCAGAATGAACTGCGTGACCGACGCGTGATCGTTCACGGGATCCGTGTTCGGCATGCAGGCCACGGCAGTGAACCCGCCGGCCACGGCCGAGGCCGTACCCGTGGCGATGGTTTCCTTGTGCTCCTGTCCGGGCTCGCGAAGATGCACGTGAATGTCGATCAACCCAGGCGTCACCACCGTGGACGCCGGCAACTCCACCACACGCGCGCCATCCACCGGCAGATCGCGTCCGATGCGCGCAATCGCCCCGCGATCGATGAGGACATCAAAGCGCCCATTCCTCGCCGCCGCCGGGTCGATCAGATGAACGTTCTTCAGGATGAGCATGTTTCCTTCTGCCAACTCCTACTTCTGGCTTCTGTCTTCGAACTTCTGACTTTCCTTCTGGCTTCTAACTTTCTTTCTGGCTTCTGGCTTCTAACTTCTAACTTTTAAAGTGATCCCGTTCTTCTCCAGCCAACAGGTACAGCACCGCCATGCGTACGGCGACGCCGTTCGCGACCTGGTCGAGAATGACCGACCACGGTCCGTCGGCCACTTCTGAATCGATCTCGACGCCGCGATTCATCGGGCCGGGATGCATGACGATCACGTCCGGCGCCGCGCGCTCGAGCCGGGAGGCCGTCAGCCCGAAGAGCGCGAAGTACTCGCGCAGCGACGGCAGAAACAGACCGTGCATGCGCTCGTGCTGCACCCGCAGCATCATCACGACGTCGGCGCCGTCGATGGCCTCGTCAATCGAGGTGGACACGCGCACGCCCAGACGGTCGAGTCCCGGCGGCACCAGCGTCGCCGGGCCGCACGCGCGGACGTCCGCCCCCATGCGCGTGAGCAGCAGGACGTTCGAGCGCAGCACACGGCTGTGCGCCAGGTCGCCGACGATGGCCACGCGCAGCCCGGCGAGCCGGTTCTTGTGCTCGACCATCGTGAACGCGTCGAGCAGCGCCTGCGTCGGATGCTCGTGCATCCCGTCGCCGGCGTTGATGATGCTGGCGCGGCAGATGCGCGCCAGATGCTGCGGCGCACCCGATGACGCGTGACGCATCACGATCATGTCCGGTGACATGGCCTCGAGCGTGCGGGCCGTGTCCGACAGCGTCTCACCCTTCGCGACGCTCGACCCGGCCGTGGTCATGCCGAGCGTGTCCGCGCTCAGCCGCTTCTCCGCCAGCTCGAACGACATGCGCGTCCGCGTGCTCGCTTCGAAGAACAGGTTGATGATCGTCCGGCCGCGCAGCGTCGGCACCTTTTTGATCGGCCGCGCGCCGACTTCCTTCATCGCGGTGGCCGTCTGCAGGATCAGATCGATCTCGCTTGGATCCAGTTCCGCGATGCCAAGGAGGTGGCGGCTCCGCAGGGCGGTGATCGTGCTCATCCTTCCACCTCCACTTCGTCCTTGCCGTCGATCTCACGCAGACGGACCTGGACGCTCTGCTGGCGCGACGTCGGAATGTTGCGGCCGACGTAGTCGGCGCGAATCGGCAGCTCGCGATGGCCGCGATCGATGAGCGCGACGAGCTGGATCGCGCGGGGCCGGCCGAAATCAATCAGCGCGTCCAGCGCCGCGCGGATCGTCCGCCCCGTGAACAGCACGTCGTCCACGAGCAGGATCAGGCGGTCGTCGGTCGAAAAACTGATCTCGGTGCTGCGGATCACCGGCTGCGGGCCGACCGCGTGATGCATCAGATCGTCGCGATAGAGGGTGATGTCGAGCGCGCCGGTGGGCACGGTCACGCCCGAGAACTCATGCAGGTGCGCGGCCAGCCGCTCGGCCAGCGGAACGCCGCGCGCGCGAATGCCGACCAGCGCCAGGTCCTCGACGCCGCGGTTGCGCTCGAGAATCTCGTGCGCGATCCGCGTGAGCGTTCGCGCCATCCGATCAGCGTCCATGACCACAGACATCGGATCAGGTACGGCGGAAAACAACGCCGAGTACGTCAGCAACGGGTGCGACTTGTGCGGAGATCGGACGACGAGCGGAGACGAGCGGCATGAAGACCTCTTTGCGGCCTCTCGGACCGCGTTAAAGAGCGATGGAAATCTTATCACGAGCTACTTGTCGTGGCTGGCGACGTATTTGACGGGGTGTTCCAGCGTGAACGCCGCCCCGAAGAGGTCGGTCCGCGCAAAGCCGTCCATGTCGCGGCCGACCGGGACGCCCATGTAGTAAAGAACGGTCGGCGCGAGGTCGGTGATGGCGCCGCGAGGGAACTGCCCGCTCGCCACGTTGCTGCCGTACGCGAGCAGGAACCCGTCAGGCGCGTACTCGTGAGTGCCCGAGTAGTTCCTGAATCCGAGCAAACCGCCGAACAGGCGCTTCGCGACGGGCATGCGTTCCATGCCGAAGCCCGAGACCACGAGCAGCAGATCTCCAGGCGCGAGGTTTCTCAAGGCTTCGCCGATTTCGTTGTCGAGCTGGATGTAGTCGCGATCGAGCACGGACCGCTGCGGATCGGGCCGCCGCACGTCGCCGAACAACTCCGGCTCCGCCTCCCGCAGGTACGCGTGACCGAACGCGGCGAGCCCTTCGTAGCGCACCGCGCTCAGCCGCGGCGCGAACTGCCGTTCGAGTTCGGCGGCGGTGGCGCTGTAGGCGCGATCCCAGCGGGCGTACGCGAGGTCGATCGGCTCCGGCTCACTGGTCGAGAGCGCCGGCAGCACGTCGCGCCACGGCTTGCCCTGCCACGCGTCGAAGTGCTCGCGCGCGACGTCCACGGCCGTCGTGGGATCGCCGGAACGCGCGTCGGCGAGCCGCAGGGGTGAGCTCGCCGCTTCGTCGAATCGGTCGCTGACGATGTACCCGCGCTCGGCGTGCGCGGGGTACGTCAGCGGCCAGCCGACAATCCCGGAGGCGAGCCCGTAGTCGGCAAGAATGTCCCACATCGGCCGCAGCCTCAGCGGCTCGCGCGGCGTGGCGGTGACGAACCCCTGCGTCACGAGCGCCGAGGCGAAACAGTAATCGGGCAGGATGTCCACGACGTCGGTGTCGGAGGGATCGACGCGATACACCGATTCGGAGCGCACGCCGTTGTTCTGCGGCGTCTTGCCGGTGGCCGCAGCCATCCAGACGGGTCCGGCCTGCGTGGGTTGCAGCGTCGAGAGGTCGATGAGCGCGCCGCGATCGAGCATGCGGCCGAAATTCGGCAGCCGTCCGGCCGCGACGCGCTGGCGGATGAGGCCGAGCGATGCGCCGTCGAGGGCAATGACCACGACGCGCGGCGCCGCCGCGATCGGCATCGGCGCGGTCCAGCGGCGCGGGGGTTTGACGAACGTCTCGCCCGCGCCGCGGAACCACAGCGGCACGGCCACAGAGAGCACCATCGAGATCATCAGCAGTCCGGCGGTGGCGCGGCTGCCCTTGCGGCCGAACGAGTAGCGAAGCACGGCAATGGTGACGAGCACCACGGCGAACACGGTCGTCGCGATCGCGCCCTGCCGCATGCGATCGGCATCGAGCGGACTGAGCACCGGCCGGTACGCCTCGAGGTTGGCCCAGGTGATCGCGGCGGCCGCCGCCGCGCCTGCCGCGCCAAGCCACGCCAGCAGCCGCACGCTGAACCAGCCCGGCCGCAGGGCGCGGCCGGCTACGGCCTCGAGCCCGAGCAGCATGACGTACAGCGCCGCGGCCAGGTACGGACCATAGAACGCCAGCAGTGCGCCGAACCAGCGCACGGCGGCCAGCGAGACGATCGGAACTTGCGGGTTGAGCTGCAGCACGAGGACGGCGAGGTACAGCGCGACGAGCACGCCGCCGGCGATCGCGTTGGTCAGCATCCGCAGGAAGCGCATGCCGGCCCCATGATAGTCGGTCGCCACGGATATACTGGGGCGCGGATGCCCGTTGACGTGCGTGCCGAGGTGCTGTCCAACACCCGGCTCTCTTCCGACTACAACGTCCTCGCGCTGGCCGCGCCCGAAATCGGCCGCATCGCGAAACCTGGACAGTTCGTCATGTTGAAGACCGCCGAGGGCCTCGACCCGCTGTTGCGGCGGCCATTCTCGATCTTCGAAATCCTGCGGAGCGACGACGGCACGGTCGCCGGCATCAGCCTGCTCAACAAGCGCGTCGGCGCCGGCACGTCGCTGATGTTCGACGCGGAACCCGGTGCGCACATGCACGTGCTCGGACCGCTCGGCCAGCCGTTCGTGCCGGTCGATCCCCCGTCGGAAGCGTGGATGGTGGCCGGCGGCGTCGGCCTTGCCCCATTCGCCACGCTGGCCGAAGCGCTGGTCGAGCGCGGGACGCCGATGACGCTGTTCTACGGGGCGCGCTCGGCGTCGGATCTGTACTACGAGTCATGGTTCGAGCGGCTCGGCGCGCGGCTCGCGCTGACGACCGAGGACGGATCGCGCGGCGAACGCGGCCGCGTGACGCTCCCGCTCGATCGCGCGCTGGCCGCGCGGCCGTCCGGCTCGCCGGTCACGATCTACGCGTGCGGCCCGACGCCGATGATGCGGGCCGTGGCCGAACTTGGCGCGCGCGCGTCGCGCCCGGTGTTCGTGTCACTCGAGCCCGTCATGGGCTGCGGCATGGGCGGCTGCTACAGCTGCGTCGTGCCCGTCCGGCACGGTGCCGGCAGCCACTTCGTGCGATCCTGTCTGGAAGGTCCGGTCTTCGACGCCGCCTCGGTCGTCTGGTCCGGCCTCGTGGCCCACGCATGACATCCGAAGGACGTCAGGTGCCCTCTCCCAGGCTCGCGGTCGAGATTGGCGCGTTGCGGCTCAAAACGCCCATCATCGCGGCCTCCGGCTGCTTTGGCTACGGCGTCGAATACGCGCATGCGGTCGACCTCGCGTCGCTTGGCGGCGTCGCCGTGAAGGGCCTCTTCCTCGCCGAGCGCGAAGGACACGCACCGCCGCGCATCGTCGAAACGCCGGGCGGCATGCTCAACGCGATTGGCTTGCAGGGCATCGGCGTCCATCGATTCGTGCGCGAGAAACTGCCGGAACTACGACGGCTCGGCGCGACCACCATCGTCAACGTCTGTGGTTCGACGATCGACGAGTACTGCGAGGTGTCGCGAGTGCTCTCCGATCACGAGGGCGTGCACGCGATCGAGCTGAACATCTCGTGCCCGAACATCAAGGAAGGCGGCATCCAGTTTGGCTGCAGCCTCAACGGCACGTACGACGTGGTGAGCGCCGTGCGGAAGGTCACGTCGCTGCCGTTGATCCCGAAGCTGACCCCGAACGTGACCGACGTCGCTTCGTTCGCGCGTGCGGCCGAAGAAGCCGGCTCCGACGCGATTTCGCTCGTCAATACGTTCCTGGCCATGGCCATCGATGTCGAAACGCGCCGGCCGAAGCTGACCAACGTGATGGGCGGCCTGAGCGGCCCGGCGATCCGGCCGATCGCCGTGCGGATGGTCTACGAGTGCCATCAGGCCGTGAAGCTGCCGATCATCGGCATGGGCGGCATCGCCACGGTCGAAGACGCGCTCGAGTTCATCATCGCAGGCGCGTCGGCCGTACAGGTCGGCACGGCGAACTTCGTCGATCCGTTCATCTGGAAGACGCTCACGGACGGACTCGACCTCTACATGACACGTCACAACATCGCGCGCGTGCGCGACCTGGTCGGCACGCTGCAGGTTCCCGGTCGAGAGCACGCGTGGACCGAATCCTGATTGCGCTCGACGTCTCGACCGCCGCCGAGGCGCTCGCGATGGCCGATCGGCTGCGTGGCGTGGTGGGCGGCTACAAGATCGGAAGCCAGCTGTTCACCGCGGCAGGCCCCTCGGTCGTGCGCGCCCTCGTCGATCGCGGCGACCGCGTGTTTCTCGATCTGAAGTTTCACGACATTCCGAACACCGTGGCAGGTGCGGTGGTCTCGTCGGTGGATCTCGGCGTGTGGATGGTGAACGTGCATGCGAGTGGCGGCCGCGCGATGCTCGAAGCCGCCAGGCGAGCCGCCGACAGCGCGTTGACGAGTTCTGGAAAGCCACGCCCGATCGTCATTGCTGTCACGGTGCTGACGAGCCTCGACGGATCGGCCCTCAATTCGGTCGGCGTGGCGGCCACGCCGATGGATCAAGTGGTGCGGCTGGCGCGACTCTCGCAGGAGGCCGGGCTGGACGGCGTGGTGGCTTCGCCGCAGGAAACTTCGGCGATTCGAGCGGCGTGTGGACCGGAGTTCGTGATCGTCACGCCGGGCATCCGCGGTGGCGCAGCCGCGTCTGGACCCGACGATCAACAGCGCACGGCGACCCCTGCCGGCGCGATCGAGGCCGGCAGTTCATATCTCGTGATCGGTCGGCCGATTACGGGGGCCGGCGATCCGCGCGCAGCGGCGCAGCGGATCGCCGCCGAGATCGCTACTTCACCGCAGTGAACACGAAGTGCCCGCGGCGGTTCTTTGACCAGCAGGCCTCGTTCTCGTCACGGCACGTCGGCTGTTCCTCGCCCATGCTGACGATCGTCATCCGATCGGCAGCGACGCCGAGCGACGATACGTAATCACGCACCGCGGCAGCGCGGCGTTCGCCCAGCGCCAGGTTGTACTCACTGGTGCCGCGTGAGTCCGCGTGGCCCTGCACCGAGACCTTGGCGCCCGAGTACTTCTTCATGAAGTCAGCGTTCTTCTGCAGGGTCGCGCGCGCGGTGTCGCTCAGGTCCGACTTGTCGTATTCGAAGAACACGTCAGCAAGCAGGCCGGCATTGGTCGCCTGGTCCGGCGTCATCAGCAAGAACGGATCAATGGGAGGCGGCGGTGTGGGCGCAACCGGAGGCGGCGCGGCTGGCGGCGGAGGTGCCGGTGGCGGCGCAGGCTGCACGGGCGCTGGCGCCGCTGGCGGCGGCGGAGGTGGCGGCGTCACGACGGGCTTCTTGTGGCATGCGCCCACGAAAATACTCAACGCCAGGACTGCAATGAATGGGAGGGTTGGGCCGGAACGTCGGGACATCACTCTCTCCTGGAGGTGGTGGGAGCTCGTCATGCGATGGAGGTCGCGCCGAGAATACAGAGCGCTCTGTGTACCTGTCAACGAAATCACGCACGTTGCGCTCGTGTGAACCGCGCGCCGTCTACAATCGGCGGACCATGGAGCGCATGCTCGAGGCCACGGCAAAGGCCGAAGACGACCATTTCTGGTTCCATGGCCTTCGCCGGCACGCGCGTCTGCTGCTCGATGCATCGCTGTCCGGTACCCGTCCGCGACGCATCATCGACTGCGGCGCCGGCACCGGTCGCAACCTCGACTGGCTGCGCGAGTACGGTGACGCCGTCGGCGTCGAACTGAACCCCACGGGGCTCGCCGTCGGCCGCGCGCGCGGTCGTCGCCTCGTACGCGCGTCCGTCGCTGCGCTCCCCTTTCCCGACCTCTGTGCCGATCTCGCGACCTCGTTCGACGTCCTCTACTGTCTGGACGACGAGACGGAGCGGCGTGCACTGGCCGAGATGTTTCGCGTGCTGGCGCCCGGTGGACGCGTACTGGTCAACGTCGCCGCACTCGACATCCTGCACGGCTCGCACTCGGCGCTGACGATGGAGGTCCGGCGCTACACGCCGGAGCGGCTCCGGATGCGGCTCGAACAGGCGGGGTTCAGGATCGAGCGCCTGACGTTCACAAACTTCACGCCGTTCTTGCCGGCGCTTCTGGTGCGTGGTTTCGAACGCCTGACGGGTCGCGCCGGCAGCGCCTCGGACAGCGACCTGCAGGTACCGGCGAAGCCGATCAATCGGGCGCTCGACGCCGCGCTCCGGGTCGAAGCCGCGGCGCTGCGCGTGATGAACCTGCCAGTCGGGACGTCGTTGATGGCACTTGCGAGGAAGAACGCGTAGTCAGCGTCTGATGTCACCGAGTACGTACGCAGTCCCAGGTGGCGGCGATCGGGGCTGCTGCTGTGTTCGGCGGGCACCCACGTGAGATCGGTCTCGACGATGACGACGCCGTTCGCGGCGCTGACGGCTGCAGCGGGCAGCCTGATCGTTTCTGAAAAATCGTCTGAAGGATGAAAACGGCCAAGTTCCTCGCGGCCGGCGCGGACGACGACGGTCGGCGCGGCATCGAAGTACTTCAGGGGACGTTCGCCGGATAGGTGCAGCATGAGATCGCGCCCGGCGTTCTGGACGACGATCGTGTTCTTCGCACTCGACCAACGCCACATGAGCCCGGTCCGGGGGTTCTCCTCGGGCTCCCACCACCCGTCGGTCAACGCGTACATCTCCTCTTCGTTCGGTGCGTAGTCGAATTGCTCGAGTCCCAACTCGGGTGACGGCTTGCCGGACTCGGCAGACGTCACGGTAATCGTGAGCGTCGCGTAGGGGGACGCCCCTGCCGGCACACCCGCAGGCAGCTCGATCCACTGCACGAACCAGATCGGATCCGGCCTCACCGTGAATGTCGCGATGTCGGCGCCTTCGAGACGCACGGTAACGGACGCCGGCGCCGATCCGCCGTAGTAACGGCCGCCGATCATCAAACGGCCCGGGCGTGCATCACGGCGAAGAAACGCCTCGGCGGGCTTGAGGTGCGGGCCCGTGCGATCGGTCGTCGTGATCCCGCGCGCTTCGGGAAGAATCGCCCAGCCCGTGCCGAGCATCCAGCCCGGCTGCTGAATGCGCCACCAGCTCAGGCTGTCGAGGCGGGTGCCGCCGACGAGCGCGCGCACGTCCGGCGCGAGCACGTACCTCCCGGCCTGCGTCCGCTGGCGGCGATCGAACAGGACCACGTCGTTGCGCGACAAGTCGGTCAGGTACCACACGTCCGACGCGCCGCCGTCTCGAAAGTCCTTCACGATGCCGAGCCACTCGTGATCGCCGGGATGCGGCGGCCACCCGAGATCCCACGTCGAGTGGTACCACTCGACGGCGCGCCGCACGCCCCACCAGACCTGATGGTGCAGCTTGAACGACGGCGCGGCCACGAGCGCCGGACGAGCACGCTGCATGTCCTGCAGCACGCGGAAGACCGGGGCGCCGGCATCGGCGTACGCGAGCAGGCTTGGACTCGCGAGGACGACACTGGCGACGGACACCGCGACGGCGGCCGCCGAGGCGCCGCGCACGCCGACGAAGTCCGCGCCAATCACCGCGAATGCCGCCACGGGGATCACGATTGGCAGCGCGTAGCGGATCGTGATGGTTTCCTGAAACGCGAGGTGGAAGATCAGATACGGCACGAAGACGACCGCGACCACGCCGAGCGTGGCGCGGAATCGTCGCAGCGATCGAACGGCGCCGGCCAACGCGAGGACGAGCACGACATTCGCCAGCGCCACGTACTGCCAGGGATCGACGAACGTGTGGCGCATCGATTCGGCGAAGAGCCGCAGGGTGCCGCGCGTGGCCAGCAGTGTCACGCCGGTCAGATCTTCGAGTCCCTGACTCCGCACGGCCTTGAGGTAGGCGCTCGGGCCGCCCGTGAGCCAGACGAGCGGTACGAACCAGACCAGCGTGCCCGCGGCCGCGGCGCCGACGAAGAGGGCGAGGTTGCGGGCGACGTTGCCGCCGTGCCTGCGCTGCATCAGATCGATCACGGCCATCAACAACAGGCCGCCGGTCAGCCAGATCACCTGCGATCGCAGGCCGATGCTGAACCCCGCGGCCGCTGCGCCCCACAACCAGGCGCGCGGCAGGCCGGCCGCCGGATCGCGCGCGAACGCCGCGCGTCCTCGCAACAGCAGCGTTGCCACGGCGAGCGCGACGACGAGCCCGACGGTATCGCTGAGCGGCCGTGAGGCCGTGAGCCAGAACAGCGGCGACGACACGGCGACGAACGCCGCCAGCGCCGCGAGAATGGCACTCAGGCCTGCCGCCATCCAGAACTCGAAGATCACCCACGCGCCGAGCGCCCCGGCGATGACGTTCCTCACGGCCAGGCCGACGGCGGCGCGGCGATCGCGGTCCCAACCCGGCGCCACGACGGCCACCGCGCGCGTGGACGCTTTCGCCATCGCGATGAAGATCGGATATCCCGGGGGGTGCGGCTGGTGCTTCGCGACGTCGAACGACTCGACACCCATCGCGAAGTTGATCGAATCGATGTCTTCGAGCGTCTGCGGCAGCGCGCGCAGATGCGCGAGCAGAAAGGCACACCCGAGCGCCGCGAGGATCAGGCGGAGATTCAAACGCTCACACCTTACACCGGGCGGAGCTTGAGTCCCTCGTTGAGGCTGCCGAGGCGGTAGCCGCGCAGATCGACGGCGACGTACCGGAAGCCGATGGCGCGAATGGCCGTATCGACGGCCTGCGCGATCTCGGGATCGAGGAGGCGCGGCATCTCCTCGCGGGCGATCTCGACACGCGCGACGTCGCCGTGATGGCGCACGCGCAGGACGCGGAAGCCAAGCCTGCGTACGGCTTCCTCGGCGCGTTCGATCGCGCGCAGCTTCTCCTCGGTCACTTCTGAGTGATACGGAATGCGCGACGAGAGGCACGCCGACGCCGGCTCGTCCCACGTCGGCAGGTTCGCTTCGTGCGACAGCCGCCGGATGTCGGTCTTCGTCAGGCCGGCGTCATCGAGCGGGCTGATCACACCGAACTGCAGGGCGGCGCGCCGTCCCGGGCGATAGTCGCCGCGATCGTCGGCGTTGCTGCCGTCGGCGACGGCCGCGTACCCGCGCGCGGCGGCCAGCGCGGTCAGGTGCGTGTACAGCTCGTGCTTGCAGTGAAAGCACCGGTCGGTGTCGTTCGCGCGGTACTCGGGGCGAGTGATCTCGTCGGTGCGAACGATCTCGTGTTGCAGCTGAAAGTCGCGCGCGATCGCGATCGCCATCATGCGATGGCGCTCCGGATAGCTCGGGCTGTCGCCGGTTACGGCCAGCGCGCGATCGCCCAGCGCCTGCGAGGCGGCCCAGGCGAGGTACGCCGAGTCCACGCCGCCGCTGTATGCGATGACGAGAGACGGCAGCGCCCGCAGGCGCGCCATCAGATCGGCTTCGCGCGCGCGCAGGATCGCGTCGTCGGTCTGGTCACGTTCGCGGATGTGCAGATCGCTCACTCTTCCCAGTCTCCTCCGCCGCCCTCATCGTCGTCGGCGTCGTCATCGTCGTCCTCGAAGTCGTCGTCGACCTCGTCGCTCTCTTCCTCGCCGACGGCCTTGCCTTCCTCGTCTTCGTCCTCGCTCTCGTCGTCTTCGTCGCTGTCGAACTCGAGCGGATCGAGGCCGGCCACGCGGAGGCGGCTGCCGCACGCTTCACAATCCCACGGATCGCCGACCTCCATTTCTTCGAGGTCGTCGTCCTCGATGTCCAGATCGGCATCGCATTCAGGGCACGTGGCCATACGCTCTCCTTGGTGGCCCACGGTCGTCCGCGGGCCCGCCCGACAGCCGGGCGTTTTTACCTGTCAGCCGATTATAACGAGCGGTTCGAAAGCGGCGTCAAGGGGGAACGCGGTGCGCCACGCGCACGAACGCGCTACGATGATGCCCCTCATGTCGGCCAAGACGATCCTCATCGCGCATCGGCACGCCGGCGTGCGCGATCGCTTTGCGGCCGCGCTGGCGGACGCGCGCCACGCCTACGTCACCGCCGACTCGGTCGCCTCGGCGCGCGCGCGCCTTGCCGACGCCGCGGTGCCGATCAGCCTGGCCCTCATCGACCTCGGTCTGGCCGACGACGGCGTGGCGCTGGTCCGCGAGATGCGCGAAGCGTCGGGAGGGGCGCTGCCGGTGGTGGTCTTTTCAGGCTCGGTGACCTCGGCGGCGCAGGTCGGCCGGCTCGCGGCGATGCACGTGGCCTACATCAACGAGCACGCGGGGACGCCGCTCATCCTGCCGTCGCTCGCCCCGCACCTGTTTCCCGACAACTTCAACCGGCGCGCCAGCGCGCGGGTGGCGGTCGGCGTGCCGATTTCGTACCGCGCCGGTCCGGCGATTGCCGGCGCCGTGACGCTGGATGTCGGCAAGGGCGGCGTCGCCATCCGCACGATGAATCCGCTCGAGAAAGGCACGACCGTGCAGGTGAAGTTCCGGCTGCCCGGGACGCAGGGCGAAATCGCCGCCTCGGGCCGGATCGCATGGAGCGATCGGCAAGTGGGGATGGGCGTGCAGTTCGAGAAGCTGTCGTCGAACGATCAGCGATCGCTCGACGCGTTCGTCGATGCGCACGCGTAGCGCGATCACTTCACTCTGAGCAGCCGGAGGCTGTTCGCCGTCACGACGAGCGACGCACCGGTGTCGGCGAGGACCGCCATCCACAGCGTGGCGAGGCCCGCGGCCGCGAGCGCGACGAACGCGAGCTTCATGCCGATCGCCAGACCGAGGTTGAGGTGGATGTTGTTGAGCGTCGCCCGGCCGAGGCGGAGCGCGTACGGCAACTTGCCGAGATCGTCCGACATGAGCGCGACGTCGGCCGTCTCGATCGCGACGTCCGTGCCCGCCGCGCCCATGGCGATGCCGACGTCGGCGGCCGCGAGCGCGGGCGCGTCGTTGACGCCATCGCCGACCATCGCGATGGGTCCGTACTGCCGCCGCAGACGCGCGACGTGATCGACCTTGTCGCCCGGCAGCAGACCGGCGTGCGCTTCATCGAGTCCGATGCCGTCGCGCACGACGGCCGCGTGCGCCGCCACGTCGCCGGTCAGCAGCACCACGCGCGTAATACCCCCGTCGCGTAGATCCGCCACGGCCTGACGTCCTTCGTCGCGCATTTGGTCGGTGAGACTGATCACCCCGAGTGACACACCGTCGTGTCCGACCAAGACCGGCGTGGCGCCGCTGCCTTCGACGGCCTCG
>Ga0111539_10003790_pt1 | contig 19893 bp, 18 predicted proteins | sample RhiMethybrSRZTD1_FD_79667 | JGI IMG/M metagenome (GOLD analysis project Ga0111539, IMG submission 79667) | Populus rhizosphere microbial communities from Tennessee, USA - Rhizosphere MetaG P. TD hybrid SRZTD1 (version 2) (version 2) | ecosystem: Host-associated > Plants > Roots > Rhizosphere >... | reverse complement strand
TCGTACTCCCGGAGCGCCGCCTCGTTGTTGGACCGCAGGGCGGTCTGCCCCTCGGGCGACTCCTTCAGGTATTCCTGGCTCTCGTCGCGGGTGAGGTAGGCGCGGCGGCGCAGGGCGGCCCGCTTCTCCCGGTTCGTCACCACCGCCTGCTCCCCTTCGATGGAGGCGCGCGCCCCGAGGGTGCGGCGCGCGTCGCCCAGGATGAGCCGCGGCATCGCGTCCGCCGGCGCCTCGGCGGCGAGCCGCGTCGCCAGCGCGATGGCGCTTCTCGGGAAGTCGGCCGAGACGAGGTCGGTGGCGGTATCGAGCCCGGCCCGGCGCACCAGGCGCCGGAAACCGGAGTCCTTGCCGATCATCAGGCGGTCGAGGTTCATGCCGGTCGTGAGCCCCGGAACGGCGGCGCGGACCGCGACGGCGCGGTCCTTCAGCTCGGAGTGGGTGCTCCACTTCGACGGCTTCATCTCCGGCCGCTCCCCTTCCCGGTCCTCCCCGAGCAGCTCGAACAGCGCCGCCATCTGGCGCGGGTCGTAGCCGGCCTTGACCATCGCCCTGGCGCCGCGCAGGTCGGCCTCGTCTTCGAGGTCGCGGCTGTAGCCGTAGATGCTGCGGACGAAGAAGTAGTCGCCGACGCCGAGCGTCAGCGGCCCGAGCACCATGCTGGTGGTCATCTTCCGGCGGGCCGAGCGGTACGACAGGATGCCGTGGTGCCCCGCCGCGTGGTTCACCTCGTGCCCCAAAAGCGCCGCCAGCATCGCCTCGTTCTCGAGGAACGCCAGAAGCCCGGTGTTGATGTACACCTGCCCGTCCGGCAGCGTGAACGCGTTCGGCTCGACGTCCCGCACCACCTCGAAGCGGTACGTGAGGTAGGGGTCGGTCGGCTTCGGCGCCACCAGGAGCCCCACCCGCGTCACCGCCGCCCGGAGCGCCCGGTCGTCGTACACGTAGCCGCGCCTGGCGAGCTGCGCCTCGGTCGACGCTGCGTTGGTCAGGAGCTGCTGCTCGCTGTCGTCCACCTCGAGGGGGGTGTAGCGCCCCTCTCCGGCGGCCAGGACCGGCCCCGCCAGAACCGGCAACAGGAACAGACTTGCCGCGATCGCCAACCGGCCTGCACGCATGAAAGCCAATGTAGGCGCGGGTTTTCGCGGGTCAAGCAGGCGCGCCTATGCGCCGCGCGCGACGACGGAAGTGAAACGATGGTGCTAGTCTTTCGCCTGCCGGGAGACGATGCTGCAATGACGCTTCCGAATCGCGGCGGCTGGAAGACGTGCTCGCGCGGCCACAGGTACCGCGGCCTGCCTTTCTGTCCCACCTGACAGCCGGGCCGCGCGCGGCGGGCGGCCGCGGGGAAAGGCGTGGCGCGCCGGGGCCGGCGGCGCGCCCCCCGGAGGGACCCGGAGTCATGATGGAATCGGAGTCATGAAGAGGGTGCCCGGGATCTTCAGGATCGCCTGCGGGCTCGCCCTCGGCGCGGCGCTCGCCGCACCCGCGTCCGGGACGATCCTCGATCGCGTCCCGGCGAAGCCGGACCCCGGCGCCCGCTTCCTCATTTATCTGCACGGCCGGATCGTCGAGGAAGGGGGGGGGCGGCGGCCCACCTCGAAGGAATGGGGCGTCTACGAGTACGACCAGATCCTCGAGGCGCTCGCAGGCGGCGGCGCGACCGTCATCAGCGAGCAGCGGCCGGCGGGGACCGACGTGGACCAGTTCGCGGCGCACGTGGCCGATCAGGTGCGCCTCCTCCTCAGGTCCGGCGTCCCGCCCCACCGCATCACCGTGGCGGGGTTCTCCAAGGGGGGCAGCATCGCCATCCGGGCCTCGGCCCTGCTGAGGAACCCCAAGGTCAACTTCGTCTTCCTGGCCGCCTGCGGCAACGGCGACTTCAAGGACCTCGACCTGCATGTCCAGGGGCGGCTCCTGTCGATCTACGAGGCGAACGACGAGATCGGGCGATCGTGCAATGAGCTGTTCACGAAGGCGGGCCCGACGAGCGAGCGCACGGAGATCGAGATCCCCGTCGGCGACCATCACGGCACCTTCTATCGCGTCCACCCCGAGTGGGTCGACCCGCTGCGGCGCTGGGTCGAGTCGGCGCCTCCGGATGCGCGCGTGGCCGGGGAGGCGCGATGATCGCCCGGGTCTGGCACGGAGTCGTTCCCCGCGCCAGGGCCGACGCCTATGGCCGGTATCTCGCGGACTCCGACCGGGGGATCCCCGACTACCGCAGGACTCCGGGGAATCGCGGCGCGACGCTGCTGCGGCGGGACGAGGGGGACCTGGTCCACTTCACCCTGATCTCGCTGTGGGAGTCGCGCGAGGCGATCGCCGCCTACGCGGGGGCGGAGATCGACAAGGCGCAGTACTTCCCGTTCGATCGCGAATGCCTGGTGAATCCGGATCCCCACGTCGTCCACCACGAAGTCGTCGCCGCCGCGACCGAGGCCTCCTGGGAGGTCGTCTCGAGCAGCGGCCGCGAGCGGGCGGCCTGGCTCGCCCGTCCGGCCGGGAACCCGGAGAGCGCGGAGGCGCTGACCTGCGACGTCGTCCTGACCGGGCGTTTCTTCGGAGCCCCGCTCGACGCCGCGCCGCCCGGCGGGCCGCCGGACTTCACACTGGAGGTGCGCGGTCTCGCCGTCCGCATCGAAACGCTGCAGCGTCTGCACGCGCAGCTGCGGTCGTGGCTCGACCTGCCTCTCGCCGAAATGCGCGGGACGCGTCTCGCGCTCGACTGCGAGATGGGCGGCCTGTTCGATCAGGACGTCCGCCTGATCCTCGGCGAGCGCGCCGACACCCTCTCCGCGGGGCACCCGGTGGCGACCGTCAAGTTCGTCGTCGGACGGATGTCCGGAGAGATGTCCTTCGTCACGGACCAGACGTGCCTCGCGTCGCTCTGCGCGGGGCTCGCGAAGGTCCTCGGGAGGTCGATGTGAACGCATCCCAGCTCGTCCCGACCGTGCTCCTCACCGCCCTGTTCGCCGCCGCGGGCCCGGAGCGCGCCGCGCCGCCCGCCGTGATCGGCACGTGGGCCGGCAGCTCGACCTGCGTCGGGGACCGCCCCGCGTGCAGGAACGAGAGCGTCGTGTACCGCATCGTCTCTCTGGGCGACGGGGCCGCCACGAAGGTGCGCCTCTACGGCGACAAGATCCTCGATGGAAAGCGCGTCCCCATGGGTGCGCTCGACTTCGTCGTGAACGGCGCGCGCCTCTCCTGCGAGTTCACCATCGGCAGCACCCACGGCCTGTGGGAATTCACCGTCGCCGGCGACACGATGGAAGGAACGCTCGTCATGCTTCCGGAGCGCGACCTCGGCCGCCACGTCGCCGTGAAGCGTGTGGCGGAGGACAAGGTCCCGCCGCCACCCCCGGTCGAAGACTACGGTCCCCCGCTCGGGCAGTCCAAGGTGGCGTAGGATTTGCGGGAGCCGATGACAAGCCCCAAGGTCCGCGTCAACGCCTTCTCCGTGTCCCTCGACGGGTACGGCGCGGGACCGCGCCAGGACCAGGACAATCCGATCGGCAGCGGCGGCCTGGCCCTCATGGAATGGATCTTCCCGACCCGCACCTGGCAGGCGCTGCAATATCACGAGGGGGGCGAGACCGGGACCGACGACCGCCTGGCGGCGGAGTCGCTCGCCGACCTCGGCGCCTGGATCCTCGGCCGCAACATGTTCGGGCCGGTGCGCGGCCCCTGGCCGGACGACTCCTGGAAGGGATGGTGGGGGGAGGAGCCGCCCTACCACTGCCCGGTCTTCGTCCTGACGCATCACGCGCGGCCGCCGCTCCCGATGAAGGGGGGGACGGTGTTCCACTTCGTCACCGACGGGATCTCCGAAGCACTCGAGCGGGCGCGGGAGGCCGCCGGGGACAAGGACATCCGCGTGGGAGGCGGTGTCGCGACGATCCGGCAGTTCCTGCAGGCGGGACTCATCGACGAGCTGCACCTGGCGCTGCGGCCGGTGCTCCTCGGCCAGGGGGAAGCGCTCTTCGCCGGTCTCGATCTTCCCGCCCTCGGCTACGAAGTCGCCCGGCAGGTCCGGGGCGAGCGCGCCACCCATGTGTCCCTGCGCCGGTCACCACGGACAACGTGACGAACGAAGACACGTCTGCGATCGATCTTCCGACCGTCATCGCGATCGCGGCCCTCGCCTATACCATCGCGAACGTGGTCCACGAGGGGCTCGGCCACGGCGGCGCCACGCTGCTCCTGGGGGCGCGGCCGACGATGTTCAACGCGATCTTCTTCAACTACGACGAGTCCACGGTGTCGCGGGCCGGCCAGCGGCTGATCGCGGCGGCGGGGAGCCTCGCCAACCTCGCCGTCGGCCTCCCGCTCCTCGCGCTCCTGCCGCGCGTCCGCGCCCCGCGCTGGCGGTACTTCCTCTGGCTCTTCGCGGCGGTCAATCTCCTCACCGCGTTCGGATACCTCCTCTACTCGGGGATCGCCAGCATCGGCGACTGGACCCGCGTCATCGACGGCTTCACCCCCGCGCCGCTCTACCGCGCCGGGATGATTGTCCTCGGGGCGGTCCTCTACTTCGTCGTGGCGCCCCGCCTGCTGATGCCGCCCCTGGATCCCTTCCTCGGCCGCACCCACCCGGCGCGCGAGCGGCGCGCCCGCACCCTGTCGCTCGTCCCCTACCTCGCCGGCGGGGTCGCGCTGGTCCTGGCGGGCCTGCTCAATCCCCTGGGCATGCGGCTGGTCCTGATCTCGGCCGCCGCGGCCGCGTTCGGAGGGACGTCCCTTTTGGCCTGGTACCCGCCCATCCCGCGGGAGCCGGCGCCGGGGACCCCGGAGCCGCCGCTCGGTATCGCACGCAGCCCGGTGTGGATGGCCGCCGCCGCGATCGTGCTCCTCGTGTTCGTGTTCGTGCTCGGGCCCGGAATCGGCTCGCTCACGCCGTGATCGAAGCTCGCCGCATGGCCGAAGTCTCGTGAAGGAACCCGTATCGACGCTCGACGAGAGGTGAATCATGTCCACGCCGTCCGCGAATCCGAACAAGGCCCTCTGGGAAAAGGGGGATTTCACCCGCATCGCCTCGACCATGCGCGAGAGCGGCGAGGCGCTCGTCGCGCGCCTCGGCATCCGGAAAGGGATGCGCGTCCTCGATCTCGGCTGCGGCGACGGCACGACCGCGCTGCCCGCGGCGAAGACCGGCGCGGAGGTGCTCGGCGTCGACATCGCGGCGAACCTCGTGGAGGCGGGGAGCCGCAGGGCCCGCGAGACCGGCCTGACGAACCTCCGGTTCCAGGAAGGGGACGCGACCAACCTCCAGGGGCTTCCCGACGGCGCGTTCGACGCCGTCGTCAGCATGTTCGGCGCCATGTTCGCCCCGAAGCCGTTCGACGTCGCGAAGGAGATGGTGCGCGTGGCCCGCCCCGGGGGGCGGATCGTCATGGGGAACTGGATTGCAAACGACCCCACGCTCGTGGCGCAGATCCTGAAAGTCAGCTCCGCCTACACGCCCCCGCCGCCCGAGGGATTCGTGAGCCCCATGACCTGGGGCGTCGAGAGCCACGTGACCGAGCGCTTCGGCGCCGCCGGCGTCCCGGCGGACCGGATCTCTTTCACTCGGGACACCTGGACCTTCCGCTACGCTGGTTCGCCGCCCCAGTTCGTGGAGGAGTTCCGGAAGTACTACGGTCCGACGATGAATGCCTTCGATGCCGCCGAGAAGAATGGCCGCGCCGCCAGCCTGCAGGCGGAGCTCGAGGAGCTCTTCACCCGCCAGAACACGAGCGCCGGGGCCACGGAGATTCCGGCGACCTTCCTGCGCGTCGAGGTCTCTCGCTGACAGGAGCCCTGCGCCACCCGGGGCGGACGATCACTTCCTGACGGCCGGCCCTCCGGCGGAACCGGAGGGGGGCGGATCCGTCGCACCGGGACAGCCCCCCTCGCAGATCACCGCCACCCGCGGCAGCGGTGCGCTCTCGGTGCCGTAGCCCACGCCGCGTCCCTCTCTGCGCTGCTGGATGAGATAGAAGAAGGCACGCCCGGGCGGCGGATTCGCCGAGCCGGCCGGCTCGTTGAGCGACGTCGCCGTCGTCGAACGCGCCAGGGCCCGGACCCGGCCGACATCGAGCGCGCCGTGCTCGATGTGCCAGTCCTGCAAATCACCGGTGATGACGTCGTACGCTGTCGAGCCCGCCACCGTCGGCCAGAAGATCCGCACGCCCGTCGTGCCCGGCGCCGCCGGCTCGATCTGCATGAGGAGCGGCTCCGGTCCCTGACCGAGGTCGTGCGGCACGGTCACCGTCGCCAGGGCCGTCGCCGTGTTGCCACTGCCGTCCCGGGCGCGGTAGGTCAGCGTGTAGACCCGGCCCGAGCCGTGCCCGTCGCGCTCGGCGCGCAGCAGGAGCGACGCGTCGGCCACGCCGGGGGAGGCCTCCTGCACGTCCGACGCGGTGGCGCCGTCGGAGGCCGCGGCGGTGTCGTCCGGCTCGCTGCTCGAGATCGACACGAGCGTCACGCCGACCCCCGCGGGGTCGCAGGCATCCCCCGTCTGCCAGGAGACGCCGACCGGGACCATGCCGTGGTTCGGCGGCCAGAGCTCCGCCGGATCGGCGTGCAGCGTCAGGCTCGGCGGCTGCGTGTCGCGCACCGTCACGGTGACGGACGCGGTGGCCGCATGGCCGGAGCGGTCGGTCGTCACGAGCGTCACGGCGTGCGCGCCGAGCGGCAGGTCGACGGTCACCGTCTCGCCCGATCCGATCGGTCGCTGGCCCGGGGTGCCGTAATCCTCGTGCCAGTCGAACGACGCGATGTCGTCGTTGGTGCCGGGGGTCGAGTCGGGATCGGTGGAGCCGGACCCGTCGAGCGTGACGGAGGCGCCCGCGGGCCGGTCGCACTCGGCCGCCGGCGGCGTGGAGATGGCGGCGACGGGGCCGGAGCCGGTGACGAGCGCCAGCGTCCGCTCGGTGGTCCGCTGGAAGAAGCCGGCCCCGGTCACCGGGCGGGTGTTGCCGTCGGTGACCGTGATCGACAGCGCATACAGCTTCGCGGGCGCAAGCGACGCGATGTCGAGCGTCTGCGGCAGAACCGAGGTGAACGGGATCGCGATCACCGGCTCCGCGCCCGCGATCAGGATCGTCACGGAACCGGGAGCGATCGAGGCGATCGTCCAGTCGACGCCCTCCTGCTCTCCTCCCGCCGGCCGGACGCAGACCGTGAACGGGAGCGTGAGCCCGCCGATCGACAGGAACGCGTCGAAGGGGCCCACCGGCGCCCGGCACGAACCGTAGGCGAGCTCGAAGTCGGCCTGGCCGTCGTCGCAGCCGAGGGTCGAGTCGAGATCGAACAGGAACGGCTCGCCGAAGGCGTCCCCGAAGGCGACCCCCTCCCCCGGCCGGCCGTCCGGCAGGTGGCCGAGGCCGCAGTCCATGGTTCCCACGGCATCGAAAAGGTCCAGCGTCGGCGTGACGGCGACGTTCCCGGACAGCGCCTCCCCCTGGGGATCGTGCATCGCCACGATCGCCTCGAGGACGTCGGGGCCGGCGCTGCGGATCTCCGTGATGCTCACCACCGGCTGGCAGACGTCTCCCGAGCCGTCGGAGTCGGCATCCTCCTGGCCGGGATTGGCCGCCGCCGGGCAGTTGTCGCAGACGTCGCCCGGGCCGTCGCCGTCGGCATCCGCCTGGTCGGAGTTGGCGACCACCGGACAGTTGTCGCAGGCGTTGCCCCGCCCGTCGCCGTCCTGGTCGGGGAAACTGGTCCCCGGCAGGTCGGGACAGACGTCGCAGGCATCGCCGGCGAGATCGCCGTCGGAATCCTCCTGTCCGGGATTGGCCGCCGACGGGCAGTTGTCCTGATCGGCGCAGTGGCCGTCGCCGTCGAAATCGTTGAACCCGTCGCGCGGACACGCGTCGCAGGCGTCGCCCAGCGCGTCCTGGTCGTTGTCCGCCTGTCCGGGATTGGGCACCGACGGGCAATTGTCGACCGGGCACTGGGATGACAGCATGCCGGGATCGCCGAAGCCATCGCCGTCGCTGTCGCTGCAGTGGTCGCAGACGTCGCCCAGGCCGTCGTGGTCGAGGTCCTGCTGATCGTTCGCGGCCGCGGGGCAGTTGTCCAGCGGGCAGGTGTTGGCGGCGAAGCCGGGATTCCCGAAGCCGTCGTGATCCGTGTCGGTGCAGGGGTCGCAGGCATCCCCCGGGCCGTCGTGATCGGCGTCGAGCTGCGTCGCGTTCGCAACGACCGGGCAGTTGTCGCACACGTCCCCGAAGCCGTCGCCGTCGGCATCGGCCTGATCCGGGTTCGGGAACCCGCGACAATCGTCGGCGCAGTCCGAGACGCCATCGTGGTCGGCGTCCACGCCGGTGCAGATCGTGTACGCGGCGACCAGGTCGACACGTCCGGCATTCGGCGCCCCGCCGCTGTTGAATCGCGGCGCTCCGACGATCAGGTCGTCGAACCCGTCGCCGTCGTAGTCTCCGCCCCCGGCGACCGCCGCGCCGTAGCGCGTGCCCGTCTGGAGGGCGAGCGTCCCTACCCAGGACGGCGTCGGCTCCGGTCCCGCCCCGCCCCCCAGGAAGAGGAAGGCCGCTCCCTGTGTCGTGCCGCCGACGACGTAGGACGACGCGCCGATGATCAGATCGGCGTAACCGTCATCGTTGACGTCCCCCGCCGCTCCGACCGAGTCGCCGAACCCGCCGGCGCTCTGTCCGCCGTCGCTGGTCCAGACGGGCGTGGGGGAAAGACCCGCGGCCGAGCCGAGATAGAGGGCCGCCAGGCGCGCGAAGGACTGGTTCGAAACGCGCCAGCCGACCACGACGTCGCCGTACCCGTCGCCGTTGACATCCCCGGCCCCGGCGAGCGAAGCGACATACAGAGATCCTTCCTGGACGACCAGCGACGAGGTCGTGGCGATGCCGGTCGCCTGCCCGTAGTGGACGTCCACCCGATCGAGCCGCGCCACCAGCACGTCGTCGAACCCGTCTCCGTTGAGGTCGGGCGCGATCGCGACCGCGACGTTGTCCGAAGGGAATGACCCGAGGAGAGTCGTCTGGGTGGCGCCTCCGTGCGTGTAGACCGTGACCCGCGGCTGAGCGACCAGGGCGTCTCCCGCCCCCAGGACGGCGAAATCAACGGTGCCGTCCCCATCGATGTCCCCGCCTCCGGCGACGTCGCCGCCGAAGCGCACCAGGGACGAGCCGGCACCGAGCTGCGCCGCAAGGGATGGACCGCCCGCGCCGCCGAGGAACAGGTACGCCGCGCCCCGCGAGCCGATCTGCGTCTGGATCGCCTGGTAGGCGTAACCGGGAGCGCCGACGAGGAAATCGTCGTAGCCATCGTGGTTCAGGTCGCCGATCCCCGCGACCGCGGCTCCGAACGCCGCCCGGACGGGGGCGTTGGCAGGGGTCTGCGTCCCCGCGTACGTCCAGCCGGGCGTCCGGAAGGTACCCGCCGCCGAACCGTAATAGAGACGGATGCTCCCCTGCCCATCCCCCGTGGCGCCGGCGAGGACATCGTCGAACCCGTCGCCGTTGACATCCCCGACGTTGGCGACGCTGCCGCCCAGGAATGCACCGGTCTGAACCGTCGAAGCGATGCGGCAGTCGTCCGGCAGGCCCTCGTCGATCAGGCCGTCGCAGTCGTTGTCCAACCCGTCGCAGACCTCGGGGGCCGGGGGTCCCGGCGGCGGCGCATTGCAGGCCGCCGTTCCGTCGGTGCTGCAGACGAGGGATCCCGACGTCTTGCAGATGCCGGACCCCAGGCTGCAGGCGGTCCCCACTCCGAACCCTTCGTCCGCCGGACCGTCGCAGTCGTCGTCGCGGCCGTTGCAGACTTCGACGGCGTTCGGGTGCAACGCGGGGTCGGCGTCATTGCAGTCGGCGGCGGGACCGAAGGCGCAGTAACCATCTCCGTCGGCGTCCACCGCACACGGGACCGCGACCGGGCCGAAGAAGAGGAAGGCGGCCCCCTCCTGCCGGCCGCCCAGGAAATAGCGCGGGGCGCCGACGAGCACATTGTCGAGATGGTCACCGTCGGTGTCCCCCGCTCCGGCCAGGGCGGTCCCGAATCCCGTATTCGACTGGTCCGCCGTCACGGTCCAGACGGGCGTCGTCGCGAGCCCCGATGCTCCACCAAGGTGGAGGGCCACGGCCTCGCTGAGAGCAGGGCCCGTCGCAAAGGCGCCGGTGATCACGTCATCGAACTGGTCCCCGTTCACGTCCCCGGCATTCTGAGCGACCCGCGCGCCTCGCCAGGAGGTCATCACCGGCCCTGAAGAAGACCCCGTGAACAGGACCGAGCCCTCCAGCGAGCAGCCGACCACGAAATCGCTGTACCGATCGCCGTTGAAGCGGCCGGAGGTCAGCGAGCAGCCGAACTGCGCGGACTGGAAGTCGCACCGGGGGACCTGGCCGGCCATGGTCCATGCCGGCGTGTCGGAAAGCCCGGACGCCGACCCGAGATAGAGGTAGGCCTTGCCGAGATTGCAGTCGCCGACGATGGTCCCGGCGCCGTGGAAGCCGGGCTCCCCGACGAGGACATCGTCGTACCCATCGCCGTTCACGTCCCCCGCGCCGGCGACCGTCGACCCGAACGGACCGGTCGGGCTGGCGAACCCGTCACCGCGCACGAACCAGGAGGCGCCCGCGGGGAGCCCCGTCGGCGAGCCCTCGTAGAGATAGACCCACGGGGTGTAGGTGGGGTAGCCCGTCGAAGGAGCGCTCACGAGGACGTCGTCGTAGCCGTCGCCGTTGACATCGCCGGCCGATGCGACCGCGGCGCCGAAGCGCGCGTACTCGATGGAGTGCTGCACCCAGGCCGGCGCCGTCCCCGGTCCCGAAGCGGATCCGAAGTAGAGAGAGGCCTGGCCCGTCCATGCGTTGGGGTAGATGCCGCCGGGGAGATCGGGCTCCCCCACGATGATGTCGTCGAAGCCGTCGCCGTTGACGTCGCCGGCGGAGGCCGCGGCGGAGCCGAACCCGATCCGCTGGCCATCGGCGGTCCAGACCGGTGTTGTGGCGGGTCCCGACGGGGTCCCGAGGTAGACGAAGGCCCTTCCTTCGTGCGGGTTGGGGGACAGCGGGCTGTCGTAGTCGGGGGCGCCGACGAGGATATCGGCGATGCCATCGTTGTTGACGTCGCCGGCGGTGGCCACGGTCGCCCCGAACCGGGCGTTCGCCTGCCCGCCTCCCGCCTGCCAGGTCGGTCCCCCCGCGGGCCCTCCCAGCGCGAGGCCGCAGAGCGCGAGAAGCGCGATGACGAGACCCATCCGGCGGGGTCCTGCAGGAAGGCTCGGCATGCTGTCCTCCTCGGCGACGGCCCGTAGGGGCGGACGACGCGCACCCGGATTGAGCTGATATGGGCGGGTCTCGGCGACCCACCCGGTAGATACCGTGAACCCCCTCCCCTGTCAACCATTGCAACGTGGTGCCGAGAATGGGGGCTGGCGATGAAGGGACGCGTTTGTAGGCCCGGGCCGCGATCCGGGGCTCTAGAAGGCCAGCTTCAGTTCGTGTCGCGAGTTGTTGGGGTACAGCGGGCTGGTCCAGAGGCGCTGGTAGAGATGAGTCCAGGTGGCGGGGGTCGGAGTGCGTGCCGGGAAAAGTCGCCGGCTGAAGACCCGTGACCAGGACCAGCGTTCGCGGGACAGGCCGAGCCTCATGGCGGGGGTGCCGCTCCGGGCGAGCCGTTCGCTTCTGCGTTTGACGAAATTGCGCCAGACGGCGGCCAGGAACAGGCGCTCCATCACCGCGTTGAGCCGTCGGCCGAAGGCGATGGTTTCGCGCCGGTGGTGGGCGAGCGAGTGCCGCAGGATCTTGTGCAGCAGATCCACCGGGAAGAGCCGCTGGTCGCGCAGTCGGGCCGCGGCGCTGCGAGGCGATCCCTTCGGGCCGCGCGGCGGGTTGGGATAGCGCTCGAGGCGGAGCCGCCGGCGCGGCGACGCATCGCGCAGGGCCCGGTCGTAGGCCGGGTGGCCATCGCCGATCACCGTGACAGGCACTCCCGGCGAGCTCATGTCCCGCAGGCGTTTGAACACTCTGCGCGTCGAACCGACGTAGCCTCCCCGCGACGGCCGGACCGGCCGGGCCTGCAGGCGACGGCGCTGCGGCTCGGTGACGTGCCCGCTCCGTCCGTGCGGCGCCGGGTCGAGGTCATAAACGAACCAGGACTTCGAACCGACCACCGTCGCCACGCCGAACGGATGGTCCTGGGTGAACTCGAAGGTCTCGAAGTGGTCCAACACGAACGCTTCCTCGACCCGCCCCTCGAGCTCGTGTCGCGCCGACGCCAGCAGCAGGATGGCGTGCCGGCCCAGCCGCGCCGCGTTGCGGGTCACAGTCGATGGCGCGCACCCCAGCGTGCGGGCGATCTGCCGGTGCGCCGATCCGCCCACCAGTCCCGCCGCAATCGGAGTCAGCAACTCCGGACGCTTGCTGTAATAGGAAACCGCGAACGACTGGCGCGAGAACGACCCGCGGCACGAACGACACCGGAATCTCGGAATGCGCCAGCGGCGCCTCGTGCTGTAGAACCCATGACGCTCGAAGCGGAACCCGGACCCGCGGCGCACGTGCTCGGGACAGCCGCGCCGCGGGCAGAACGCCGGTTGAAACCCCGACAGATGCTCAACCGGTGTCCCGGGCCAGTGCATGATGCGACCGGGACACCAAACCCCGTGCCTGCGACTGTGGCGGATTTCCCGGGGAAATCAGCGAGCCCCGCCACCAGGACCGTTCGCCGGCGAACGTCCTCCGGCACCCCCGTTGCCGCGGTGGTCACCACATTCTGAGGGTCACGTTGTACGATCACGGCGATCCATGAGCGACGCGGGCGAGCTTCCCTGGACGGCGACCCAGGAGGACTACGAGCGTGAGGCGGACGCGCTGCTCGCGGCCCTGCGCTCCGGCAGCGAACGGGCTCGCTGGGTGTTCAAGTGGGAGCACCCCCGCTTCCGCGGACGGCACGTCAAGACCGTCTCTCCCCACACCCTCGATCAGCCCGACGCCCGCCTGGTAACGGCGCGCCGGTACGCCTTCGAGACCTGGGAGGATCTGATCGTCTTCGCGGGCGCGGTCGAGCGCGACGAGGCGGCCGCGCGGTTCGAAGCGGCGGTGGAGGCGGTCGTCGACGGCGATCTGGCGGCGTTGCGGTCGCTCTTGCGCGACGACCCGGGCCTGGCGCGGGCGCGGTCGAAGCGCCGGCACCACGCCACGCTCCTGCACTACATCGGCGCCAACGGGGTCGAGGGCGTCCGGCAGCGCACCCCTCCGAACGCGGTCGACGTCGCCAGGATGCTGCTCGAGGCGGGGGCGGAGGTCGATGCGCTCGCCGACATGGACGACTCCCGGTGCACGACGATGAGCCTGCTGGTCTCCAGCTCTCATCCCGACGAGGCTGGTCTCCAGGCCGCCCTCGCGGAAACGCTGCTCGATCATGGGGCCGCGTTCGAACAGCCGGGCTCGAGCGGGCGGGCGGCGGTGCTGACCGCGCTCGCGTTCGGGTATCTCGAGACGGCCCAGGCGCTCGTCGCGCGCGGCGCGCCGGTCCAGGGGCTGGCCGAGGCCGCCGGGCTCGGCCGGCGCGACGACGCGGAGCGCCTCCTCACTGCTGCCGACGCGCCGACCAGGCACATCGCCCTGTCGCTCGCGGCGCAGCACGGCCACGCGGCGATCGTCCGGCTGCTCCTGGACGCGGGCGAGGATCCGGACCGCTACAACCTCGAGGGCTACCACGCGCACTCGACGCCGCTGCACCAGGCGGTCTGGGGCGATCATCTGGAGGTCGTGCGGCTCTTCGCAGACCGCGGTGCGCGCCTCGACCTCCGCGACACGCTCTACGACGGCACGCCGCTCGGCTGGGCGCTCCACGGACGGCGCGACCGCGTCGCGGAGTTCCTGCGCGGCCGGGGCGCGGCGGAATGAAGATCCCGCCGGTCACGTGCGTCGCCGCGTGAGCACACAGCGCGCGCGTTTGTGCTCTACTTCTCCGGTGCCTCCCCGCATCAAGGCGGTCGCGTGGTCCCTGGCGCCTCTCGCCGCGCTGATGCTGGCTTGCAGCCCGCCTCCCCCGCCATCGCCCCCCCCTGAGCCGCCCGCGCCGGGACCGACCCGTCCAGCGGCGCCGCACCCGGCGTCCGGCCCCGGGCCGACCGACTGCGGCCCGGCCGTCGAGGGGCAGGACGATGTCGTGCGCGCTGCGGTGCTCGACTACCTGATCGACCAGACGGTGCGGGAGGCCTCGGAGGGCAAAACACCGCTGGGACCGCTCGTCCTGGCGGAGGAGCAGCGGCTCCCCAGCGGCCAGAGCTTCGTCCACGACGTCGCGCCGGACATCCTCGAGCGTTTCGCCGGCCGCACGCCGCCCGTCGCCAACTACTCCAGCGCGTTTCTCGTCGAGAAGGGCCGCACGGTGCGCGTTCAGGAGCCGATCGCGTTCGCGACCGGCCGCATCTGCTGGAACAGCCCGACGTTCGCGCTCGTCGATGCGCGGAGGCTCTCGGGGACGGGGAACAGGGCGTTCCGGGCCACCGTGGAGCAGCGCGACGGGACCTGGACCGTCACCTCCCTGGGGGAGAGGCATTGACCGGACCTCGACGAGACCGGTTTCGCCCGGCCTCATGATTCGGATCATGCGGTCGTCCCGCTCGGTCTGAGAAGCCGGCGACGGTCACCAGACGACGGGGATTCCGTCGCGTTCCGCCGTGTAAGATATGCGGGCACCCGACATCATGAGGAGGCCGCCGTGCCCAACACCATCCGGCTTCACCGTGTCCTGAAGGCCCCGCCCGAGCGCGTCTACAAGGCCTTCCTCGATCCCGAGGCCATGTCGAAGTGGCTGCCGCCGAACGGCTTCACCGGCAAGGTCCACGAGATGCAGGCCCGGGTCGGCGGAACGTACAAGATGTCGTTCACGAATTTCAGCAGCGGCAAGAGCCATGCCTTCGGTGGCAAGTACATCGAGCTGGTGCCGAACGAGCGTCTCCGCTACACCGACAAGTTCGACGACCCGAACCTGCCTGGCGAGATGATCACGACGGTCACCCTCAAGAAAGTCTTCTGCGGGACCGATTTGGCCGTCGTACAGGAAGGCGTCCCGGAGATGATCCCGCCGGAGGCCTGCTATCTCGGCTGGCAGGAGTCGCTCACCCTGCTCGGGAAGCTGGTCGAGGCGGAGATCCCGGACTAGGCGCGGCCGGCGCCAGGGCGGGGGGAAGGCGGAATCGCATGGCCGCGAGCGGCGGGCGATGGAGCATCGCCCCCTACTTCATCGTCGACGACGTCGTCGCGACCGCCAACTGGTACCGCGACCGGCTCGGCTTCGCTTACGAGCGATTCTGGAACGACCCGCCCTCCTTCTGCATGATCCATCGCGGCGGGGTCGTGATCATGCTGGCCCAGCTCGAAAGGCCCGGCCTGAAGCGACCGAACCACGTCGTCGATCCCGAGGGAGGCGCCTGGGACGCCTCCATCTGGGTCGACGACGCGGACGCGCTGTACGCCGCGTTCAAATCGCAAGGCGTGACGATCGCCCGCGACATCCGGGACGAGCCGTACGGCTGCCGCGACTTCGACATCGAGGACTGCAACGGTTACCGGCTCTGCTTCGGCCACGACACGGGAGGTTCGTCATGATCATCGGAGCGCATTCCATCATCTACAGCAGGAAGCCCGAGGCGGACCGCGCGTTCATGCGCGATGTCCTCGGCCTGCCGCACGTGGATGTCGGCGAGGGGTGGCTCATCTTCGGGCTGCCTCCGTCGGAGGTCGGCGTGCACCCGTCGAGGAAGAACGACGTGCACGAGTTCTATCTGATGGTCCGCGACGTCACCGCATTCGTCACGGCGATGAAGAAGCGACGCGTGCGGTGCGCGGCGATCCAGGACCAGGGGTACGGCATCATGACCGCCATCACGCTGCCCGGCGGCGGAAAGATCGGCGTGTACCAGCCGCGCCATGCGCGGCCGAAGTCGATGCCGGTACCACGCACGGCCGCGTCAGCCCGGCGCGCCTCCGGGTCGCGGCGCGGCAACGGCGGGGCGCGGCGCGGCATCGCGGCGGGATGAGCATCGAGCTCGACCACCTGATCGTTCCCTCGCGGGACCGCAAGGCCGCCGCCGAAACGCTCGCCGCCGTCCTCGGAGTGGGGTGGGCGGAGAGCGGCGCGGCAGGGCCCTTCTCCCCGGTCTACGTGAGCGACGGGTTGACGCTCGATTTCGACCAGGCGGAGGGCCCGTTCCCCGTCCAGCACTATTGCTTCCGGGTCGGCGACGCCGACCTCGACGGCATCGTCGCGAGGTTGAAGGCACGCGGCATCCCGTTTCGCAGCACGCCGCATGGCGCCGTGGACATGCAGATCAACACCGGGCACGGCGGCCGCATCGTCTACTGGAACGAGCCGGACGGTCACGTCTGGGAGGCGCTGACCGTCAGTTACGCCCGGCAGCCATGAGGCCCACGCCACCGTGAAAAAAACGAAGCCGGCGGAGAGCCCCGACGCCTACGTCGCCGCGCTCTCCGGCTGGCGCCGATCGTGCGTCACCGGGCTGCGCCAGGCGGTCCGCGGCGCCGCGACCCTCGAGGAAACCATCAAGTGGGGGAACCTCGTCTACCTGTCCAGGGGCCCTGTCCTGGTGATCCGCGCCGAGGACCGCCGTGTGCTGCTCGGGTACTGGCGGGGGAAGCGCCTGCGGGACATCGAGCCGCGCCTCAAGCCCGGAGGCAAGTACGAGATGGCGACCATGACGCTCCGCGAAGGAGAGACGGTGGATCCCGCCACCGTCCGCCGTCTGACCCGGGATGCCGTCGCCTTGAACCGCCGGCTCGGGGATCCGACCCTGGCGGCGAAACACCAGGAGACCCGATGACGCCACCCGCCGCAGAGACGAGGACGAGCCGGGGTCCGCGCTCGCGCACCCTCGATGAACAGCGGCTGGAGTTCGCGCGCGGTCGCTACCTCGCCATGCCGATCGCCGGCGCCATCGCCTGGACGATCGTCGGCATCGGTGGCGCGCTCCTGCCGGTCGCCCTGGCCTCCTGGGTGCTGTTCATCGCGACCGGATCGACATTCGGGCTCGGAGTGCTGGTCGCGAAGGCGATCGGCGAAGACCTCCTGGGGAAGAACAGGGCCTCCAACTGGTTCGACACCCTCTTCTTCCACACCATCATGATGTCGTGGCTGGTGTTCGCGATCGCCATCCCCTTCTTCATGATCGAGCCGACGTCGCTGCCGCTGACGGTCGGGATCCTCGCCGGCCTGATGTGGATCCCGTTCTCCTGGATGATCGGCCACTGGATCGGCCTGTTCCACGGCATCGCCCGGACGGTCCTCGTCCTCGCGGCGTGGTGCCTGTTCCCGCAGCAGCGCTTCGTCGTCATCCCCGCGATCATCGTGGCCGTGTATCTCGTGACCATCGCCGTCCTGGCGGCGCGGCCGCGCTCCTGACCGGCGTGGGGCGGGCGGCGCCGGTCTTCGTCGCGTGGTCGCTGGGGATCTGCGCCTTCTGCGCCGTCGCATATTGCCTCGTGTTCCCGGCGCCGACCACCGGCCTGACCACTCCGTTGCTGGCCGGGTGGCTGCTGGAACGGATGCCTCGCTGGGGGTACAACCTCCTGGTACGCGGGCTCTTCTCTGTCGCCCTCATCGGCTTCCTCGCGGCGATGACGGTGGCGCTCGTCGCCGGACCGCGGGCGCTGCGCGCCGGACGCGCGCGCCGCGGCGCGCTCCTGTGCGTGTGCGGCCTGCTGCTCGCCGCGGCGTACTGCGGCGGTCCGATGCTCTGGTACGCGCGATCCCGCCACGCCATGGACGAGATGCGCGCCGCGGGACGGGCCCGCATGGCGGAGCTGCGTGCGCATCTCGAATCGGGACGCCTCGAGGGGGCACAGCGCGACACCATGTGGCAGTTCTACGCACGCGGGCTGTACCGGGACGAAGGGATCGCCGCCGAGATCCCCGACGCGAACGGGCGGCTGATTTCGTACCAGCCGTCCGAGGCCGACGTCGCCGCGCGGGCTTCCTATGTCCGGATGCTCGAAGGCCTGCAGTCGCCCACGGGGCACCTGATGGGGTCGGCCGCCTGGACCGCCCTGTGCCTCGCGGTCGGGATGCTGACGCCGCTGCGCTTCCCGTGGGTCCGGAGGAAGACGGGAACCGCGGCCGGCCGGGAGGAGTAGGCTCACAAAAGAACCGCTCGTGAGGCGGCGCGGCCGTCCGCGCCGAAAGGGGGGGACGGAACGATGGGCCTGAGGCGCGCGCGCGGCATCTTCAAGCGGATCGTCCTGTGGGGAACCGGCGTCCTGATGCTCGCCGGGATCGGCGCGTTCACGATCGCCTGGTTCCGATCGGACAACGACTGCGCGACACGGCGCGCGACGACGCCGCGTGACCCGATGCAGGCGATCACCTTCTGCGACTACGGCACCTCCGAGGTGCTGCACCTCGAGCCGATCGAAAAGCCGGTCCCGAACGACGTGCAGATGCTCATCCGCGTGCGGGCCGCGGCCCTCAACCCGCTCGACTGGCACTACCTGCGCGGCACGCCCTACCTGATGCGGATGTCGACGGGCCTGCGGAAACCGGTGCTCACGCAGCTCGGCGTGGATTTCGCCGGGACGGTCGAGGCGGTCGGCAAGGGGATCACCAAGTTCAAGGCGGGGGACGATGTCTTCGGCGTGCGCAACGGCGCGTTCTCCGAGTACGTCGTCGCGCGCGAGGACCGCGGGGTGGTGGCGATGCCGGCCGGCGTGACCTTCGAGCAGGCCGCGTCGATCCCGGTGGCGGGGGTCACGGCGCTCCAGAGCCTGCGCGACACGGGCAGGATGCGCGCGGGGGAAAAGGTCCTGATCAATGGCGCCTCGGGGGGCGTGGGGACCTTCGGCGTGCAGCTCGCCAAGGCGCTCGGCGCCCACGTCACCGGGGTCTGCAGCACGCGGAACCTCGAGATGGTGCGGTCGCTCGGAGCCGACGAGGTCATCGACTACACGAAGGAGGACTTCGCGAAGAGTGGCCGGCAGTTCGATCTCATCATCGACAACGTCGGCACCCGTCCGCTGGGGGATTTCCGGCGGGTCATGACGCCGACGGGGCGGTACGTGATGGTCGGCGGCGGCGGGCCGAACGACGGCCCCTGGATCGGCCCGTTCGGCAAGGTGATCGGCGCCCTCCTCCTGTCCCCGTTCATCAAGCAGGAGATGGGGATGATGATCGGCGACGTGACGCCCGGCGACCTGACCCTCATCGCCGACCTCATCCAGCAGGGGAAGGTGACGCCGGTCATCGATCGGCGCTACCCTCTCGGCGAAGTGCCCGCCGCGATCGCCTACCTCGAGGAGGGGCACGCGCGCGGGAAGGTGATCATCACGATGGAGTAGGCGCGCCGCGGCCCCGGGCCGCGCGCGCGGTGCGCCCGATGCCGCGTTCCGACGATCTCTACACGCTTCCGGCCGGCCTGCCGATCCCGGCGGACGACGGCGCCTGCGACCACCTGCCGGGCAGGCCGTGGCCCGCCATCGCCCTCCCCTCCACCGACGGCGGGACCGTGGGGCTGTCGGAGGTGGAGGTCGACTGGCAGATCCTCTACTGCTATCCGCGCACCGGCCGGCCCGACCGCGATCCGCCCGGCGGGCTGAGGCAGTGGGACGCGATCCCCGGATCGCGCGGCTGCACCCCGCAGGCGTGCGCCTACCGCGATGCCCACGCGGAGCTGCGCGCGCTCGGCGGCCGCGTCTTCGGCATCAGCACCCAGGAGACCGCGGACCAGCGCGAGGCGGCGGAGCGCCTGCACCTTCCCTTCCCGCTCCTCAGCGACAGGCACCTCGAGCTGGCGCGCGCGCTCCGCCTGCCGACATTCGAGGTCGAGGGCCTGACGCTCATCAGGCGCCTGACCCTCGTCGGCCGCCGCGAGCGGATCGAGCGCTGCTTCTACCCGGTGTTCCCCCCCGACGCCGACGC
>Ga0111539_10003789_pt1 | contig 19896 bp, 23 predicted proteins | sample RhiMethybrSRZTD1_FD_79667 | JGI IMG/M metagenome (GOLD analysis project Ga0111539, IMG submission 79667) | Populus rhizosphere microbial communities from Tennessee, USA - Rhizosphere MetaG P. TD hybrid SRZTD1 (version 2) (version 2) | ecosystem: Host-associated > Plants > Roots > Rhizosphere >... | reverse complement strand
CTCTCGACTGTCAAGATGGCCGATCACATTTATGTGCTTGATGCGGGACGAATCGTCGAAGGTGGCACCCATGACCAATTGATACGGGCTGGAGGCCATTACGAATCCATGTATGAGACGCAGGCCCGGCAATACCGGTGACCCGATGGGCTCCTCGCTAGACCAGCCGAGAATCGATCGACAGCTCCCGGGCGAGACGTTGCTTCGTGCCCTGGGCGTCGACACCGCACGGCCGTGTGGCTCGCTGGCCGATCACGAATGGGACACCGCAATTCTCGAGTCAGTCCGACAGGGTGTGATCCCGCTACTCTTCCGGCAAGTTCGGATCGCCGATTCGGCCGGTGATGTTTCAGCGGGGGTGGTCGCGCGGTTGCGTCAGCTCGCCGTGGCGGGTGCGGCGAAGAACTTGAGGCTCTACCGCGAGCTCACGGACGTGCTCGGGGTTCTCCGGCGCTCGGGCATCGATGTGATCGTGCTCAAGGGGGCGTATCTGGCGGAAGCGGTGTATGGAGACTTCGCGTTGCGGTCGATGACTGACATCGACCTGCTGGTCAGGAAGCGCGATCTCGAGGCGACCGAGTCGATCCTCATGGCCGGCGGCTACTCCCACCGCAGGCAACCTCATCAGGATGAGGACTATTCGCAGTGCCAGCATCTGCATCCACTGGCGAGGGGGGACGGACCGCCGGTCGAGATCCACTGGACAATCGAGAGTCCGACCGAGCCGTTCGAGATCGATATCGAGGGGCTCTGGGAGCGTGCGCGCCCCGCAAGGGTCGCAGGTGTCGATGTGCTGGTCTTGTCGCCGGAAGATCTGCTTTTACACCTCTGCCTGCACACGAGCTTTCATCATCGTCTCGCGCTTGGGCTCAGGGGGTGCTGGGACATTCTCGAGACGATTCGCCGGGAGAAAGCGACGATCGACTGGGGACAGGTGGAACGACGTGCGCGGGGTTGGCGCGTGGAGAAGTACGTCTATCTCATGCTCAGGCTCGCCAAGGATCTTCTAGGAGCTCCCGTGCCGGAGCCCGTATTAGCCGGCCTGACGCCGGGTGGGCTCGATCCGCGAGTGATGCAGTTGGCCCGGACCGAGGTTCTTGGGCAGGCATCGGAACGTTCTGTGTTTGCACCATTCGCGAGAGTGTCGGGATCGACCCGGATTCTTGAGAAGGTGCGATGGCTTGCAAGAGCGGCGTTCCCTTCGAGGAAGATACTCGGCCGTATTTATCCCGCGTCTCGGAGTTTACGAACACCCTATCCCTACTACCTTCTGCGTTGGCACGATCTCATCAGGCGCTCCGGCATGGCGGTTTGGTGCATGGTGCGTCGTGACGAGGGGTTCGAGGCCATGATCCGACGTGAGCACGAACGTGACGTCTTGATGGAGTGGCTCAAGCCGGCGTCACTCTGAGACGGACGTCCGCTCTCCTGAGGTCTCCCACCCAGGGAGAGGCGGGTTCAGCTCCCCCAGCCCAACCAGACGAAGAGCTGGCCGGGCGGGAAGGGCACGCCCAGCCCCTTCTCGAACAGGCCGTACACGAACGCAAAGCCGGCGAGACTCAGGCCGACACTGAGGGGCCAGCGCTCGCGGGCCGCGCGCAGGTAGAGCAGCGTCGTGACGAGCGTCGCCAGCGAGAAGCCGACGAGCCAGATGGCCGCGTACATCCCGAGAATCCATGCGCAAATCGCCAGGGTCCGGCGCGCTGAGTCCGGCGGCTCGGCGGCGGGGTCATCATCGCCGGGGGCCGGGGCACGCGGGGCGCGGAGGCCGCCGGCGACGTTGACGATCGCGAGTACGAGCGACGCCGAGGCGATCGTCCAGGGGAATAGTCCGGCGCGAGCGTCGAAGCGGCGGCTCGTCCAGAGCGCGGACGCGAACAGCAGGACCAGGCCTGCGTTGAACGCCGTCGCGCCGTCGAGCCGCCAGCGGATCGGCGCCGGCCCCGTCGCACCGGGCTCGGCGGGCGCGGCGCCGCGCCGGCGCTGTTGCACGATCGGAACCGCCAGACCAGCGAGGATGATGGCGAGAATGATCAGCACGCCCGGGCGAAAGAGCCAGCCCAGACCGTAGTTGTCAGTGGAGAGGAACAATCGGTTCTCAGCCAGAGGACCGAGCACCAGGCCGAGCAGCAGGGGAGGCCGTGGCCAGTCCAGGCGCGACATGATCCAGCCGAGGGCGCCGAACGCCAGCACGACGCCCAGGTCCTCGAAGACGTTCTTCTCGGCGAACGCGCCGACGTACACGAGGATCATGATGAAGGGGACCAAGAGCGTGCCGCGGATCTGCGTGATCCGCGCCAGCGGGCCCATGAAGACGAGGCAGACCGCGACGGTGATGATGTTCGAGACCACGATGGTCCACACCATCGCCAGCGTGACCGCCAGGTGCCCCTTCGGCGCCGGGGTGAGCATCGCCGGGCCCGGCACCAGCCCCTGGACGAAGAAGGCGCCCATGAGGATCGCGGTCGCGACGCTCGCCGGCACGCCGAACGCCACGGTGGTGACCAGGCTGCCGCCGAGCGAGGAGTTGTTGGCCGCGCCCGGGCCCAGCACGCCCTCCACCGCGCCCTTGCCGAACCGTTCCCGGCCTGACGAGCTCTGGACGGCGTGGGCATACGCGAGCCACTGCGTCGTGGCGGCGCCGAGGCCCGGAATGATCGAGATGAACGTGCCGAGCGCGCTACAGCGAATGACCAGGAGCCAGTGCCGGAAGGTGTCGCGAACGCCTTCCCACACGCCGCCGACCCGGCCGACATCGAGCTTCGCGATGCTCGAGCCCGCGGTCGCCATGTCGATGAGCTCGGGGATCGCGTAGAAGCCGATGGTGACCGGCACGAGCCCGATGCCGTCCCAGAGGAAGAGCTGCCCGAAGGTGTAGCGCTGCGTGCCCGTCACCGGGTCGAGCCCGATCGTGGCGAGCCAGAGGCCGAGCCCGCCGGCCAGGAGGCCCTTCAGCAGCGCCTCGCCGCTCAGCGAGGCGACGAACGTGATGCCGAGCAGGGCCAGCATGAAGAACTCAGGCGAGCCGAGCGTGAGGACGAGCGGCCGTACGACGGGAATGGCGAGCCCGAGCACAACGGCGCCGAAAACCGCCCCAATCAGCGAGCTCATCATCGCCGCGCCCAGCGCGCGGCCGGCCTCGCCGTTCTTGGCCATGGCGTGCCCGTCCACGATCGTGGCCGCGGTGGTGGGCTCGCCCGGAATGCCGAAAAGGATCGACGTGATGTCGCCGGTGGTGGCGGTGACCGCGAGCATGCCCAGGAGGAAGGCGAACGCCTCGATCGGCGTCATCTTGAACACGAACGGCAGCATGAGCGCCAGGGTGGTCGGGCCGCCGAGCCCGGGCAGGAGGCCCACGACGAAGCCGAGGGCCATCCCGATCAGCATCAGCCCGAAGGTCGGCCACGCGAAGACCTGCGCGAGCCCGGTCATGCTGGCGTGGAGGAAGTCGATGATCGGGCTCCTTTCAGGCGGGGATGCTATCACGGGGCTCCACGCGCCTCCGGCTTGACACCGCCGGCGCGCATGCTAGTTTAACGAACGTCCGTTAGATAGGCATGGCCGCCACCGTTGTCGCCACTCACGAGCGAGCCGATGCCGCCGAGCGAATTCTGAAGGCGGCCATCGCCCTCTTTCGCGAGCGGGGCTATCACGGCAGCTCGATGCGCACGCTGGCGCGCGCGCTCCGGATGGAGGCGGCGAGCCTCTATTACCACTTCGCCTCCAAGCAGGACATCCTGTTCGCGATCCTCGACCGCACGCTCGATGATCTCCTCGACGGTGTGGGGCGCGCGGTGGCGGCGGTCGACGGGCCGCAGGCGCGGCTGCGCGCGGCCGTGCGCTTCCACGTGCTCTTCCACGCCCACCGCCAGCCCGAGGCCTTCCTGAGCGGGAGCGAGCTGCGCTCGCTCACCCAGGCCAACCTGCGCCTCGTCCTCACCCGCCGCGACGAGTACGAGCGCGTGTTTCGCGGGCTCCTGAGTGTCGGCGTCCGCGCCGGCGTCTTTCAGGTCGCCGACGTGCGGCTGACCGCGATAGCCATCCTCACCATGTGCACCGGCGTGGCCACCTGGTTCCAGGACCGGGGCCGCCTCGCCCCCGAGGCCATCGCCGACCGCTACGTCGAGATGATCCTGCGCAGTGTCACGCGGCACCCAAAGGGGTCTTCGTCATGACCGTGGACGCGCCGTTTCGCGACAAGATCGAGGCCCAGGACGCGCCGAAGATGCCCCTGGAGTACCAGGCGCTGCTCAAGCGCGTGCTCAGGATTCAGGCCGACTGCGAGATCGGCGGGCCCCATCTCTACGTCGGCCAGTGGCTCCTCACGGCTCCGTCCGCCGACGACCAGTGGATGCTCGCCAAGGTGGCCGGCGAGGAGATCGACCACTTCCGCAAGATCAACCGTCTCCTCAACGAGCTCGGCGAGGACGCCTCCGAGCTGATGTACGTGGAGAAGTCGCGGCGTGACCTGGAGGCGTTCCGCCAGGCCATGCCCACCTGGGCCGACGTCGCCGCCTTCGGCTTCCTCATCGACCGGGTGGGTCAGTATCAGCTCGAGGAATTCGTGGACTGCTCGTATCTGCCCCTCGACCGCACGCTGCCGCGGATCATCCAGGAAGAGAAGACGCACGTCGGCTACGGTTATGTGAAGATGCGGGATCTGGTGCGCACCGAGGAGGGGCGCGCGCAGGCGCAGGCGGCGATCGACCGCTGGTATCCGCGCGGGCTCGACATGTTCGGGCTCGCGAACTCCCGCCGCGCCGCGCGCTATCTGCACTGGGGGCTCAAGCGCCGGCCGAACGAGACGGCGCGCGCCGAGTACATGGCCGAAGTGGCGCCGCTCATCGAAGGGCTGGGGCTGACCATCCCCGACGCGACGGCGGGCCGCCACTTCCAGTGAGGGCGGTGCGGTCCACGGGCGCTCGCACCGGCGCCGGCGTGGAAGTGCGCGCCGCAGGCCGTCGCGGGGCTGGGGCCCCGCCGGCCGAGGCGGGCTCAACATCAGGGAAGTGCGCGCCGCAGGCCGTCGCGGGGCTGGGGCCCCGCCGGCCGAGGCGCGGCTCCACATTAAGGAGCGAAGGGTATGAGCGGGGACGCGCTCGAGAACTCTATGCGCGAGGTGGTGATCGCCAACCGTATTCTCGCGAACGAGCGGGTGGTCGATGCCTACGGCCACGTGAGCGTGCGCCATCCGCTCGATCCCACGCGCTACCTTCTCTCGCGCTCGCGCGCCCCCGAGCTGGTCGAGCGCGGCGACGTCATCGAGTTCGATCTGGAGGGCAAGGCGGTGAGCGGCGACGCGCGCCCGCCGTACCTCGAGCGCTTCATTCACGGCGCGATCTATGAGGCGCGCCCCGACGTGCAGGCGGTGGTGCACGCCCACGCCGAGGCGGTGCTGCCGTTCACCATCGCCACGACGCCGCTCCGGCCCGTCGTGCACATGGCGAGCTTCGTCGGCCCGCGGCTGCCGGTCTGGGACATCCGGGACCGCTTCGGCGACACCAATCTCCTGGTGGTGAACATGACGCAGGGGCGCGATCTGGCGCGGGGGCTGGGCGCCGAGCGGGTGGTCCTGATGCGCGGGCACGGCTTCACCGCGGCCGCGCGCTCGCTTCAGGAAGTGGTCCGGATGGCCGTCTACCTGCCGCTCAACGCCCGCGTCCTCGCCGAGGCGCTCCGCCTGGGCGAGGTGAAGTACCTGTCACGCGGAGAGATCGAGGCGCACGCGTCGATGAAGCCGGACGATCCCTCGATGTACCGCGCGTGGGAGTACTGGGCCACGCGCGCGGGCTGCGGCGATCTCCTCAGCGGACGCCGCTGAGCCGGGGCGCCGAGGGCTCGTACATTCGCCGGGCGTTGTCGTAGAGGATCTTGCGCCGCGTCTCCATGCTCAGGTCGTCGCGCTCGGCCATCTCCCGCAGGTTCTCCGGGAAGTCGTGGTCCCAGTGCGGCACGTCAGTGGCGTAGAAGACGATGTCGTTGCCGAGCCGCCGCACGACCTCCGGCACCGATTTCTCATCGCCCTCGGCGGCGAAGTAGAGCTGGCCGGACTTCAGATATTCGCTGGGCTTGCGCCGGCAGAGCGGCGCTTCGACCGCGCCGCGCTTGGCCCATTCCTCGTCCATCCGATCCATCCAGAACGGCACCCAGGAGCAGCCGGCTTCCATGAAGCCGATCCGGAGCTGCGGATACTTCTCGGGCACGCCCTCGAAGATCATCCCGGTGAGCTGGATCATCTGGGCGACCGGATGCGAGAGCGTGTGCACCTCGATGAACTTGTCGAAGCCGTCGGCGCCGAAGTACTGCGGGCCCCGCACGGTGGCGTGCACCGCCACCATCGACCCGAGCCGCTCAGTCTCGGCGTAGATCGGATGGAACTCGGGATGGCCGAGCGGCAGACGAAGGCCGACCGCCGGCGCGAACGCGCCGCACATGCCGAGCTCGGTGACGGACCGCCTGAGCTCCTTGACCGCCTCGGACACGTCCTGGAACGGCAAGAGCGCCACCGCCTTCAGGCGCGGGCTCACGCTCAGGAATTCCTGGTGGACGAAGTTGTTGTAGGCGCGGCAGAGCGCGACGGCGAAGTCCGGCTCGCGCACCCAGCCGATGGCGAGACCGCCGGTCGGGTAGAGGATGGTCGACTCCAGGCCGCCCTCGTCCATGATCCGGAGCCAGCTCTTCGCGTCGTTGACGCTGCTGCCGAGCTTGCCGCCGAGAGAGCGGTCCCACCCATCCTCGGGATAGTAGGACCGGCGGCCGGCCCACGCGCCGCGCTCCCCGTAGCTGCCCTCGAGATACGGGCGAAGCTGCTCGGTCGTCTCGGTGATGTGCCCGTCGGCGTCGATGACTGAGAACTGGCCCATGGTTGCCTCCTCGGGTATTGCGCCCCGCCCTTGACAGCTCGGACCCGGGCTCGGTATCAAGCGGTCAGTTCGCCGTGCCCGGCGCCGAGCCACCCGGATTCTGGCCGACGCCACCCGGCAATGGCAAGCCCGAGAGGAGCCACGTGATGAGTCGCGCGACGGTGTTCATCTTCGCTCCGGTCGAGGAAGCCCGTGACAGCCACAAGAAGCTCGAGGGGGAAGGCTGCGAGCTGCGGCTCGGCAAGGCCTCCTGGGATACCCCGCTGGGCAACAGCGAGCCCGAGATGATCGGCATGACCCAGGGCGCCCACGCGCTCATGGGCACGTCGATCCGGAACGCGCCCATCAGCCGGCGGATCATGGAGAGCTCGCCCGATCTTCGGATCGTGGCCAAGTACACGATCGGTGTCGACGACGTGGACGTCGAGGCCGCGACCGAGATGGGCATCCTGGTCTGCCACGGGCCGACCGAATCGAACTGGGGCGGTGTCGCCGAGGGCACCATCACCGCGATGCTCACGATGCTGAAGAAGGTGAGGGAGCGCGACCGGCACCTCAAGGACGGGAGCGGCTGGCGCGATCAGAAGCTGCAGGGCACTTATGTGGGCTCCCGTCCCGACGGCTACGCGGGCATCACGCTCGGGCTGATCGGCCTGGGCCGCATCGGCAGCCGGATCGCCACGCTCATGCGGCCGTGGAAGATGCGGATCCTGGCCGCCGATCCCTACGTGCCCGAGAGCAAGTTCGTGGAGCACGGCGTGACGCGCGTCGACCTGGCGACGCTCTTGCGCGAGTCAGACGTGGTGAGCTTGCACGTCGTGCTCACGCGCGAGACCCGGCACATGATCGGGGCAGCGCAGCTCGCGCAGATGAAGCGCCACGCGATCCTGATCAACACCTCGCGCGGCCCCTGCGTGCAGGAGCCGGCGCTGATCGAGGCACTCTTGAGAGGCCAGATCGGCGGCGCGGCGCTCGACGTGTTCGAGGAAGAGCCGCTCGCACTCGACAGCCAGCTGCGCAACCTGGGCGACCGGGTGCTGCTCTCGCCCCACATGGTCTCGTCCAACGTGGGCAGCGGCCTCGGTCCGGGCATCGAGTGGGCGACCGAGTCGGTCCTGCGCGCCCTGCGCGGTGAGGTGCCCGACAACGTCTACAACAAAGAGGTGATTCCGCGCTGGGAACGCCGCTTCGGCGGCAAGAGCGTGGGATAGTGGATCGAGGAGGATCCGATGCCGCACATCCCCTATGTCGATCCGTCGTCGCTCACCGATCCGGAAATCCTCGGCTATCTCGAGCGCGCGCGCCGCGAGGGAACGCCGCGGCCGGAGAGCCAGGCGATCCGGGCCAACAATCCGAGCGTCATCCGGGCCTTCTCGCAGGCCTGGGAGCTGACGTTCCGCCAGGGCGTCTGCGACCACGCCATCAAGGAGCTCTGCCGGGTCTACGTCTCGAAATCTATCGAGTGCGAGTACTGAGGCGTCCAGCGCTCCGTCCAGGCCGGACGGAAGGGGCTCACCGAGGAAAAGTACGACGATCTCCTTCACTTCGCGGAGTCGCCGAAGTTCAGCGAGCGGGAGAAGGCGGCGCTGACCTACGCAAGCGCCATCGTCTGGAACGCCGAGATCGCCGACGAGGCCCTGTGGGCAAAGCTGCATCTGCACTTCTCGAACCCGGAGCTGGTCGAGCTGGGCTTCTTCATCGCGCTCACGCTGGGTCAGCAACGATGGATCAAGACGCTCGGCATCGGGCACCACGAGGTGCTGGCCGACACGAACGCGGGGCTCACGCCGACGCGCACGGCGACGACGGGCGCCTAGCCGATCGAGCGCCGTGACGATCTCGCGGGGCGTCCTCGTCGTCGCGCTCGTGCTGGCACTCCTCGGCGCGCCCCGCGCGGCCGACGCGCAGCCGCCGGAGCGCACCGTCCGGGTCGGTTTCCTGGTGCCGGCGTCTCCGAGCGACGATGTCGAGGGCTTTCTGGGCGGCATGCGCGATCTCGGCTACGTCGAGGGCCGAAACCTGGTCGTCGAGTACCGGGCGGCTGGCGGAAAGAGCGAGCGTCTCGACGACCTCGTGGCCGAGCTGATCCGGCTCAAGGTCGACGTGATCGTCACCGGCGGAACCCCCGCCGCGCTCGCCGCCAAGCGGGCGCGCACCGTGATTCCGGTCGTCATCGGCGCGATGGGCGACCCTGTGGAGAGCGGTGTCGTGGCCAGCCTGGCTCGACCGGGCGGAAATATCACCGGACTTTCCCTGCAGACCAGCGAAGGGTTCGCCGGGAAATACCTCGAGCTCCTCCGTGAGGCGGTACCGAAGGTCTCGCGCGTCGCGATCCTCGGGCGGCCGTCGGCGAGAAGCCCGGTTCAGGCGATGGAGCAAGCGGCCAGGTCGCTGGACGTCCGCGTCCAGCTCATCGAGGTCGACCAGCCGGGCCAGCTCGAGGGCGCCTTCGCGGCAATGACCGCCCAGAATGTCGGCGCTCTCGTCGTCACCCCCAGCCCCTTCAATGTGACGCACCGGGACCGGATCGTGAGCCTCGCGGCGAAGCATCGGCTCCCCGCCATGTACGGCCTCACGGCGTTCGTCGACGCGGGCGGGTTGATGGCCTACGGCGCGAGCCTCCGCGACCTCTTTCGACGCGCCGCGACCTACGTCGACAAGATCCTCAAGGGCGCCAAGCCCGCGGATTTGCCCGTCGAGCAGGCGACCAAGTTCGATCTCGTTATCAATCTGAAGACGGCCCGAGCCCTTGGCCTCATCATCCCGCCCTCGCTGCTGGGGCGCGCCGATCGGGTCATCGACTGACGACGGGCTCCGCGAAGAGCTCGACGCTCTGGCGGGTATTGTCGGTCAGCGCGAACACCTCGTAGAACTCGATCTGCGGCGGCATCCCGTAGCGCTCGACGATCCCGTCGAGCCACGGCCCGCTATAGAAGGTCTTCGCGTCCGCCAGCGTCTGCCACTGGTAGACGCCGCCGGCCCAGCCGCTCTCGCTCCAGATGAAGTGCTTGCTGATCAAGCCTCGCACCTGCTGGAATCCGGGCGCAATCTTGTGAAAGTGCTCCCGGCAAGCGTCGTGGTCGATGTGCGGCGGCAGCTTGTAGCGCACGGTGGCCGTGATCATTTGGCGTCCTTTCCCTTGGGCTCGTGCACGGTGACCTTGATCGAGACGACTCGGGCTGGCGCCGTGTCGGCTTCCCAGAGCCGGCGGTATTCGAGTCGCAGCGTGCCCTCGCCGGCCTGGGTCGGCGCGAAGCGCCAGGTCTCGGTGCCACCGGCGCCCGCGGCGCCGGTGCCCTTCTCGAAGGTCGGCGCCCCCTCGGGCTCCAGCATCGGCGTCGACTGTTGCGCCAGCGCCCAGCGATAGCCAGTGGTCGGATTGCTCGGCAGGCGCACCACCAGCTGCTGGTTGCGGGCGAGCGCCACGCTCTCGCCCGAGTTCGCGTCGGTGACGCTCAGCGGCTCCGGCGGCGGCTTCTTGGAGGCGCACGCACCGAGGGGCAGTGCCGCCATCGTGGCGGCGAGCAGGATGAATATCCGGCGTCCGAGATTCTGGCTCACGCTCAGCGCTCCTGGAGCTTCGGCATGACGCGGCCGGCGAAGAGCTCGAGCGTCCGCGACGCCTCCGCGTGGCCGATGCCGCCGAAGTTGATCTGCATCGAGGGCTCGAATTCCCCGAACACGTCCCGATAGTAGCGGAGCTGCTCGACGACGTCCTCGGGCGTGCCGATGAGCGCCTGGCGGTCCTGCAGCATCGACTCGAGGGTCGTCGCGGCGATCGACTCGACCATCTTGCCGTAGCTCGCGTACTGGGCCGCGTCGTGGCTCGCCCACGAGGCCACGGCCTCGCCGAAGACCTCGATGTACCGCTCGACGCGCGGGCGCGCGCCCTCGACCGCCTCGCGACGCGTCTCGGCCATGTAGCAGTGCAGCGAGCTCTGCACCTGCTCGGCGCCCGGCGGGTGGCCGGCTTCGCGCCACGCCTCGCGATAGGCGCGCACCATGTCACGCACCCTGGCCACGCCGCCGACATAGGGGACCATCATCACGTTGTAGCCCCGGCGCCCGGCCCAGATGAACGACTCGACGGAGGCCACCGAGGCGATCCAGATGGGAGGATGCGGCTTCTGGAGCGGTCGAGGCTTCAGGTGGACGTCGCGGAGCTGGTGAAACTTGCCCGCATAGGACACGCGGTCCTCGCTCCAGAGCCGGGTGACGATGTCGATGCCTTCCTCGAAGCGGTCGCGGCTCTCGTCCATCGAGACCCCGAACACCTCGAACTCTTTCGGGATGAAGGCGCGGCCGAAGCCGACGTCGAGCCGGCCGTTGCTGAGGTTGTCGAGCACCGCCAGCTCGGCGGCCAGCTTGACCGGGTGGTTGAACGCAGGAATGACCGCGCCGGTGATCGGCCGGATCCGCGTCGTACGCGCGGCCACCGCCGCCAGGAACACCACGGGGTTGGGCGAATGCCCGCCGTAGTCGAAGAAGTAGTGCTCGACGGTCTTGACAGAGTTGAAACCGAGCTGATCGGCGCGCTCGGCCAGGCGCAGGCACTGCGCGAAGTACTCGGCCGTCGAGTAGTCGCTCGGCCGGAACGACGGAAAGAAGTTGAGGCCGAACTTCATCAGCGGGCCGCGACCGGCTCCGTCCGCTCGGCGAAATGCGGCATCACTTCCCGGGCGAAGCGCTCCATCGCCCGGAGCGTATCGCGGTGGCCGAGCTCCCCGAAGTTGAAGTAGAGGATGACCTCGGAGATGCCGCCCTCCTCGCACCGCTTCAGCACCTCGACGCAGTGCTCGACGTCGCCGGTCACGATGCTGCGGTCGCTGACCTGATCGGGCTTCATTGCCCGGAGCCGCTCGACGATGTCCACGAAGTAGGCGATGTGGGGCGGCGCCGTGCGCCGGTCGCTCGGGAAGACCGGCAGGATGCTGTGCAGGTAATGGAGCAGGCGCTCGCGCGCGCGGTCGGCCTCGTCGCGGCCGTGGGCGACCGACACGAAGTAGCTGCACATGACCTTGGGGTCGGGGTGGCCGGCCTCGCGGGCCATGCGCTTGCTCTCGCGCGCGGCCTCCTGGACCGAGCCGAACAGCATGGCGGCCGCGAACGGCGCGAAGATCGTGTTGACGCGGAGCCGCGCCGCCAGCTCGATCGACGGCTTCGAGAAGCACGCCACGTACACCTCGGGGTGCGGCTGCTGCACCGGCCGGGGCACGATCGTGAGCGGCTCCGGCGTCGAGTAGTAGCGGCCGTGGAACTCGAAGGGCGACTGCCGCCACGCCGCCATCATGTACGCCATCTGCTCGTCGAAGACGGCGCGGCTGTCCGCGAAGTCCGCACCGAACGGCGTGTACTCGCCCTGGTCGTAGCCGCGCCCGGCCGAGAACACGGCGCGGCCGTTGCTCAGGAGATCGAGCAGATTGAACTCCTCGACCATGCGCAGCGGGTGATTGATCGGCAGCACCACCGTGGCCGGCCCGAGCTTGAGTCGCTTCGTGCGGACGGCGACGTTGGCCAGGAACATGGTAGGCGAGGGCAGCACGCCGAAGCGGCCGAAGTGATGCTCGGGAACCCAGGCGCTGTGATAGCCCATCGCCTCGGCCTCGACGCACTCCTCGACGACCTCCAGGAGGAACTGGTTGGGGTCACGCCGGTTCGGACCGTACGCCGGCGGGTTATCGGTCAGCGTGAAGTAGCCGAACTTCATGGTGCCCTGTCGGTCGCGCGCCTAGCCGAGCGGGCCCTGATAGACCTGATCGACGTACGTGTCGGAGAGCGGCTCCAGCGTTTCTGGCCACACCGCCGGCACCGCGCGCCGCTCCGAGGCCGGCCGCACCTTGCCGTCCCAGCCGACCTGCTCCATGTAGTAGTAGAGCTGGACGCAGTGTCCGTCCGGGTCGAGGGCGAACGCCGAGTAGTCGATGCCGGGATAGAGCTCGGGCGGGATCGAGTCGACGAACGTGACCCCGTTGGATTTCAGGTACGTGACGGCCTCGCGCAGCTGCGTGTAGCTCCCGACCTCGGCGCCGAACGACATGCAGGTCGTGTGCTCGGAGAGGCCGAGCGTGCGCCGCAGCTCGCGCGGGAAGAGCCCCACGCTGTGATGCTCGGTGCCGGCGCGCAGGAAGACGCAACGGGCGCCCCGATAGACCGTCTCTTCGCTCTTCACGAAGCCGAGGTGCTCCACGTAGAACGCCTCGGCGCGCGCCACGTCGGCGACGAACAGCCCGACCGGCCCGATCTTCGTGATCTTGAACGGCCGCGGCAGGAGCACGCCCTCTACCTCGTACGTCTCGGCCGCGGCTTCCCGCGTGCGATTGCCGCCGAAGACGTCCATGCCCTTCTCGAACGCCTCCGCCACCTCGGCGATCTCGGACACCTGCGGCAAGGACGGCTTCTCGCGGAAGCCGCGGTAGTACATCTCGGTCGGCTTGCTCAGCTGGTTCCAGCCGATCTGCTCGATGCCGTAGTACAGCTCGATGGTGTGACCGTCCGGGTCGTACACGTAGACGTGCCAGTTGCTGCCGGGCATGTCGCGGCCCACGCGCTGGATGGGAACGCCCCGCTCCTGGAAATACGTGTGGGCGTCCATGATCTCCTTCAGGCTGCCGCACTGCCAGGTGATCTGGTTCACCGTCACCTCGGGGGCGAACTTCCGGTCGGGCCGGTGGTCGAGCACACGCTTGTTGAACAGCACGAACGCGTGGTGATCCGTCCCGTAGCGCATGAAGTAGCCGCGCGTGTCGCCGAGGTCGCCGCTCTTCGGCGCCCACGGCATCTTGCCGAAATCGAGGATGTCAGAGTGCCGGAAACCGAGGAGCCGTCCGTAGAAGTCGAGCCCCTCGGTCATCTTGACCGCGTTGAAGCCGAAGTGGCCCAGCCGGCGGATCTTGAAGGGCCGCGGCATGAGCACGCCACCGACGCTGTACCGAGCGGAGCTGGATGCCATTGTCGTCCTCCTCGAGTGTGAAGGCCGGGCTCAGCCCGCGCCCTTCTCGATTCCGGCAGCCCGGTCGACCGACGGCGAGCCCGGCCCCATGAACACGACCGCCAGGGCCAGGACGCCGAGGGTCAGCACGAACTCGAAGCCATTCTTGCTGATGAAGAACCCGTTGGCCAGGTGCACCTTGAACAGAGCGACCGCCATGCGATGGCGAGCCCGGCGGCCCAGAAGCGGGTGAGGAACCCGAAGAAGACGCAGATGCCGCCCACGAACTCGGTGATCGCGACGACCCACGCCAGGGGAACATGCGGCTCGATGCCCATCCTCTGGAGCGTGCCGGCGAAGCCGGTGACCCCGCCGCCGCCCAACACCTTCTGCGCTCCGTGCAGCACGAAGATGACGCCCAGGAGGAGACGCAACATCAGGACGGCCAACCGCTGCAACCCCTCGAGCCGCTGTGGCACGGATGCCCTCGCTTTCCATCGGGCCGATTCGGGCCCGAGCTCTGGGTGCGTGCGCTGCTCGACGATGCCCCGGACGGCCCTGAGGATGCCTGCGTCGGGGCCCTCGCCGCAACGGTAATCTGGGCGATCATAGCGCCGTGAAAGGCAAAGGCCTCATGGCCGCTGTCCTGTTCGTCGCGCTTTCGGTGAGCGGGGCGGCGTTCTGCGCCGACGAGGTCGAGGTGGAGCTCGTTGGATTCCTCGGTCATCTCCCGGCTGGAGGGGTGCGCCTGCCTCCATCCGCCGCGACCACGGCGCGCCTTGAAGTTCCGAACGAGCAGGGAGGCGCCAGGGTCGCGTTCACGCTCGAATTCACCCCGCGTACGGAGTTCGCGCGGGGCTCCGACCGCCTCCGCAACGATCAGCTCGTCGTGGTCGAGGGCGTGCTCGGACCGGGCCGGCTCTGGGTCCGCCGCATCCAGGAGGTCGACATCGCCGAGTACGCCGGCCGCCTGGCCCTCCGCGCCGGCTCCCTGGACCTGCCCGTGGCTGCCGACCGCCTGATCGAAATCGTCCTGGACGGTGCCACGACGCTGCCGGTGACATTCCTCCTGACGCCCAGAACCAGCTCGCGCCAGTCGAAGCTGAACGACGGACAGCCAGTAACAATCGCCGTAGTCACCGGCCGTCGCGTCGTCGTCGCCATCGAAGCAACCCAACCCCGCTGAACCCGCGCCGACGGAAGCGACGCTGACGGCCGGCGCTGAGCCGCCGCCGCAGCTTCAGCGCCAGGCGCCCGACCAGCACTCGGCGGACAAGCGTGGAAACTCCACGGGTAACCCGCTGCGGGGAGACGGGGAGCGCTCGGAGCCGGGACTGGGTTGGGGTCGAAGGGACCCGTTCCCGAAAAGCGCGCGGCGGACAAGAAGCGCCGGGATGGAGCCCAGCCGCAACGGAGCAGCGAACGCGTGCCGCGTGGTCGTCTCGACCCCAACCCAGTCCCGGCTCCGATCGCTCCCCGTCTCAGCGCGCCGTGGAAGAATCGGAAGCGAGAAACTCGTGGATGATACGTAAGAAGTCGTCGAGGCGATCGTGATGTAGCCAGTGCCCCGCGCGCTCGATGCCAACAACGCGAGCGTTGCGGAAATGGCGCGCGCGCCCGTCCTCGGAAGGATTCCCCGCGCGACTCTCCTTGCCGTAGAGCAGGAGCGTCGGGCACTCGATCCGCGACCAGAGCAGCTGGATGTCACGGCCGCGCATGTCGTAGGGCGGCCACGCCCGCACGTAGTTGTCGAACTTCCAGCTGTAGGTGCCGTCCTCGTTCTGGTTGACCCCATGCACGGTGAGGTGCCGCGCCTGCTCGGCCGTCAGGTGCGGGTTCTCCTCCTGCATGCGCCGGAAGGCGTCCTCGATCGACGGATAGCGGCGGGGAAGCCGGCCGGCGAGGTTTCGCTGCTCGCCGATCCATTCCTCCATGCGCTCGACGATCGTTTTCGAGGCCGCCTGCGCGAGCCACGCCGGCGGAGGCCCCAGACCCTCGATGGCCACCAGCCGGGTCACGCTCTTCGGATGGATGCCGGCGTAGCGGAGGGCGATCTGGCCGCCGAGGGAATGAGCGACGATCGTCACCGGCGCCAAGCGCTGCTGGTGGATGAGCTGGGCCAGGTCGTAGATGTAACCGGCGAGCGCGTAGCTGCCGTCGGTCGACCACTGGCTGTCGCCGTGCCCGCGAAGGTCGGGCGCGATGACGTGCCAGTCGTCCCGGAGCGCTGCGGCGGCCCAGTCCCAGTTCCGGCAGTGATCGCGCCCGCCGTGCAGCATGAGCAGGGGCGGCCGGGTGGGATTGCCCCAGTCGACGTAATGCAGACGAAGGCGCTGCGAGAAGAAGGTGTGGGACGTAGGTCCCGGCATGCGGCCGGTCATGGGTCCTTTCCCATGCTACTTCCTGCGGGGCGTGACGACCAGCGCGTTGGGCACACCCCACCCGCCCGGAAGCGACAACGCCAGGGTAGGGAGCCTGACCACGAGCTGTGTCGATGGGCCCCCGTCCAGGTTGAGAGCATCCCGACACCCGAGGCCCTCTTTGTCGAGCGGGCTGGCGAGAAAGCGTGCGAAGGCGGTGGTCTCGACCTTCGTCGTGACCACGAGTACGACAGTGTTGCCCTCTGCGCATACCGCGGTTCGTTCCGCGAGCTGAGGCTTCAGTGGCTGCACCTTTCCCTCGACCACGAGGCGCGGGAGGCCCTGGACAACGAGGCGATAGGCCAGAGGATCGTGGACGTCGGCCCCGAGCACGATCCGCGCCTTCTTGTCATCGATGACGAGAGTGCCCCAGCTCTGCCGCCGGCCCTTCGCGATGAGTTGTCCGTCGTCGACGGCCAGGCCCATCGTGCGGCCCTCCGTGTCGAAGAAGCTGGCGTTGACCGCGACGACAGCGCTGTAGGGTGTCACGATCTCCGCGACTCTACGTCGTGCCGTGGGGCCTCCGGCGGGGATCAAGCGGAGCTCCACGACGTCGAGGTCGATCTTGAAGGCGTGGCCGGAAAACGGCTCAGTGTCTTGCTGCTGAATGTGGAACGTCGTGTGGGCGATACCGGGCACCGCCGCCTGGAACCGTGACAATTCGGCGTTCGCCGCGATGACATCAACGCTTGCCGTCAGGAACATCGGCAACAGATAGAGGACGACGCGGAGACCCCTCATCCTTTCGCAGGAGGACGAGATCATCCAGCGCTCAGCCGACCGAGTTGGTGGAGCTCGTGCTGCTAGGGGTACGCGTTGCCCGCATCCTGCAGCGCGCGCAGCCCAGCATCGACGATGGTCGGTGCGTTGGCGGGCGGTGCTGTCCCTTCGCCGCCGTAGGCGTAGTAACGCGGGACCACACCGTCGTCGAGTCGCGCGATCAGCTGCGTGGCGCGTTCACCGATCAGCAGGAGCACGCGCCGGGTCGGGCAGGCGTTGGCGACGCACGCGGTCGCCGCGATGTAGTCCTTTCCCTCGACGGTGACCATCCGGAGCGGCCCGCCCTTCTCGAAGAACGCCGCTGCGCCGAGCGGGATCTGACCCCGCCCCTGGGCGGCCGGCGTCCAATCGGCCCCGAAGAGCGCGGGGATCTTGTCCCGTAGCTCCGGATTCTGGAGCATCTCGCTCACGGTTCGACCGTAGGCGAGCGCCCGGGCGTCGGCGGGTCGCATCTGAGTTGACATCGCGGCGGAGGAGCCCGGGGCCGGCGGGGCACATGCGGCGGCCAGGACGACGATCAGAGCACAGGGCCATCCTTTGAGCATGGCCCAGATTATAAGCGGACTTCCGTCCCCGGTACGAGACGCTACGGGTCGCCACGGCGCCAACCCTATGTGTGCTAGCATCCCTATCTCGTCGAGCTCACGGATAGGGAGCACGCGAGGGAGGAAGCGATGGGAACATTCCGGGTGTACGCGGGTTCCGATCAGCAGGCCCACATCGAGAAGATCGACCTGAAGGCGAAGCCTGACTGGCTGAAGGGACTTGCTGCAAGCCAGATATCGTTCAGAGAGTGGCCGGCCGGCCAGTTCCTCGACTGGCATCCGGCACCCCGCCGCCAGTTCGTGATCATTCTCTCGGGACAGCTCGAGATCGGCCTGGGGGACGGCTCCAAGCACGTGTTCGGCCCCGGTGATGCCCGGCTCGTCGAGGACACGACGGGCAAGGGCCACACCACGCGCGTGCTCGGCAACCAGATCTGCGTGACGGCGACCGTTCCTCTGGCCTGAGCCTCGTCAAACCACAAAGGAGCCCGGACATGGCCACCAAGATCGTCTTCATTCCCAAGCAGCCCGACGCGATCCTCGATATGGCGAAAAGGCTGACGCCTCCCGGCTTCGAGCTGGTGGTGGTCGATCAGGACACCCCGGAGTTCTACGAGGCGATCAAGGACGCGGAGTACGTCATGGGGCTCGGCCGGCCGATCGCCGGCGAGTTCTTCCGGTCGGCGCCCAAGCTGAAGCTGGTGCAGCTGCTCAGCGCCGGCTACGACCGGGTCGACATCGAGTCGGCGCGCAAAGCGAAGGTGTCCGTGGCCAACAACGGCGGCGCCAACGCGATCGCGGTGTCCGAGCACGCGATCTTGCTGATGCTGGCCGTCCTCAAGCGGCTGGTGGTGTTCCACAACGACGTGGTCGCCGGCAAGTGGCGCGTGGGCAACCACTTCGACTCGCGAGTGTTCGAGCTGCACGGCAAGACGCTCGGCATCGTGGGCCTCGGCAACATCGGCAAGAAGGTCGCCCGGCTCGCGCAGGCCTTCAGCATGAACGTCCTCTACTACGACACCGTGCGGCTTACCGAGGACCAGGAGGACGCCCTCGGCGTCCGCTTCGTTCTGTTCACCGAGCTCTTGCAGTCGGCCGACATCGTCACCCTGCACGTGCCGCTCGACGAGAGCACACGCAACCTCATCGGCGCGCGGGAGCTCGGGATGATGAAGAAGACCGCTATCCTCGTCAACACCTGCCGCGGTCCGGTCGTCGATGAGTCGGCCCTGCACAAGGCGCTGACCAGCGGGCAGATCCTGGCGGCCGGCCTCGACGTGCTGGTGGAGGAGCCGGCGAAAGCGAACCACCCGCTCTACGCCCTGAAGAACGTGACCCTCACGCCGCACTCGGCGGGGCCGACCTGGGAGAACTGGAACGCGCGGTTCCGGAACGGGTTCGACAACATCCAGCGCGTCGCCTCGGGCCGTCCTGCCAAGTGGGTGATCCCAGAGCTCCTGACCCCGCCGGGGATGTAGCCGTGGCCGACGCGGGACAGGCGCTCGCCGATCGAGTCGCCCTCGTCACCGGCGCCGCGCGCGGCATCGGCCGCGCGACGGCGCTGGCGCTGGCGAAAAGCGGCGCGCACGTGGCCGCCGTCGACCTCGACGAGGCGGCCGTCAAGCCGACGGCCGACGCGGTCAGCGCGCTCGGGCGCAAAGGACTCGCCCTCGGCGCCGACGTCGGAGACCTCAAGAGCATCGACGATATGGTCCGGCGGGTCATCGACAGCTTCGGGCGGATCGACGTGCTCGTGAACAACGCCGGGGTGACCCGGCGCGCCTACGTGATGGACCTCACCGAAGAGGACTGGGACCGCATCATGCGCGTGAACGGCAAGGGCGTGTTCTTCTGCCTGCAGCGCGTCGCGCGCGAGATGATCCCCCGCCGCAGCGGTGTCATCGTCAACATCGCGTCCATCGCCGGCAAGGGCTACGCGGGCGCGTCGAACGTGATCTACGCCGGCAGCAAGGGCGCCGTCATCAGCATGACGCGAATGTCGGCGCTCCAGCTCGCCCCGCACAACATCAACGTCAACGCGATCTGCCCAGGCACGACCGTGACCGCGCTCTCGGACGCGAATCTGAAGACGCGCGCCGCCGACGAGGGCGTGACGGTGGAGGAGATGGCACGCCGGCGCAACGCCGCCATCCCGCTCGGCCGCGCGAACGAGCCCGAGGACATCGCGGCCCTGGCCGTCTTCCTGGCCACGCCGGGTGCGCGGAACATCACCGGGCAGTCGTTCAACGTGGACGGCGGGATCATCTTCGACTGAGCGCCGGGAACAGGCACCATGGCGGACACGCCGGACCTCTTCGAAGCGATCGCCACGCAGCGGGCCCTGCGGTACATCCGGCCCG
>Ga0111539_10003788_pt1 | contig 19898 bp, 14 predicted proteins | sample RhiMethybrSRZTD1_FD_79667 | JGI IMG/M metagenome (GOLD analysis project Ga0111539, IMG submission 79667) | Populus rhizosphere microbial communities from Tennessee, USA - Rhizosphere MetaG P. TD hybrid SRZTD1 (version 2) (version 2) | ecosystem: Host-associated > Plants > Roots > Rhizosphere >... | reverse complement strand
TCCATTGCGTGCCGGTCCAGCGCAGCGGCGCTCGAGATGGATCCCACGGATTGCCGTTCGCGTCAGCAGACGCACGGTTATAGAGGATGCGGCGATTGGCGGGCCAATTCCATGCCCAGTTCGGATAGAGGCCGAGGCCTGTCGGATCCTCCTGTCCGCGACGCGCCATCATGTTGCCGCTTTCCGTAAACGAGCCTCCATAAATCCAGTTGCCACACACCGTCATTCCATCGTCGGTCAGAGCCCCGAAAGTTGCGAGCTGCTTGCCGGTTGCGTCACGGCCGTTGATTTCCTTCGCGACCTCGGAAAGGGAAGGACTCTGCGGGTTCGCCCAGTTCCATGTCATGTTCCGGAGCGGTTCGGGCGCGGTCCCTCCTTCCTTCTCATAGAGCTCACGGATTTTCAGAAAGAGGCGGGCAATGATTTCCTGGTCGCGCAATGCGTCTCCGGGAGGGTCGAGCGCGATGTTCTTCCATTGCGCCCAACGCGAGGAATTCACGAAGGCGCCGTCTTTCTCGGCAAAGCACGCCGCGGGAAGAAGAAAAACTTCAGTCTGGATCTCGTTTGCTTCAGGCGCCGTCGCGTAGTACTTCTCGGCAAGCTCTCGAGCTTTCCAAAAGCCGGCAGTTTCGGTTTCGAAACAATCCGCGACGATCAACCACTTCAGTTTCGAAATGGCCGCCAGCATCTTCGGCGTATTGGGTCCGTTGGCAACGGGATTCATGCCGAAAGCGATCAACCCCTCCATTTGTCCGGCATACATCTTGTCGAAGATGTAACCCCAGCTGTAATTGTCGGTCTCACCGAGCTTGGGCAAGTAGTCGTATCCAAATCCGTTCTGCTTCGTAGCCTCTGCGCCGTAATACGCCTTGAGAAGGCTCGTCACAAATTTTGGCGTGTTCGACCAATAATTCATGGAATTCGGCCGAAGCGCCTTTGGTGTGGTTTGCTCGAGATACGTCGAAAGATTCGTCTGGTTCGCCCGCGGCAGACGCAGGTAACCGGGCAGCATGTTCCAAGCGCCCATGTCGGTTGCGCCCTGGATGTTCGAGTGTCCCCGTTGCGCGTTGATTCCGCCGCCCGGCATGCCGATATTTCCGAGCATGAGTTGCAGCATGGCGGCTGTGTGAATGAGTTGAACGGAATGACTGTGCTGCGTCCAGCCGAGCGCGTAAAGAATTGTTCCCTGTCGATCCGGTTTCGACGTGGAACAGATGACCTCAGCGGCCTTTTCGAATTCCGCTGCCGAACAACCGCAGATTGACGCCACCATCTCGGGCGTGTAGCGCGAGTAGTGCTGCTTCATCAACTGGAAGACTGAACGCGGATGTTCAAGAGTGTCGTCGACCTTCGCGTGACCTGAACCGTCGAGTTCATATCCCCAGCTGGATTTGTCGTAAACCTTCTTTGTGTCGTCCCAGCCGGAGAAGAGTCCTTCATCGAATGAGAATCCTTCCTGGATCAGGAAGGCCGCATTGGTGTGAAGCCGGACGTACTCCTTCTGATAGGCCTCGTGCGTCAATGCGTATTGGATCAGCCCGCCGAGGAACGCGATGTCCGTGCCGGCACGCATCGGAACATAGAGATCGGATACTGCCGCGGTTCGGTTGAAGCGAGGATCGATCGTGACAAGCTTCGCTTTTCTTACCCGCTTTGCCTCCATGACGAAGCGGAAACCGACAGGATGGTTTTCGGCCGGGTTCCCTCCCATGACGAGGACCACGTCGGCGTTAGCGACGTCGGTCCAGCCATTGGTCATGGCCCCGCGGCCAAACGTGGCGGCCAAACTGGCCACCGTGGGGCCGTGTCAAAGCCTGGCCTGGTTTTCGTAGGCGACGATTCCGAGTCCGAATCGGAACTTTCCAAGAAGGTAATTGACCTCATTGGTGTCCGTGCAACCGCCGATGATCGCGGCATTGGTCATCCGGTTCACGAGACGGCCCGCTGAATCGGTGACCTCGAAACCTGCATCGCGTGTGGCCTTGATAAGACTTGCCATGCGCTCGATGGCGGTATCCCAGGATATGGGCGTCCATTCTTTGGACCCCGGAGAACGATGGAGCGGTCTGGTTATCCGCTGATCATTGACGATGAATTGACGCAGTGTGATGCCCTTGGGACAAAGTGCGCCGCGATTGATCGGACTATCCGGATCCCCTTCGACGTGGACCACGGTGGACTTGACGTTGTCCGCCTTGTCGCCGAGCGTATGGATAATCACCCCGCACGCCACGGCGCAGTAGGGGCAGATGCTGTGGGTCTCCGTCGTTCTGGAGATCTTGAGTTCTCTGGCTTGAGCGAGCGCGGCGGTTGTACTGAAACCGAAGGCCGTGGTTGCGGCGCCTCCTGCCAGTGCGCTCTTCAGAAAATCTCGACGGCTGACTTCCATGGCGGGAACTTTTATCACGAATTTCAGGCGGTGCACCCACGTAATCCGTGTAATCCACGGCTAAGAAAGGCTGCTACAATGGGCCTTTTTCACAGGGCAAGGACTCACCAATGAACAGCTTTGGATCGAAATCGACTCTCACGGTTGGCGGAACGACTTTCACTTACTTCTCTCTCGAGCAGGCGGAGAAATCCGGTGCCGGCCCAATTAGCCGGATGCCTTTCTCACTCAAAGTCATGTTGGAAAATCTGCTGCGTTTTGAAGACGGCTCGACAGTTTCCAAAGCGGACATTCTCGCGGTGGTCCGTTCCGCAAGTGCTCCACCTGAGGATAAGGAAATCGCCTTCCGGCCGGCTCGAGTTCTCATGCAGGACTTCACCGGTGTCCCCGCCGTTGTCGATCTCGCCACGATGCGGGATGTGATCAAGAGGATGGGAGGCGACCCAAAGAAGATCAACCCGCTGCAGCAAGTGGACCTTGTGATTGACCACTCCGTCCAGGTGGATCAGTTCGGCACGCCGGAAGCGTTCGCTTTCAATGCGGACCGCGAACTGGAACGCAACCGCGAGCGTTACACGTTCCTCAAGTGGGGACAGAAAGCGTTTCAGAATTTCCGGGCCGTGCCCCCCGACGTCGGCATCGTGCATCAGGTCAACATCGAGTACCTGGCACCTGTCGTCTACTCGGGAACCGTGGATGGCGAGCGCTACGCGTATCCCGACACACTGGTCGGTACGGATTCGCATACCACGATGGTGAACGGCCTGGGCGTTGTGGGTTGGGGCGTTGGCGGAATCGAAGCCGAGGGCGCGATGCTCGGGCAACCGCTCTCCATGTTGATTCCCCAGGTGGTCGGTTTCCGTCTGCACGGGCGGCTGCGCGAAGGCGTCACGGCAACAGACGCTGTTCTGACGGTCACGCAGATGCTGCGGAAGAAAGGCGTCGTTGGAAAATTCGTCGAGTTCTACGGGCCCGGCGTGGCGAGTCTCAGCCTTGCTGACCGCGCGACCATTGCCAACATGGCTCCCGAATATGGCGCCACGATCGGATTCTTCCCTATCGACAACGAAACGCTGAATTACATGCGGCTCACGGGACGCAAGCCGGATCAGATCGCCCTCACCGAAGCGTACGCAAAAGCGCAGGGCCTCTTCCGCACAGACCAGAGTCCGGATCCAGTCTTCATGGATACGATTGAACTCGACCTGGGTTCAGTGGAGCCAAGCCTGGCCGGACCGAAGCGTCCTCAGGATCGTGTCCCGCTAGCGAAGTCGAAACAGGTCTTCAGAGAAGCCTTGCCTTCCCTGATGAAGACGCAAAGCGCCGGCAAAGTTGCGGTCACCGACAACGGAAACAAGTACAACCTTAACGACGGCTCCGTCGTGATTGCGGCCATCACGAGCTGCACGAACACATCGAATCCGTCAGTCATGGTCGCCGCAGGCTTGCTCGCGCGTAAGGCCGTTGAGCGCGGTTTGCAGGTTCAGCCCTGGGTGAAAACCAGCCTCGCTCCGGGGTCGCGTGTGGTGACAGATTATTTGCGCGCAACAGGTTTGCTTCCCTATCTGGAGAAGCTGCGCTTCCATGTCGTCGGTTATGGCTGCACGACATGTATCGGAAACAGCGGTCCGCTGCCGGACGCCGTCTCGAAAGCCGTGAAGGACGGCTCGCTGGTCGTCGCGTCGGTCCTGAGCGGGAACCGAAACTTCGAAGGACGTATCAATCCACAGGTGCGAGCGAACTATCTCATGTCGCCACCTCTCGTCGTGGCCTACGCGATCGCGGGACACGTGGATATGGATCTCACAACCGAACCTTTAGGCGCCGACAGCAAAGGCCAGCCCATTTACTTGAAAGATGTCTGGCCGACGCATCAGGAAGTTCAGGATGCCATCAATTCCACGATGCGACCCGAGATGTTCCAGAAGGCCTACGAGGAGTCGCTCAAAGGCGACGAACGATGGAATGCTCTCGATGCGCCGACGGGCGAACTCTTCCAGTGGGATGAGAAGTCAACTTATGTAAAGCAGCCTCCGTTTTTCGACGACATGCCGAGGCAAGCGCCGCCGTTAAAAGACATTCACGGAGCCCGCGTGCTCGCCGTGCTGGGAGATTCGGTGACTACCGATCACATCTCCCCGGCAGGAAACATTCAAGCCGACGGCCCGGCGGGGAAATATCTTCAGGCGAACGGTGTATCGCCGAAGGATTTCAATTCCTACGGTGCGCGCCGCGGCAATCATGAAGTGATGATGAGAGGGACATTCGCCAACGTTCGGCTGCGAAATCTCATGTTGCCGGGCACTGAAGGCGGGCTCGCGCTCCACTTGCCGGAGAAGACGTCCACAACGATCTTTGACGCCGCGATGCAGTATCAACAGGAAGGCGTTCCATTGATGATTCTCGCCGGCAAGGAATATGGCTCCGGTTCATCGCGCGACTGGGCCGCGAAAGGGCCGCGGCTATTGGGCATCCAGGCGGTGCTCGCGGAAAGTTTCGAGCGGATCCATCGCAGCAATCTCGTCGGCATGGGGGTCCTGCCGCTACAGTTCCTGCCCGGTGAGAATGTCGAGAGCCTCGGGTTGACGGGCTTCGAGACGTTCGATATTCCCGGGATTTCCGCGGGCCTCAAGCCGGGACAACGGCTCAAACTGCACGCGCGTAACGAACAAGGCAAAACGAAAACTATCGAAGCGATATGCCGGATCGACACGCCCTACGAACTGCAGTACTACCAGCACGGCGGTATCCTGCAATTCGTGCTACGGCAGTTGCTGGGATAGTTGTCGGATTTTTAGCCACGGCTTACACGCTTACTTAAGCCTTATGTTGGGGGATCCCGATGGCGTGTTGTGGTCACGCCAGTTAGGATGCCCAGGCCCATCATGCAAATGATGCCTACCGCAATCCATCGTGGGGGAACATGAAGTAGGTGCGCCCCTAACGCCAGCCCAACAACGAGAACGATATAGCCGACAATGTAGAGACCAAAGGACACGTGCCACCTCCCTTTCGTGCGCAAGACACAAGTACAGATTGAGATACGAGTCCCTGGGTAAGGTCCTGCACGTGAAATTCCAGCCCAGTTGTGTTAGATGATCGTGTCGCGGAGGAGTCCTATGAAATTCGCAATCGGGGCAATCGTCGTCATCGCCGTTGTGGCAGGAGCATTCGCTCAGTCCAATACGGGCACGAGCAACTGGGAGGTCCTTGCGACCTGGGGTCAGTTGCCGGCCGGCACAGCATGGGGCGCGGCGTCGCAGGTGGCGACCACGGCGGAAGGGCAGATCATTGTCTTTCGTCGAATGGTCCCGTCGTTCTTTGTTCTCAATCCTGACGGAAGCTTTGTGAAGTCCTGGGGTGATACACCTTACCGGCTCGCGCATGGCATCCGCGTAGACCGCGAAGGATTCATCTGGATCACCGACAACACGGACAACATCGTTCAGAAACTTTCATCCGACGGGAAGGTGCTGATGACTGTGGGTCGAAAAGGCGCTGCGGGCGACAACGCGTCGCAAGATGCCTTTGATGGACCCGCCGACGTTTTCGTTGCGCCGAACGGCGACTTTTTCGTCGCAGATGGCTACCGCAATTCGCGAGTCGTCCAGTTCTCGAAGGACGGGAAGTTCATCAAGATTATTGGCGGGACGAAGGGGTCCGAACCAGGCCAGTTCAACATTCCCCATGCCCTCGTCGTCGATTCGAAGGGACGACTGATTGTGGCCGATGCCGAAAACAGTCGCATCCAGGTGTTCGACGCATCCGGAAAATTCGCTGAACAGTGGACGGACTTCGTCGCCAAGCCGCGCGGCGCGATGTACATCGCGGCAGACGACACGCTCTACGTCAGTCACGTCGATGCCGAAGCGATCAGTGTTATCAAAGGCGGAAAGGTCGTCGAAGTCATCAAGGGTGTCGGAGGAAGACCTCACGGCATGACGCTGGACCGCCAGGGCAACATTTACGTTTCGTTCCCGTTGACGCAGAGCGTTAAGAAAATCGTGAAGAAGTGAAGTAAGGACGAGGATTTTCACAAAATGGCGGAACATCGCCGTGAGCTGTCCAAATTATCCTCGCACCCCTCCGGGGTGCGTTGGCATTGAACAAACAACCCCGGGTGTCGCTTGCGCTCCACCCGGGGCTAATCTCCTGCCAGCCCTCCGGGCTGGCCTCTTGCACGCCGGAGGCGTGCCAGGACGGTAGCGTGGACGGCGACTATCAGATCCGCCTGATGGAGGCCGTGCACAAGACCACTCTTGCACGCCGGAGGCGTGCGAGGATGGTAGCCCGGGGTGTACGAGCGATAGCGAGTCACCCCGGGTTGGCGACCATACCAAATCCGCACCCCGGTAGTGGTGCGAGGAGTCTGATCCGCACCAGTCGTGAGTTTCGGCCAATCAGCCAGAAGGTCTCGCGATCACATTTCGTAACTTCTGTTTAAGCCTGATTACCGCCGAGCTCGAAGGAACTGAAGGATCGCCCCGCTCTCAGTCGCGTCGAGCACGCCATCGCGATTCGCATCGAACAGACCGAAAGCCGCAGTCAGACCCTGCCTCTGTTCGGCCGACAATTCCGGCGGCAGGTCCTTAAGGGTCGCGCCCTGAGCCAGGATTTGCTCGAGATACTGGCTAATGATGTCCTGTTGAAATCCCGCTACCTCGCGAGGCGGGAGATTAACGGCCAGAAACGCGACAGCCATTTCATCGGTTGTTTGCTCGCCCCATTGAACCCGCACCGGAGGGTGTACAGGGTTCCGCGGATTACCTGCGGAGTTGTCGTAACTGAACTCCATCTCGATCCGCGTTCCCTTCGGCAGCCCGACCGGCTTGGCATACTGATACGCACCCTGCCAATTGAAGTCCCAGTCTTTTATCCAGATCAAAGGCTTCTCTGAACCATCTGGCAGATGCGCGGAGATCTTCATTTCCTTTCCGAGATAGTGCGCGTGCGGCGCAATGCCGAAGAGTTCAACGTCTCTCGGCATCACCAGCGAAGCCTTCACCACGTAGTGTGGGTCGCCCGGCGCGATATCGATCCGGCGATTAAACAGAATGAGGGCGGTCCGGCCCTGCGTGCCCGGCCGGTCGCTGAACTTCAGGCCGAGAGACGATTGATCGACTTCCGGTTTTCCCGAGGGATGGAAATGAATCTGAACCACCAGGTCCGAACCTTTGGGAATCGGCCGGAGTCCAGGTTCCGCGTCCGAAAGAGGCACACTCCCAGGAGCCCAGCCTCCGATCAGTCCTCCTTGAAAGCGAGGTCCGCCGAAACACGGATATTGGCCATCTGCATTAGCGAGCTTGCGAGCGGCGTTGTCCGTATCGAGGAAGACCAGAGCGTGGTGCACAACGCGGCGGTTGTCGGGACTGAACTCGAGTCCGCTGAGATACGAGTCCCGCTCGAGATTCAGCGGCAGCACAAAACACTGAAACTGGTCCGGGCCATCCGCGGCTAGTGAATATTTCGAAGACATCGTCAGCACTTTGTCCGGCTTTCCGGCGAGCCAGCCCTCGGCGAAGACCGGCAGCGCCGGCTTATCGGCAGCGCTTCCTTCCGGAGCGCCGGCATCCGCCCACGCGCGAATTGTCGCGATCTGCCGGTCCGTCAGTCGGCGCTCATTAGCAAAGTCGCCATAACCGTGTTCCGCTTTCCAGGGCGGCATGAACCTCTTTTCAGTGACCGTCGCTATGAGTTTCGCCCGCTTGGACACATCCTGATAGGTCAGGAGAGGAAACGGCGCCACTTCCCCCGTGCGATGACAGATCGCGCAGTTCTGATACAGGATCGGCGCAATGTCCTTATTAAAGGTCGGGGTTGCACCGGTTGTTGGAGCCTGGGCGGCGTAGCCCATGCCAAGGGCAAGCAGGATGAGAATGGTCGCAAGTGTCTTCATGGTTTCTCTGGAGTGACGTAGTTGATGATGCACCCGATCGCTTTTGTTGTTGCGCGCGGCACCGGACGGCCGGCGAGCACAGCGTTCAGGGCATCCTTCAGGTCATGTTCGGTGACGACAGTACGCCGCCGATCAAAGTCCTCGACGCGGTTGTCGATGCGGCCTCGATAGAGCAACTTTCCGGTGCTCGACAGGATCGCAACCTCAGGCGTGACGACAGCTTTCGACAGTTTTGCCAACACTTGTTCTCTGTCTATAAGCATCGGAAAAGTGAACCCGAACTCTTTCGCATGACGACGAACATCGGCAAGGGCCGCCGTCGTATCCGCTTCGACGGCGTAGAACTCAACGCCGCGGCTGCCGTATTGCTGACGAAGGCGATTCATTTCCGGAACATAACCATTGCTGAGCGGACAGTCGATGGTCGTGAAGAACACGACGACCGCGCGCTTGTTAGCCCACTCGGTCTGCCGATGCTCGACACCATCGACATCCCGAAGCGCAAATCGAATGTCAGTGGTTCCGGTGGTGGCAGCAAGGAAGAGCAATAGGGCAAGCACCAGGAAACATTAACGCCAAGCCTGCCGAATTCCAAGTATCCGTGTAATCCGTTACGTCCGTCTAGCGTCGGGCCTACCCTCGGGATCGCTTCGGTACGCCGCCTTTCGGCGGCCTCCTTACTTCCCGCGACTGAAACGTTCAGGAGGACTGCGATCCCATTCGCGTTACACTGAACGATGACCATGAGAGTAAGAATCCTGTTCGTTGCAATGGTTTGGAGTGTCTTGGCGTCTTGCGGTTCGAAGCCGGAGGCGGGACCAGGTGCGATGACGCCACCACCGGTGCCCGTGAGCATTGCTCAGGCAGCAGAGGAAATGGTTCCCATCCAGGTCCGGGCAGTAGGGAATGTCGAGCCCTACTCCACTGTTGGTGTGAAGGCTCAGGTTGGGGGACAACTGCTCAGTGTGAAGTTCTCGGAAGGCGCGAACGTAAATGCCGGCGATTTGCTCTTTGAGATCGACCCTCGACCCTTTCGCGAAGCGCTACGGCAGGCGGAGGCAGACATCACCAAAGACCAGGCGGAACTCCGTGTCGCCGAAGCGAATATCGCCCGCGATAACGCGCGGCTAAAGAACGCCGAGGCCGAGGCTAAGCGAGCGGAGCAACTTCTGAAGGAAGGGATCTCGACCCGAAGCCGTGAGGATGAGATTCGCACCGCAGCGCAGGTTGCTGCGGAGTCTGTCCGGGCAGGTCAGGCTCAGATGGAAAGCATCCGCGCGTCCCTGGAGCATGGCCAATCGGCTGTCGATCAGGCAAAGCTCAACCTCAGCTATACCGAGATTCGCGCACCGATCACCGGACGTACAGGGAACTTGCTGCTGCACCCCGGCAACCTCGTGAAGGCCAATGGAGACGATCCGCTCGTCGTCATCAATCAGATCTCGCCCATCTATGTAACGTTTGGAGTTCCGGAGCGGCATCTCGGAGAAATCTCTGCCCGGCAGGGTTCTGGACGGAAGCTGGCAATCGATGTGTCTTCGGAGGGCATGAAAGAGCCGATCCGGGGAACGCTTGCGGTGATTGACAACATGGTGGACTCGACGACCGGAACGATCCGACTAAAGGGCATGTTTGAGAATCGAAACCGCCAGCTTTGGCCGGGCCAGTTCGTGACGGCGGTTCTGACGCTTGAAACTCACCGAGCGACGGTCATTCCTGCTGAAGCGATCCAGTCCGGACAGCAGGGTCCGTTCGTCTATGTGGTCAAACAGGATCAGACCGTGGAACCCCGGCCGGTCATGATCGGACAAACTGTGGGCGGCAAAGCCATCGTGGATAGTGGAGTGATGACCGGCGAGACCGTCGTTACGGATGGGCAGTCGCGCCTCTATCCTGGCGCCAAGATTTCGATTGCGGCGGCGCCCAAAGCATCAGCTTTGAAGTAGACATGCATTTTTCAAAACTCTTCATCGAACGTCCGATCATGACCACGCTGATCACGTTCGCCATTCTGCTGTTCGGCTTCGTGGGCTATCGTGCGCTGCCCGTCGCCGCGCTTCCGAGCGTGGACTATCCCACCATCCAGGTGACCGCAACGCAGCCCGGCGCAAATCCGGAAACGATGGCATCGGCAGTTGCAACGCCGTTGGAGCGCGAGTTCTCCACCATCGCGGGTGTGCGGTCGATCAGTTCCTCAAATGCGCAGAGCCTGACGACAATTACGATTCAGTTCTCCCTTGATCGAGACGTCGATGCCGCCGCGCAGGACATTCAGTCCGCGATATCGCAAGCCGTCCTGCCCCCGATGCCGCGTCCACCCACGTACGCGAAGCAGAACCCTTCGGAACAGCCGATCCTGTACTTCGCAATGAACTCGACCACATTGCCTCTGTATACAGTCAACGAATATGCCGAAACCGCGCTGGCCCAGCGGATATCTACAGTCAGCGGCGTCTCCCGCGTGCAGATTTTCGGCGCGCAGAAATATGCGGTCCGCATCCAGGCGGATCCGGAGAAGCTCGCCGCGCATCACGTGGGAATCGACGAAGTTCAGCAGGCGATTCAGCAGAGCAATGTGAACCTGCCCACGGGCCGTTTGTACGGCCTGAAACAGGCGTTCACCGTGCAATCCAGCGGGCAGCTGATGCAGGCTTCCGCCTACCGGCCGCTCATCGTGCAATACCACAACGGTGTGCCCCTGCGGCTCGAAGAACTGGCGAACGTCATCGACAGCGTCGAAGACAACAAGACCATCGCTTGGAACAACGGAACGAGGGGCATCATCCTCGCGATCTCCCGGCAGCCGGGAACAAACACGGTTCAGATCGTCGACAGCATCCGCGCCCTCCTGCCGGAACTGCAGGCGTCGTTGCCGCCGTCGGTGGAACTGCTTCTGCTCTACGACGCCTCGGAGACCGTACGCGCATCGATTCATGACGTGGAGTTCACGCTTATTCTGACGATCGCACTCGTCGTGATGGTGATCTTCCTGTTTCTGCGCAATCTCACCGCGACATTGATTCCTGGATCTGCCGTGGTGCTGTCCATCATCGGGACATTTGCGGCGATGTATCTCCTCGATTACAGCCTGAATACTCTCTCGCTGATGGCGCTCACGCTGTCTGTAGGTTTCGTGGTGGATGACGCCATCGTGATGCTGGAAAACATCGTCCGCTACATGGAAATGGGAAAGAGCCGGTACGAGGCCGCGATGCTGGCTTCCAGGGAGATCGGATTCACGATCGTGTCGATGACGCTGTCGCTCATCGCGGTGTTCATCCCTGTCCTGTTCCTGGGTGGAATGGTCGGACGCCTGTTGCACGAATTCTCGGTGACGATCATTGTTGCCATCGTCATTTCGGGGTTCGTCTCTCTGACTTTCACTCCGATGCTGGGCAGCCGATATCTTCCGGCTCACGACCGCAAGCATGGCAGGCTCTATGTCGCGCTCGAGCGGGGGTTCGAGAAACTCTCAGGCGCGTATGACGTCACGTTGCGGGCGGTTCTGCGTCACAAGTTCGCAACGATTCTCGTCGCTCTGGCGACGCTGGTCGGAACCGCCTACATCTTCACAACAATTCCGACGGGTTTCTTTCCCAGCCAGGACAGCGGCTTCGTCTTCGGCATCACCCAGGCCGGACAGGATATCTCGTTCGAATCGATGGCTCAGCGGCAGAAGGCCGTGTCCGAGATCATGCAGTCGGATGAAAACGTTGTGAATGCCGTTGCGTTTTCCACGGATAGCAACGTGGGCTACCTCTTTTCGATGATGAAGCCTCGAGCTCAGCGCCCGCTCTCGGTGGACCAGACTATCGAAGCACTCCGGCCGAAACTCGACCAGGTGCCGGGGATCATGACGTTCCTCCAGAATCCGCCACCGATCACGATCAACGGACAGTTCAGTACGAGTCTCTATCAAATGACGGTGCAGAGCGTGAATCTCAACGAGATTTACGAGTGGACGCCCCGGCTCACCGACAAGATCCGAATGCTTCCAGGCTTCACGGATGTGAACAGCGACTTGTTGATTGCGAGCCCGCAACTGAACGTCGACATCGATCGCGATCGCGCTCTCGCAGTTGGCGTGTCGCCGGAACAGATCCAGAACGCCCTCTACACCGCCTACGGTGACCGGCAAGTTTCGAACATCTACGCGCCGGCGAATCAATACTCCGTCATTCTCGAAGTGAAACCGGAAGACAGGCGCAGTCCGAATGCCCTGGAGAAGCTCTACATCCGATCGTCGGCGGGCCAGCTTGTACCGCTTGACGCCGTAGCGCGCGTCACACGAACAGTCGGGCCACTGAGCGTCAATCATTTCGGCCAGCTTCCGGCGGCAACGATCTCATTCAACCTGCAGCCGGGGTTTTCTCTGGGCGAGGCGGCGAACAGTGTCAGCGCGGCGATTCGCGAACTGCGAATTCCAGTCAGTGTCACTACGAGTTTTCAGGGAACGGTGAAGGAGTTCCAGGAGTCGTTCGCAAACCTGTCGGTGTTGCTGATCGTGGCGATCCTGGTGATCTACATCGTGCTCGGTGTGCTGTACGAGAGTTTTATCCATCCAATCACGATTCTTTCAGGCCTACCGTCTGCGGTGTTCGGAGCGTTGTTGACGCTGGTGGTCTTCCACAAGCAATTGGACCTGTTCGCTTTCGTAGGCTTGATCATGCTGTTCGGCGTGGTGAAGAAGAACGCGATCATGATGATCGACTTTGCGATTGAAGCGCAGCGTGTGGAGGGAAAGAGTCCCGCGGAGGCGATCTACCAGGGATGCATTCTGCGGTTCCGCCCCATCATGATGACGACGATGGCGGCGCTCTTGGGGACTCTGCCGATTGCACTGGGCTACGGAGAGGGCGCTGATGCGCGTCAGCCGCTCGGATTGGCAGTGGTGGGCGGGCTCATGGTTTCCCAGTTCCTGACCCTGTACATCACGCCGGTGATTTATCTGTATCTGGAAGGACTCCAACGACGATTGCAGCGGAACAAGAAGGTTCGGGTTGAGCCGGAACCGAGTCTTGTCGAGAGGTAAGAGAGATATCACCTCTGAGCTGGTCTTTCGCACCGTGCATTTATAGAATCCGCCGCTCAGAGAACCTCATCGATGCGTCCAGTCGAATTTATTGGAACATTTCTTTCGACGCTGCTCCCGCAACGCTATCGGGAAGGATCGCCGCCCAAGGGATACGCAATCGCAAGCGGCGTCGTCCAGGGACTTCTCTGTGTGTTTCTCCTCGTCTTCAGGTTTATGTGGCTGGCTGAAAGTGGCGGAGAACTTCTGGACCGTGGACATGCATTCGACCACTTCGTGCGCTTCGGCGGCTTGTACGTCCAGTCCAACATGGTTGCCGGGCTCGCATCGTTTTGGCTGAATCCCCTAAACTTTCTCCTCGTCTATCTGGTCTTCGAAGCGGTCTTTCGAAGCGTGTCCGCGATGGCCAGCGGTCAAATCATCGCTACGCTCCCGATGTATGTGGTGTCGGGAATCCACGGCCTGCTTGAAAAGGCTGCCTACAGACGAAAACTGGGCGACTTGATTCCGGACCAGGTTTTTCGGGGAAATGAAACGCAGGGCTTCGCATTGAAGATCTACAGTTGCAGACCGAAAACGCACTGGAACACATATATCACCATCGAGTTTGAAGGCGTGCATTACCAATTGCTGCGAGACGAGTCCGCTCCGGCCCCTCGCCGCTTTGTGTACTACCTCCGGAAGAATCCGAGCGGACGTCCAGCCGTTGTGATTGACCACTACACACGGGAAAGCGTCCTGCAGCCCGAACAAGACAAATGGGTGGGAACGCCGAGAACTCTCGACCGCTTGAGGTCGATGCGCGATCAAGGGGACTTGATACCCGATCAACTCGTCCGAGGCGAAGTGCACGCTTCGGAGTTTGACCTTAAGATTTATAGCTGCCGCCCCAGACAGGATTGGAATGCCGCAGTGACGATCGAATACGAAAACCAGTGGTACGAGCTTTACAAAGAGGAGCGAGGTTTCAGACCGCGCCCCTACATTTACTATCTGCGTAAGTGTTCGATGGGGCGGGCATCGGTAACATTGAGCCGCTATGCTCCGGATGACGTGATGAAGGAACGCAAGTAGGGGGCAGTGGTCCAACAATCGGACGTCTTCGCGGCTGACCATTGACTGCTGACCGTTCTACGTTGACTGTTGCGCTTGTTGCGTTGATTGTTGGCATCAACTTAAGGGGACAAGCCACGTCACTGGGAAAGCGGGACCACTACCAGTTATGAGGTAGTATTTCCTTCCATGGATGCAAAGTTCCGGTCCGCAATGGCAGCAATCGCTTCGAGCAACCTCGAGCAGCTTCGCGAACTGGTTCGGCAAGACCCGACATTATCCACATCCCGCTCCTCGACAAGTCATCCGACCTTGCTTCAGTGTCTTGTTCTGACCGCCAAAGATTCCGCGGTCCAACTGGAAATGGCGAGGCTTCTTATCGATGCGGGCGCCGAGCTCAATGGACCGCTTGTGGCTTGCGCAAGCTCCGACAACGTCGAGGCTGCAGGACTTCTTCTCGACTTCGGCGCAGCCATCAATGGTGACGGTGGCTGGTCTCCACTTGAGGAGGCCTTGTACTGGAACAGCCGCCACATGATCGACTTTCTGCTCAAGCGTGGCGCGGCCGTTCAGAACCTCAGAATCGCCGCCGGGTTGGGTCGCGTTGACCTCCTGCAGTCGTTTTTCAATCCCGACGACAGCTTGAAGCCGGAAGCCGGCAGGATCAATTGGCCCTGGGGAGACTTGGGTGTTATCGAGAATTCAAATTTTGGCCCCGAGGGCAGAAGGCAGATGGCAGCGAAGTTCAAATCGTGGGCAAACGATCGGCTGAGCCTTCTGAATAACGCCTTCGTCTATGCCTGCATGCATGGACAAATCGACGCGGCATCTTTCCTCCTCGACAAGGGTGCCCAGATCAATGTTATTCCGGGGGGCTTTGATTTCGCGGGAACAGGCCTGCATTACGCTGCATTGAATGGCCATCAGCACATGGTGGAGTTCCTGCTGCAGCATCAAGCGGACATTCGTATCAAGGATGAGAAAGTCGGGAGCACCGCGGCGGATTGGGCCGACCATGCAGGGCATACTGCGATTCGAGATTTCCTGAAAGCCAGAGTGTCGTAGTCCGCTCAAACCTCTCTGCACAAAAACCTAGGTCAAGAGCCTCACGCCCCCTGAGTCAGAGTCTTTGTGCAAAGCCGTTCACCGTGGGAGCGAATTCCTCAACATCCCCATTATGGGTTACGATCTCCGGCGGCAATCCATGATCGGGAAAACGCTAGCCCATTACGTAGTAACGGAACAGTTGGGTTCTGGAGGAATGGGCGAAGTGTATCGGGCGACGGACGGCAAGCTCGGCCGTGACGTCGCGATTAAAGTGCTGCCCGAAGCATTCGCGAGGGACCCGGACCGCGTGGCGCGATTCGAGCGGGAAGCGAAACTGCTGGCCGCGTTAAATCATCCCAACGTCGCATCGATCTACGGATTCGAAAAAGCGAACAGTACGCACTTTCTCGTCCTCGAACTGGTTGAAGGAGAGACGCTCGCAGAGCGGCTGTCTCGCGGGCCCGTGCCTCCGGTCGAAGCCCTTCAACTGACGCGACAGATCGTCGATGCTCTCGAGGCGGCACATGAAAAGGGTGTCATCCACCGCGATCTGAAGCCTGCGAATATCAAGATCACTCCGGAAGGTAAGGTCAAGGTTCTCGACTTCGGGCTCGCCAAGGCGTTCGCCTCCGAGCAATCCAGCACGCAACTCTCGCAGTCACCCACGCTCAGCCTGGCAGCGACCAATGCAGGCGTGATTCTTGGCACCGCGGCCTACATGTCTCCCGAGCAGGCGAAAGGCAGTTTGAAGATTGATAGCCGCACGGATATCTTTTCTCTAGGCTGCGTCCTGTACGAGATGTTCACAGGCCGACAGACCTTCCACGGCGACAGCGTTCCGGAGGTGTTGGCTTCCGTACTCGCCCGGGACGCAGATCTCACCCGCCTGCCTGCGAATTTGAACCCGCGGCTTTACGAATTGATACGCCGATGCCTGGAAAAGGATCCCCGGAAGCGATGGCACGCCGTGGGCGATGTGCGCGTGGAACTGGACGCGATCGCTTCGGACGTTCGAGGGATAGAAGTTGTGCCGCAATCGGCGACGCGGCTTGCTCGGAGGAAGGTCGCCGGACTTCTTCTTGCCGGAATTGCCGTGGGCTTTCTGATTGCCGGTGCTTTCGCCTGGAGTCTACGACCCGAACCCAATACTGACATCACGCGATATCGGTTCGTTCTGCCCGAAGGACAAACCTTCTCCAGAAACCGCAGCCAGGTCTCTGCAATTTCACCGGATGGCTCGATGCTGGCCTACGTCGCAAATCGACAGCTTTACCTGAAGAAGATGTCGGAACTGGAAGCCAGTCCAATCCGTGGAACCGACCTGGATGTAAGCAGCCCATTCTTCTCTCCAGACGGCCAATCGATTGCGTTCTACTCATTCCAGGATTCGGCGCTGCGGAAGATTGCCGTTACTGGCGGCGCTCCTCTGACGTTGTGTCCCGCATCAACGCTTGCATATGGCATGCACTGGGTCGGCAACACGATTGTTTTTGGGCAGGGCGGACGGGAGATCGTTGCCATTCCCGCCGACACCGGCGGCAAGTCCGAAGTGTGGATCAAAGCCGAAGAGGGCGAAACAATCAGCAGCCCTCAGTTGCTGCCCGGCGACGACCTTCTGATGTTCAGCGTCACCAAAACCGGCTCCTGGGATAAAGCCAATATCGTGGTGCAATCCCGCAAGACCGGCAAGAGGACAACCTTGATTTCTGGAGGTAGCGGTGCTCGTTACATCCCGACAGGCCACATTGTTTATGCATTGGGGAACACGCTGCTTGCTGCACCGTTTGATCTGGACCAAGTGAAGCCGGGCACTCCGACCCCCATCGTGGAAGATGTCTCACGGTCTGCGGTGAATCTCGGTCCTGCTAATTTCGACTTCTCCCAAAATGGGACCTTCACCTATGTCTCCGGGCTCAACAACACATTCGAAGAAGCCCGTGTGCTCGCGATCGCCAATCGAGAAGGCAAGACAACGGTCATTCCCGGTCTACGTCCAGGTCCCTATTTAAATCCCCGCGTGTCGCCTGATGGACAGCACATTGCTGTTGAGATTACAGACAATGGATCCATCGCGATTTACGACCTTTCCGGAAAGAGTCAGGTACGCCGATTGACTCTGGAGGGAGTGAATTACGCACCGATCTGGTCTCCGGATAGCAAACAAGTTGCATTCCGCTCCATGCGCGACGGAAAACTCGGCATCTTCACACAGAATGCCGATGGTACCGGGATCGCTCAAAGACTCACTACGGCAGGTCCAAACCTCTACGAGTATCCATTTTCGTGGCACGGCGACACGATCCTGTACGCTCCCGGCGGCGGCAATGACCCTGGAATGTCCAGTCTTTCGATTACGGATCGGAAGACTATGGAATTCGCGAAGGGACCGGCGACGATCCAGCTCAACGGATCGTTTTCGTCAGATGGTCGTTGGGTCGCCTACAGTTCGAACGAAGCGTCACGCAGATTTCAGATTTTCGTGAAGCAGTTTCCGACGGGACTGCCGAAATACCAGGTCACGAATGTGAACTCCGAAGCGCCCGTTTGGTCTCCAAAGACCAACGAGCTGTTCTATTTCGACGTCGAGGCAAGACAGCTGAAGGCAGTTCGAATTCAGTTCACGCCGTCGTTTTCCGTTAGCGAACCTATCGCGATCCCGATCGATCAGATGATTCAACCACTGAATACCACACGGCAATACGACGTGATGCCCGACGGTCAGCGCTTCGTCGTGATGAAGCTTGTATCCCCACCTACAGGTGGGCGCAGCCAACAGATTCATGTCGTTTTGAATTGGTTTGAAGAGCTGAGACATCAAGTACCCATCAGATAACAAACGACCTTAGAAGAGGAGTACTCCCGTGAAGAAAGCTTTGATATTGGCTGGAGATGGCGTCGAGGATGCCGAGTTCCTGTACCCGTACTATCGGCTGATAGAAGAAGGTTTTGAGATAGATGTCGCGGGCAGCGAGGCTGGTAAAACGTATACCGGCAAGCGCGGATATCCCACCAAATCGAACAGGGCAGCTGTCGATGTCAAAATCGGCGACTACGCGGTTCTGGTCGTGCCTGGCGGGCATGCGCCTGACAAGTGGCGGATGGATGACGCCTTCGTCCGGATCGTGCGGCAGGCATTTGAGAGCGACCTGGTGGTGGCGGCAATCTGCCACGCCCCACAGCTGCTGATCGAAGCCGGCGTGGTCAAGGGCCGCAGGATGACGTGCTATAGCTCTGTTAAAACGGACCTTGTGAATGCTGGAGCTCATTACGAAGACCGCGAGGTGATCGTGGACGGCAATCTCATCAGCTCGCGCCAGCCCGCGGACCTGCCAGCTTTCATGCGCGAAACAATTCGGGTACTGCAGGAACGCAAGGCTCTGCCCCGAGCTTCCTAGGTAAAACGGACATGGCTGAAGACACGATCGATCTCTTGAAAAACTACTACCTGTTGGAACCTGACGGGGCGGCAATTCTCCTGCCGGGCGGCATGGACTTTTGGAGCCAGCTGATGTCTGGCAACGCAAGTCATCCCGGAATTCGCACGCTGATGGGAAGCGAGCACGGGCGCCTGCTGTCGGTATTGCCCATGAATGCCACCTGGACGAACTGGGAAATGCACCCGGCCGGTGAAGAACTCCTGTTCATGCTCGAGGGCAGCGCTACGTTTCTGCTGGACCTTTCCGACGGCGTGAAGGAGGTCGTGCTCAGCGCGGGACGCTTGCTGGTGATCCCAAAAGGAACGTGGCACACGGCCAGGGTGAGCGCGCCAGCTCGCCTGCTCGGAATTACCGCGGGCCACGGGACGCAGCATCGGCCGGCGTAGACTCAGTTGTCAAAGGTCAAACGTACGGGTAGTGGCGTCTTTTGAATTTTCTTTCAATTTGAGTTGCCTTTCGCGGCTTTGTATACGGCGATTAGAACCACAATCATAACTACGACCCAAATTGCGACCAGGTAATAGTTTGTCTCGACGTAATCATTTCGCCAGCCGTCCATAAGCACCTAGGCGGATTTCTTGTTGTACGGTCCGCGCTTCATTAGAACCACGCTTGCGTCGAGCAAGCTGACAATCTCTTCAATCTCCCAGACGTGATCGCTGACACCTGCTGCCATTGCTGGTGTAACACGAAGCGTTTGATGGACCCGCGCGAATTGTAATACATGAAGTGCAGGGCGATAGCGCAAGCATGATTCTCAATCTTCTTTGAGAAGGCATTGGTCAATCGCGTGAACCGTCGCATCTGCATTCGCATGGTGAGGTTCTGACGTTCGACGTAGCTGGTTGAAATGTGCTTCGATCAGGACGGCTATTCATGAGGTTGATCTTGATGCCCATGCATTTCGCAGGACTGTAGCGGCTTACGGCCTCGTTCGGCGGAGTCAATGGGGTCAGATTTCAAAAGACGCCACTACCAACGTCCGATGTCCCATGTCCAATCCCCGCATCTCTGCTAAGCTACCGCGCCATGGCGCGACGCACG
>Ga0111539_10003786_pt1 | contig 19900 bp, 18 predicted proteins | sample RhiMethybrSRZTD1_FD_79667 | JGI IMG/M metagenome (GOLD analysis project Ga0111539, IMG submission 79667) | Populus rhizosphere microbial communities from Tennessee, USA - Rhizosphere MetaG P. TD hybrid SRZTD1 (version 2) (version 2) | ecosystem: Host-associated > Plants > Roots > Rhizosphere >... | reverse complement strand
TAGATCAGGCCGGCTGGCCCTCCCACCTGCTCCAGCACCTTACACCACATTTCGACTTCCCATTGGTCCTTCTGCACGACTGGCCGCTGCAATAAGGCTGCGATGTAGTCGCGCGGGCTCGGCAGACTCTGTAAGAGTTCGAGCTCGTGGACATATTCCGGGGCCCCAATACCGTCACTACTGTTGGCAATCTGGAGCAGCGTACCACCCTGCACCAGGATAGGCAAAGCCCCAATAGCGGCCTTGGCTGCCTGGTAATGGTTGATCGTCGAGTCAATGGTAATCAGTACTTCGTACGGCTCTGACACCGGGACAGCCACGGCCTCAGCCAGGAAGGCAGTCGCGGCTTCAAATGCCTGACGCCAATGGCCCGCATACACACCGGTGAGCTGTTTTTCTTCGTTCATGGTAACGTTAATAAGAAAATCAGCCCCCACACGCTCAGCTACCTCCGTCGCTTCCTGGTGGCAGGGATTGCCTTCCAGGATCAGGGTCGTGGCACAGGGATGTTCAAGGAACTGCGGACTGTGAAATTTTTGCAGCGTTTCCAGATTAGCCAACCCTGGGCAGATGGCCTTACGACCCCCAGAAAAGCCGGCCATGCAGTGTGGCTTGATCTCACCCGTGAGAATCTTGACGTCAGCATCAAGATAGCGCGTATTAATATAGACATCGGTGCCATGTGCCGTGCGTGCCACCCAACGTAACGCCGTGGTGTCAGTGGCCGAGTGATCCACAATCTCATACCTGTGCACTACATCAGCGCCAAACATGGTGATTTTTTCAGCCTGGGTGCTGGCGCGATGGGTGCCAGTAGCCACGAGAATGGTAATATGCTCTGGTAAGAGACCCTGTGCTTCGAGTGTGTGCAACACCGGGTGCAGAATACTCGCTGGGCCTGTGTAGGGGACATCGGGCCGAGTGATATCAGAGACCACAATCACCGCAGTTTTGTCTGCCGGTGCTTTCTCAGGGCTGGCGGCGGCGACCACCTGAGCCAACGGCAGCGTCCCGCGTGGGACCAGGAGGGCCTGGGTAATGGCACTCGTCGGGTTGGCAAGTGGTGGCGCCGGGCGTGGGACGGTAAGGAGATCTGTACCAGCCGGCACGTGAAAGACAATGGCGGGGTTCTCGGCCTGCATGCACAGGGGTAACGGTATCTGCATGACAGCTCTTCTCCTGGAGAGACACTCCTTGATACAATACTGGAGACCGTGTCCAGATATATTCTGTTGTACTGGTCGCAGTGACCTTTGTCAAGCAGCACTGTCCAGGATGAACCTGGCTGTGCCATTGAGGAGAGATATGTCAGATACCATAATCAGCGCTGTCGTTGCAGGAGAAGACATTTACGGGGTTGCGGCAGTCACTACCAGCGTCGTGGAGCAGGCGCAGCGTGTGCACGGTGCCTGCCCCACCGCCGCAGCTGCCTTAGGACGCCTGCTGACAGGCGGGGTTTTGATGGGGTGTCTAGGTAAAGAGCCGGAGCACCGCATCGCCCTCCAGATAACGTGTAAGGGGCCCATACAGAAAATCCATGTCGAAGCAGACGGTATTGGCCACGTCCGTGGTTATCCGGGGCAACCGGTGGTCAACCTCCCCTCACGCCATGGCAAACTCGATGTTGGCGGGGCCGTGGGGAAAGGGGTGCTCCATGTGATGAAGGATACAGGCTTGGGTGAGCCCTACAGTGGGGCTGTGCCTCTCGTGTCAGGCGAAATTGCTGAGGATCTGGCGAACTATTTTGTCCAATCAGAACAGATTCCCAGTGCCGTCTCCCTTGGCGTATTTGTGAGTGCAGACCAGATGGTCACAGCCGCAGGAGGTTTCCTGGTGCAGTTTCACGCGACCCTCCCTGAAGACCTCATCGCGCATATTGAGCGTGCCCTGGCGGTAGTACCAGCCGCGACTACCATGGTGCGCGACGGGTATACGCCGCAGGAAATGCTCGAGCACGCGCTTGGTGGACTGCCTTTACACGTGCTCCGTCACATGAGCCCGATGTGGACCTGTCAGTGCTCACGCGAACGCGTGAGCCGGGCGCTCGTATCCTTAGGAGCAGATGTATTGCACCAGATAGTAGCAGAACAACAAAATGAGCAGATACGTTGTGAATTTTGTGCGACCGAGTATGCATTTGAGCCACAGGAACTCGTGCATCTCTTACATGAGGCCTTAGCCGCAGAATAGCATATCTCCACATAATGCATAGCATAGTTGACGCCTCACTGATCCTCCTATATGATGCAAATCCCCTACAAAATGTGTCTTATAGCAGGGCAAAGCTATGGTATGCCTCAGGGGTAGGAGGTACAGGCATGATGACGTATGTTGATTTTCTCAAGAAAGTCCCACTGTTCTCCGAGATGGATGATGAAGAACTGCAACAAATTGCTACTGTAGTACGTGAACAGCATTATAAAAAGCACACCACGATCGTCCACGTTGAGGATCCAGGCAATGCGCTCTACATCTTGAAAAGTGGCTTGGTCAAAGTCACCATTGAAGATCGCGACGGCTATGAGATGATTTTGCGCATACTGTACCCGACGGATTTCTTCGGTGACATGTCCCTCCTGGACGGGGAGCCACGGTCGGCGACCATTACGACCCAGGAACCCAGTGAAGTTCTCATAGTCTCCCGTGACCATTTTCTCCACATCATTGAGAAGTCCCCCAAAATTTTGCTCAAAATGGCGGCGGTGCTCAGCAAGCGCCTCCGCAAGACCAATGAGCTCATCCATAGCCTGGCGTTTTTTGATGTCTATGGCAAAGTGGCGCGCACATTGCTCAACCTGGCCTCGGAGCGCGGACGCGTGACCGAACAGGGGACGGTCATTGACATGCGTCTCACCCAGCAGGAACTCGCTGAGCTTGCCGGCATGACGCGGGAAACTATGGCGCGGACTTTGCGCGAGTTTCAACAGGCTGGTTGTATACGGGTCGAATCGGGCATCATCTCCATTCTCGCCTTGGATATGCTGCGGCGCGAAGTCCGTCAGGCGTAAGGGTACAGCTACGGCATACGGGACTTTTGGGTGGGCTCCTGGCTAGACGGCTGTTGACGCGGGGTCAAAAAGCCGATACATTCCCCGCATGCGATCCTGTCACAAGTTTGCTAGTCGTCCTTTCCAGGGAGAACTGCTATGAGTGTTCAGGCCGGACAAGATGCCCCGGACTTCACGTTGAAAAATACAGAGAGGCAAGATGTCACGCTCAGTAGTCTGCGTGGCCAGAAGAACGTCGTGGTGTTATTTGTACCTTTTGCCTTTACGGGTGTGTGTACTACCGAACTCTGTTCGGTGCGAGATAACCTCAGTAACTATGCTCATCTTAATGCTGAGGTCCTGGCCATTAGTGTGGATAGCCCGTTTGCGCAGAAGCAGTGGAAGGACAAAGAGAATTTGAACTTTACGCTGCTCAGCGATTTCAACCGTGAAGTGTGCCAGGCCTACGGTGCGTACTATGACAATTTCAACGGGTTCCAGGGAGTTGCCAAACGTGCCGCCTTCGTAATCGACAAAACCGGCAAGGTCCAGTATGCTGAAATCCTGGACAGTGCTGGAAACCTGCCTAATTTTGAGAAGATTCGCGAGACCTTGCAGAAGCTCGCGTAAATCCTGTCTCGAGGGCTCAGATGACCTCTGAGCCCTGGTATCTCCAGGGCCGATCGTCATCCTGATGCTTCAGTGCTCAGCCTTAGTCTCTGGGCGAGGCGGGGCAAACCACACATAGTCTGCCAAGGCTTCCCGCGCCAAGTCTCGTAGGTCAATAACGTCATCGGCGGCGATGGCCATGGTGGTCACACGCTGCATCGTGACGCGTGGTCGACGTTGCCGCAGCAAGGCAGGAATTGCCAGGCCATAATCAAAGTGGAAGCGTCCAGCGATGGCTAGGACGGTCATATCTGCTGCACGCTCTAGAAATGCCGCGAGAGACTCCGCCATCGTATCGTCCTTCAGATGTGCTGCCTCGACAAAACGGTCGCGTTGCTCCTCTGAGAGGGGATGGGCAGCGGCAACTACCTGCAGAAAATACGTGCGGTACTGGGGCGTAATAGGTAGAAAAGTCGCAGCCATATAGGACCGCTCAGGGGGGGATAAGCTCTCCGCGACTGCCTGGAGTCCTTCTTTGGTGACACGGCGTGCCAGGGACCGCGGCACGTTCAACGCCAAGAGTGGCGCGCCGGCCTGTCGAGCATACTGCACTAAGGGTAAGTAGAATTGGATGAAGTCCGGGGTCGCCTTGATTTGTGTCTGTAACGTCACGGCATCACTGGTGCCTGACAGATACGCGTCGACGGCTAACTGCATATCGCGCTCAAGAAATTCCATGGCCAGGGCTACACGTTGGGGGCGGTGTTGCACCAGCGCCTGAAGCAGACGCAACTCGAACGCCTGAATGTCGGGATGGTAATGCTCCTCACCTACCGCCACGACCTGCGCCTGGGCCACGGCTTTCACGAAGGCTTCAAAGGAAAGCGTTCTCTGCGTCGCGAGTTCGACCACAGTACCCTGCAGTTGGGCTCCACGTGCGGTAGTTACAACCACAGAGTCAGCCGGGGGTGAGGCAGTACGCAGGGCACAGGCCGAGAGGGTTAATATAGACAGGAGGAGCATGAGGATGCGTCTCCGAGGTGCTGCAGGCATAGGGTAAGACAGAGGAGTTGTCATCGATCTGCATGCCTCCGTGGGCGCTCTGCTGGTATATGCGACGCTTTGTGCTGCTCGTGGAGAAGGGTGGAGTCGTCGCTATGGTATGGTATCATTGGCAGATTCTCAATCAGGAAATACCGCCGAGTCGCTGTGACCACAGAAAGGAAGTTGCATGGCGTTGGTGATACTGGTACGACACGGGCAGACGGACGAGAACGTGAGCGGCAGGATTTCTGGCCAGGGCCCTGTCCCCCTCAATGCACGAGGGCAAGAGCAGGCGCGCCTGGCCGCCGAAGCCCTGGCTCCCCTTGGGATTACTCATATTTTCTCCAGTCCGTTGGTCCGCGCACGCCAGACGGCAGAGTTCCTGGCTGAACGTTTACAAAAATCTATCGAGGAAATTTCCGATCTGCGGGAGGTAGGCTATGGAGATTGGGAAGGCAAAACATTCAACGAAATGCGCACCCATCCCGTAGCGCACCAGGTGTTTCATGATCCGAGCAAGGCGACTTTTCCCAATGGGGAAAGTTTACTTGAGGTACAGCAGCGCGGTATACGAGTCATTGAGTGGCTGCGGAACACGTATCCGCAGGGCATTGTCACAGTGGTCTCGCATGGGGATGTGATTCGCACGGCCCTGGCGCATTATCTTGGCATGCCCTTTAACGAGTATCGTCGTCTGGACCTGGATAATGGCGCCATCTCAGTCTTGGAACTCTTTGATGGCTGGATACGGGTCAAGGCCCTCAACTTCGTGCCGCAAGTCGGTAACCGCTGGCTCGAGTCGTTTTATCCTACCTGGAAAAAGATGCAAGAAGTGGCCCCAACACCCTGCGTCTCCTAGATACCAATGGCCTCCAGGTCATTGGCCAGATGCGTATGGGCGAAAATCTGTCGGGCTTCTTCCAGAAGCAAGTGCTCACTCTGGGCATAGCGCTGCGACACATGATTGAGATAGAGCATGGCTACGCCGGCATCCCGTGCCACTATGGCTGCCTGCGCTGCGGTCATATGTCCTGCTTCAGCGGCAAGAGCCGCGTCAGCCTGCAGAAATGTCGCCTCACTAATCAGGCAATCAGCCCCTTGCGCCACCCTGCTGAGTTCGGGAAAATACATCGTATCGCTGATGTAGACAAGCTTTTTGCCCGGTTCTTCAGGGCCGAGCACGTCATCGGGGTGCACGAGCTGTCCGCTGGGACTCAGCAGACTTTCGCCCGCGAGCAGGCGACGACGTTCCGGGCCGTTGGGAATGCCCAGACGCGTTGCCGCGTCGGGTAAAAACCGCCGTCGTGGCTTTTCCTGAAACACGAACCCATACGACTGTTTGACGCGGTGCCGTGTCGGAAAAGCGTAGCAGTCGAGCTGGCGATGCGTAAACACCAGCCCCTCCTGCAACACCTGTAATTGCAAGTCATACTGCGCTATACGGCCAATATAGCTGGTCATCTGGCGCACCCGTTCGAGCACCGTGGGATTACCATAGACCACCACGCGCTCCACAGGTTGGAGCATGTTCAGGGTTGCCAGGAGCCCGCCTATCCCCAGGATGTGGTCCAGATGTTCATGGCTGAGGACGACACGTGAGAGGTTTTTGAAGCCGATATTGGCCCGCATAATCTGTCGCTGCGTGCCTTCACCACAATCGATGAGCCATTTGAGATCCTGGTAGGCGACCAGCGTCGCGGACACATTCCGCCGCGTGGTCGGGACGGCAGCCGAAGTACCGAGAAATGTAACACGAAAAGTATCGCTCATGGGCCCGTCATTTTTGCAACATGGCCACAGCATCCTCAAGCCGCGACAAACAGACAGTCTGTCCCAGCACTTGCATGGTGGCAAACAGCGGCGGAGAAGCCGTACGACCCGTGATGGCCACACGGAGGGTCATAAAGAGATCCCGCGTTTCCCACGAGATGCCCTCGGCGTATGTCCGGACAACAGCTTCCAGCGCGCCGTCCTGCCAGGGACCGTCATAGCGCTGCAGCGTCTCACTCACCTCAGTTAAGATACGCGCTGTGTCGCGGGGATTCCGCCCTTTAGGGACGAGGAGAGTCTTGTCGTAGGTCAGGAGAGTGTCATAGAAAAATGCCGCCATGGCATGGAAGTCCCCCAAGGTAGGTAGACGTTCCTGGAGCAACGGCGTGATCGTTCGTAGATACGCCGCATCATCGAGACGCTGAGCTTTGGGCTGAGCTATATGCTGATGCAGCTGCCGCGCTAATTCCTCGGGAGCCAGTTGCCGTATGTACATGCCATTGAGCCACTCGAGCTTCTGCAGATCGAACACCGGGCCACCCAGATTCACCCGCTCAAACGAAAATTCCTCGATCATCTCGTTGATGCTAAACACCTCGCGATCGTCTGGCATCGACCAGCCCATAAGTGCCAGAAAGTTTAACAGAGCCTCTGGTAAATAGCCTTGCCGTTCGTAGTACTCGAGCGAGACCGGGTTCTTGCGTTTGCTGATCTTGCTACGATCGGCGTTGCGTAGGAGCGGCATATGCATAAAGATCGGCGGCTCCCAGCCAAAGGCCTGATACAGCAAGACGTGTTTTGGCGTCGAGGAGAGCCACTCTTCAGCACGAATGACGTGTGAGATGCGCATCAAGTGATCGTCAACGACGTTGGCGAGATGGTAGGTCGGATAGCCGTCGGACTTGAGCAACACTTGGTCATCGATCTGCTGGTGATCAAACGTGATCGGCTCACGAAACGCGTCGTGGACGACCGTCGCGCCACCCTCCTGCACCTTGAGACGTACCACACAGGGCTGATCCTGCTTGGCGGCAATGTCTGCGGCTGTCAGGTGACGGCAGTGTCCGTCATAGCGCAGCATTTGTTTCTGCTGGCGCTGCTGTTGACGCACAGCCTCTAAACGTTCTGGGGTACACCAACAGCGATAGGCAGTACCGGCAGCGATAAGCTCCTGGGCATAGCGCTGATACAGGGCGAGACGCTCTGATTGCCGGTACGGGCCGTGCGGACCGCCCACATCAGGGCCTTCGTCCCACTGCAGCCCGATCCAGCGCAGCGAGCGCAAGATCGCTTCTTCATAGCGTCGGTGCGAGCGCGTCTGATCCGTATCTTCAATACGGACGAGAAATTGCCCGCCGTGGGCGCGAGCAAAGACATAATTAAACAGCCCAATATAGGCAGTCCCTACATGGGGTACACCCGTTGGACTCGGGGCAATACGTACACGTACGTCTACTTGGGTCATAATGACGTCCACACCGCTGCCGCCGCAATAGTCCTACGCATCTGTGCGCCTCAGGCAGCAGGTTCCACAGGTTGCATGCACATCCAGCCAACTCCAGAGAGGGCTTCTGATGGTAGCATATTTCTCGCGCTGCACAACGGGCCGGCACGCTCTGAAAGACTTTGGACTGACTCAGGCCTCCCCTCCCTCACGCCCCTCACGGCGTGTGAGCTTTTGGTGGCCGTTAGCGCGTGGACACATATGTCCTTCAGGATCAATGGGACGGTGACAGAGCTGGCAAATTGGACGTCCCCCAGCTACTGCCTCAGCGCAAGACTCACTCAGTGAACGCGCCTGTTCGCGTGTAAAACGACACGATAATGTCGGTGGGATAGACTCATCCTCCCCCGCTTCGACATCGTGGGCTACTAACACTAAGCGGTCCTCCTGCGCAGCATACCCTAGAGCCATACGGCCGACTTTGAATTCGATCGTGGGGTCCTCAGGAAACGACGCGATGCTCTCGGCATCCTCGTCAGCATGCTGGTCCGGAGTATTTAACTGTTCGAGCAAGCGTGGCAGCGCCTCGCCAAGGGCCGCCAGTTGTTGTTTCTCCATCCACAAGGCCGCTGAGTCATCACCACGGAGGAGACGCAACCGAAAGGTACGTTTCCCCGGGGTGCCGATAGATTCTGCGTCTATTGCATCGACTGACGCAAAGTCGTGTTGTGCCTCTGCCATAGTTGTGTCCCATACTAAAAGTTCAAGCCGCTGTCATATCGTACCATATTACGCGCTGGAAGTGTGGCTGACAGGACAGAAGGTTTCAGGATGTAGACATTTTGGACGTTGGCGAAGCAACACTGGCGATGCCGTGCGAGAAAGCGCTTGACATCGCCAGTATATCCCTCTACAGTGTGGCCCACACTAGCGCTCAGCATATTACTATGGAAAACACGCGCATGATGCCCAAGGAAATGGTGGGGTTTATTGAGGACGACATCACACGGGTCGAGGCAGCGATTGCGAAGCACCTCACATCCGAGGTGAGTTTCATTTCGGACGTCTCACGGTATGTGTTGTCGAGCGGTGGCAAGCGTATCCGCCCTGTCCTCCTGATCCTGTCTGCGCGGTTGTGTCATTATATCGGCGAGCGGCTCTATGACCTGAGCGCCGTGATTGAATTTATCCATACGGCGACCCTCCTGCATGATGATGTGATCGACAATGCCTCACTGCGGCGCGGCAATCCAACCGTGCATACCCTGTGGGGCAATGAGATGGCCATCTTGATCGGGGACTATCTCTACTCCAAAGCCATGTCATTGGCCCTCGCTGATAAAGACCATCTCGTGATGCAGACGGTCTCCGAGGTGACAGTCGAGATGGCCAAGGGGCAAGTGATCGAAACGCTGAAACTCCGTGACCTGAGTATTAGCGAAGCGGATTACTATCGCATTATTGCCCTCAAAACAGCCTCACTGTTTGCCGCTAGCTGTACGATTGGCGCCGTGTTGGGCGGCATGACCCCGACCCAGCGAGCGCGGGTGAGTGCCTTTGGCCATCATTTGGGCCTCGCGTTTCAGATGGCCGACGATACCCTGGATTTTGTGGCCCCGGAAGCGAAGCTTGGCAAACCAGTGCACAATGACTTAAAGGAAGGGAAGATCACCTTGCCGATCATTGTCGCTATGCAACGTGCTAGCACTCGTGAAGCCCAGGTGATCGTGGATTATCTCCACAGTGAGCAGGCCACTGATGCCGATCTGCAGCAGGTGATTGCGTTATTGCACAAGTATGGGACTTTACAGTTCACCATGGACAAGGCGCAAGAGCATGTCACGCAGGCGCGCCAGTGCCTGGATGGCTTCGCCCCCTCGCCAGCACTCGAGGCGTTGCACGTGTTGGCGGACTATGTGGTGGCGCGTGATGTGTAGGCCACTTGCAGAAGGCGCCTGGTATGGTCGCTTCCCCGCTTGCCCCTGCCCCTCCCCCAGCGGAACTCATTCTTGCTTCAGCCTCGCCACGGCGTCGAGAATTATTGGCGCAGCTTGCCATACCGTTCACGATTCTTCCGGCCAATATCGACGAGAGTGTCGTGCCCGGTGAAGTGCCATGGGTCTATACCAGGCGGGTGGCATATGCCAAAGCCCAGCACGTCGCCCGGCAATGCCCTACAGCAGTCGTACTCGGCGCGGATTCGGTCGTTGTCCTGGAGCACTCCATCCTCGGCAAACCCAGAGATCCAGACGACGCGCGGCAGATGCTCTCCCGTCTCAGTGGTCGGGCGCACACGGTGATGACGGCTGTGGCCGTGCTCTACTACACACGGCACGTAGTGTGCCTCGATGTGGTGCAGACTCTGGTGCGCTTCCACCCCCTCTCACCCTCAGCCATAGAGCACTATATTGCTACCGGCGAACCAATGGATAAAGCCGGAGCCTATGCCATCCAGGGCGCTGCCGCTGCCTTCGTGGAGTCCTGGACTGGCTGTTACACTAATGTCGTCGGCCTACCGCTGCAGCGCACAGCTGCCTTCTTGCAAGCGGTGGGCCTACCTGTACCTATTTTGCCGGAGCATAGTGGGCAAAGTGCATCGTAAATGTGCCGCGGCCCTGGCTCGCCGAGCGTAAGTCCGTCGTATAACCAAACGTCGCCGCCAGAGGCACCAGAGCATTAATCGCTTGCAGGTGTCCACGAACTTCAATACGCTCGATCACGCCGTGCCGACTCTGCAGCCCTCCGATGACACTACCAGTCCATTCCTCAGGCACCAGGACCTCGACATGCATCACCGGTTCGAGTAACACAGGCCGGGCATTTTCGAGCGCATGGCGGAACGTCTGGCCGGCGGCAATCTGGAACGCCAGCGGTGTGCTCTCATCCTGGCGCCAGGTGGCACCGCGCAGCTCCACACGTACGTCCACTACCGGATAGCCCTGCACAACCCCAGAAGAGGCAGCATCCAGCACGCCCTGATGCACGGCCTCGACCATCTCGGGAGGCAAGGCTACAGCTTCTGGGAGGCAGTTGGCAAACGTCAAACCCGTACCATGTGCCGCTGGCCGTACTGCCAGTTGTACACTGGCATACTGTGGCTTGCCAGCAATCTCGCGCGCAAAGGTTTCGGTGACCTCTGCCTCACCCTGGATGGTTTCGCGGTAGATGACTTGCGGCTTGCCCACACGCACCCGGACGTTAAATTCATCGGCAAGCCGACGCACCAGCACTTCCAAGTGCAACTCCCCCATGCCTGACAGCATGGTCTGGCCCCGCTCCTCGTCGTACGCCACCTGTAATGTTGGATCCTCAGTACCTAACTTCTCTAAGGCGAACTGGAGTTTCTCTTGCTCGGCCATGGTGGGAGGTTCGACGGCCAGGGTCAGCACTGGCTCAGGGGACGTAATGGTCTCGAGGCGGATAGGATGGTCAACATCGCACAACGTATCCCCAGTTACAAAGTCTTTGAACCCCGTCACCGCCACGATATCACCAGCGCTGGCCCGATCGAGCCGCTCACGCTTGTTGGCGTACATACGGAGCAGACGTGCGACACGCTCCTGCGTCCCCGTACGACTATTGTAGACAGGCGTCCCCGGCTCCAGCTGCCCCGAGTAGAGACGCACGTAGGTGAGACGCCGCCCTTGATCCAGAGCAATTTTGAAGGCCAGCGCAGCAAGTGGCTCCTGCGGGCTGCTGTGCCGTTCCACGGCTGCCTCTGTGCGCGGATCCACCCCAACAAGCGCTGGCACATCTGCAGGGGACGGGAGGTACCACAGCACCGCATCAAGTAAGGGCTGGATCCCTTTATTGCGCAGTCCGGAGCCGAGTAACACAGGAATCAGAGCCCCCGCCAGGGTGGCCTGACGCACAGCGGCCCGGACCTGGTCGGGCTCCAGGGGCGTCCCGGCAAGATACTGTTCGAGCAGGGCATCATCATACTCAGCCACCGCCTCGAGTAACACCTCGCGCTGGGTCTGGGCGGCTTCCTGCATGGTCTCTGGGACAGCCCCTATCTCCGGTACCATACCCAAATCCTCGGGGTGCCAGACGACGCTCTGCATGGCAATCAAGTCAATGACACCACGAAAATGTTCCTCTGTACCGAGTGGCAATTGCAACAACAGTGGCCGCGCCCCAAGCTTGTCCTGCATCTCTTGTAAGACGCGCTGATAATCAGCACCGAGGCGGTCCATTTTATTAATAAAAGCCAGACGCGGTACGTGATAGCGGTCCGCCTGACGCCACACCGATTCCGATTGGGGCTGCACACCTTCCACTGCGGCAAAAATGGTCACTGCCCCATCGAGCACGCGCAGCGAGCGCTCCACCTCAATGGTAAAATCCACATGCCCAGGGGTATCGATGATATTAATGTGATGCTGTTTCCACACACAGGTGGTGGCCGCGGCCGTGATCGTAATGCCACGCTCCCGTTCCTGTGGCATCCAATCCATGACGGCTTCGCCATCGTGCACTTCGCCAAGTTTATGGGTCAAGCCAGTGTAGTAGAGGATACGTTCCGTAACGGTCGTTTTGCCCGCATCAATATGCGAAATGATCCCAATATTGCGCAACCGACGCACAGTAGAGGCAGCATGTAACTCAGCCATAGGTTACCTAGAGATCCTTTCAATGACTTGTAGAGCTCTTTATGCGAGGTATTATAGCATACTTGCTGCAGCACCCGAGTGACAGTCCGATCGGCGTGAGCATCGTTCTGCCACTGGTATAGTTTGTAATCTTTTTGACAATCATATCCGCCTAGATTACACTGGGACCACCAGCACCTATATCCTAATCAAGCATGGCTTTTGTCTATTACCAAACATGAGGCGTTCATGCATCCTCTTACGACGGTCATTGTGGAATCTGCCTGCACGATCGCCAATACGATTAAGGCACGTGCGCTGTTTGTCTATGCTGATGTCATTCAGGACTATCCCATCCCCAGTGGCATGCTGGGAGGAACGGATATCATCCTCGTGACGCAAGCGGGCAGTGTCACCGAACCGAGTGCTGAAGTGGCCTCCATCCTGCAGCTGCCCCCAATCCCCCTGACACGCATGGCACAAATCAAGCTGGCAGTAGTCATGGGCCTGTCCGAAGGCTACGTCTCGGCAGGAGACAAGATCGTCTGCCTCACCGGTATTCCAGCGCTGGGCACGCTCGATTGTATCCTCGTGTTGGACATTGGCAAAGAGCGGGAGTTGCTCATCTCGATGCATGTGCCCCAGCTGGCCCAACATATCCCATCAGCAGTGTTTGAAGCGGTGTTGAATCTTGCGGTAGAATTGGCCAGCCAGGGACGCGAAGGGAAACCAGTTGGCACTATCTTTGTGCTGGGTGACGACCAAAAGGTCATGCAATTTTCCCGCCAGACTATCTTCAATCCCTTCCATGGCTATCCTGAGGAGGAACGCAACATCCTCAACCCTGAGCTGCGCGAGACCCTCAAAGAATTCTCCGCCCTCGACGGGGCGTTTGTGCTGCGTGAAGATGGTGTCGTATTATGCGCTGGACGTCATCTGAGCGCCGCCCTCGACTCAACGGTTGACCTGCCCCAGGGTCTCGGTTCACGCCACGTGGCGGCGGCTGGCATTACCTCGGTGACTCAGGCTATTGCCATTGTCATCTCGGAATCCACCGGTGATGTGCGGATCTTCAAAGACGGTGCCATTTTTATGGAAATTGAGAAGCCCCAGCGCTAAGCCCTGTGCTGACGAACGCCCATGGTCTCGTGATCGGGGACATATATGTTCATGTTCCCGATTTGACATAAAGTGACTCACATATTATACTAAATTTTCACTCATCCTAATCTGGGGATGGTAGTGTGTATTCCCTTCATAAACACGTCTTAGGAAGCACGCAGCCAAGGGCACGCTGCGTCTACGTGAAGGCAGAAGAAATTTATGGCCAAAAAGGACCACTATAGTGTCCTCGGTGTGCAGCGTGACGCCTCAGACAAGGAAATTAAGCAAACCTATCGCCGTCTGGCGCGGCAGTATCACCCGGATGTAAACCCAGGGGATGCTTCTGCCGAACAGAAGTTCAAGGAAATCTCGGAAGCCTATGCGGTCCTCAGTAATCCGGACAGTCGCAAAAAATATGATCGCTTTGGCCATCAGGCCTTCGCGAGTGGATTTGATCCTGGGTTCGCAAGAGGCGGTGGCTTCGGTGCGGGGCAGCCCGGGAACTTCAGAGATTTCTTTGGTGGCCGCACGCCATTTGACGGTCTGAACTCACTCTTTGAAGAGTTGTGGGGGAGTGGAGGGCGTCAGCGCCCGCAGCAGGCTCCGGTGTCAGGGCAAGACCTTGAGCAAACCGTTGAAATCAGTTTTGAAGAGTCAGTGCGCGGCACCACCGCGCAGGTACAGGTCATACGACGCGATGGAGGGGCGGAACGCCTGCAAGTCAAAATACCTCCTGGGGTCGATACGGGTTCCAAAGTACGAATAGCTGGTAAAGGCGAGACTGGCAGGCACGGTGGCCCCCCTGGAGATCTCTACATTGTCATACGGGCGCGACCACATGCCTATTTGACCCGCCAGGGCAATGACATTCTGTGTGAGGTGCCGGTGACGCTCACCGAGGTTCTCCTCGGTGCCAAAATTGATGTCCCAACGATTGATGGCAAGATCACCATGACCTTGCCGGCGGGCACGCAAAATGGGCGGCGGTTTCGCTTGCGCGGCAAGGGAGCGCCGGCGCTCCAAGGGGGCGTGCGAGGCGATTACTACGTTACGGTCCAGGTAGTACTTCCAGAGAAGCTCGATGCCCGGTCGCGTCAGCTCCTCGAGGAATTTGCTGTGCGGAATCCTCTCCAGCCGCGTGCCCATATGAGGTGGTGAGGTACAGTATGCCAGCCAAACGTGGCAAAGAATATTTTACGATTAGCGTCGTGTCGAGTATGTTCGATATCCATCCGCAGACACTCCGACTCTATGAGCGTGAGGGCCTCTTACGCCCCGAGCGTTCGGCGGGGAATACCCGCCTCTACTCCCGTCAGGATATCGAACATCTCAGTACTATCCTCAATCTCACCCGTGAGATGGGTGTCAATCTGGCTGGGGTCACGATCATCATGGACCTCCTCCAGAAGCTCCGCGAAATACAGGAAGAGAAACAAGCGCTGTTAGCGATGCGGGAGGCCCTGGAAACACGTCTCGCAGCGTCGCCATCGCGCCATTCTACCTCGGTCTAGAGAACACGAACATAACTCCAGGGGCGCTCAGAGACAGCCCAGACGGGGATGCAATACTATGACCAAACGGGACTACTACGAGATCCTCGGCGTAGCACGCACGGCCACCGAAGACGAGATCAAAAAAAGCTATCGCAAACTGGCGTTTCAATACCATCCGGATCGCAACCCGAATAATCCGGAAGCCGAGGAAAAATTTAAAGAGGCATCGGAGGCGTACGAAGTACTGCACGATGCAGAAAAGCGTGGTCTCTATGATCGTTATGGTCACGATGGGCTGCAAAATGCCGGTTTCAAGGGCTTCAGCGGTTTTGAGGACGTCTTTTCCAGTTTTGGCGGCGTCTTCGAGGAACTCTTTGGGTTCGGTGGGGGACGTCGTGGCGGCCGTACCTCAGTGCGTGCCGGTGCTGACTTACGGTATGACGTGCAACTGACCTTCGAGGAAGCCGTGTTTGGCACGGAGAAAGTCCTGGAGTTTGACAAGCTCGAAACGTGCATCCACTGTTTGGGGAAGCGCACGGCTCCAGGGAAGCGTCCGGTCTCCTGCAACACCTGTGGCGGCATGGGGCAGGTCGAGCGGCGGCAAGGATTTTTTATGTTGCGCACCACCTGCCCTACGTGCCGTGGAGAAGGGGTGCGGATCACTGACCCGTGTCCTGAATGTCGCGGCGTCGGCGTGGTGCAGCTCCCCAAAAAACTCTCCGTCAAGATCCCTGCCGGAGTCGATGATGGGGCGCGCTTGCGCTTGACTGGCGAAGGGGAGGAAGGGAGTAACGGCGGGCCGGCCGGTGATCTCTACGTCATCATCCATGTAGCTCCCCACGAGTTCTTCGAGCGTCACGGCACAGAGATTCATTGTCAGATACCGATTTCCTTTCCGCAGGCAGCCCTCGGTGCCGAGATTGAAGTACCATCGCTCCATGGTCCACAGACGCTCACCATCCCCCGCGGGAGCCAGACCGGTGATCGACTGACACTACGTGGGTGCGGCGTGCCGGAATTGCGTGGGGAAGGGCGTGGGCCACAGGTCGTCCATATCGTCGTCAAAACCCCTACCCATTTAACCGAGCGGCAAGAAGAGTTGCTACGCGAGTTTGCCACCTTAGACGGTGACCATACGAAGAGCAAAAAACGTTGGCCATGGTCAAAGACCAACTAACCTGACACAGACGCTTTTACAAGCCTCTACGGTGTCTGAACAAAGATGTCAAGCTAATACAAATCAAATAGTTATTGATTGCCTTTAAAAAATATGCTACACCTTTCCGCCGCTCCATAGCGTGACCATAATATCAGCATAGTGGACCGGGAGGACCGCATGAGGAAAGTCGAAATTGTTAATCGCATCGCTGAAGAGACGCGCTTGACCAAAGTCAAAGCCGAAGAGGCTGTGGATGCGATCCTCGAAGAGGTCAAAGGAGTCCTGCAGCAGGGAGAGTCGGTCATTCTACGACGTTTTGGTTCGTTTCAGGTGCGTGAAAAACGGGCCCGCCTGGGCAGGAACCCGAAAACGGGCGAGGAAGCTGGTATCCCGGCACGTCGTGTCGTCCGTTTTAAGTCTGGGAAGCATTTTAAGGCAGCGGTGGATGGGGAGTCTGCGTAATATGCTCACTGAATGTACATCGCATCGCCGTAGCTGTAGAAACGATACCCTGCGGCTATAGCCAGGCGATACGCCTCGAGCATCAGTTCTCGTCCGGCGAAGGCACAGACGAGCAAAAACAACGTGGAGCGCGGCAGGTGAAAATTCGTTACTAAGGCGTCGACGATCTGAAATCGATAGCCAGGGTAAATAAACAGGTCTGACCAGCCGCTGCTCGCTGTGCCGCTTCCCACCTGTTGCCCAATAGTTTCGAGGGTGCGGGTTGCTGTGGTGCCGACGGCCACCACACGGCCTCCAGCCGCACGCGCTCTAGCGATGACAGCCGCTTCTGACGCAGTCAAATGATAAAATTCTTGGGTCATGCGATGTTGCTCGACCTGGGTGGTACGTATCGGTTGAAACGTGCCCCAGCCGATGTGTAGCGTGACGGCAGCGCGTGTGATCCCCTGCTGCGTGAGCCGCTCCAGGAGTTCAGGTGTAAAGTGTAGACCAGCAGTTGGTGCAGCCACAGCCCCTGGATGGCAGGCATACACAGTTTGATAGCGTGCGAGATCAAAGGTGTGCTCCTCTGCTGTACCGGCTCGCTTGATATACGGTGGTAAAGGGACCTCACCACATTGGGCGAGCACCGCATATATCTCTACTGGCGTAAATTGCATCACCACGGTCCCTCCGGCACACCGCTCCAGGATGCGCCCGCTCAGAACCCCATCGCCGAACGCGATGGTCATGCCTAGGCGCACTTTGGCCGCTGGTTTGAGGAGGACTTCCCACGCCCCTTTCTGCAGTTCATGCAAGAGCAGCACTTCCACTTTGCCACCTGTGCCCACTTTTTGACCGCGCAAACGTGCTGGTATCACTTTGGTGTCGTTGACTACCAGCACATCACCGGGATGCAGATAGTTGCCAAGGTTGGTGAAGGTATCGTGGGTCACACGCTGCTGGGTACGATCCACCACCATCAGGCGCGCCTGATCGCGTCTGGCTGCGGGGACCTGCGCAATCAACTCTGGGGGGAGGGCAAAATCAAAATCTTGCAGTTGCACTGTAGTCTCTGTCCCCTATGCCAATCTTATGCCCATGGCAAAGACACGCAAACTTGCGTCACATGCCCTGGAAGTGTAGCATCGCCTGAGCATGCTTCTCAAGACTGAGAGACCATTAGCACGTGCTAGCGATACAATGCGTACGAGGTACACTATGGCGCCCACTGGACCCGAATCCTCCCAGTCCCCTGCAGGACACCATCCACCGCTGGGGGAGTCTTTTCTCCGGCTTGTGGCCATTGTCGAGCGCTTACGCTCTGAACAGGGCTGTCCCTGGGATCGACAGCAAACACCCTCCAGCCTCATTCCCTATATGCTTGAGGAGACCTACGAGGTCATTGAGAGCATTGAGGCTGATGACCACCAGGCACTCAAGGAAGAGCTGGGAGACGTGCTGCTGCACATTGTCTTTCAAAGCCGCATTGCCGAGGAACAGCAGCAGTTTACGCTCGCCGAGAGCCTCCAGACAGTGGTGGACAAGCTCATCAGACGCCATCCGCATGTCTTCGGTGATGTGCATGTGCAGGACACAGCCGAGATCCGCCAGCGCTGGGAGTCTGCGAAGCAGCGGGAGAAAGGCAGGGAGTCGCTCCTGGACGGTGTGCCGCGCACGCTTCCAGCCCTGACCCGCGCCCGCCGTGTGCAGGAGAAAGCCGCCTCAGTGGGGTTCGATTGGCCTGAGATTGCTGCGGTGTGGGCGAAAGTGCATGAAGAGCTTGAAGAATTACGTGTGGCCCACGCAGCGGCTGACCCTGAGGCCATTGCCGAGGAACTCGGTGATGTCCTGTTCAGTCTTGTGAACCTGGGGCGTTTTTTCCACTTGAGCGCCGAGGATACGTTACGTCAGGCCATTGCTAAATTCGAACACCGCTTCCGGGGGATCGAACAGGAACTGGCACGGCGTGGCCGTCGTCTTGACGAGGCGAGCCTGGCAGAGATGGATGCCATCTGGGACAGTTTCCGCCGACGCAAGCAGGGGGAGGACGGCGGTGCAGAAAGGAGTGGCCATGCAGGTTGACCCCATTAGTGTCGAGATCATCAAGGGCGCCTTAAAAGCGGCTGGGCGTGAGATGGGTTTGCTCATCGAGCGCACCGCCATGTCGGCCTTCATTCGGGAGAAAAAAGACTTTTTTGCCGGGCTGTATGACGCGCAGGGACATTTAGTGTACACCGATCATGACAAGTTTGGCCCTGGCATGGTGGATTGTGTCCTGGAGGTCTACCCGGCGACGACCATGGCGCCTGGCGATGTGTACTGGTTCAGCGACTGCTATCTGTCGCGCGGAGCCATTTCGCACTCACCTGACATGTGCTTTATTGCTCCCGCCTTTGACCACGGCACGCTCATGGGGTTCGCGGCGGCTTTCGGCCATTTCTGGGATATCGGCGGCATCAAGCCGGGGACGCTGTCGCCGTTGGCCACCGAGATCTTTCAGGAAGGCATCGCCATTCCTCCCATTAAAATCAGCGACCGTGGCACCTTCAACGAGGAAGCCTATCGTCTGATCTTGCGCAATTCGCGCTTCCCCGATTTGCTGCGTGGTGACACCAGAGCCATGATCGCGGCCTGCACCCTTGGGCAACGCCGCTTGCAGGAACTCTGCCAGCGTTTTGGTCGTGAACAGCTGCTGGCCGGGTTCCATGCCATCTTTATGCAGTCAGAGCGCTCTATCCGCTCCGCGCTGACAGCAGTGCCCAACGGACACTACGCTTTTGCTGATTACGTCGACAGCGACTGTGTCAGCGACAAGCCTTTCCGTGTCCAGGTAGCTCTCAAAGTACACGGCGACACGGTCAGTGTCGATTTTCGTGATACCGACGACCAGGCCAGCGGGCCCATCAACTTTTTACTGCACCCTGATGCAGCGCGTATGATGGCGACCCGTTTCCTGTCCTGGCAGGATCCCTCTGTATTGCTGAATCACGGGGCCTTCGAGCCGGTTATCGACGTCTTGCTCCGCCCCGGTAGCCTGGTACAGCCGCGTCACCCGGCGTCTCTGGGCCTGCGGGCCCACACGCTGTACCGTGTGCTCAACAGCATCATGGGCAATTTCGCGCAGGCCACTGCTGGGGCGACTCCCGCCGGTGCCGGCGACTACGTGATCTACATGCTACGCTCCCTCGATACTCAGAGTGGCACGTTCACGTTGCTCATCGACGGTATTGGTGTCGGGCAAGGCGCGCGTCCCT
>Ga0111539_10003785_pt1 | contig 19902 bp, 20 predicted proteins | sample RhiMethybrSRZTD1_FD_79667 | JGI IMG/M metagenome (GOLD analysis project Ga0111539, IMG submission 79667) | Populus rhizosphere microbial communities from Tennessee, USA - Rhizosphere MetaG P. TD hybrid SRZTD1 (version 2) (version 2) | ecosystem: Host-associated > Plants > Roots > Rhizosphere >... | reverse complement strand
GCCGCTGTAGACCAGCAGGGTCAGCGACACCGGCTCGCGGGCTGTCCGCTTCAGCTCGGCCGCGAGGATCACCTCGAAGGCATCTCGGGTCAGCAGGCCGGAGGGAGTCCACATCGGCGTGAGGCCCACATCCTGTTCCGTCGACAGCACTGCGCTCGATCGCCGCCCGAAGGCCTCGAGCACCGCATGCTCGTCGGCGTCCACGATCTGCGGTTCCGTGTCCACGAAGCAGAGCGTCCCGACCGGGATCGCATCGCTGGTCAGCGGGACCCCGGCGAAGAACCGCAGCGACCGGCCGTCAGGCCGGCGTGCGATCGACCCGAGCGCCAGGAGGTCGGGGACCGCCAGCGCGGACGCGGTGGTCATGATGTCGCGGCAGAGCGACAGGTCGATCGCCTGTCCTCGCGTCCAGACCCGGTCGTTCGACGAGCTCGTCACGGTGAGCTCGTTGCCGCGCAGGAGGGTGATGAAGGCCTCGCCGAAGCCGAAGTAGCGCGGGACGAAGCTGGTGGTCCACTGCGACCGCCGATGGACGTCTTCCCAGCGCGGCTGGAGCCGGGCGACCGCGGCGCGGGCCGCCTCGACGGCCCGGGCGCGCATCGCCGATGCGCGTTCGTCGGCGGCGTCGCGCTCCTCCTGCGCGATCTGGCGCCGCGCCAGGACCGACTCGACGGTCCTCCGCAGGGCGTTCCTATCGAACGGCTTGGGGATGAACGCAACGGCGCCACGTTCGAGCGCCCTCTGCGCGAACTCGGTGAAGCCGGAGCAGGCGATGACGGGTGGCATGGGCGGGACGAAGTCGCTGCGGATCCGTGTGATGAGATCGAGCCCGCTGGTCGGGCCCATCATGAGGTCGGTCAGAACGAGGTCCGGGATCTCGCGATGCATCATCGCGAGCGCATCTTCGGCGTTCGTGCAGGAGCTGACGGAGAAGCCGTCCGCCTCGAGCAGAAGCACCATCAGCTCGCGAACCTCTTCGGAGTCTTCCACGACCAGAATGCGAGCGGGCATCGGGTCCTCCATGGCCGGCACGTACCAGTGCCACTCACACGCACGTCTCATGCCCGCGGCGATCCCGCCGAGCGGGATTGCGCTGGCTCGCCTTCATCCAGCCGCTCGGCTATCGGGCCGGCTCGAAGAGCTCGATGGGGTTTCCGTCGGGATCCTCGATCTGGATCTGCTTGCCGCCCGGGCCGGTCTCCATGTCGTTGCGGAAGCGAAGGCCGGCTCTCTTCAGGACCTCGATGAACCCGACTAGATCGCTCACCCGGAGCACGACGCGGTTCCATCCGCCCGGTTCCTGCCGCTGGCCGCCCGGCATCGGCCGCGAGCCGGATGCTTGCGGTCCGCTGAGCAGAATCGTCGCATCGCCGAGCGAGATGGCGGCGAACGCCGGCAGGTGCTGGTGCAGGGCGGTGAAGCCCAGGTGTGTCGTGTAGAACTCGACCGAACGAGCGACGTCCATCACCTGATACCGCACACCATGCACAGCCTGCACGAACGCGTGCTCCCCAGCCTGCGCGTCCCGAACGGTCTTCTTGGCATCGGTCGCTGTTGCCATGTCGGTCTTCCTTTCCCCTGCTTCGCCCTCGAGCAACATGATGCAAGAACCACGCCCGAGGCGTGTACAGCGGCGGCTTGACCAACCATCGGCGCTCGGTGATATGAGCGCGACCATGGCCTCCTCGAGCCGGCACCCGGCAGACAGCCACGATCTTATCCGCGTCCAGGGCGCGCGGGAGAACAACCTGAAGGACATCAGTGTCGAGCTCCCCAAGCGGCGGCTGACCGTGTTCACCGGTATCTCGGGATCGGGCAAGTCGTCGCTGGTGTTCGGCACCATCGCCGCCGAGTCGCAGCGGCTGATCAACGAGACCTACAGCGCGTTCGTCCAGGGATTCATGCCGACGCTCGGCCGTCCCGAGGTCGATGTGCTGGAGGGGTTGACGACCGCGATCATCGTCGACCAGGAGCGAATGGGCACGAGCTCGCGCTCGACGGTCGGCACCGCGACCGACGCCAACGCCATGCTCCGCATCCTGTTCAGCCGGCTCGGAAGGCCGCAGATCGGGCCTCCGACTGCCTACTCGTTCAACGTCCCGACCCGTAAAGCCAGCGGGTCGATGACCGTCGACAAGGGCAAGGGCGAGCGGATCGTGGTGCGCGACGTGGTCTACCAGGGCGGCATGTGCCCGCGCTGCGAGGGCATGGGCTCGGTCACCGACTTCGACCTGTCCCGGCTCTACGACGACACGAAATCGCTGAACCAGGGCGCGCTCACCATCCCCGGCTACAGCATGGAGGGCTGGTACGGCCGCATCTTCCGCGGCTGCGGCTTCTTCGACCCGGACAAGCCGATCCGCAAGTTCAGCAAGAAGGAGCTCCATGCCCTCCTCCACAAGGAGCCGACCAAGATCAAGGTCGACGGAATCAACCTGACCTACGAGGGGCTGATCCCGAAGATCCAGAAGTCGATGCTCTGCAAGGACGTCGACGCGATGCAGCCGCACATCCGGGCGTTCGTCGAGCGCGCGGTCACCTTCGGCACCTGTCCCGATTGCGCTGGCACCCGGCTCAACCAGGCCGCCCGTTCCTCCAGGATCAAGAAGATCAACATCGCCGACGCCTGCGCGATGCAGATAAGCGACCTGGCCGGGTGGGTGCGCGATCTCGAGGAGCCGTCGGTCGCCCCGCTCCTGGCGGCGCTGCGACACACGCTCGACTCGTTCGTGGAGATCGGGCTGGGATACCTCAGCCTCGACCGGCCGTCCGGCACGCTGTCGGGCGGTGAGGCGCAGCGCACCAAGATGATCGGCCACCTCGGGTCGTCGCTCACCGACGTGACCTACGTCTTCGACGAGCCGACCATCGGGCTGCACCCGCACGACATCCAGCGGATGAACGATCTCCTGCTGCGGCTGCGCGACAAGGGCAACACCGTCCTGGTGGTCGAGCACAAGCCGGGGACGATCGCGATCGCCGACCACGTCGTCGACCTGGGACCCGGCGCCGGCAGCGCCGGCGGCCAGGTGGTCTACGAGGGCAGTGTCGACGGGTTGCGGGCCAGCGGCACGCTCACCGGACGCCACCTGTCCGACCGGGCGTCGCTCAAGCAGTCGGTGCGGACGCCGCTGGGTGTGATGAAGGTGCGCGGCGCCCGCACGCACAACCTCAAGAACGTCGATGTCGACATTCCGCTCGGCGTGCTGGTGGTGGTGACCGGCGTGGCCGGGTCGGGCAAGAGCTCGCTCATCCACGGCTCGGTGTCTGGCCGGGACGGAGTGGTATCGGTCGACCAGAGCCCGATCCGCGGCTCGCGGCGGAGCAACCCGGCGACCTACACCGATCTGCTGGAGCCGATCCGCAAGGCGTTCGCCAAGGCCAATGGCGTCAAGCCGGCCCTGTTCAGCGCCAACTCCGAGGGCGCCTGTCCGACCTGCAACGGCGCCGGGGTGATCTACACCGATCTGGCGGTGATGGCCGGCGTCACCACGGTCTGCGAGGAGTGCGAGGGCAGGCGGTTCCAGGCCTCGGTGCTGAACTATCGGCTGGGCGGGCGCAACATCGCCGAGGTGCTCGACCTGTCGGTCGAGGACGCGCTCGGCTTCTTCGGCGCCGGCAAGGCGCATACGCCGGCTGCGCACGCCATCCTCGAGCGCATGGCCGACGTGGGGCTCGGCTACCTGCGGCTCGGCCAGCCGCTGACCACCCTGTCGGGCGGCGAGCGCCAGCGGCTCAAGCTCGCCACCCACATGGGTGCCGACGGCAGCGTCTACGTGCTCGACGAGCTGACCACCGGGTTGCACCTGGCCGACCTGGAGCGGCTGCTCGGCCTCCTGGACCGGCTGGTCGACTCGGGCAAGTCGGTCATCGTGATCGAGCACCACCAGGCGGTGATGGCGCACGCCGACTGGATCATCGACCTCGGGCCGGGTGCCGGCCACGACGGTGGGCGGATCGTCTTCCAGGGCACCCCGGCCGACCTGGTGGCGGCGAGGTCGACCTTGACCGGCGAGCACCTGGCGGCATTCGTCGGAAGCCGTCCGAAGCAGGTCGGAAGCCGTCCGAAGCAGTCCGGAAGTCGTCCCAAGGCTGTCCGATCGCGCTGAGCGAGTCGGCGTCCCGCGGTCAGGGGGCCACGGTCGCGCGCGGGGCGTCGAGGACCTGACGGACGCGAGAGAGCAGGCTGTCTGGAGTGAAGGGCTTCTTCAGAAACTCGATGCCGGCCTCGACCACCCCGAGGTGGATGATCGCGTTGTCGGTGTAGCCCGACATGAACAGGACGCGCATCTCGGGTCGGAGTGGAGCCAGCCGGGCGGCGAGCTTGCTGCCGCTCATATGCGGCATGACGACGTCGGTGAGGAGGAGATCGATGACGCCCGGATGCTCCTCGCAGAGGAGCAACGCTTCGCCGCCGCTGCGCGCAACCAGGACGCGATAGCCGCCCTGCGCCAGGATCCTGCGCGCTACGGCGCGCACCTGGTCGTCGTCCTCGACCAGAAGAACGGTCTCGCTGCCGCGGAGCCTTGTCATCGCGACCGTGGGACGAGAATCCGCGACGGGCTTGTCGGTGCGCGGGAGGTAGATCTCGAACGTGGTCCCCATCCCCGGCTCGCTCTGGACCGCGACGCTGCCACCGGCCTGGCGGACGATTCCGAGCACGGTGAACAGGCCGAGCCCGGTGCCCTTGCCTGCCTCCTTGGTCGTGAAGAACGGCTCGAAGATGTGCTTCTGGGTCTCGCGATCCATCCCGATGCCGGTGTCGCTCACCGCCACTCTCACGCGGGGACCTGGCCTCAGGCGCAGGTGCTCGCGGGGATGGGCGTCGTCGACATCGCTGAGCTCGATCGTGAGGCGGCCACCCTTCGGCATGGCGTCTCGGGCGTTGAGGACGAGGTTCATGATCGCCTGCTCCATCGAGCTGCGGTCGCCCTGGACCCTGCCGAGGTCGGACGGAATCGACACGGAGACCTGGATGTCTTCACCAGCCAGGCGTCGCAGCATCCGCTCCATGCCGGCCATGATGTCGCCGAGATCGAGCACTTGCGGCTCGACGATCTGGCGGCTGCTGAAGGCGAGGAGCTGCTGCGTGATTCCAGCCGCGCGCTGGCCGGCCGCCTCGATCGCCCGGACATCGTCCTGCATCGGGTCGGTCGGAGAAAGCTCGGCGGTCAGAAGCGAGCAGTAGCTGAGCACGATCGACAGCGCGCCGTTGAAGTCATGCGCGATGCCGCCGGCGAGGCGACCGACCGCCTCCATCTTCTGCGCCTGCCGGTACTGCTGCTCGAGCGTCCGATACTCCGTGAGGTCGCGCGTGATCATCCCGAACCCGGCGTGGCCTCCGTCGGCGTCGTTCAGCCGGGTCACGACCAGGTTGGCCCAGAATTGCGTACCGTCCTTGCGGACCCGCCAGCCCTCGTCCTCCACCCGGCCGTCGGCGAGGGCGGACGCGAGGAGGGCATCGGGCTTGCTCGCGGCCAGGTCGTCCGGCGTGTAGAAGATGCGGAAGTCGGCTCCGATGATTTCGTCCGGCGAGTACCCAGTCAGTCTCTCGGCGCCAGGGTTCCAGCTGATCACCCGCCCCCGTGGATCGATGGCGTAGATCGCGTGGTCGCGGACTCCCTCGATCAGGAGCCGGAGCACCTCGTGGGTGCGTCGCATGTCCTCGGCGGTGCGCCGCTGCGACGTCAGATCGAGCGAGAGGATGCAGACTCCCTCCGGCACCGGCACGAACCGAACCTGGAACCAGCCGGTCGAACCGTCCGCGTACTCGTACGGGGTCTCCAGCCGGCTGTGCACGCGGTCCACCATGCAGCGCTCCAGGGCGGCGAACACCGGGGTCTCCTCGATGCCGGGATGACATTCTTGCAGCGTCCGACCCAGGAACTCCTCGCGGCTCCGTCGTGTCTGCGCGACGGCCGCATCGTTCATGTAGCGAAAGGTTCCGTCGAAGCCCACCACCTGACAGCCCTCGAGGAGGTTGTCGACGACGCTCAGCGCGATCTGGTGCGGCGCGCCGCGCGACATGTCGTTCACTCTCGCCATCATTTCCTCCCCGACCGTTCGTCTTGCCCGCCCCAATCACACCCCTCATGGCGTAGGCGCACAGGAGCCATTCAGGCCTCCATGAATATGGGACGTAGCGCGACAATCGGGCCACTTGCAAGCTCGGGAGTCCTCAGCTCCGGCGCCCCCTGGGAATTCGCCGCGATCAGGACGACATCGGCAACGCCGTCAAGCCGTACTACGGGAGAAGGCCGGGAAGGAGCTCACGCGGCTGCTGCGCGAGCACATCCTCATTGCCGCGGATATCGTGAAGGCGGCCAAGCCCGGCGACACGAAGGCGGTCGCGGCAGGCCAGCTGATGTTCGCCGACGCCCTCACCGACGGCATCGTGAAGCAGTTCTCGAGCAAGTTCGCCAGCAACTGAGTGCCGCGGGGCTCCGTTCCTCCCCGGGTTCGAGGTTCGAACCGAGGGGAGGAATGTGCCCGTGCCCGCAGGTCACGGCGGAGTGGTCTTCTTCCAGGCCTCCATCTCGCTGATGCGGGAGAACCAGGCGACGACGTTCGGGAACTCCGCGACTGGAACCTCCGCCTGGCGCGCGTACATCAGCGACGCGGCGAGCGAGAGATCCGCCAGCGTCAGCGAGTCGCCCACGACGTACTGCTTGCCGTCGAGGCGCCTGTCCAGCACGGCGGCGAAGCGACGAAAGTTCGTCAGGGCCTCGCCCACCTTGGTCGCGTCTGGCTCCCCCATGCCGAATATTCGCTTGAGGATGTTCTCGAACGCCAGCGCAGCGAGCTGCGGTGCGAAGTGCGACGAGTCCCAGAATTGCCAGCGCGTCACGTCGGCGCGAGCCTGCTCGTCTCGCGGGAGGAGCTTCGACTCCGGCTTCTTGCCGGCCAGGTACTGCATGATCGCCCGTGACTCGGTGAGCACGAAGTCGCCGTCGACCAGCGTCGGGACCGCACCGTTCGGGTTGAGCGCCAGGTACTCGGGCTTCTTGTGCTCGCCCTTGGTGAAGTCGAGCACCGTCTCCTCGAGCTCGATGCCGAGCACTGCGGCTGCCAGGCGCGCGCGCCGGACGTTGGGCGAAAGCGGATTGACGTAGAGCCTCATTGTCTCCCTCCCCAGGTTGCCTCGCCGAGCACCTCTGCCGGTGGCCTCGGCTCGCGCGAGTGTAGACCGGGACAGGTCGCGACTCAGGCGCGGGTGGCGCCGAAATCGCGCGGCGCGAGGGGCGGCCGGTAGGCGGCCCGACAGGACCAGGCCAGCGCCAGCTCGAACCCAGCAGCAGGGCCGCCGGCGACCAGCTCGGTGCCCTTGATGAGCGGGAACATGTAGCCCGACTTCAGAAGGGCGATCCCGAACGCCATCGCCCTCTCGGGCGGCGGCGCCGTTGCGGCCGACCGGCCGCCTGCTTCACCGGCCTGCGAGTGCGGACGACCGTTGGCAGGTTCCGGCTGCACCCCCGCTCTCGCGCCGCGCGCGCGATCAGCGGGACGCTGCCTGCCGCCTGCATCCCAGAGGAAACCGCGTGCTGCAGCCCGGGCGGCGCGGCTCGGCGCGCGCGGGCCGCCGGAATGTCTCTTGCACAGGGCGCGGCGCATGCGAGGACCCGCTCCGGTCGCTCTCGTCATGGCCGCGCTCTGCGTCGGCGCCGGCTGCAGCAGTGACGGTGTCGTGAGCTCGACGGCCGACGCCGGCGGCGACCCGTCCGGCGACTCGGGCGGTGATGGGTCGGGCGAGGAGTGCCTGGCCGCGACCGCAGTCTGCACGTCGACCGACGAGTGCTGCGACGACCTCGAGTGCGGGACCACGACGCTCGGGCAGGTCTGCTGCGGTCAGACCGGCGCCACCTGCGCGACCGCGAACGGCGAGGATTGCTGCGGCGCGCTCCTGTGCGTCGACGGCCTCTGTCAGGACGGCCCGTCCATGTTCAAGGCTCCATTCGGCTGCAACGAGAGCTGGACGTTCAGCCACCACGCGGGCGAGGTGCGCCTGGCGCTCGACTTCATCCGCGACGACGGCGGCGAGACCAACGGGTCTCCGGTCCTCGCCTCGGCCGGCGGCGTGGCCACGCAGAACTTCGAGCCGGGCGGCGCCGGCAACTACATCGTCATCGATCACGGCGCCGGCTGGCAGTCGTACTACTTCCACCTGTCGGCCTTCTCGGTCGCCGACGGCGCCGTGGTCGCGCAGGGCGACGAGGTCGGAAAGACCGGCACCACCGGCGCCTCGTCCGGTCCCCACGTCCACTACGAGCAGCTGCTGGACGGCGTCGGACAGGAGATCCGGATCAACGGGGAGAGCCTGGCCCCGTACCCCGGCGTCTACGGCGAGCGCTCGATCACCAGCGACAACTGCCCGTGAAGTCCCGCGGAGCGGCTGCGCCGACCGCCCCGCCGGCGGCCGGCCGGCCGCGGGAGCGCCCCAGTGTCGGAATGCCTCGGTGTGGCAGGTGCGCCGCTTGATTGCCGAGCCCGTGCATCGGGGAGTGCCGGCTTCGTCACGCGCCGGTTCTACCGCCGGTTGGCATGGGGCTGGCACCAGCGGCCTTCATGTCGCCGACGATCCGCTCGCGGACCACATTCCTCTCCCGCCTCCTCGCCGCCTTGCTGGTCACCGGTTGCGCCGGGGATCTCTTCGACCCGCAGGACGGGGACGACGAGGTCGGCGACGAGGCGCTCGCGGTCACCGTCTGCGGCAGCTCGATCCAGGCGGCGATCGACGCCGCGCCCGCCGGCGCCGTCCTCAACATCTGCGCCGGGACCTATCGCGAGCGGCTGGTCATCCGCAACAAGTCGCTGACCCTGCGCGGGACGGCCGGCGCCGCCAGCACGATCATCGACGCCCAGGATCTCGGCGCGGTGCTCGACGTCGGCAACACGCCCAGCCCGGGTGTCACGGTCCGGACGCTCACCCTCCGCAACGGCAGCAACAGCGTCCCCGGCGGCGGCATCCGCTGCCGCGACAGCCGGCTCATCGTCACCGACAGCGTGATCTCCGGCAACCGGGGCGACGGCGGCGGCGGCCTCTACGCCAGCGCCTGCGCGCTCACGGTCAGCGGGACGCGCTTCGAGAACAACATCGGCGGCGGCAGGCTGGGAGGCGGCGCCTGGCTGGTGAGCAGCAGCGGCGTGATCCGGAACAGCACGTTCGTCGGCAACCAGGCCGAGCACGGGGGCGGCGCGGCGGTGGTCGAAGGCACCCTGGTCCTGCGGGACAGCGTGCTGCGCGCCAACCACAGCGAGGTCCGCGGCGGCGGGCTCTACCACGCCTCCAGCGCCTCCGTCCTGCGCAACCAGATCCGCAACAACACCTCCGACTGGGTTGGCGGCGGCGTCTTCGTCTTCCGGCACGCCCCGACCATCAGCCTGAGCACCATCAGCGGCAACACCTCGGTCAACGACGGCGGCGGCCTCTACCTCCACCAGAGCGAGGCATCGCTGCTCGACAACACCATCAACGGCAACCTGGGTCAGGACGACGGCGGTGGCGTGCGGGTGTTCGAGAGCGAGGCCCGGCTCGAGCGAAACGTCATCGAAGACAACGAATCGGGCGACGGCGGCGGCGGCATCCGGCTGTCGCACCTCCGGTCGGTCCTGATCGACAACGTCGTCCGCAACAACACCTCCGGCAACATCGGCGGCGGCATCGAGCTCGACAACGACTCGAGCCGGGTGCTTGGCGGAGTGGTGTCGGGCAACACCTCGTACACCGGCGGGGGGCTCGCGATCACCAAGGCCCCGTTCAACGGCTGCCTGGTCGAGGACGTCGAGATCCTCGACAACGTCGCGACCTACGGCGCCGGCCTCTTCGTGGCCGACAACTACGTCCCGGTCGCGATGCGCCTCCTGACCATCGCGGGCAACCAGGCCACCCAGGGAGCCGGGCTCGACGTCCGGGCCACCAACTTCACGCTCGACCACACGGTGTTCGACCAGAACAGCGCCAGCGGGCCGGGCGGCGCCATCGCGCACAGCCCCGGCGAGCTCTGCCCGGAGGCGCCCTGTCCGCCGAGCAACCCGACCGGAGCGATCGACTTCATCGTGGCCTACAGCAACACCGCCGCGACGGGCGGGTTCCTGTGGAGCAGCCGGCCCGGCCTGTCGATCGAGAACTCGATCATCGATGGCAACAGCGCGCCCGGCGTCGACCTGGACGGCGGGATCGCCAGCCCGACCTGGCGCTACAACGACACCCGCCCGCGGTCCTTCGACGACATGGACGACCCGACCGGCCGCGATGGCAACATCTCGGCCGACCCGCTCTTCATCGACCCGGCGGCCGGCGACTTCCGGCTCGGCGCCGGCAGCCCGGCGCGCAACGCCGGCGATCCGGCGCTGCGGGACTCGAACGGCACCCGCGCCGACATGGGCCGCTACGGCGGCCTGTGACGACCCTCCTGCGCCCCGGGCGCGACCGGGGCCGGGCGGATGAACAGGCAACTTTTTGGTTGCACATGCCGTCCGCCTGCGGTAGATAGGCAACCAGGAGGTTGCCTATCATGAACACCGACCGGATCGAGAAGCAGGTCGAGCTGAAGGCGTCGTCGGCGCGCGTGTGGCGCGCCTTGACCGATCACCGCGAGTTCGGCGCCTGGTTCGGAGTGGACCTGCCGGAGCCCTTCGCCCCCGGCAAGACGTCGCGCGGACGCATCACCCATCCCGGCTACGAGCACGTCCCCTTCGAGTTCATCGTGCAGGAGATGCGCGAGCAGGTGCTGTTTTCGTTCCTCTGGCACCCGTACGCGGTCGATCCGGAGGTCGACTATTCGGCGGAGCCGCACACGCTGGTCGAGTTCCGGCTGGAGACGGTCGGCGCCGGCACCCGGCTCACGGTCACCGAGTCCGGCTTCGACCGGATCCCGCCGGGCCGCCGGCACGAGGCGTTCCGCATGAACGAGGGCGGCTGGAGCGCACAGCTGAAGAACATCGAGGCGCATGTCGGCTCCACGCCGTAGCCCGCTGGCCGATCCGCGGACGCTGCGCGCGCGCGCGCCGGTCTTCGCCGCGCTCGGCGACGAGACGCGGCTGGCGCTCATCGCCCGGCTGAGCAGCGGCGCGCCGCGCTCGATCGCGCAGCTCACCGAGGGCTCGCAGCTGACCCGCCAGGCCATCACCAAGCACCTGCGGGTGCTCGAGGGAGCCGGCCTGGTGCACTGCGCGCGGCAGGGCCGCGAGAGCCAGTTCCAGCTCGAGGCCGGCTCGCTCGACGAGGCCCGGCGCTTCCTCGACGAGGTCTCGGCCCAGTGGGATCAGGCGCTCGCACGGCTGAAGGCGTTCGTCGAGGGCGACTGACTAAGAGCATGCAGCGCGCTTCATCGCCGCTCAGCCCCCGGCATGCCGTACCGCATCTTGCCCCAGTAGGCGTAGAAGGCGTCGTCGAGCTTCTTCCAGCCCGCCGCCACCTCCGGCATGTTCTCGCGCAGCCAGCGGACGAAGTGGGGCCGCGAACCGTCCGCGTCCACCACGCCGTACTCGTCAGCCAGGTCCCAGGAGGCGTGGACGCGCCCGTTCTTGGCCGCGACCTTCGGATCCGCCGCCAGCGCCGCGACGCAGCGGCCGACGAACAGCGGCTGACGCCGCGCGCGGCGAGATAACTTCGCACATCGGCCGGCAGCGCGGGCGCGCAGGGGCGAGCGGTCAGCGGCGGGCCGGCGGCAGGCGAACCCGGAACGTGGCACCCTTTCCCTCCTCGCTCGAGACGACGATCTCGCCGTCGAGCGAGGTGACGATGTCCTTGCACAGGGCGAGGCCGAGGCCGGTGCCCTGCTGGGCCGCCCTGGTGGTGAAGAAGGGCTCGAAGATGCGCCCGGCCAGGTGTCTCGGGATGCCCTCGCCGGTGTCGGCGATGTCCACGAAGGCCCAGCCGTCGTGGTCGGTCCCGATCGCGACGCGGATCGAGTTCAGCTGCGCGTCTCCCTCGGGAACCGCGTCGGTCGCGTTGATGAGCAGGTTGAGGATGACCTGGACCAGGCGCCCCTCGCTGCCCAGAACGGGCGGAGCGGAGCCCTCGTCCCAGTGCAGCCGTGCGCGTCCCTCGATGCGGTGGCGGACCATGCGCACGGCGGTCTGCGCGGCCTCGAAGAGGTCGACCAGCTGGCGCTCCTCCGGGTCGGCACGGGTGAAGGTGGCGACGTCGTGCACGATGATCTTGATGCGGTCGGTGCCGTCGAGCGCCCGCTCCATCGCGAGCCCCAGCTGGGTCGCGATGGCCGGGTCGTCGATGCTGCCGGCCATGGCGCGGGCCTTCTCCAGCTCGAGGACCACGTAGGTGAGCGGGTTGGTGATCTCGTGGGCGATGCCGGCCGCCAGGAGGCCGACCGCCGCCAGGCGATCGCTGTGGGCGACCCGCGCCGGTTCGCGCCGGAGCTCGGCGGTGCTCAGCACGGTGTCGAGCGCCTGTGTGATCGTCTTGGCGTCGATCGGTTTGACCAGGTAGACCTCGGCATGGGTCGCCGCGGCCGCGGCGCTGGTGTTGCCCGAGACCACCACGACCGGGATGCTCGACAGGTTCGGATCCAGCCGCTGCTCGGCGAGCACCTGCCAGCCGTTCATCACCGGCAGCATCAGGTCGAGGATCATCGCGTCGGGCGGGCTGCTCCTCATGCGCTCGAGCGCTGTCTCGCCGTCGCCCGCCGAATCGACCACGTGCCCGGCCGATTGCAGGAAGTCCGACAGGGCGTCGCGCAGCTCGATGTCGTCCTCCACCACGAGTACCCGCCGTCGCCGCCCGTCACGGCTGCCGTCGCCCGCCGGGGAGAGCCTGTCGCTGTCCGGCGGCCTCATGTTGACTGGTCCCATCATGACCCGCCGGCGAGGGGGCGGCAGCCGATCCCTCCAGGTGAGACTGCCCCTTTTTGCCCCAGCCAGAGGATCGGTGCGTCGAAGGCGAAACAGTCGACACACAGGTGTGGAGATTTGCCCCAGACGTGCGCCGCGGCCGTTCGCGAATTTGGTCGACGGGGACCGGTGCAATCGACTACCGATGATAGAGCGACGATGGATGACCCGGGTGCCCGCGACGACGAGGTAGCACGCCTCCGTCGCGAGGTGGCGCTCGCGAGGTTCTACCTGGATCGGTTCGCCGATCCCGGCAGCTTCGTGTGGGAATCGCCCGGGAAGACGCCCCATCAGTTCGCGCAGGAAGCGCTCAAGGAGATGGACGCCGAGCGCAACCGCGTCGATGCATTCGACGACGCGGAGCAGGGCCGCTTCCCGGCCGGCACCGCGCGGATGGCGCGGCTGGCCGGCGGACGCGCCGGGTTCGTCGAGTTTCACCAGATGCTCGCCCGGCAGGCGCTCGATGTCGGCGAGGTCGGCGCGGCGCGCGCCGCGCTTCGTGTCCTGCGAACCTCGGACTTCAGCGACGAGGTCCAGGTGGCCGAGGTGCTGTTCGCCGTCCTGCGCGACAGCCGGTCGTCGGACCAGGAGATCGCCGACGCGGCCCTGCGGCTCTCGCTTCTCGTGCCGACTCCGAGCAAGACGCGCTCGGAGTGATCGACCTCCAGCTGCGAACGATCAGGGCGCGACCCAGGAGACCGACAGGGACGGGTGGCGCGAGGCGGTGGCGAACTCGCTGGAGGCGAAGCAGGCGCCGTTCGACCCGGCCGCGAGGATCTGGATGCCGTTGTTGCTGTCGACGTCGCTGACCCATCCACTGATCAGCGCCGGATCGAGCGGGACGATGTACTCGGTGTCGAGGGCGGCCGGAACGAAGGAGCCCACCGCCACGTCGTCGCGCGAGCCGTTGCCGGCCCCGGCCACGGTCCAGGCGGTGCCGGACTTGCGCTCGTTCCACGAGGCGACGCCCTCGGCGGCATCCTTGCTGCCCTCGTTCCACGACTCGAGCATCCGGTAGATCGAGAAGGTCTCGGGCGACAGGTCGTTCGTGGAGGTGCCGGTCCAGATGTGAAGGTTGGCCCCGACCACCTCGGCGCCGGCCGGTATCGACGACACGTCGATGCGCAGGAGGATGCGGCGGTCGTCAGTCGTGGTGTCGGCGCACAGGCGCTGCGATACGCCGTAGTTGAACGTGGGTTTGGTCAGGCGGAGGAAGTTGTCCACCATGTCGCTGGCGCCGAACACGGTCGTCTGCGTGTCGGCGGGCGCCGCGTCGGGCAGGGGCCCGCCCGCGTCCGGCCGGCCCGGCGCGCCATCCGGACGGCCCGGGGTCGCGTCGGCGGCCTCGTCGTCGCCGCCGATCTCGGCGCCGCAGCCGACCAGACACAAGGTCAGGAGCCAACCCCCACGCACGGAGCCATTATCACACGGACCGGCCAGCCCGAAAGCGACGATCGAACGGCGGCGGACGCCCTGGCACCTCGGGGAGTCACCAGGCCTTGTCAGGAACGCCGGTCGCGGCCGACGCCGGCGCGCGCTTCGGCCTCGGCGAAGAGACGCCGCGTGTCCTCGATGTCCCACGGGCGCTCGACCAGCCGCTCGGGGTCCCACTCGCTGCGCGGACTCGGCGGCGCGAAGAAGTCGCCGCCGTAGACGTGGACGGCGCGGGTCATGCGGCCGATCGGGTTCACCACCGAGTGGATGACGTCGCGCCCGAGCGTGGTCACGTCACCGGCGGCGAGCGACCGCGCGCCGGCCGCCTCGATGCTGGTCGCGGTGCGGCGCCAGAACACGTTGTCCTCCCGCCCCGAGTAGATCCCGACCACCGACCACATGGAATGGTTGTGCGGCTTGAAGCACATCCACGGCGCCCAGGCGAAGTCGAGCACGGTGAGATCGGGCGCCCGGTGGAGGACGACGAACCCGGCCTGCTCGGGCTCGGCGAGCGCGGCGGCGATCGCCGCGGGGTCGGCGACCGCCTCGGCGACCAGCTCGCGCGCGGTGCCCTCGGGGTCGCTGCCCGCGACCGCGGCACGACAGCTCTCGATGAAGCGCTCGACGGCGAACATGGTGGGGCGGCTCAGATGTCGGTCAGCCGCTTGGTGTGGCGGAAGAGGTCGTCGGGATCGAGCCGCCGCTTCAACTTGGCGAGTCGGTCGAGGATGCCGGCGCTGTAGGCGTTGCGCGTGCGATCGCTCCCCTCGTCCTCGGTCATGAAGTTGATGTAGGCGCCGCCGGTGCCGAACGGACGCACCGCCTCCCAGGTCTCGCGGGTCCAGGCGACGTTGACCGCGTCGTCGGCGGCCTTCTCCCAGGAGGAGGCGATGTTGGCGACGAAGGTGGCGTCGCGGTTGCCGGCCGGCGAGTGATCGGCCGGCAGCTCGTTCAGCGCGCCACCGATCTGGAAGAGGATGAGCCCGGAGTGGGGCGAGGGCAGCGTGGCTGCGCGCCGGTTGTAGACGTCGACCAGGCCCGGCTCGACGCTCGCCAGGTACTCCGACTTCCAGTAGTAGCGGCGCCCCTTCGGCTGGGTCCCGTCGAGCAGGCCCTGCATCTGGGCGTAGGGTCGGCGCGTGATGATGTCGGCGACCGGCTTGCGGAAGGACTTGATGGGCGCCAGGAGCGCCTCGCCGTCCGCCGGCTTGCCGGTGTGCACGCCGATGATCATGACGACGAGCTTGCCGTGCACGGCGGGCGGCAGCCACGGGGCGGGCGGCGCCAGGCGCACCACGCAGGCGCAGGAGACCTCGCGCGGCGAGGCCGCGGTGTACTCGCGGAAGAAGGCCAGCGCGTCGCCGATATCGTCGCCCGCCCAGGCCGCCGCGCCCGCCATCACCTCGGGGCCGACCGGCAGCATCCGGTACTCGAAGGAGGTGACGATTCCGAAGTTGCCGCCGCCGCCGCGCAAGCACCAGAAGAGGTCGGCGTTCTCCTTCTCGCTGGCGCGCACCACCTCGCCGGCCGCCGTGACCACCTCCATCGAGACGACGGTGTCGCAGGTCCAGCCGCCGCGGCGGCTCAGCCAGCCGAAGCCGCCGCCGGTGGTGAGGCCCGCGATGCCGGTCGCCGAGACGAAGCCGAGCACCGCCGACTGTCCGTGGAGCTGCGTCTCGCGATCGACGTCGGCCAGCGTGCAGCCGGCCTGCGCGCGCACCGTGTGTGCTGGGGCGTCGACCCAGACGCCGCGCATGAGCGAGAGGTCGATGAGGAGACCGCCGTCGCACACCGCCAGGCCGGCGATGTTGTGGCCGCCGCCGCGCACGGACGACAGCAGGCGGTGCGCCCGCGCGAACCTGACCGCCGCGAGCACGTCGGCGGTGCCGGTGCAGCGCGCGATGAGTGCGGGTCGCCGGTCGATCATCGCGTTCCACACCAGACGGACCTCGTCGTAGGTCGGGTCGCTTGCGCGGAGCAGGGCACCGCGGAACTGGCCGCGGAAGGTATCCAGCTGCTGCTGCGACAGGCGCGCGGAGCCGCCGTCCAGAGTCGTGATGTCGAGGTCGTTGGTCGTCATGCGCCGCGACCGTACTCGATCTATCTCTCGGGCTGCATCAGGTTGGGCGGCCGAACAGCGCCTCCAGATCGGCGAACGGGGCCGCATCGGCCAGGCCGTCGAACGAACCGGTGTCAGCCAGCTGGCGCGCGCCGCGCATGAAAGCGGCCCACGCGACGCGCGCTAGCGCCGATCCGACCGAGATCCGCCGCACTCCGAGCTCGGCGAGCCGGGCGACGTCGACTCCAGGCACCGGGGTCGACACCAGCACGTTGAGCGGCCGCGGCGCCACCGCTTGTACCATCTTGCCGATGGCGGCCGGGTCGCGCACGCCAGGAGCGAACAGGCAATCGGCGCCCGCCTCGGCGAACGCGGTCAGCCGGTCGAGCGCGGTACGCGCCGGATCCGGATCGTCGACCAGGTAGGCCTCGCACCGGGCGGTCAGGACCGCTTCGGTGCCGCTCGCGTCGATGGCGGCGCGCGCCGCCCGCACCCGCTCGACGGCCGCCGCCCGCTCGTACAGCGGCGCAGCCGGGTCGCCGGTCGCGTCCTCGATCGAGAGCCCGGCGACGCCGGTCGCCAGGCACGCGGTCACGTTGTCCGCCACGCCCTCCGGGTCCCGCGCGTAGCCATCCTGGAAGTCAGCGTTGACTGGCAGCGGCGTGGCGGCGACCAGCTCGCGTGCATGCTCGATCGCCAGATCGCGCGGCACCGCCCCGATCGCGTCGGGCAGGCCGCGGGTGAAGGCGAAGCCGGCCGAGGTGGTCGCCAGCGCCTTGAACCCGAGATGGGCGAGGAAGAGCGCGCTGCCCGCGTCCCAGGGGTTCGGCATCACGAAGCAGCCGGAGCGGTGCAGCGCGCGAAACGCGGTGACCGCCGGCGACACGGCGCGGGTCATGCGGCGACTCTACACCTGCTCTCCCTCGTCATCTCGCCGAGCCCGGTCGGGACGATCTGCCACCATCGGTCGTGGAAGCCGGTTCGTCCCGCCGCGGTTTGTGCTCTGACAGGTGGCTGGCCCGCTAACCGCTTGATAAGAAGCGAATCGCGCCACCACCTTTAGAAAAGCACACGGCCATGTCGATCCGGGCCGCCGCCGTTCGTCGCCAGGTCAGAGGCAGCGGTCGAGCAGGATGGCGAGGCCGCAGACGACAAACGCAGAACAAGGAGACGAGCGATGCGAGTCATGGTGATCGTGAAGGCGAGCGCGGAGTCGGAAGCGGGCGAGTTGCCGAAGACGGACAACCTCGCCGAGATGGGGAAGTTCAACGAGCAGCTGGTCAAGGCCGGCGTCATGCTGGCCGGCGAGGGGCTCCACCCCAGCTCGAAGGGGAAGCGCGTCCGCTTCTCCGGCTCCCAGCGGACGGTGATCGACGGCCCGTTCGCCGAGTCGAAGGAGCTCATCGCGGGATTCTGGCTGTGGCAGGTGAAGTCGATCGAGGAGGCGGTCGAGTGGCTCAAGCGGGCGCCGTTCGACGGCGGGACCGAGGTCGAGATTCGCCCGGTCTTCGAGGCGGAGGACTTCGGCAAGGAGTTCACCCCGGAGCTGCGCGCGCAGGAGGAGCGCATCCGCGCCGATATCGAGCGCCAGAAGCAGTCGTGAGCGACGCGTCGGTTCAGCGGGGGCGCGGGTGGCGGAGCCCGTCGATGTCCCAGCCGGCGCTTCGCGCCCCCGCCAGGTAGGTCGATTCCATGAAGTCGAGCAGCATCGCCGCCGGGTCGGCGGCCTCGTGCACGGCGCGGTAGGGGAGCATGTACTCGCCGAAGTCCGCCGAATAGACGGCGGGCGCGACCTGGGCGTCGCGGAAGCCGGGCGGCTCCGGCACGGCGTAGGCGTAGAAGACCGCGTCGTCGACCCGCCGCCCGCCGATCGGCCAGGTTCCGCCCGGCCAGAAGCCGTGGCTGATGACCTCGTGCGAGTAGGCCTCGCGCATCACCGGGGCAGGCGGCGGGCTGGGATTGCGCCGCCCGGAGAAGCGCGTCACCGCCAGGTCGAATCCGCCCCAGAAGAAGTGCACCGGGCTCGACTTGCCGAGAAACCGGCCGCGGTGGACGGCGAAGACCCGCGCGGTGGACAGCAGGATGCGGTGGAACCGCTCGACCTGGGCGCGGTCGTAGGAGGCGTGAATCCGGTCCTCCGTGAACGGAGTGGTGTCGGCCACCTCGACCGGGACCGGCCAGATCTCGATGTCGACCTCCAGGCGGGCCAGCATGGCCAGCACGCGCTGGTAGAAGTCGGCCACCGTCATCGGCTCGAGGGGGAGCTCGGCCGAGCGGTCGTCGCTGGTGTGGGCGACGAGGCGATGGGCGCAGAAGTCGAAGGTGAGTGTGAGGTGGCGATCGCGATACGGCATCGCCGAGGTGGTGAGACCGTCCGAGCTCACGGCGAGCGTGGTGTGCCACCAGTGGTTGAGCCAGGGGGCGAGCCGCAGCTTGATCTTGCCGGCGACCTGCGTCCAGCGGTGCAGCGTCAGATAGGTCGGCTCCCATTCGGCGAGCGACAGCGCGGGCCAGGCCGGGTGGCTCATGACGACCGCGCGAAGCGGTTGGCGCTACGGGCGCGGGCGCGGGCCGCCTCGACCTCGCGATTGCGGGCCGGCGCCTTGGTCTCGAGCGAGTCGACCAGCGCGCGAGTGACCTCGGAGATGGCGTCGACCGCGCGGTCGAAGATGTCGAGGTTCTTGCCGCTCGGCTTGCGGGTGCCGCTGACCTTGCGCACGTACTGCAGCGCGGCGGCGCGGACCTCCTCGTCGGTGGCGGGGGGCTCGAAGTTGAAGAGCGGTCGAATGTTCCGACACATCGCGTGAACCATAGCACCGGCGACCTCGAGTACACTGCCCTCGCGATGGCGAGACTCGAAGACGTACGGCCCGGAACCGTCACCTGGGTCGATGTTCAGACTCCCGACCTCGAGCGGGCGCGGAACTTCTACGGCGAGCTGTTCGGCTGGAGCTTCCCGGGAGCCGGCGATCCGGCGGCCGGCTACATCTTCGCGGAGCTCGGTGGCCGCAAGGCGGCTGGCATGGCAAAGCTGGGGCCGGGCGCCAAGGTGCGGCCGATGTGGAGCGTCTACCTGGCGACCGATGACGCCGACGCGACCGCGCGCGCCGCCCTTCAGGCCGGCGGCCGGGCGCTCATCACGCCGATGGACGTCACCGACCAGGGGCGGATGGCCTACTTCGAAGATCCGACCGGCGCGCTCTTCGGCGTCTGGCAGGGGCGCGCACACCGCGGGGCCGAGGTGAGCGGCGAGCCGGGCGCCATGGCATGGCACGAGGTGTACAGCCGCGACGTCGGCGCGGCGCGCGCCTTCTACGGCGCGGTCTTCGACCTCGAGAGCCGCCGGCTCGACGCGCCCGATATCGAGTACTGGACGCTGCACCGCGGCTCGCAGGTGGTGTGCGGCGCGATGCAGATGCCCTCGCATTTCCAGCCCGAGGCGCCGTCGCACTGGAACACCTACTTCGCGGTCAGCGGGGTCGACGCTTCCGTCGCCCGGTTGATCTCGCTCGGCGGCTCCCTGGTCGCGCCCGCCTTCGACACGCCGTTTGGCCGGCTCG
>Ga0111539_10003781_pt1 | contig 19922 bp, 18 predicted proteins | sample RhiMethybrSRZTD1_FD_79667 | JGI IMG/M metagenome (GOLD analysis project Ga0111539, IMG submission 79667) | Populus rhizosphere microbial communities from Tennessee, USA - Rhizosphere MetaG P. TD hybrid SRZTD1 (version 2) (version 2) | ecosystem: Host-associated > Plants > Roots > Rhizosphere >... | reverse complement strand
TGTGGCGCGACTATCGAGTCCAGGTTTTTGGCACGGCCGGGACGATTGTTGCGCTGGTGGCACTGGTCGGCTGGCTGCTCTACGAGCGCCGGAAACGCCACACGGCCGAGGGTGACAGCAGGCGGAGCCTCGCCATGGCGGCGCACGCCGACCGGGCAGTCATGATGACGGCGATGACCGGCTCACTCGGGCACGAGTTGAGTCAACCCCTCGGCTCGATCCGACTCAATGCCGATACGGCGGTCCGCCTGATCGCATCGAACCGCGCGACGCCCGAGGAGTTGCAGGACATCCTGCGCGACATTGGACGCGAAGACGAGCGGGCGACCCGGATTGTCGATCGCGTTCGTGCGATGTTGAAGAAACAGGACATCGACAAGCGTCCGCTCGATGTCTTCGCAGTGGTGCGCGAGAGCGTGGCGTTCCTGGCGCACGATGCCGCGGCGCGTCAGATGCAGATTGACTGCCGCCTGCCGGCGGCGCCCTGTTTCGTGCTCGGTGATCAAGTCATGCTGCAGCAAGTCATGGTCAACCTCGTCCTCAACGCGTTCGACGCGATGGCGGAGGCGGGCACGCCGGCAGATCAGCGGGTCCTGATCGAAGGCGTTTGTGGACCAGCCATCGTCGAAATCACGGTGCGCGACTCCGGACCCGGTATCCCCGTGCACCTGAGCGGACGGTTGTTCGAACCATTCGTGACGACGAAGACCAACGGCCTCGGGTTGGGACTCGCGATCGTCAGCAGCATCGTGGCGGCGCATGGCGGCACGATCGGGTCGCACAACCCCGCTGACGGAGGGGCTGTTTTCTCTATCACCCTGCCGCAAACGAAAACAGCGTAAGCGCCTTCTGCATGAAGGAGTCGTATCCGAAAGCGCCGGATGACGTTCTCGAGAAGAAAACTGATCACCGCGGTGGAACGATCCGCCTTGGCGGACTCACCAGGCGTAGCCGAGCTTCAAATAGACGCCCCTGTTGTCGTCGATGCCTTGCGCATATTCGAGGTTCACATTCATCCGCTGGACGGGCTTGAGGACGAACTGCAGTCCAGCGCCAATGACCGGATACACGCTGCGTTCGAGCGCGACTGGTGCCTCACCATACAACCCTGCCGCCCCGGCAAACAGCGTCGCTCCCCATCGCGGGGTGAACGACCAGCGTTCTTCGATCTCAAGCGAAGACATGTACGGCGAAAGATATTGACCCTGCTTATAGCCGCGAAGGATCACCGTGGCTTGCGCCCCGGATGGCGCATCGCTGGTCAACCAGTTGAATTGCCGCACGGCCAGCACATGACCGCCGCCGTGTTTCCAGAACGTTTTCAAATCAACACGGTACGCATCGAACGACGACGACCCGCCGAGGGCTTCCAGGTAGGCAATGTTATTGACGTTCAGGAACCAGCCTGCCGTTGGCATGTCCTCGTTGTCGCGTGAATCGTGCATGACCGATGCGCCGAGCCCTGCCGAGGCGAAGCCCTGTATGCCCAGCGTTTCGAGGACCAGATCGTCTTCCGCCGTCGCACCCAGCACTTGATAATTGGCTGCCGTTCCCTGGCCGCCGATGAACCAGTCACCCTTCACACGGTATAGATACCGCGCCACGAACGCCTTCAGTTCGTCACTAGTCTTCAACGGCTCGCCGGTGCCGAGATAGTCGTCGTAATCGTTTTCAATGTGGCCAAGGGCCAGGATGGCGACGATGCGGTGGTGATCCGCGCCTGAGGATGTCCTCGCGAACGCGCTGAAGATTTGCGAATGCGTGGAGGTATACCGGTATGTCGCTCCCAGAAGTGACACCCTGCTCTTCTCATCGAACACATGCATGTACGCGCCCAGTCCGCCGAGTGCGGTACCCAGCTTCGGGCTTGACGAGAACATGGGCACCAGTAGCCACGGCGACCGGCCCTTCTTCTCAGCGGCTGGCTGCGCCGGCGCGTCTTGTGGAGGCTGTTGCGCGAATGCCGACGCGGACAATGCGAGGGCGGCGTAGATGACCAGCAGTCGAGTGATGCGATCTCTCATTGGTCCAAGCTCTTCTTCAACAACGCTGGGCAACGCATTACAACCTCAGTGCCACTCCTGCCTTCTCGTTTTCCTTGAGTTCCGATGACCGGCTCACGTCGAGCCTCGGCCGGCCGTAGATGGCCACGGCAGTTCGGAAGTGGATTTCAGGCGCCGGCCCAGGGCTTCGGAAGAAAGTGGAGATCAGGATCGGCTCGCAATTGAGCCGCGCACGCCGAGGCCGTAATCGTCTCCTCGTAGCATCGGATCTGCGGAGCAAAGTATCGAACAACGGCAGCCAGTGTTCCGGCGTGCCGCGCTTAGGCCGGGCCCGGCGGCCGTCTGGCTCGCCGGGCCGGATCTTGTTACTCACGAACTATGGGCAGTGCGCGATCAGGTACTCGGCATCGGCAATCATGATCGCCGCTGCAATTGCGTCTATGTGGTCTGGAGTCTGCGCCTGCACCAGCTTGATGAATGCCTCATAGTGGTTGGCCGCCTGCTTGCAATTGCCGTTTGCGAACGCATCCGCGGCTGCGTTGAGCTTGGCGAGCAGTGCAGTGGCCGTTCCGGGATCTTTGATCAGGCCCGCATCCAGGAATATCTGCACGTCCTCCTTGATGCTCTCGGGTGTCACGATGATCGCGAAGGTCACCGATTGCTGGGACCCGTTCTCGACGCGGTCCTGGCTGCTGACCACGAACGTATGTTCGCCGAGCGCAAGCTCGAAGAGCAGGTTGATCGCCTGGCCGTCGCCGAGGCCGTGTCCGGCCAACGTGGACGATCCATCCAGCGTTGCGGCAAGGGATGCGACGCCGGATCCTAATCCGTCCGACGCCGAGTAATCGAGCGTCAACACCGCGCTGTGCGTGTAGTCGGCCGCCATGGGCTCGACAATCGTGATGACCGGCGGCGTGTTGTCGAGGATCAGGTGCGACGAATGCACCACTTCGACCATGCCGTTGTTGCCGGTCGCAGACATCTCGACGGTGTACCCGCCGTCCCCTCCAACCACATTGAACGTCACGGGCGGCGCCTGCGTCGTGAACTCTGGAGGGTCGGTGAAGTCCGGGTAGACCCGCCACTTGATCGACGCGACCCCGGCACCGGATCCGCCGTCCACGGCGCTGATCGTCATCGTGGTGGCCGACGTGATGAACTCCCCGAAGCGGGGCGTGCCGAACTCCAGCGTGGTCTTTGGCACGAACGGCGCGCACCCCTCAGGGTTGTTCGACCAGTACGGTGCGACGAGGAAGAAGCCTCCGAGCGACGGATCGGACGTCGGGATCGGAATCGGTGGTGTCGAGCGCTGGGACGCCGGAGGATCCGTCTGGGTGCCGCCAAACTGACAGATATCCGCCGCCTCGCCGACTCGCAGATCGATCTCAATCGCGCTGAACGAGGCGGCGATCTGATCGAAGAAGTCGTCGCCCTCGGCCTCGCTCACGACGCTGGTGTTGATCCAGCCGGTCGCGACCAGCGGGTCGGTCGCCGCCTCGATGATTTCGTGCGTCGCAGCGTTGAAGATGTTGTTTCGAAGCTCTTGCGACGTTGAGCCGCTCAAGCACTTCGTCTGGACGACGGCGAAGGCAATGGTCTGCGATACCGGCAGCGGGACCGGTGACGGAAACACGAAGCGCATGTCCGGCACGGCGGCGAAGAAGTGATAGGCCTTGAACGAACCACATCCGCCTTCAACGATTTCCACATCGCGCGGCAGGTACACGACATACAACGAGTTGTCGTTTCCCTCCGGCACTCCGCTGATCGGATCCAACGTTCCCGGGGGGAGCAGGCTGGGGGGAGCGGAGAACGGGTTGTACCCCGCCATGCAGGTGACCCAGGCGAGAATCTGCACGAATTCGGCGCTTCCGCCAACGGGTTCGAAAAGGCCGCACAGCGCCTCGCGTTGATGCGAGCCGGTGAACGTCGCACTCCCGACGCCGTACTGGCCAGCCGCACTGAAATAGCCGCTGTTCGCCAGTTCCTGCGTGAGCGCATCAAGCTGCGCTCGGGTCGGCGCGTCCGGATTGTGAGCGTCCCAGTCGGAGTCCATATACAGGTTGTGAATCTCCGGGTTCGCAAGGACCCGTCCGTCGAGGATGGTCCCCGGATAGCTGAATGCCGGACTGACCGGGTTCAGGAAGATCGGCGCCAAAACGGCGAGTGCCGCGTTGAAGGCGACCGTTTCGAGCGCTGCAAGACCGACGTTTCCGCGGTTGTCATCGAGCAGGTTCGGAAGTGGGCCCGCGTTGAGCGTCGTCGCGATGACGACGGCGATCAGCGTGGCGGAGCCGAAGCGGCGGAGCAATATTCGTTTTGGGTGCGGTGGTGCAGGCATGGACCCTCCTGTTGTTGCGGAGTGACTCGGAGGGGAGGGCGGCGACTATACCATTGCCTGCGCCACGCACTTGCACAGTCATTGCTTTTGTTGCACGCAGATGATCGATCGCGGGAGCTTGATATTAGAGTTCGTGACTGTCTCGACCAACGCAGTCGGAACAAAGGCTACGTCCGCGGCGCAATTGGTGCGCGATGGCCGAACGCATTGCGGGTGAGCATCCCGATCGTCAACAGGACGAAGATCGCGACGCCGAGCCACAGGCCCCGGGTCATGCCACCGAGCAGCGATATCGCCAGCAGCCACGGCAGTGCGATCGCCAGGGCCTGGAAAACGACTGTGACCAGCCGGCCTTCGCCTGGGGGCAGGAACACGGCCTGGTAGTCCGGTCCGCCCTTCGCCGTCTTGGGTGCGGACGCGAAATCCGCCGTGCCCTTGAAGACGATGTTGTAGAGGTGTTCGATCACCCCGCGATGCTGAAAGTATCCTGAGTGACTCGCGCCCGGATCGGGGAACGCGTAGCTCGACACCTGGACGTTGTCGACCCGCAGGTCAGGCAGCCGCGGACCCGCCGGGGTCTCGAGCGCGCCGCTCACCAGATCGGCGCGATCCCAGAAGTTGATCCAGTGAAGATGCGGCCGGCGATTCTTGGCGAACGGAATCTCGGTGATGTCGCCACGAATGCCTTCGACGACGCGGATGTAGCGGTGATACGCGCTTCGGTAGCTCTCGAAGAAGTAGTGGATCTTGTCCACCGGACTGCCCATCGTCACGAAGGCGACGATCTTCTCGAGCGGCAACGGACCACTCATCGGGTTGGCCGGCGTCCGCGCGCGGTTGTGCCGGCCAAGCTGCAGCAGCGCATCCATGGCAATCGCGGTGCCCAGGCTGTGGGCGATCACGACCACCCGCTCGCAACGTTCGTCGGCGAGCACGTGTTCAAGCACGTTCGTGGCTTGCGCGAGGATCGCGCTGCGCTTGACGTGCTTCTCGTCGGTTTCTTCGTACGTGCACCAGAACTGGACGTCCCCGAGGTAGACCTTGATGAAGCGCGTGAGCCCAACGGCCGAGAGCACCAACGACAGGATCGCCAGCGCGTTCGCCGGCGTCTGTTTCATTTTGTCGAGCATGCCGGCCCACGATTCCAATGGCGCGCCGGCGGCGAAGACGCGTGCCCACACCCAGCCGAGGCCCAGCCAGATCGCGTAGCCGGCCAGTCCGAGCACCATCGCCAGCGTGCCGATCAGCGTGACCAGCACGAAGAGGTGCGCGAATTCGGCGCCCACGGCGTACAACCACCAGAGACGCGCGATCCGATCGAGCCGAACCGCCGTGTCCGGGCGCTGCTCGAACTGTCCGCCGAGGAATCGCCGGAACTCGCCGAACGTGCCCTTCGCATAGTCACGCCGGGCGTCCAGCCCTTCGAAGCCGTTATAGGCGTCGATCAACTTGGTCAGATCGCCGTCGTTCGGTTTGCAGACCTTGTGAAACCATCGACGCCGCCACACGCCGTGGAGTGCCGCCCGTCGCAGCCGCTGTCGCTCACGCCAGGGACTCCGCACGACGCGAAGCGGCGTCATCACCTGACGGACCAGCCAGGGGATGACCGACGTGAGCGGAGAACCGCCGGCGACGAGCGGCGCCCAGTACACTTCGTAGAAACGATAGAGGCTGCCGACCGTGTGGACCGCGCCGGCCGGCTCGCAATCCAGCCGGACGAACCCGACATCATCCTTGCGCTCGCCGACGCGGCACGGCTCGAGCGCGGTCTTGATGTCGACCAGCCAGCGCGGGTCGCGGCCTTTGCGATCCGCGATTGGCGCCTCCTGCGCGATCTGGAAGGCATAGCTGTCGAGGCTGTCGATGAGCCGGCTCATTTCCTCGTAGCGGCGCTGCTCGCCCATGCCGTGGACATAGATGACCGCGGTATACGGTTTCGGAGGAGGCGCCGCTGCCTTTACCGTATCGTCTGCCATCCGTCCCTCAGTGTGAGTTTTGCAAGATCGACGTTCGCCAGGCGAGCGGTCAGAGCTGACAGCTCGTGTTCAAAGACCACGGCGCAGCCATTGCACCACGCGAGCGGCAGCGGTTCGGTCTGGATGAGGACGGCGAGCAGGTCGACGGGACTGCCATCGTCGGTGTCTTTCAGCCGCTCCAGGATCCGTTGCCAGAAGCCTGTGACAAAGGCAGACTTGCGTTGCAGCTGCTCCACGACGCCTTCGATGCGTATCGCGAAATTACGGGCCGCGGTCACGCGGTGCACACCGGTGTCGAAGTCTTTCACTTCGCCGACCAGCATCACCAGGCGTCCGTCGATGCGGCGCGCGGCGAGAAGGTCGATTTCCTCGGTGCGGGTCGCGTCGCCGGGATCGGCGATGACCTGGCTGGGAAGGACGGTCCATCCATCGCGCTCCAGGGCAGCGGCGACGCGCGATTCGGCGAGCCGATTGACCCGTTGTCGAATGGCATTGAGCGCTCGAGCCGTCCTCCGCGCCTCCGGGCTGGGCGCCAGCCGTGCCGTGGCGCGAGCCTGCTCGAAGAATCGCTCCAGGAGGCGGCTCTTGAACGCCTGGATGTTCGTCAATGCGATGTCGGTCAGTTGAAGGGACAGCAGATAGTGGACGCGACCCTTGCGGCGGACCGTGAAGGCAGGATAGTACGAACTCCACGCGTGGACGGCCAGGCGCACGCTCGTCTCGGCATCGCCTGCTGGTGATTCGTCACCGTAATCGAAATAGAACGGTTCACTGAACCGGCGGACCCGCTCGGTGGTCAGGGTCAGATCATCGAGAATTCGCCGTTCCAGTTCATTCAGCCGCTCCTGCATTGGCCACATGACCGTCACCGGCGCATCCGGCGGGAGGTACCGCTTCACGCTGGTGATCATGTTCTCCATCAATGCCATCAGCTGCTGCCACGAGTAACCACGGGCGGCCGTGAGCGCTTCATCGAACAGGGCGTCGAGATCCGGCCGGGGCAGCCGGCCATCATCCTCGTCATGAAAGCGATTGATGCGGGCTTCCGAGAGATCGAGATAGAGGTTGGTGGGGGTCAACGCGATCGAATCGCCGTTGACGCATGCCGTCCACTCTCCCCGCATGAGGCTTCGCGAATGGTAGCCAAAGATGCTGGCGTCCGTGACGAGCGGCCAGATCTGCGTTTCGAGCACTCCCGTCGACTGACGCCCGTTCTCGATCTCGGGAATGCCATGGCGGGCGAGCAGTTCGAACACGATCGCGCTCGCCTTGGCACTCGCGCTTCGCGCCGTATCCTGACCGAGGCGCTCGTCGCCTCGGATCCGAAAGATCTGATCCGTGCGGTCCACCATCGCCCAAAACCCGCCGGCGATCTCCTCCTGGTTCGCATCAACCAGCTCTTTGACCCTGGCGAGGAGCAACTGCAGCCCCTCTGCGATCGCCGGCCTGGCGTCGCCCGCTGCGCGAGCGTTGGCGAGAATCGTGGCGGCGTGGTCGCGGAGGCCGAGGTTCTCGAGCGAACTCGTGAACGGAAGCACCATCTCCCTGCACGCGTGGATATTGCGGTACTGGCAGCGGGCGCACCTCACGATCTGGAAGGATGGGTGTGGCTCGTTCTGACCGGACGTCAAGACGGTGCCACAGCGCCGGCAGTGACGGATACCAGGGTCGGCCATCGAGTGCTCCAGTAGCGGCTGAAGCATAGCCGGAATCACCAGTTGTGCATCGCCCACACGGGGGATGCACAAACCGGGCAGTATGACAGTTCCAAGGACTACTAGTCAGCCCCGTACGCGCCCGTCAATCTCCACTCACCGTCTGGCTGGCGCTAAGCCTTACTTCGGATTGGCTGTCAGGTATCCGGCGCGCGTGCGAACGCGGTAATCCGGATGTCTCGTCATGACCCTCAGGCGGTGATACGTTTTGTCGCCGGCGTTCCGCGGATAGAACCCCAGGGTGTACTGCTGACGCAGTTCTTCGGCCACCCGCTGCGCCGCCGCTTCCACCTCACGAACTGTCGACGAAATGATGACGGCCCCGCCCGTGGGTTCGGCGAGTCGTTGGAGCGACGGCACGTGCACGGCGCCGGCTCGCCCCGCCACGTTGATGCCGAGCGCGTAGAGCAGCACTTCGCCTTCGCGCAGCGCCGCCTCCGCCTTGGCGGAACTTTCGAGCGGGCCGGGTGCTTCGAATGGATCGCCCCGGCCGTCGCGGCTGGCGGCAATGATCGAGTTGTCGATGCCGTCCGTCATGAGCAGCATCGCCCGCTTGCGATGCGGCGTTTCCTTCATGTAGGGCACCATTTCCGTTACGGCCTTGAACAGTTCCGTGCTGCCGGATGTCGGCATGGCTCTCAGTGAGTTGACGATGCCCGGATTGTACGGGCGCCAGGTGATCATCGTGCGCCGGGTGCTGTCGAAGGTGGAGATGCTCCATTGGTCGCCGGGTTGCAGCGAGTGCCCGAGCGCGTCAGCGGCCCGAATCGCCGAGGCCATGCGTTCACCGGTCATGCTGCCGCTGGTGTCAATCAAGACGCCGACACTGATCGGCGCCGGCTCGGCGGAGAAGACGGCCACGTCCTGGGGCACCCCTTCGTCGTAGATCAGGAAGTCATCTTTCGCGAGGCCGCGAACGATCGAACCATCCGGCGCCTGGACGGTGACATCGAGATAGACGACTTCAACGCCGGACTTGAATTGCGGCTGCCGGCCGGCGGCGATGGTCACCGACGCCAGCAGGGCCGTGACGACGAGTGCGTATTTCATCGAAGGCGTAATGCTATCAAGCATACTGGCCGTCACGCCGCGAGCGAAAGCGCTCACGGCTGAACCTGCAGGCGGCCCACAAATGGCATTTCGCGTCTTGATCATCGGCGGCACGGGGCAGGTCGGAAGTGCGGTGGTGCGTGCGCTGGCCGCAGAGCCATCCTGCGCTGAAGTCGTGATGGTCAATCGCACAGCGATTCCTCTGACCGCAAATCCTCGCTTGCGGCAGGTGGTTTTGGATACGGCTGCCGCTCAGTTTCCGGCGGAAGTCGCCAGGCTTGCGCAGAACATGGTCGCGCAAGGCGATCCTGTCTATGGAGCATCCTGTGTTGGCGTCGGTAAAGGCAGCATGAAGTGGAGCGAGGAGGAACTGAAGGCTCTCGAAATTGGGGTGGTCGGCGGTTTTGCCCGTGGTTGTCACGCCGGAGGTATCACGCAGTTTGCCCTGCTCTCGGCAGTGGGAAGCACCACCAAAAGCAGGATTCGTTACGTGCGGGTCATGGGGTTAAAAGAAGAAACGGTGCAAGGGATAGGCTTCAAGAGCCTGGCGATTTTCCGCCCGGGTATCATCGCCGGCAATGCCCATACGCCGAGCTATGTTGCCTGGTTGGGGCGCCTGATTCCAGGTCCATTCGGGGCGATTGAGCAGGATGATATCGGGCGCGCGTTCGTCGCTGAATTCATCAGCAGCTCGATCCCAAACGGAGTTGTATATCTCGAGAATGGCGCGATGAGACAGCGGTCTCGTTCTGTCAGGGCATCGCGATCCTGAGCGCTGTTGCTCCGATCCCGCGTAGCCACCAAAGACGACCTCTGGCTCGTTTGCAAACCAAGGGATTGTCGTCCAACCGCCCGGATGACGTGACCGGCACGACGAGCGGTTCCTCGACGCTGCCATCGAGCATGCCGCCGATCGAATGGGCAAGGTGCGCGCGTCCATAGCTGGCCAGCATCGCGCGCGGTGACAGCGCTGGTGTAATCGCGAAGCCAGAGAGCCATTCCTGTCCAGGAATGATCGGCCGTTGCAGCGCCAGGAACGGCTTCGCGAAGCCGGCAACGTTGAGCGAGATGAAGTACGTCGCCGCCTCGAACACGCCGCGCCCCCACGGTGGCAGGCGCGATGCGAGAGACGCCTGCAGTGCGACGGCCCGGAACAGTGGCGCGGACAATGACCACCACCGTGACTTGCGTTCACGCAGTGGAATCGTCAGATCCACGGTGACGCCATCCTCCACAACCGCGAAGATGACGTCGGGCAGCGTGAGCGGTTCGAACACGCCAAAGCTGTTGATTCGCGCGAGGCTCCGCCGGAGTTCTCCGATGTCGAGCATGTCACGTTCATTGACGACCATGGCCCGGCGGAGCGTGCTGTCGTTGATCTTCGAGTGACCGATGAAGTGAATGCGCCCGACGGCATGAGCTGATCCCACCCACACGCGTGCGACGAGCTCCACCGAATCGTCGTCTATCGCGGCCGACTCGACTTCGACCACGAAATCGAGGCGCCCTTCCGATTCGGCACTTCGGCGCGCGTCCAGAAGCTCTCGACATAACGTAGCCACGGAAGCGCCGCTGAAGCGAATCTCGCGAGGCCGAGCATCGGGCTGCGCCACGCCCTCGGTGGCGGTGATGAGGCTCAATAACAATATCGTTATCGCGGTCTTCATCTCCTTGCTTAGATGTTCGGAGCGGGGATTCGGTCTTACATCAAGATCCTGCTAAGCTCTGCAATTCGTGCCTTTGACGGGAACGTGCACCCCACACCTAAACTCGGACGAAAGGACAGCCATGGATTCGCTGAAACGTTATCTCCTGATTGCCGCGGGTTTGCTCCTCTGCTCGATGGCATTGTCTTCGACGACGGTCGTGCAAGCGGTCGTCGATAAAGCCACCAGCGTCTTCATCACCAACGACAGCGCGCACGCGGTTCCAGTCGACGTGATGAATCTTCCCGCAGTTCAGGCGGTGTCGGGTTCGGTGGCGGTCAGCAACTTCCCGGCCGGACGCGCGCCTAGTGAGTTGGTCACGCTCGTACACCTGGCGCCATCGAGCGCCGGCTACCGTCGGCAATTCGCGAATGGCGAGTCCGACAGCAGCGACTTCGCAATTCCGGCCGGCAAAGTATTTGTTGTCACCGATATCAACGTGACTTTCCGCAGGGGAGCAGGCGAAGCGGGAACGACTGCAGAATATTTCCTTCAGAGCATCGACGCGACTGCGGGCACCGCTACGCGGGCGAGGCTGCAGACGACGCTGAACGGAGAAGCACAGGGGGGAGCGACGGAGCATTATCAAACCGGAATCGTCTTCGCTTCGACGGCAGCGCTCACCGACAACCTGCCGGCCGCGTCGTCATTTGACGTCGCTGAAGTGCGCGGATATCTGGCCGACGACAATTAAGCTGAACGCTTCCGGCTTGCTACTGCCCCGGCTTCGCCGGCTCGAATAACTCGATCGGATTGCCGTCGGGATCCTCGATTTGGATCTGCCGACCGCCCGGACCGGTTTCCATTTCGTTGCGAAAGCGGAGTCCGGCTTTCTTCAACTGATCGATGAAGCCTGGCAGGTTGGTGACCTTGAGGACGACGCGATTCCAGCCGCCCGGCTCTTGATGCTTTCCGTTCGGCATCGGCCGTGAGCCTGACGCGCCAGGACCGCTGAGCAGAATCGTCGCGTCGCCGATCGAGATGCTCGCGAACGCCGGCAGTTGCTGGTGTTCCACCGTGAACCCAAGGTGCTGCGTATAAAACGCCACCGCACGCGCGACGTCTTTCACTTGATACCGGACACCGTGAATCGATTGGACGAACGCGTGCGTCGCGACGTCGCTGGAGTGTGTGGCCTGAGGCATGGAGTCTCCCTTCCGCTCTCAGGATTGATCCATCGAGCGTCGTGGGCAAGCACCGCCACAGTCTTTGTTGCGATCGCTCTCGCGATGAAAACAGTTGACGAGCCGGAGGCGTCAGAGCCGCAACGCATCTGTCGGGGGGGGGGCTTGACAATCAATAAGTAACTGCTTATATATTGTCCATGCAGACCGCGGTGGCCGCCGAAGACAAGATGTTCTATGCGCTGGCGGATCCCAGCCGGCGGGCGATCTTCAAGTCGCTGATGCGCGGCGAATCGGCGGTGAAAGACCTGACGGCGCGCTTCGACATCTCGCAGCCGGCGGTCTCGCAGCACCTCGCGCTGTTGAAAGAGGCCGGCCTGATTTGCGGCCGGAAGGACGGGCGCAGTGTCTATTACCGCGTGGAACCGAAGGGAATGAAGCCGCTGATCGACTGGGTCGCGCACTACCGCGCCTTCTGGACGGAGCACGTCGATCGCCTCGAGAAGCTGCTGGAGAAGATGGACGAATGAGCGTCGTTGACATCACCGCACGATCGCAGGTCGACACCGTTTCCTTCGAGTTCGACTTGCAGCATTCGCCGAAGAAAGTGTGGCGCGCGCTCACCGATCCGGAGCTGCTCAGCGAGTGGCTGCTGCCCGTCTTCGATCTCGCGCTTGAACAGGGCCACGCCTTCACATTCAAGGCGCCGGCGCAGCCCGGATGGGACGGCACCGTCAATTGCCGGATGCTCGAGATCGACGCGCCGACGAAGATCAGCTACGCGTGGATCGTCGGCGACATCGACACCGTGGTGACCTTCACGCTGGCGCCGACGGCGTCGGGCACCAGGCTGTCCCTCGTGCAGTCGGGATTCAGGGAGCACCAGAAGCAGAACTGGGGTGGCGCGCGTTACGGCTGGAAGTTGATGGGCGGGAGACTCGTCGATCTGCTCGCGAGGATCCCATGAGTGTTCAGAGGAGGCTCAAGTGAACAAGTGGATTCGGCAGACGCACCGCTGGGTGTCGATTGTTTTCACGCTGACGGTCATCGCCAACTTCGTCGCCCTGTCACAGGGAACACCTCCGGACTGGGTGACCTACTCGCCGCTGCTGCCGCTCGCGTTGCTGCTGTTCAGCGGTTTGTATCTGTTCGTGCTGCCGTACGCGGCCAAGTGGCGCAGCGGGCGAAGCACCAATCTGGTTGGAGGATGATCGTGGCGAAGAAAGCAAAGACAAAGCCGAAGGCGGACTCGAGTTGGCGCGAGGACACGCTAGCCCGCATGCGGACGTTGATCCTGGAAGCCGATCCCGAGATGATCGAGGAGCGAAAGTGGCGCAAGCCGTCGAATCCGGCAGGGGTCCCCGTCTGGTCCCATCACGGAATCGTCTGCATCGGCGAGACCTACAAAAAGGCCGTGAAGCTCACGTTCGCCCACGGGGCCGACGTGCCGGATCCCTCTCGCCTCTTCAACGCCGGCCTGGAAGGCAACATGCGGCGGGCGATCGACATCGCCGAAGGCGAAACGGTCAACGCCGCCGCGTTCAAGGCGCTCGTCAAGGCCGCGGTCCGGGTCAACCGAGCGGAGCGCTCCTGAACCCGAACGCGAAAAACGCCGCGGCGCCGAGACACACGAACGCCACGGCGTAGTTCCAGGCGAACCGTTCTTTGAGGAACAGGATCGCGAACACACTGAAGACCGCCAGGGTGACGACCTCCTGCATGATCTTCAGCTCGAACCCGGTGAACTGACGGTAGCCGATTCGATTCGCGGGGACGGCGAGGCAATACTCGATCAGCGCGATGCCCCACGAGATTACGATCGCTTTCCAGATCGGCCACCCTTCGCCGTACTTCAAATGGCCGTACCACGCGAAGGTCATGAAGATGTTCGAGGCAAACAGCAGCAGCAGTGTGGTCACCCCTGCATTTTAGCCTTCACTCTTCACGCAAGGCTTCCGTCGGCTGAATGCGAAGGCCTCGACGCGCGGGACCGACGACCGCGATCATTCCGACGAAGGCCATGACGAGCATGACCAGCGGAATCAGGACCGCGCCCTATTCTCGTGGGACGAGTGTCAGCGCCCCGGCAGGAAGGCGCGAACCGCCGCTTCAAATTCCTTCGGCGAGCTGAGATTGACGATGTGGGTGCCGCCGGGCACGACGACGAGGCGGGCGCCGGGGACGCGGGCGGCGATCAGTTCGGCATGATCGCGCTGGAAGACATCGTTCTCGCCAACGATCACCAGTGTCGGCACCTTCACCTGATCGAGCCGGCCGTCGGTGGGCTGCTGCATTTTCAACAGCGCGCGATCGACGGTCCACAGGCGTTCGTTCTCAGTCACCATCTGCCGCGTCAGCGCCTGCGCCTCGGGCGCCACCGCAAACACCGGCGACTTCAGCAGGATCTCCGACACGCGCCGGTAGTCCTTTGCCTGGATCGCGGCAAACATTTCCGGCGGAAATGACGGCGGCACCTTGCCCGTGTAGCCGCTGACTCCGGGTCCGGCCAGGACCATCCGTTCGACACGATTCGGAAGATCGAGCGCCGCGTCGAGCGCAATGAACGCGCCCGCCGACAAGCCGATCAGCGTCGCCTTCTCAATCTTCAATGCATCGAGCACGCTGATCAGATCGTTTTGGTGACTGAACTCGGTCGTCGCGGTGTCGGATTCGCCGTGCGCACGTAAATCGTAGCGGACGACGGTGTATTGCTTCGACAGCCACTCCGCTTCGCGATTCCACATCCGCCGATCGAGGTTCGAACCGGTGAGCAGCACCAGGAACGGACCCGATCCCTGCACGTCGTAGGCGATGCCCGACGAGGTCTTCCCTTTGCGAATCGATTGCGCCTCAACCGGCATGGCTCCGGCAGCGGCGATCAGGGCGGCGATAACCAGACTGCGGACGCCAGGCATACGGAGCGCATCATAAACGAAAACGCTTGACGGTGGCGGCGTGCGGCGGTATCGTCTGCGCTCATATAGATATCTATGGGAGATAACAAAAAAGACCAGCTGCAGGGCACGCTCGACCTGCTCGTGTTGCGCATCCTGTCGAGCGCCGAGGCGATGCACGGCTTCGCCATCGCCGAGCGCATCGAGCAGGTCTCGAAGGACGTGCTGCGCGTCGAAGCCGGATCGCTCTACCCCGCCCTGCATCGGATGACCGAAGCGGGCTGGGTCAAGTCTTCGTGGGGCGTGTCGGAGAACAACCGCCGCGCGCGCTTTTACACCATCACGGCGGCCGGCCGAAAACGCCTCGCCGACGAAGAAGCGCATTGGTCGGCGCTGACGAGCGCCGTCGGCCGCGTCCTCAAGAACGCCTGATCATCATGCCGGCCCTGTCGCGCTTCGTCAACCTGTTCCGGCGGCGATCGGTGGACCGCGAGCTCGACGATGAGCTGACGTTTCACGTCGAAATGCTGACCGACAAGTACATGCGGCAGGGCCTGTCTCGTGACGAAGCGGTGCGGGCGGCGCGGCGGCACGCCGGCAACACCCTGGTTGCCAAGGAAGAAATGCGCGAGGTGCACATCATGCTGTGGATCGATTCGCTGGCGCGGGACCTGGCGTACGGCGCGAGGATGTTTCTGCGCCAGCCGGGCACCTCGCTCCTGGCCGTCCTGATGCTGTCGCTGGGCATCGGCGCTAATACCGTCATCTATTCGTTGCTGCATGCGGCGCTGCTCCGGCCGCTGCCCTTCCCGTCGCCGGATCGGCTCGTCGCGGTGGTCGACAATTTCGTCACGCAGAACCAGTTCGATGCGTGGCCGAGTGTGCCCGAGACGCTCGACGTCCGCGCCGCGAGCCGCACGCTCGATCCGGTCTCGTTCTTCGACACCCGCGACGTGCAAATCAACGGCGGCACCGAGCCGGTGCGCGCGATCTCGGCGCGCATCGATGGGGACTTTCTGCGGACGCTCGCCGTGCAGCCGGCGCTTGGCCGCACCTTCAACGGCGACGATCACCAGCCAGGGCGCGATCGCATCGTCATCCTGAGCGATGCGTTCTGGCGCCGGAATTTCGGCGCCGATCCGAACGTGATCGATCGCACCATCATCGTCAATGGCGCTCCGCATAAGGTCGTCGGCGTGCTGCCGCCGGGCGTGAACTTCGATTACTTCACGCCGGAACCAATCGAGCTGTACGTGCCGTATCCGATGACGCCGGACTACACGTCACGACTGGCGGCATTTGCGTCGGTGCGGCGCGTGTTCGCGATCGCCCGCATCCGCGACACGGCGACGATCGAGCAGGCCGATGCGGAGCTCCGGACCATCGGCCAGCGGTTGAAGAGCGAACATCCGCAACTGTATCGACGTGGCAGCGACGGACAGGATCTCGGGTTCACGATGAGCGCGGCGCCGCTGCGGCGCATCGTGCTCGGGCGCGGCGCGCGAACCGCCGTCCTGTTGTTGTTCGCCGCCGTCGGCCTGGTGCTGCTGATTGCCTGCGCCAACACCGCGCAGTTCCTGATGGCGCGCGCCATCGAGCGGCGGCCGGAGGTGGTGATTCGGGCCGCGCTCGGCGCGGGCACGGGCCGGTTGCTGCGTCAATTCCTGACCGAGGCATTCCTGTTCGCCGCCGTGGCGACGGCACTCGGCGTGCTGCAGGCCTCAGCGCTGGTCGGCGTGCTGCGCGGGCTCATCGGCTCCCCGTCTCCGCTCCTCGGCCAGCTCGGTCTGAACGTCTCGGTGATCCTGTTCACCGTGATCGTGACGGTGCTGGTCACGGTGATCGCGGGTCTGTTCCCGGCGCTCCACCTGGCGCGGCAGAGAGTGGTCGCCGGCGATGGGTCGCGGCTCACCGGCACCACGCGATCGCGAACGCGTCACGCGATGATCGCCGCGCAGGTCGCGGCCTCCGTTGTGCTGCTCGTCGGCGCGCTGCTGGTCGCGACCGGCCTCCGGCAGCTGCAGGACACGCCGACCGGATACGACGCCGACGGCGTGACCGTGATGCGGCTGCGCGCGGCGGGCCGCCCCGATCCCCGCGGCACTGGCGGCGGTTACCAGCAATACCTGCAGGCGCTGTCATCGGTACCCGGACTGAGTCACATCGCGATCGCGGATGGTCCCCTGCAAGGCTTTGCCGGCACCGAATTCTCGATCGTCGGGCGCGCGGACGATGCGGCGACGCTGTCGCTGCAGCGGGCAGGCTGGGCGATCGTGAGCCCGGACTATTTCAAGGTGCTCGGCATTCCATTGCGAGCCGGCCGGACGTTCACCGACAGCGACAGCGTCGATGCGCCGCAGGCCGTCATCATCAACGACGTGATGGCGCGGCGCTTCTGGCCCGATCAGAATCCGATCGGTCAGCAGATCAAATCGGGCATGGGTCCGCGCCTGCGCGTCGCCACGATCGTCGGCGTCGTCGGCGACGTGCGGCCGACGCATCGCCTTGAAGTGCCGCCGCAGATCTACACGTCGTACTTGCAGCAGAGCGAGCCCAACGCGACGCTGCTCGTGAAGACCGCCGCAGGCCAGAGCGCGCCAATCGACGCGATCAAACAAGCGATCAGGACGGTCGTGCCGGAACAGGCCATCTTCGACATCCGGCCGCTCACCGCGGTGATTGCGCAGTCAACGAATACACCGCGGCTGATGACGCGGCTGCTTGGCAGCTTTGCGATTCTCGCGGTCGCGCTCGCGCTGCTGGGCGTTTATACCGTCGTCAGCTACGTGACGGCGAGGCGCACGAAAGAAATCGCGTTGCGGCGCGCGATCGGCGCCACGCCCAATGACGTGCTGCGGCTGTTGGGTGTGCCGACGCTCGGATGGACGGCAGGCGGCATCGCGATCGGAGTCGTCGCCGCCGCGTGGCTGATGCGGCTGGTCCCATCCGCCGCGAACTCGTTCGGTCTGCCGGAGGAATCGCTCCGGCTCGACCCGCCGACGATCGTGGCGGCCATGACCCTCTACGTGATCGTCGTCTGTTTCGCGGTGCTGGCTCCGGCCGCGCGCGCGCTGCGGGTGCAACCGGCCAGCATCCTGCGAGCTGAATGATTTTTCGTCGTCACCGATCCAGCTTCAGGAGTTCGTCGGCGTTGCGCCAGTAAATCTTCTCGCGATCGGCTTCGCTGATCGGCAGGCGATCGATGATCGCGATGGTCTCGCGGATATACATCGGCCCCTTCTCAGGATCGAACGGCGCGTCGGACGCGAACAGCACGTGATCGGCGCCGAAGAAATTCAGCCCGCACACCGTCGCGTCATACGCGCCGAAGACGGCGGTGTCGCCGTAGAACATCCGGAAATAATCGATCGGCCGCTTCTTCAGTGACTTCAGCACGCTGGTGTAATCGACATCCGACGTGCGCGTGCCGAGTTGATCCCATCCGGGACCGACGCGCCCCTCGAAGTACGGCGCCATCGCGCCGAGGTGGTGAATGATGACCTTCAGGTTCGGATGGCGATCGAAGATCCCCGAGAACACCAGCCGCGCCATCGCAACGCTGGTTTCGTAGGGCCACCCGAATGTCCACCAGATCTCGAACTTCGATTTCGTCTCGCTCGCGTAGTCCGCCATGTCGGCGCCGCGATACGGGTGCAGCCACACCGGCAGGTCGAACGCCACCATGCGATCGAACAGCGCCAGGTGCTCGGGCGTGTCGAGGGGCTTGCCGTTGATGTTCGAGAACAGCTGGATGCCGCGCGCGCCAAGCTCGCCGACCGCGCGCTCGATCTCGCGCATCGCCGCATCCGGATCGCCGAGGGGCAATGCGGCGACGAATCCCGGAAACCGATCGGGGTGCTTCGCCACCAGCTCCGCCATCCCGTCGTTGGCGAGGTGCGCCAGGTCGATGCTGTCCTGCCCGGACGAATAGACCTCGATCGGCGGCGTCGCGATCGACAGGATCTGCTGGTAGCGGTCGAAGCGATCCATGACGCGGAAGCGCTCGTCGAGATCGATCAGCATCGGGATGCCGCGCATCCGCTTGCCGATGTCCTTGAACTTCGGCGCCACCGCCAACATGCGGTCGAAATACGGGCGCGGATAGATGTGATTGAAGATATCGAGCTTGCGCACGGGCGATAGCGTAGCGCGTATCGGCCCGGGCAGAACTGTGAAGGCAAGTAGCGCTAGGAAGGCGGCGGGATAGGGCGCAGAATAAGACAATCCATGACAATTGCGCTGGCCCCAGACTACAAGCCGGTCCCGGGTCCGTCCTCATGGTTCCCTGGCGCCACCTTCCTCAAGTTCCGGCGCGATCCGCTCAAGTTCTTCACCGAGACGCATCGCGAGTTCGGTGACATCGCGAAGTTCAACTTCGGCCCGCAGCAGATCTTTCTCATCAGCCATCCCGACTGGATCGAAGACGTCCTCGTCACGTCGGCGAAGAAATTCCAGAAAGGCGTCGCGCTGCAGCGCGCCAAGCGCCTGCTCGGCGAAGGGCTGCTGACGTCGGAAGGCCAGGCGCACCTTCGCCAGCGCCGGACGATCCAGCCGCTCTTCCATCGCCAGCAGGTGCAGCGCTTCGCCGACGCGATGGTGAAGCACGCGCTGCGATGGCGCGACTCGATCACGCCGAATGCGACGATCGACGTGACGAGCGAGATGGCGGCGCTGACGCTGGCGATCGTCGGCGAGACGCTGTTCTCGAGCGACGTGAAGGGCGACGCCGGCGAAGTGCGCGAGGCTCTCAGCGCCGCGGTGCAGAGTTTCGGGATCGCGTTCCTGCCGGGCCTCGAGTATTTCGAGAAGCTGCCGCTGCCGATGTTCACACGCGTCCGCAAGGCGCGCGAACGGCTCGACAAGGTGATCCATCGCGTCATTGCCGATCGTCGCGCCGGCGGGTCTGAAGACCCGCCTCTACACGATCTCGTCTCGATGCTGCTCGCCGCGCGCGATCCGGAGAATCCGTCGGCGCCGGGCATGACCGATGCGCAGATCCGCGACGAGGCAATGACCATCTTCCTCGCCGGCCACGAGACGACGGCCAACGCGATGGCGTGGACGTGGCACCTGCTGGGCAAGTCGCGGCCCGTTGAAGAGAGGCTGCACGAGG
>Ga0111539_10003779_pt1 | contig 19924 bp, 15 predicted proteins | sample RhiMethybrSRZTD1_FD_79667 | JGI IMG/M metagenome (GOLD analysis project Ga0111539, IMG submission 79667) | Populus rhizosphere microbial communities from Tennessee, USA - Rhizosphere MetaG P. TD hybrid SRZTD1 (version 2) (version 2) | ecosystem: Host-associated > Plants > Roots > Rhizosphere >... | reverse complement strand
GCCACGTCACCAGCAGGAGAGCTCCAGACGGGAGACGACTGGGTGGTTGAAAAGACGCTCGTCAAGAAGGGCGCCTCGATTGGATCGGGCGCGACCATTTTGTCCAACGTAACGATCGGGGAGCGTGCCATCGTAGGCGCCGGCAGTGTGGTGACACGCGACGTCCCTCCCGATGTCATTGTGATTGGTAACCCTGCACGAGTTCTGCGAAAACTTGACGCCACGACAGGGAGTTCGAAATGAGCACAGTCAGTCTTCCCGTTCCGGAGTCGACCGCGCGTCCACGGGCGGGTGTCGTCCGTTTCGGTGTCATCGGTTTTGGCTATTGGGGCCCGAATATCGTCCGCAACGTGAGCGGCCTCGAGAATGGTGATCTGGTTGCCATCTGCGACCAGAACCCGGCGGCGCTGAAACGCGCCAGCAAACTGTATCCGGGTGTGACGATGACATCGGAAGCCCGCGAGATTCTCACGTCTCCAGACATCGACGCGGTCGCGGTGGTTACGCCAGTGTGGACCCACTTCGAGCTCGCCAAGGCGGCGCTCGAGAACGGCAAGCATGTCTTCGTGGAGAAGCCGTTCACGTCGACGTCACAGCAGGCCGAGGAGCTGATCGAGCTGGCGGCGATCAAGAATCTGCAGATCATGGTGGATCACACGTTCCTCTTCAGCGGCGCCGTCAAGAAGATACGCGATATCGTCGATAAGGGGACTCTGGGTTCGCTGTATTACTTCGACTCCACACGCGTCAACCTCGGTCTGTTCCAGCACGACGTGAGTGTGGTGTGGGACCTCGCGCCACACGACTTGTCGATCATGGACCACATCCTCCGGGTCAAGCCAGAGGCAGTCGTGACCACTGGCGCCAAGCACGTCAATGATCTGGCTGACATGGCGTTCATCACGGTGTACTTCCCTGGCAGTCTCATCGCGCACATCAACGTCAACTGGCTGTCGCCGGTGAAGGTGCGTATGACGCTCATCGGCGGGAGGGACAAGATGCTTGTCTGGAACGATCTCGAACCCGACGAGAAGATCAAGGTGTACGACAAGGGCGTCGACGTGACCAACGGCCAGGGTGTGTACGACCTCCTGGTGAGTTATCGTTCAGGAGACATCTACTCCCCCAAGGTCGAGCAAACAGAGGCGCTCAAGCTCGAGTTGAATTATTTCGTCGACTGCATCCTGAAAAATCAAGCCCCGATGAACGATGGTGAGGCTGGCCTCCGCGTCGTCAGATTGCTCGAGGCTGCTGAACAATCCTTGAACGAGCACGGGAGAATCATCGCGCTCTGACACGATGCTGCTCCACCTTCCAGCGCGCTCGATGACGTCATCGCGTCCCTTGAAACACCCCAGCCCCCTTGAGGCTGCGGGGGCAGGGGCTGCAGCCCGGGATACATTCGTCGATTATTTCCGATGCGCGAAAGCGGTTGCCCGGTTTTCTACACCAGTTGATCTGCCGACCGAGCAGGGATATTTCGCGTTCGGCGACGGACTGGCATACGGCCGCCGCTTGGGTCCGCGTCCCACCAACAGACTGGGTGCCGATCTGGACGACGCGCTGCGAGCGGTGACGTCGACCGGCGACGAATTGTGTCTGCCGTTTGACCTTGCCGAAGTCGCAACCAACTTGCGGCAGGAACGTTACTGTCCCCCTGCCCCGGGCGTCCTCGAACGGTTCACTGCGTCCACGGCAATTCAGGATCTGTATTACTTCTTCCGCCCTGCCTTGCCAGTGGGCATCAGGCGACACCTTCAGCGGGTTCGGTTGCGCGGCTGGGAACAAATCGCTTTTCCACGATGGCCGGTGGACACAAGCGTCGACACGTTGATGCGCACCACACTCGGTCTTCTGTTACGCCAGACTGAGACGAAAGCGATTCCTTTCGTGTGGTTCTGGCCCGAGGGGGCACCGAGCTGCGCGGTCATGACGCACGACGTCGAAGGCTCGGAGGGTCAGGATTTCTGCAGTGCTCTGATGGAGCTGGATGACTCGTTCGGTGTCAAGTCAGCCTTCCAGCTCGTGCCAGAGATGTATGGGCCGACCACAACTGACCTGGTCGAGCAGATTCGTGCCCGCGGTTTTGAAGTCAATCTCCATGACCTCAACCACGACGGTTATCTGTTTCACAACAGGCCCCAGTTTCTGGAACGAGCCGCGCAAATCAACCAGTACACACGATTGCTGGATTGCAAAGGCTTTCGGGCCGGCGCTATGTACCGAAACCAGGAATGGTTCGACGTATTTGAGTTCTCGTACGACATGTCAGTGCCCAATGCTGCTCACCTCGAGCCGCAGCGTGGCGGTTGCTGCACGGTCATGCCGTACTTTGTAGGGAATCTCCTCGAACTGCCGCTCACCACCACGCAGGATTACTCACTCTTCCACATAATCGGCGAATACTCCCCCGCTATCTGGCGGCAGCAAATCGATCTCATTCGCTCGCTGAACGGATTCATCAGTTTCATCACTCATCCGGACTATCTCGTCGAGATGCGTGCACGCCGTGTCTACATCGACCTGCTGGGACACCTGCAAGACCTTTACGCACGTGGCCAGATTTGGATGGCGTTGCCCGGCGACGTCGATCGGTGGTGGCGAAACAGGAGTCAGATGACACTCGTGCCGCATGGAGACACGTGGCGAATCGAAGGCCCAGATAGTCATCGCGCGCGCATTGCGTACGCGTCGCTCGATGGCGACCGCGTCGTCTACACGCTGACTGACGAGTCGGTGGAACGCCGTCAATGAGATCGCTCACGCGTCAGCACGTCATCTTTTGCGGATTTGCGCTTTTGATTGCGTTATTGAACATCGAAAAGCTGTGGGCACTCGCTCAACTCGCGCTGGTCAATCCCACGGTCTCTCATGTGGTCGGGGTTCCCTTCGTTGCGCTTGTCCTGATTTACGGCAACCGCGACATCATCTTCAGCGCTGTTCGGCCGGCGCCACTGATGGGTGGGTGCCTGGCTGTCGCAGGCCTCGCACTCTCAATTCTCGGCCATAACCTTCCGACGACGACTCTGACCGTGGCGATGGCCGGTGTTGCACTCGCGTGGGCCGGCGTGTTCGTGATGGCGTACGGCTTGATGAGTGCACGTGCCGCGCTCTTTCCCCTGGCCTTCCTGGTTTTTATGATCCCAATACCCACCGTCGTGGTGGATGGAGCAACGCAATTCCTGAAACATGGCTCGAGCGAGGCCGTCGCCGGCCTGTTCACTTTGACAGGTACGCCGTTCCATCGTCAGGGTTTTGTGTTCTCGTTGCCAAGCTTTGTCATTGAGATTGCGGACGAATGCAGTGGAATCCGCTCGAGCATCGCGCTGCTCTTGACCAGCCTCCTGGCGGGCCACCAATTTCTGCAGAAGCCCTGGACAAAGATCGCTCTCGTGCTGCTCATTCTGCCCATTGCCGTCATCAAGAACGCGATTCGTATCGTTGCGCTGTCCCTGCTGGCGATGCATGTCGATCCGTCCTTCCTGACCGGCCAGTTGCATCACGAAGGTGGGTTCGTGTTCTTCCTGCTGGCACTCGGGCTGTTGGCGCCGTTGTTCGTTTTGTTGAAACGATCAGAAGGCACGGCGTCGGAACCGGTCAGGAATTGCTGATTCGTGAAGCTTTACGAGGTTGACCCGCTTCGCGATCAACGATGGGTTGCGTTGATCGAGCAGCATCCGAACGCGTCGCTCTTTCACACGCTGGAATGGCTGAGAGCGTTGCAGTGCACGTACTCCTACGAGCCGGTCGGCTTCACCGATGCCGCGCCCGGCGAGCCGCTCCGAAGCGCCCTGCTGTTTTGTCGTGTGCGCAGTTGGATGACAGGGGCACGCCTCGTGTCGTTGCCGTTCTCAGATCACTGTGAACCGCTCGTCGCAAGCCGCGACACGTTGGGACGAATGCTCGAGGTTCTTCAGACTCTGCTCTTGAATGAAGGACGTTACATCGAAATGCGCCCATTGACGGCAGTTGCCGGTGCCCAGGGATTCGTGCCCAGTGCCGAGTACTGCCTTCACACAGTCAATCTTCGGGCTGACCTGACGGCAGTGTTCGAGGGTTTTCACCGAAGCCATGTGCAGAGAAGCGTTCGCAAAGCCGAGCGATTGGGTGTCCAGGTCGACGCCGGACGTTCCTCAGATTTGCTCGACGTCTTCTACTCACTGCACACGATAACCAGGTGCCGCCACGGCGTGCCCGTGCAGCCGCGATCGTGGTTTCAGAACGTCATCGACAGCCTTGGCGATCGTGTCGTCGTGCACGTCGCGAAGCACGAAGGACGACCCGTCGCAGCGATAGTCACCGCCGCCCACAAGCGCACGCTTGTTTACAAGTACGGCTGCTCTGACGTCGCCTATAACCGACTCGGCGCGATGTCCTTGCTCTTCTGGCGAGCAATACAGACGGCGAAGGAACAGGGCCTCGAAGAACTCGATCTCGGGCGAACCGATCTGGATAACCCAGGGTTGCTGGCGTTCAAAGATCACCTCGGTGGCACACGTCGCGCGCTCACGTACTATCGATGTTCCGTGAATGGCGCGGCGCGGTGCGCCAATGCGTGGACACCGGCAATCGCAAGGCAGGCGTATGCCCTGGCGCCCAGAGGCATTCAAGTGAGCCTGAGCCGGGCGTTCTACCGTCACTTCGCATGACGAGTGCTCCGCTGTGATTGGCGTCGCTGCGAATGAGGACGAACTCCAAATCGCGGCGGAGTTCTTCGAGCTCTTCAAGACTCCGTGGGAACCGGTTGTCGCAGGACGTCGATATTCAGCCATCGTGAGCACGGTCGGAAGCGGCGAGCACCTCGACGCCGCCGTACTCCTGCTCTATGGTGCCGGTGAGCACGCGATTGACGCGTCGTCGGGAGTACGAGTCGCGGCGGTAAGTGGACCCGCGGAGATTGACTTCAACGGGCAGCGGGTTCCGATCTACGGCAACCTCGCTCGCTTCGAAGCGGCAGGCGTGCCGGCGACGCTCACAAGCCACGGAAAGCCGGTCGATTACGGTCGAACCTGCGGCGCGCGAACGATCTGGCGAATCGGCTACGACCTGTTCAGTGAGGCGCGCCATCTACTGTCCGCTGGTCAGCCGGCTGCCTTTGCCGAGATTCCGACGCTCGAATATCACATCGACGTGCTGAGGTGCGCGTTGATCGGATCAGGTGTTTCGTTCGTTGAAGTTCCGCCTCGTCCAGCAGGTTTCGAGTTTGCCTGCTGCCTGACGCACGACGTGGACTTCTTTGGGATTCGGCGGCACGCATTCGACTGGACGCTCGCAGGCTTCATCGCGCGCGCATCCGTGGGCTCGCTTGCCGACTTCGTTCGAGGCAGGCGGCCGTTTTCGGAGCTCGTCAGGAATTGGGCAGCGCTCGTCCGACTTCCAGCCGTGCTCACGCGCCTGGCGTCGGACTTTTGGCACCCGTTCGCCGACTACGCGTTTGCCGACGCTGGACTCCCATCGACGTTCTTTCTCGTGCCCTTCAAAGGGCGAGCCGGGGTGAGTCCGGATGGTGACGTGCGCCACTTGCGCGCCGTGCCCTATGAGATCGGTGACATCGCTGACGATGTCAAGAGTGCGGTTGAACGAGGCAGTGAAATTGCGGTTCACGGCATCGATGCATGGCGCGATGCCGACTCCGGGCGAGCGGAACGGGCGCAGCTCACGTCAGTCACTGGACAAAAGCGCGCCGGCGTTCGCATGCACTGGCTGTATTTCAATGAAAATTCGCCGCAACAGCTCGAGTCCGCCGGTTTCGATTACGACTCGACTTACGGATACAACGACGCTGTTGGCTATCGCGCTGGGACCTCGCAGGTCTTTCGGATCCCCGCCACGCGCCTGATGGAACTGCCACTCTCCATCATGGATTCGGCGATGTTTTTCAGCGATCGCATGGCGCTGTCGCGGGATGACGCGCGTGAACGCTGTCAGCGGATTCTGGCTCAAGCCCGCCGTTTTGGCGGCACCGTCGTCATCAACTGGCACGACAGGAGCCTGGTGCCCGAGCGCCAGTGGGGGCAGCCCTACGCCGACCTGTTGTCGGACGTGAAAGACGGCGATCGGGCCTGGTTCGGCACGGCAGCGCAGACCGTCGACTGGTTTCGCTGGCGACGATCGATCCGATTCTCGCGTGAGGCGCAGGGCGGCCTGAGCATCGTCGCGCCTGCCTGCGATTCGTCGCTGCCGGCCGCGCAGGTCACCATCTGCAGACCTGACACGACGCCTGAGACTCATACCATCGGGCGCGATGCGTCCTTGAGGGTTCATCTGTGAGCGTCGTGCTCGAGAAAGGGCCCAACCCGGAGAGCGCTCCTGTAGCCGTTCAACCGACGCCTCGAGCCGCCCGGCGTGTCGGGTACGTGTGCATGATCGCCTACACGAACTACGTGATAGACGCGCGTGTTCGTCGCGAGGCGGAGACTCTCGCGGCGCACGGATTCCATGTTTGCTGCCTCACGAATCGAAATGGAGCGACGGCGACGTCGCGCGTCATCGCTGGCGTCGAGGTCCGGGAACTCGCTGTGCCGAAGTATCGCGGCAAGAGCACGCTCGCGTACATGGCCTCGTACGTGCGGTTTCTCATATACGCCTCGTTCGCGTGCCTGGCGTTGGTTTTGAAGGACGAAGTCGACGTCCTCCACGTCCACAATCTGCCCGATTTCCTTGTGTTCGCTGGTTTGCTCCCGCGCTTCATGGGACGGAAGGTCGTCCTCGACATTCATGATTCGATGCCAGAGACCTTCGCCACGAAGTTTTCGGCCAGCGGCCTGATACACCGGGCGCTCTGTTTCGAGGAGCGTGTCAGTACCTTTGTCGCGAACAAGGTGATTTGCGTCAACCATCCGCAGCGCGACACGCTCGTTGCGCGGGGGCTGCCGGCGGACAAGACCTTCATCACCATGAACGTCCCAGACCCACGGATCTTCGGAGCGGCTACTGAAGGCTATACGCCCGAGGCACCCGATGGGGCATTCCACCTCGTGTATCACGGCACCATGGCCGAGCGACTCGGCGTGGATCTGCTCATTCGTGCGGTCGCCCAGCTGCGTAAGAGCAATCCTCAAATCCGATTGCATCTCTGGGGCAACGGAGACGATCTCGTCAGCTTCCAGCGGCTGACGCATGAACTGGGAATTGATGCGGCGGTGGAATTCAATCCGAAAGGTTACCCGCTCGATGAATTGCCGGCACGCCTGCGAACCATGCATCTCGGCGTCGTCGGCAACCGCAGCACCGTTGCTGGTGACCTGATGCTTCCGGTCAAGCTGCTGGAATATGTCGCCCTTGGAATACCTGCCGTTGTACCGAAGTTAAGGACGATCCAGCACTACTTCTCCGACGACATGGTCTTCTACTACGAGGCCGACAACGTCGAATCGTTGGCTGACTGTCTTAAACAGCTGCACTGCCAGCCGCAATTGCGACGCGAACGAGCCGCGCGCGCCCGTGCCTTTCTGGATGAGTACGGCTGGGAGCGCAAGAGCGGTGAGCTGGTGGCGCTCTACGAATCGTTAGTCAAGAGAGAGAGGATATGAGCAAGTTGCGGTTCGCCCTTATCGGATGTGGAAGTATCGCCAAGAAACACGCACACGTCCTTAATAACTATCTGGACGACGCAGAGATCGGTGCATTCGTCGATCTCAACCGACCTCGTGCCGAAGAGTTCTCCGTGAAGTACGGTGCGCCGGCGTTTGCCAGCGTTCCCGAGATGATGCGCGCGCTTGGCGATCGAATCGATGTCTTTTCTGTCCTGACTCCGAGTGGCGCGCACTGCGGCAACGTGCTGGACCTCGTCGAGTATGGCCGGCCGCTGGTCGTGGAAAAACCTCTCGCCCTCCGCCTCGAGGATGCTGATCGGATGATCGAGGCGTGTGATGCACACGGCGTCAAGCTGTTCGTCGTGCACCAGAATCGTTACAACCCGCCAATCGTGAAGGCCCGGGAGGCGCTCGAGCAAGGGCGGTTCGGCCGTCTCGTGATGGGCACCGTCCGCCTGCGCTGGATGCGAGACCAGAAGTACTACGACTCCGAGTCGTGGCGCGGCACGTGGGCACACGATGGTGGCGTCTTCATGAATCAGGCCGTGCATCACATCGACATGCTGTCCTGGTTCATGGGTCAACCCGAGACAGTCAGAAGCATGGCTGCCACGCGGTTGGTGAAGATCGAGGCCGAGGACACGGGCGTCGCCATCATCCGCTACAACTCCGGAGCGTTAGGTGTGCTCGAGGCCACGACCGGCGCACGGCCGAAGGATCTCGAAGGCTCGATCAGCATCCTGGGCGAGAAGGGCAGCGTGGTGATCGGCGGTTTCTTCATGAACCAGCTCGAGACCTGGAATTTTGCCGACAAGCGACCCATCGACGATGTCATTTTCGAGCAGTACGGGAAGAATCCCCCCGAGTTCGGTCACAACCTTGGCCAATACCTGAAGGGTGTCGTCACGTCGCTCAATACCAAGAAGGCGGCGCTCGTCGACGGCCTCGAGGGACGCAAGTCGCTCGAGCTGATCACTGCGCTCTACGAATCCATCGAGAACGACGCCGACGTCCAGATCCGCTTTCGGCCAAAAAAATGCAAGCTCGGGATCGCGTCGTGAGGGACACGAGCATGACGACCCAGAAGATTTACGGAAACGTCACACTCGGCGCGGGGACCACCGTCGAGGACTTTTGCATCGTCGGCACGCCGCCGCGCGGGGCGAAGGATGGCGAGCTGCCGACGACGATTGGGGACGATTCCGTCATCCGATCGCACACGGTCATCTATGCCGGCAACGTGATTGGCGCGCATTTTCAAACCGGCAACAAAGTGAATATCCGCGAATCCAATCGCATCGGCAACAACGTGAGCATCGGAACCTTGTCCGTGATCGAGCATCACGTCGAGATCGCCGATAACGTTCGCATTCACACACAGGTATTCATCCCCGAGTTTTCCATCCTCGAGGAGGGATGCTGGATCGGACCCAACGTGGTGTTCACCAACGCGAAGTATCCGCTCTCGCCGGGAGTCAAGGATTCGCTCGTTGGTCCAGTGATCAAGAAAGGCGCAAAGATCGGCGCCAACAGCACAATCCTCCCTGGAGTCGTTGTCGGCGAGAATGCGCTCGTCGGGGCTGGATCGGTGGTGGCCAAAGACGTCCCGCCTGGCGCGGTTGTCATCGGCAACCCGGCTCGCGCTATTCGCAACATTTCGGAACTCCCTTATTCGCTTACCAAGAGCTGAGGCGCTGAATGTCGATCAACAACAACACAGAAGAACTCATCAGAAGCTTCTCGCAGGAGTACGAATCAAATGATGCCCTCCAGAAGTACTCGACCGAGACTGCAGGATACGGTGTCAATTACCTGCTTGAGCACGAGTACGCCAGGATCTACCTTGAAGCGATCCGTCGGCATCTGAAAGTAGCCCCCCGCCGGCCGCTGCGCATCATGGAATTTGGTTGCGGCGCCGGCATGAACCTGATTCGGCTCGTGGCGCTGCTCGGTCGAGAGCAAATCCAAATTGACTCCGCGTATGGGACCGATTTCTCCGCGGCGCTCGTCAATCGCGCGGGGCAGGAGGCGAGCGCCTACCTCTCTAAGGAACAGCGCGCCCGGGTGACATTCCATATGGCGCGCAACGAGCGTCTCGCCGACGATCTCATCACGTCCACAGGCGCGCCGGATGTCGTGGGTTCTTTCGATCTGATTATCGGCGTCAACACGTTTCGCTATTGTCACCGTCTGAACGCGGAAAATGAGTGCGCGAAAGATATCAGGCGGCTGCTTCGCCCTGGCGGCGTTTGCGTGATGATCGACATGAACGATCGGTTTCCGCTATTCCGGAGTCGCTTGCAGGCAGCCCCCGACGATCCGAACGAAGCCTTTCTGCCGTCGCTGCAGCAGTATTCGTCGCCTTTTGCAAAGGCCGGCTTCGAGATGCTCACGACGAGGAACTTTTGCTGGATACCTCACTCGGCCGGCGCCGCACTGACGCTGTTGTGTCGAGCGCTATCGCCGTTCTTGAACATGACGGTGCGCCGCTTCGCAATGCGGTCACTTGTGGTTGCGAGACGGCCAGCCTGACGGGGCAGAGCTCCGCTCAGCGAGCAATCATGGCAACAGACGCGATCATCGTCACCTCTGGTTCGGCTCCTGGGGATGGCCGCCTCGCGCGAATCCTCGAGTACTTTGGTGTGGCTGTGCGTGCGGTCGCAGTCGACGACCTCGTCCTCGCCTCACGTGACGATCGCGAAGCCGGCTCCGCCCTGTTCTCGTCGATCGACACATTTGTCTCAGCGATCCAGCGTCCCCATTCGGCCGAAGTGTTCTGGAGCGCGGCGGCGATCTATCTCTTCGCGAATGTCGATCGAGAGTCGTCACAACGAGCCCTCCGGAAACTCGAGGGATGGGAGACGTCTCTCCTCGTACCGGTAGGTACGGAAACCTGCGCGTTCTCCGTGTCCAGCGAATTGGGAGATCTGGACGGACCAATGGCTGGTATCACGGTCTCGGCTCGCCCACGCGCGGAAGACTGCGCGTTGACGCTTCCGGCTGACACAAACGGCGCAGTAGCTCCTCTTTTGTCGGCGAACGGACGTCCGGTTTTCGTTCGGTTCCAGCATCACGGCGTCCCGGTCTTTCTGTGCACCAGCGCCGCCGTCGTCAATATCGATCAGCCTGTCGCCGGGCCCTTCTTCGATATCAAAGATCACTTCTGCTCCGCAGTGCCGCTCGCTATGTTCCTCACGTGGGCCTTCCGGCGCGTCATGTGGCGCCCGCTCGACGCAGGCGCATGCTTGATTGTCGACGATCCACTCTTGAAGCCAACGTATGGATTCTGCGACTTTCGCAGGCTTCTGGAGTTGATGAACCTCCACGATTTCACCACCAACATCGCGTTCATTCCGTGGAACTGGCGGCGGACGTCGGCGCGAGCGAGTATCTTCTTCCGCGGCCAGCCTAGCCGTTTCTCAGTCTCGATCCACGGTTGTGATCACACGGCGAGCGAGTTTGGTGATGCGAGCGTCGAGCGTCTTGAGGAAAAAGCCTCGCTGGCCAGGTTGAGAATGCAGCGGCATCAGAGCCGCACCGGCATCGCGCACGATTCGATCATGGTGTTTCCTCAGGGTGTCTTCTCCTCTCGAACAGCGGGCGTGTTGAAGCGGAACGGCTTCACGGCTGCCGTAAACACTGAGGTGAACCCAGTCGATGCCGCGTTGAACCCGACGCTGGTTCGCGAGGTCTGGGACGTCGCGAACCGGCAATTCGATTCGTTTCCGATCTTCACGCGTCGATATGCGTTTCACGGGATCGAGAATTTCGCCTTCGATTTGTTGATCGGCAAGCCGTGCCTGATCGTGTCCCATCATGAGTTCTTCAAGAACGACTGCGCCGAGGTGATCGGCCTGGTGGAGAAGCTCAATGCTTTGAAAGGACCGTTGACATGGCGCGCACTCGGGGAGGTCGTCCGCCGAGCGGGGCGCCGTCGCAGGCTCGGCCCGGACTCTGACGAAATCGAGATGTACGGGAGCGAGGTCACGGTGACCAACGAGTCACCGCGCCCGTTGTGCGTCGTCGTTCGCAAGAAAGAGAACGATGCAGCTCCCGTGACGAGGGTCCGTGGAGATCGAGGAGATCTCAAGTGGGAGCGTCGAGCGAATCACATCGAATTCAGGGACACGATACCTCCCGGTCAGGAGGCGCACTTCGCCATTGCTTATGCGGCGGCACCGGCCAGGCGGCAGCCCCGTCGGCCCGTTCGATTTGAAGCAGTGGTGGCGGCCCGACGCCTACTGTCGGAGATTCGCGACGAGTATTGGCAGAAATTGCGGCGCAGTTGAGATGTTGGGAAGACCCGATCTGATTACAAAGGACTGATGATGCAGACACTAGAGACAGCTACGCGCATTCCGTTTGTTGACCTGAAGGCCCAGTACGACTCGATCAAGAAAGAGATCGATGACGTGATCGCGAAAGTCATCACTCAGACCGCGTTTGTCGGCGGTCCCTTCGTGAAGGAGTTCGAAGAGGCCTTCGCCCGATACTGCGGGGTCGACCATTGTGTCGGCGTGGCCAACGGCACCGACGCTCTCTTCATCGCGCTCAAGGCCCTTGGTGTCGGGCCCGGTGACGAGGTGATCACGGTTGCCAATAGCTTCGTGGCAACGTCAGAGGCGATCAAAATGGCGGGCGCGCAAGTAGTGTTCTGCGACTGCGATCCGAAGACGTACAACATCGATGTCACGCAGATCGAAGCGAAGATCACCACGAAGACGAAGGCGATCATTCCGGTGCATCTCTACGGTCAGCCCGCGGACATGGATCCGATCATCGCCCTGGCAAGGAAATACAACCTGCGGGTTGTGGGCGACGCGGCCCAGGCACACGGGGCCTTGTACAAGGGCCGCAAGGTCGCGACCTGCGCCGACATCACGTGCTACAGCTTCTATCCGGGGAAGAATCTCGGTGCCTACGGCGACGGCGGCGCCCTCGTGACCAACAGCGCCGAATGGGCCAATGCGGCGAGGATGTTCGCTAATCACGGCCGCACCAAGAAGTACGACCACGATCTCGAGGGTGTGAACAGCCGGCTCGACGGTATTCAGTCGGCAGTCCTGACGGTCAAGCTCCGCTACATCGAACAGTGGACGGAAAGCCGGCGCGAGAACGCGTACCGGTATAACGCGGCGCTGAAGGGGTCGGGGGTTCTCACGCCCGAGGAACTCGACGATGTGCGCGCTGTCTACCACCTCTATATCGTGCGCATTCCGGCAGATCGCCGCGAAAAACTCCAGGAGTCTTTGAAAGCGGCGGGCATCGACACCGGTATTCACTATCCAATCGCGCTGCCGTATCTCAACGCGTATAAGTACCTCAACCACAAGCCCACGGACTTCCCGAATGCGCTGAAGGCGTCGCAAGAGATCGTGTCGCTGCCGATGTTTCCGGAGCTCACGACTGAGCAGTCGGATTACGTTGTCAGGCAGATTGGCGAGGCGCTGGCGCGGTAGGCGTGAGGCGTGTAACTCGGGCTGTTCCTGTAGGAGGTTGATTCGCCTGCGGAGTCCAGCTTCCGAGTCGCACCACGACGGCTTCACGACACCGTAGCGTCGGGCCAACGACCACCAGCAGCGGAATTCTACTGACAGATCTGAAGATGGGCAGGAGCCGTGGTGCCCTCCTATTGGGCAGAAAGGTGGAGATTCCTAAGCGGTGGGCCTCCGTTGCTGGCGGGCAGGTATCTTGCAGGTGCTGCTGTGCCCGCTAGGAGGACAGCACTGTAACATGACAAGCAAATCACGAACTGTGGGTGAACTCTATTCATTGCGCGAGGTCACACGTCATGTGACGGCGTCGCTTTCCGGTCGAATGGCGCGTCGAATCGCAGCCTGTGTCGGGGTATGGATGCTCGGAGCCGCGGCTGCGCAAGCTGCTACGATCACGGCGGGTAGCTGTTCGGAAAGCGCTGTGGCCGCTGCCATCGCCAGCGCTGCACGCGGCGATACGGTAGTTGTGCCTGACGGGTCTTGCACATGGACCACGGGCATCGCCATCAATGGCAAAGGAATCGTGCTGCAGGGTGCCAGCGCCAACGGGGTTCGGATTACGAACAACGCGACGTATGGCATCAGTGTGACCGAGGACACCATCTTTCACACCGAGATCAAACAGTTCGTCGTCAACGGGTCGGGAACGTTCATCCTGATGCGTCCCCATGCTTCGCCGAATGACGACGGCAAAGCGATCCTCATACATCACTTGGCGTTTGTGGATACGAGAGGAATTCGGGCGGAGGCCAACCGTGGTGTGATCTATCTCAACACCGTCGACGGTTCCAACACGCTCAACGCCAATCTCGAGTTTGTGCAGTGCAAGCCGCTCTCCCTGACCAACTCCTGGAGAACGCCATCCACGATGGGGACAAACGATACGACCGGCGAGTCCAACCTGTACGTTGAAGACAACACGTTCACGAAGGTGCTGCAATCGGTGATGGACTTCGACGACAATTGCCGGATGGTGATTCGTCGCAACACGTTCACCAACTCGGCGACCGGGAGTCACGGTGCGGATACGAGCAGCGTCGGCGGTCGCCATTTCGAGATGTACGACAACACGTTTGTGTTCTCGAACTACGGCGACTGTACGGGTACTCAGACCATGAACGTCCCGTTCTTCTATTTCTTGCGCGGCGGCACGGGCGTGATTGCGGACAACGTTGGGTTCCAGAACATGAGCAGTTGTGCCTGGGGTAACAAACCTGCCCTCAACATGACGGTCATGAACCTGCAGAGAAACGCCGGTCCCAATGCATGCTGGGGAGCGGGAACGAGCGGGGGTGCGCGTTACCCTGCGCCTCGTCAGATCGGACGCGGATACGTCACGGGCACCGGAGTCGACGGGATGGGCCGCACGAACGATGCGTTCACATACGTTGGGGACAGCGAGCCTCTCTACATCTGGAATCAGAACGTGACACCCGCGCTTTCGGATTATGGCTCCAACGATTGTTCGAGCCCGGACTCGACCTCCAACTACATCAAAGCTGGTCGGGACTACATCCTCGGCGTGAAACCCGGTTACGCCAAGTACCAATATCCTCACCCGCTTCGATCGGGAAGTGGCGGCGGTTCGGCAGGAACTCCCGCCGCGCCTACGAACCTTCGGATTACGAGCTAGCATCGCGCTGGTTTCTTGAGCGTCTTCGGTAACGCGTCCGCTTCCGAGCGAGGCGCTGTTATCATCTGAGTCGAGGTGAGCCCCGTTCGGGGGCTCACAGTTCGTGCATGCCCCCGCCTGTAGCCCTCGCGCTTACCCTCTGTTTCATCGCCGTTCTGTTTTGGCGCGACCGGCGCGCGCACCCAGAGTTGAGCGCCGCTCTCTGGTTGCCCGTTATCTGGTTCTTCTTGACGGGCTCGAGATACGTCGGCCAGTGGCTCTTTCTCTTCGGGATTTCGTTCGGCCCGGTCTCTCAGGAGGACGGCAGCCCGCTCGACGCGGCGTTCTTTCTTCTGCTGATCATCGCTGGTATCACTGTGCTCGTCCGGCGTCGGATCTCCGTCGGTGACCTCGTCCGGAACAATGGGTGGTTGTCGTTCTTCCTGCTTTATACGGCCCTGGCGATCTTGTGGTCCGATTTTCCCTTCGTAGCCGTCAAGCGTTGGGTCAAGGAACTCGGACACCCCGTCATGGCGTTGATCGTTCTGACCGACGCCGGGCCGAAAGACGCCCTTCGTGCCGTGTTGCGGCGCGTCAGTTATCTTTTGCTCCCTCCCTCGATTCTCACCATCAAGTACTACCCCCAAATAGGCCGGGGCTTCGATACGTGGAGTGGAGCGGCAACGAACTTCGGCATCACGAATTCAAAGAACGATCTCGGATACGTATGTGCGCTGCTGGGAATGTTCTTCTGCTGGAACCTCATGTCGGCGTGGCGCATCGAGAACAAGCAGGAGCGTCGCCGCGAATTCGCTTTGACACTCATGTGCCTGTGGATGATCTGGTGGCTGCTCTCGATGGCCCATAGCTCGACTTCGCTTGTGTGCACATTGATCGGCGTGGGGACGATGCTCGCTGTGAGTACGCGTTTCGTCAGCAAGAGGTTCATTGGCACCTCCCTCGTCATCGCGATCGTGCTGGTCGTGGCTGCGAACTCCGCGTTTGGCTTGTACGACAGGATCGTCGAGGAGGGACTCGGCAAGAATGCGTCGCTCACCGATCGGACGGGAGTCTGGCAGGATGCCATCGCGATGGCCACGAATCCTCTCCTTGGTGCCGGATTCGAAAGCTTCTGGTTGGGTCCCCGGCTCGACGCGATGTGGGCCAAATGGTGGTGGCATCCGACCCAGGCCCACAATGGCTTTATCGAAACGTATCTGAATCTGGGTCTGGTCGGTCTTGGTGCCTTGATCGGGCTGATCATCGCGACGTTCCGCAAGGCTCGGCAAGAGTTGTTGCGTGACCTCGATTTCGGTCGATTCCGGTTGGGCGTGCTCCTGGCGATAGTCGTATATAACTACACCGAAGCGATCTTCAAGGCGCTGCATCCTCTCTGGACGCTCTTCTACTTGATTGCGGTTGACGTGCCGCCCAATGAGGCGCCAAAGTCGGCCAAAGTTCCGGTCGCAAGGTCGTCACGTACGGTGCCGTCCCCTCGCCAGTTCGAGGTGCGGGTGCGATACCCACCCGTTGCCGCGAGGTCGCACCGTTCCCGATAGACGCTGTCCGCACAATCCAGAACAACTTTGACGGAGTCGCTGATGACGGTGAGCTACGTTCTCGTCACGCCGGCGAGGAACGAGGAAAGCGTGATCAGACACACGCTCGAATCGGTGGTTGCCCAAACTGTCCTGCCCGCTCGATGGGTCATCGTCGACGACGGTTCGACCGACCGTACCGCGACGATCGTCGAGGAATACGCCAACCGGTATCCATGGATCGTGCTCGTGCGGAGGCCAGCGCGAATCGATCGAAACTTTGCCGGCAAGGTGCACGCGGTCAACAGTGGGCTGGAGAAGGTGGTCGACCTTCGTTTCGACGTAATGGGCAACCTCGATGCCGACGTGTCGTTCGAGCGGGACTACATGGAGTTCCTGCTGCAGAAGTTTGCCGACAATTCGAAGTTGGGAGTTGCCGGAACGCCATTCACGCAGCCCGGTGGGTACGATTCAACCCGTGACAGCTTTGAGGGCGAGAACTACGTGGCCGGCCCATGTCAGCTGTTTCGATACCGCTGCTTCCTGGACATTGGCGGGTACGTCCCGAACCCCGCCGGAGGGGTCGACTGGATCGCCGTGATGACGGCTCGCATGAAGGGCTGGACGGTCTCGGCGTTTCCCCAGAAGCGTTTTCACCACCACCGTTCGATGGGCACCGCGGAGCGAAGCGACGTATCGGCCCTCTTTTCCTACGGCGAAAAGGACTATTACCTCGGTGGTTCACCGATCTGGCAGCTCTTCAGAGGGTTCTACAGGATGAAAGACCGCCCTTACGTGCTCGGGGGAATGGCCCTTCTCCTCGGCTACGCGTGGGCAGCGATCACTCGGACGAAACGGCCCGTGACCGCGGAGTTGATGCGGTTTCATCGTCGCGAACAGATCAAGAAGCTGAGGGCCGTTCTGTACTCCTTGTTGCGTTTCAGGAGCCCCGATGCATTCCGCCTCTCGGCTGACCGCCGGTCGGACTGAACCCGTGGGCGACAGGCTTCTCAGTGTCGCAGACGTGCTCACTGGTTTCACCAGATGGCTGCATGATTTTGGTGAAAAGTCATGGGATCACCAGAGCTTTTTTGCCGGCCCGCTCGGCGGACGCGCGAAGGCTCTCTACTATCGACAGAAGGCCATCGGAACCGTGGCAGTTGCCCCGATGATCATCTGCGAAGCGTTGTTGCCGTCTGCGCGTCGTCTCTTCCACGAACCGATCCGCTTTCCGATCGCCGACGCCCACTATGCGATGGGTTTTGCGTCGTTGCATCAGGCCACTGGCGACTCCACATACCTGGATAGAGCCGTTCACTTTCTCGAAGCGTTGAAGCGGAGTCGCAGCCCCCGATACAGTGAGCACTGCTGGGGTTACCCGTTCGACTGGGTCACGCGAAACGGCACGTACTTGCGCGACACACCGTACATCACGTCGACGCCATACGTGTACGAAGCCTTCCTGCAGATCTACGACATCGACAAGCGGGCCGAGTGGCGCCACATACTTGAGTCGATCGTCCGCCATGTCTGCGTCGACATTCGCGACTTTCGGTTCTCGGACACGGCCAGTTCCTGTGGCTATTTTCCCGACGACGCCGAGGGTGGCGTCGTCAACGCTGCCGCCTATCGAGCGTTCAACCTGACAAGTGCGGCGCAGGTCTTTGGCCGGGAGGAATACTGGCGGATTGCCGAACGTAACCTCGCGTTTGTGCTCGAGAGTCAGAATCCGGATGGGTCGTGGCCCTATGCGAAGGACGGGGTGCGGGATTTCGTCGATCACTTCCACACTTGTTTCGTCCTGAAGGCACTCGGAAAGGTTCACGCGCTGACCGGCCACGCGCCCACGCTCAATGCGCTGGAGCGTGGAGTTCGGTTCTATCTGGACCACCTGTTTGACGCCGATGGCCTTCCGCGGCCCTTCGCCAAAGCGCCGCGAGTGACGGTGTACAAGCGTGAGCTCTATGACTGCGCCGAAGCGATCAACCTCTGTCTGCTGCTTCGGGATCGGTTTCCAGAGTGCGGCTCCCGCCTCGAAACGATAGTGGGCGGGATTCTCATGGACTGGGTCAAGCCGGATGGGTCGTTCCGCTCGCGCAAACTGCTGCTCGGCTGGGACAACGTCCCGATGCATCGTTGGGCGCAGTCGCAGATGTTCCGGAGCCTCGCCTGTTATTACCGGGAGGGCCGCTCGATTGGCGGAGGGCCCGCCGGCGTCGCTCCTGAGCGAATTCACTGAGAGAGAACACCATGTGTGGGATTGCGGGCCAGTTCAAGTACGCGCGGAATGAGCGTGTCGACGCGGACGTCATCCGTAGGATGGCGCAATCGATTTCGCACCGTGGACCGGACGACGACGGCTACTTCGTCTCGGGCGCGATCGGCCTCGGCTTTCGACGGCTCTCGATTATCGACCTCTCGGGCGGTCACCAGCCGATGTCGGATGCCGAGCAGACGGTCTGGATCATCTTCAACGGTGAGATCTACAACTTCAAGGAGTTGCGTGTAGAACTCGAACAGCGCGGCCACAAATTCCAGACACGGTCGGATACGGAAGTCATCATCCACGGCTACAAGGAATGGGGGACCGACGTCTTCAATCACCTGAACGGCATGTTTGGTGTGGCGATCTGGGACGTGGTGAACCGACGGCTCGTGGTGGCACGAGACGCGATGGGCATCAAGCTCGTGTATTACAGACACGCTGACGGAGAGCTCGCGTTCGGTTCGGAGATTCGTGCTGTCCTTGCGGCCGGCGATGAAACGCCGAGCGTCGATCCGGTTGCCATCGACCTGTTCTTGAAGTTTCGCTACACACCGTCACCTCTGACGGTGTTCGGGGGCATTCGGAAGCTGGCCCCTGGATCCATGCTCGTCGTCGAGCGAGGGCAGTGTCGCGAACTTCGCTGGTACAACTACACGCCAGAGCCGTTTGAACGTTTCGACGACGAGGATGCCACTCGGGAGCTCCTCGACCTCTATAAGGGAGCCGTCCGACGCCATCTACTGAGTGACGTTCCAGTCGGGATTCTTCTGAGCGGCGGGCTCGATTCGGGACTCCTGCTGGCCCTGATGAACGAACATGCGTCAGCGTGGCCCGCGTACACGGTGGGCTACGACAAGGGCTTTGGCGACGACGAGTTGATCGATGCTGCCGAATCCGCGCGCATTCTCGGTGCTCGTCACATTCCCGTCTACCTTGATCAGCTGGAATTCGAGCGCTCGCTGCCGAAGATCGTCGACTCTCTCGAAGAGCCGATCGCGTCCTCGTCGATCGTCCCGATGTATTTCGTCAGTCAACGGGCACGCGAAGACGTCAAGGTGGTGTTGATTGGTCAGGGACCTGACGAGCTGTTCTGTGGTTACAAGCGCCATGTCGGAGTGCGGTACGGTGAATCCTGGCGTAGTCTGCCGCCGGCGTTTCGGGCGCTGATTCGTAGTGCCGTCAACCGCTTGCCTCGCAACGAGGCGCTCAAACGCGGGGTCCACTCGCTGGGCATCGACGACCGGCTCGAGCGGTATCAACACGTGTTCGCCTTGGCGCCCGAAGACACAATTAGCAGTCTTTTCCGCGACGGCCTGCTGCCCCGGGACTCGAATTCGACCGTCGACTATTGGACCTCACTCTTGCCGCAGATGCAGCACCTCGACGAGTTGTCGGGTTTCCAGCTACTGGAGATCCGCTCGTCGCTGCCAGACGAATTGTTGATGTTCGGAGACAAGCTGTCGATGGCGCACGGGCTG
>Ga0111539_10003778_pt1 | contig 19925 bp, 8 predicted proteins | sample RhiMethybrSRZTD1_FD_79667 | JGI IMG/M metagenome (GOLD analysis project Ga0111539, IMG submission 79667) | Populus rhizosphere microbial communities from Tennessee, USA - Rhizosphere MetaG P. TD hybrid SRZTD1 (version 2) (version 2) | ecosystem: Host-associated > Plants > Roots > Rhizosphere >... | reverse complement strand
GATCAGCGCCCTCGGCGCGGTCCTCGACACGGCGACGCTGGGCAACCCGGCCGGCCGCTTCGAGTACGTCATCTCCGCGACCGCGTCGACCACCAACTCGGCCAACCCGGCGCACGCCGACTTCCTCCTGAGCGTCGTGTCGAACCAGGTGGTCGGGACGACCACGCCGGTCCCGGTCACCACGGTCATCGACCTCGACCTCCCGGGCGGCGGCCTGCCCGCCAAGGTGCTCGGCCCCGACAACTTGCCGGGCACGTCGGACGACGGTCTCGTGGTGGAGAACTTCGAAACCGAGCGGGACGGGACGCCCGGCATCTCCATCAGCAACCTGCCGCGCGGCACAGCGGGCGTGCTCAACGACACGATCGGTGTCTGGGTCGGCACCGCCCCCGGCGGTATCAACACCCTCTCCGGGGTCGGCTGCGCCGGGTTCATCGTCCCGCCGCAGGATCCGGAGTGCCGCATCGATCCGGACAACGACATGGACTGGCACATCCACTGCCCGGCCGGTGCCTGCCCGAACTCCGCCGGCTTCATCACGCCGGCGGACGGGGTGATGTCGAAGAGCTCACCCAATTCGCTGCACTGGGGCCACCACTTCGACTCCACCAGCCGCGACGGCGACAGCGTCAAGTTCCGCCAGCTGGCGGCGTTCCAGACCGAGGCGATCAACCTCACGCCCGTCCCGAGTGTCGGCGATCTCGAGCTGTCGTTCTTCCACATCGCCGACATGATGGACAACAACTCCTACAACCTGCCGACCGGCATGGCGAACGACTTCGGCGATGTCCAGATCCAGTCGTTCGATCCGAGCGCCGGCGGCGGGGCGGGAGCATGGGGCTTCTGGGATCGCCTGGCGCCGTTCGAGAACGTCTACGACCACATCTCCTACATCTGGTCGGCGTTCGGCACGTCCCCCACGTACTGCGTCCTGACCCCGGCGGACACCGGTAGCGGCGGCTATGCGCCGCGCGGCGTCAAGGAAACGCTGTGCTTCCCGAACGGCGTCTGGTCGCACTGCGGCAACTCGCGCGACACCACCACCACCGGGCAGTGCGACGGGCCGGGTGTGACCGGCGCCAGCGGTCCGGGTCTGTGGGTGCAGAGCAAGTTCAGCCTCGCCAACTTCCTCGGCCAGACGGTCCGCATCCGGTGGATCGCCGAGGCCTGGGAGTTCGACTGCTGCTCGTCGTCGTACTACGAGCTGGGCGCCGGCTGGGCCCCGCAGACGGGCGACGAGGGCTGGTGGATCGACGACATCCGGGTCAGCGGCGCGCTGCAGGCTTCGGCGCTGCCGCCTCCGGATATCAAGGCTCCGGGACCGGGCACCTGCCCGAGCACGGCCTGCAACGCCGCGTCCGGCGACGGCGGCTTCGCCATGGACCTGACGGTCACGGAAGCCGACCTCGACGGTCTGTTCGTCGGTGGCGAGCAGGTCGTCGTCTCGGCGGCCGCCACGCTGAACCCAGGCGGCTGCGTCGGCGGCGGCGCGCAGTACCGCTTCTTCAAGAACGGCTCGTCCAACGCCGACGTGGTGCAGGACTGGTCGTCGGATCCGACCTTCGTGGACAATCCGACGGCCGACGCGGTCTACCGCGTGCAGGCGCGTTGCAGCATCTTCCCGGCCTGCTCGAGCACCATCACGTCGGCGGCATCGACGGAGTCGATCCAGGTCTACTCCACCGACGGGCAGGACATCAGCCTGACCCTCACCCACGCCGCCGGGACGACCACGATCCAGTGGCTGTCGCGGCCGCAGTCGGTGCTGGTGTCCGGCTACGACTTCTTCATCGGGACGATCAACTCCGGCGGTGATCCGGGCCAGAGCACGCTCGCGGGCCTGGCCTGCTCGTCGGGGAACATCGCCCAGGTGCTGCCGGTCGGCACGCCGATCAGCCGCACCGACGCCGTCACCCCGGCGCTCGGGACGGCCCGGTACTACCTCGCAGGCCACAGTCCGCTGGCGGTCGGCGGTCAGGCGGCGCTCGGTCGTAGGTCCAATGCGACGCTGCGTCCGCTGGCGCCGGTCTGTCCGTAACGTCACAACTCGAAGAACCGAGGGGCCCCGGGAAACCGGGGCCCCTTTTTTTTGCCTCGGAATCAGGGGGAGCGCGACAACGGTCCCCCGGGGCCTCTCTCTTTCTCGATCACGAGGATGTAATCGTTTGGCGGTCGGGGCTCCTCGGGTGGCATTGAGGGGTGCTGCTTCCTATATTGAGGGCGGCGGCCGGGTTGGCCGGCTGAGAGGAGCTCGTTATGGCGCCCATGCTTCCGCAGATCGAGGACAGGCCCGCCGTGCGCACGCGGTGTTCGGAGCGCGGCGAGGGGCGGATGGGAACGATCTTCGGGCTGGTGGTGCTGGCGGTGACGGTCTACCTGGCGTTCAAGGTCGTGCCGGTGATGGTGAACGCCTACGCCTTCCGCGACTACATCGAGCAGGAGACGCGCTTCGCGGCACTGCGCAACAAGGACGAGGAGGTCATCAAGCGCGTCCTCCGGAAGGCGGAGGAGCTGGACCTTCCGGTCACGCGCAAGAGCATCACCGTCAACCGCAGCACCTCGCACTTCGACATCCGGGTCGCCTACACCATCCCGATCGAGACGCCGGTCTACACCTACAACTGGGTGTTCAACGAAGAGAACCGCGCGCCGCTCTTCTGAGCGGTCGGCCGGATCGTCCCGGCACGGTCCCGATCAGCGCACCATCCGGCCCGATCGCTCCCAGCGCGTCATCCGGAAGATCGCGGTGAAGGAGTGCACCAGGCGGCGCCAGCCGGCGTCGTCGTCCGGGGTGAGGCGCAGCGCACCGTCCGGCGCGATGCCGTCGAACGACCAGTAGATCAGCAGCGGCCGGCCGACGATGAAGCGGCGCGGCACGAATCCCCACTCGCGGCTGTCGAGGCTGTCGTCGCGGTTGTCCCCCATCATGAAGTACTCCCCGTCGGGGACCTGCACCGGGCCGTAGTTGTTCAGGCTGTCCGGGACGCCGCCGGGGTACTTGTGCACGGAGTACGGCTCGCTCAGCGGCTCGTAGCCGCTCTGGCCGCCGGGCTGCACCCACACGACCTGGTCGACGATCTTCAGGCTGTCCCCCGGCAGGCCGATCACCCGCTTGATGTAGTCCTGGCGCGGGTCGTGCGGGTAGCGGAAGATGACGATGTCGCCGCGCCGCACCTCGCCGAGCGGCAGGATCCCGCGCTCTCCCGGCAGCGCCAGCGGGGCGAGCGAGAACTTGTTCACCACCAGGTGGTCGCCGATGAGCAGGGTGTCCTCCATCGAGGCGCTCGGGATCTTGAACACCTGGAAGAGGTACGTGCGCACGAACAGGGCGAAGATGAGGGCGACGACCGCGGCCTGGGCGTAGTCGAAGAGCCAGCGGCGCGGCGTGCCGTGCGTCGCGGCGGCGGAGGCGGGGGTCGTCAGCACCGGGCGGAGTCCTCTCGTCCTAATCCACTTTCAGGATGGCGAGAAAGGCTTCCTGAGGGATGTCCACCACGCCGACCCTTTTCATGCGCTTCTTCCCCTCCTTCTGCTTCTCGAGGAGCTTGCGCTTGCGCGTGATGTCGCCGCCGTAGCACTTCGCCAGGACGTTCTTGCGCAGCGCGGCCACGTTCTCCCGCGCGACGATCTTGCCGCCAATCGCCGCCTGGATCGCCACTTCGAACAGCTGCCGCGGGATCTCCTGCCGCAGCTTCTGCGCCAGCGCCCGCCCCCTCTGCGCGGCGCGCTCGCGGTGCACGATGAGCGACAGGGCGTCCACCGGCTCGCCATTGACCAGGATGTCGAGCTTCGCCATCTCCGACTTCCACCAGCCGGTGTGGTGGTAGTCGAGCGAGCCGTAGCCGCGCGAGATGGTCTTGAGCTTGTCGTAGAAGTCGATGACGACCTCGTTGAACGGCAGGTCGTACGACACCAGCACCCGGGTGGTCGTGACGTACCTCAGATCCTTCTGCACCCCGCGCTTGTCCTGGCAGAGGGCCAGGATGCCGCCGAGGAACTCCGGCGGAGTCAGGATGAGGCAGGTGATCACCGGCTCCTCCCACTCCTCGATCCTCTGCGGCTCCGGCAGGCGGGCCGGGTTGGACACCTCCAGCACCTCGCCGTCGGTGGTGGTGATGCGGTAGCGGACCGAGGGGGCGGTCGTGATCAGGTCCAGGTCGTAGTGGCGCTCGAGACGCTGCTGCACGATCTCCATGTGCAGCAGGCCCAGGAAGCCGCAGCGGAAGCCGAAGCCGAGCGCCTCGCTGTTCTCCGGCTCGACCGAGAACGACGCGTCGTTGAGCCGCAGCTTCTCGAGGGCGTCGCGCAGCGTGTCGTAGCCGCTCTCGCCGATCGGGAAGAGACCCGCGAACACCATCGGCTTCATCTCCTGGAAGCCGGGGAACGCGGTCCCGGTCGGCCGCCGCGCCTCGGTGATGGTGTCGCCGATCTTCACCTCGGTGGCGTTGCGGATGTTGGCGACGACGTAGCCGACCTCCCCGGCGGTCAGCGACTCGACGGGCAACACCTTCGGCGTCAGCAGGCCGACCTCCTCGGCGTCGTAGGCCCGCCCGGTCGCCATCAGCATGATCTTCGTTCCCTTCCGGAACGTGCCGTCGATGACGCGCGCCAGGATGGTGACGCCGCGGTAGGCGTCGAACCAGGAGTCGAAAACCAGGGCCTTGAGCGGCGCGTCGGGGTCCCCCGTCGGAGGCGGGACCTCCCGCACGATCGCCTCGAGGATCTCCGGCACCCCGGTGCCGGCCTTCGCCGAGCTCAGGATCGCGTTGTCGGCGCTGATCCCGATGATGTTCTCGATCTGCTCCTTCGCGCGCGCCGGCTCCGCCGACGCGAGGTCGATCTTGTTGATCACCGGGATGATGTGCAGGTGGTGATCGACCGCCATGTAGGAGTTGGCGAGGGTCTGCGCCTCCACCCCCTGCGTCGCGTCGACGACGAGCAGCGCCCCCTCGCAGGCGGACAGCGACCGCGACACCTCGTAGGCGAAGTCGACGTGCCCCGGCGTGTCGATGAGGTTCAGCCGATAGGTCTTCCCGTCCTGCGCCTTGTACTCGAGGGCGACGGCGTGCGCCTTGATGGTGATGCCGCGCTCGCGCTCGAGATCCATGTTGTCGAGCACCTGCTCGTCCATCTCGCGCATCGAGAGCGCCCCGCACAGCTCGAGGATCCGATCCGACAGCGTGGTCTTGCCGTGATCGATGTGGGCGATGATGCAGAAGTTGCGGATGAGCGACGCGTCCATGTCGGGAAGGGGCTCCTGGGCTCCTAGAGCTCGAGCCCGGGGTCGGCGTTGAGATCCATGGTGGCGAGGCGCCCCTCGAGAAGCCGCCGCCGGCCCACCTCGGCGATCATCGCGGCGTTGTCCACCGCCAGCTCACGCTTCACGCAGTACATCGCGAAGCCGCGACGCTCCGCCTCCTCGGCGACCCGGCGCCGGAGCAGGGAGTTGCAGGCCACCCCGCCGGACAGGCAGACCGCCCGGGCCCCCGCCGCCTCCGCCGCGGTCATCAGGCGATCGACGAGGAACGCCACCACCGAGGACTGGAAGGAGGCGAGCAGGTCGCGCGTGTCCTGGGAGGGGGCATCGCCGTCCGGGGCCGGGTAGGCGCGCGTCAGGCCGTGCGCCTGCGCGTGCCGCAGCGCGGAGGTCTTGAAGCCGCTGAAGGAGAAATCGAGGCTGCCGTCGCGCATCTTCGGAGGCGCGAGGCGCACCGCCTTCGCGTCGCCGGAGGGCGCGAGCCGATCGACCACCGGCCCGCCGGGGTAGGGGAGGCCGAGCATCTTCGCCACCTTGTCGAAGGCCTCGCCCGCCGCGTCGTCGCGGGTGCGCGCCATGCGCCGCGGCGGCGCGTCTCCCTCGATGAGGTAGAGACCGGTGTGTCCCCCCGAGGCCACCAGGTTCATCGAAGGGGAGGGGATCTCCCCGTGCTCCAGCCAGACCGAGCGCAGGCGCCCCTCGAGGTGGTTCACCGCCAGAAGCGGCAGCCCGCGCCCCCAGGCGATCGCCTTGGCGGCCTGCAGGCCGACCAGCAGGCACCCCACGAGCCCCGGTCCGTACGTCACCGCCACGCCGTCGAGATCCCCGAGCCCGCACCCGGCGCGCTGGAGCGCCGCGTCGATGACCAGGTCGATCTGCTCCAGGTGATGGCGCGAGGCCAGCTCCGGCACCACCCCGCCGTTCGGCGCGTGCAGCTCGGTCTGCGAGGCGATGACGTTCGACAGGATCGTGGATCCGCGCAGGACCGCCGCCGCGGTCTCGTCGCAGGAGCTCTCGATCCCGAGCAGCAGCGGCCCGGACGCGTGCGCCGTCGCCATGATCAGGAGGCCCCGGTGCCGGCGCCGCGGTGTCCGGCGCCGGCGCACAGGGCGGCGAGGCTCGCCTCGTAGGGCGCCCGCGCCACGCCGCGCTCGGTGATGATCGCGGTGACCAGCGCGTGCGGCGTCACGTCGAACGCCGGGTGCAGCACCGGGACCCCGTGCGGCACCACCCGCCGTCCGGCGATCGATGCCACCTCGTCGGCCGCACGCTCCTCGATCGGGATCGAGGCGCCGGTCCGGAGGCTCAGGTCCACGGTCGAGGTCGGGGCGGCGACGTAGAACGGCACGTCGTGCGCCCGCGCCAGCACCGCCACCTGGTACGTCCCGATCTTGTTGGCGACGTCGCCGTTCGCGGCGATCCGGTCGGCCCCCACGATGCAGGCGCCGATCGCCTTCTTCTGGAACAGGTGCCCGGCCATGCCGTCGCACAGGACGGTGACCGGGATGCCGTCCTTCTGCAGCTCCCACGCGGTCAGCCGCGCCCCCTGCAGCCACGGCCGCGTCTCGTCGGCGAACACCGCGATCCGCTTGCCGGCCTCGATCGCGGCGCGGACGACGCCGAGCGCCGTCCCGTAGCCGGCGGTGGCGAGCGCCCCGGCGTTGCAGTGGGTCAGGACCGCCCCCTCGCCGGGCAGGAGCGCGGCGCCGTGCCGTCCCATGCTGCGATTCGCCTCGATGTCCTCCGCGTGGATGCGGCGCGCCTCGGCCGCAAGCGCCGATGCGAGGGCGGCCGGCCCCTCGTGCCGGTGCGCCTCGAAGCGGCGCCGCATGCGCTCGATCGCCCAGAACAGGTTCACGGCGGTGGGGCGCGTCGCCCCCAGGAGGGCGGCCAGCGCCTCGAAGCGGGCGTCCGGGTCGTCCGGCCCCGTCCCGCGTGCGTGGGCCTGGAAGCCGAGGGCGATTCCGAAGGCGGCGGCGACGCCGATGGCGGGGGCGCCGCGGATCGCCATGTCGCGGATCGCGGCGGCGACCTCCCCCGGGGTCTTCAGGGTGAGGTAGACCTCCTCCTCCGGCAGGCGCCTCTGGTCGAGGAGCAGAATGCCCCCTTCGCCCCACTCGATTGTTTTGAACATTGGCCCGGATGTTAGCGTGTGTGGGGCGGGGGCGCAATCAAACACGGACCTCGAGGGGGCCGATTCGGACCCGCATCCGGGCAGCGGTATGGGGGGGAGCCCGGGCCAGACTCCCACCGGCATCCGACCCCCCCTGCCTGCCAAGAAAGCGTTGACAGACAAGCGGTTTCAACGTAAATCAGTGCCAAAAACAATGACATCGCTCTGGCGGACGGAATCGTAGGTCGCTCGGGCGTCTTTCTGTCCTGATCGCGGGCCGGAGGGACGCCCTTTTTGCCGTTGTTTGGGAGTCGAGGGAGCCCCCGGATGATGGAACGCTCAAGCTCTGGACCTTGGTTCACCCGCCGCATGCGAGGGATGGCGCTGCGGCTCCTGGCGGCCGCCGGGCTTGCCGCCCTCGTCCTGGCCACTCTGACGCCGGCGCGCGCCGGCCGCGGATCCTCGGACGGCCCGGGCCGGCCGTCGTCCGACGCCGCCAAGCGCGACTCGTCCGAGGCCTTCTTCCTGCGCAACCGGCTGCCCCACGCCACGCCGCGCACCCCGGGACTGAGCCCCTTCGGAAACGAGGTCGCGGGGTTCGCCGGGCCCGCTGACCGTGCCGGGAAAGTGGCCACGGCGGCCGGCTACTTCGATCTGACGCGCCAGGAGGCGATCGCGTCCCTCCCGGCCTCCCTCCGGCTCCGGGCCGAGGTGCCGCTTCCGGGCGGGCGCGGCGGCCTCGCGACCGGCCTGAACCTGGTCCAGGTGAGCCGGGAGGCGCTCGCGGGACGGGGCGAGGCGGGGATGCGCCGCCTGCTGGAGCCGTACGGCCGGGTGCTCGGCCTCGTCCCGGAGCGGGGGTTCGTCGTCGAGGTGCGCGACCGCGCCGCGGCCGCGGAGCTGGGGCGCGAGCCGTTCGTCGACGCCGCGAGCCCCTACCACCCGGCGTTCAAGATCGACCCGAACCTCGGCCGCACCCCGTTCATCGAGGCGAAGCGCGCCACCAGCCCGAGCCTGCGGCTCCAGGTGCTTGCCTGGCAGGCGCTCGGGGCGGAGGAGCGCGCGTCCCTGCGGGCCGCCCTGGGCCGGATCGCCGGGAGCGGGGCCGTGCGCGCCGAGGACGACGACCGCCTGCTCTACGTCGAGGCGGAGACGTCGCGGGTGGCGGCGATCGCCGCCCTGCCCGGCGTCGAGGCGGTGGCGGAGGAGCCGGAGCTGATGCTCAGCAACTCCGAGGCGCCGAGCGTCGTCATGGTCGGGAGCGTCGAGGACACGCTCGGGGCGAAGCCGTACCACGACCTCGGTCTCGACGGCGGCGGGCTCGACACCAACGGCGACGGCGCGCGCCTCAACGACGGCACCGACGCCGTCCCGCCGCAGATCGTCGCCGTCACCGACAACGGCCTCAGCCTCGACACCCCCTCGTTCTCGCAGACCGGCACGCAGACGACGACCATCACCGCGCCGATCGGATCGAAGCACCGCAAGGTGCAGGCGCTGCAGGCGGTGAACGACTCCGGGGACGACTGCGACGGCGTGCTCTCGGGGTCCGGCTCGCACGGCAACGTCGTCGCCTCCGCCATCGCTGCCTGGCCCTCGGCCCTCGGCGTCTACGCCACCAAGACGACGCTGCCGCGCAACCCCGTCGTCGCCGGCATCACGCTCGACGGCGTGGCGCGCGGGGCGCGCATCATCATGCAGGACGCCGCGAACGCCCAGCGCTGCACCATCGACGAGCTGATCGAGCAGGGCGGGAACATCAGCCCTGGGAACCTGACGACGCGCCTGACGACGGCGCGGGACGGCGGCACGAACGTCCACCTGCACGTCATGCCGTTCGGGGTGCCGAACTTCGACAACATCCTCGACAACCCGCAGAACGGCGCCTACAGCGTCGAGGCGAGCCAGATCGACACGTTCCTGATGAACAACCGCGACTTCATGGTGTTCGTGCCGGTCGGCAACCACGGCGCCAACCCGAAGAACCTGACGCAGCGACGCATCCCCGACCTGTTCGACGGGACCGCCCTCGACAACAACCCGAACTTCCCGTCGGGCAGCCAGATCGCGCCGCCGGCGACCGCCAAGAACGTGGTCAGCGTCGGCAGCCACCGCACCGACATGCAGACCTTCGCCGGCACCTTCAACGAGGAGGAGGTCTCCTCGCCGTGGGCCTCGCGCGGACCGGCGACCCTCGCCTCGCTGCGCATGGCCCCGATCGTGACGTCGGTGGGGGAGGACTTCAGCGGCGTCTTCGGCGCTCCCGGGATCGGCGGCGTGGCCGCCTTCCGCAGCCGCGACAACGACAACAACCCGCCGATCGATGCGCAACTCGACGAGTTGAACTTCGGGACCTCCTACGCCACGGCCTATGCCGGCGGAGCGGGGGCGATCGTCCGCGACTATTTCGCCCAGGGGTTCTATCCGAGCGCCACGCGGCGCAGCGTCGATCGGATGCCGGGCGTCTCCGGGGCGCTGGTGAAGGCGGCGCTGGTGGCGAGCGCCAACTTCCTGGAGGAGAACGGGACGGGCCAGTACCCGACCATCACCGACCGCTACGTCGCCCAGGCGCGCGCCGGCTTCGTCGGCATGGTGTCGGGCGCGAACGTCGGGGTGCTCGGGAACATGGAGCAGGGGTACGGCCGCGTGCAGCTGTCGAGCGTCCTGCCGATCCCGAACTGGCCGACGGTCATCGGGATCGGAGCGCCCGACACCATCGAGTCTCCGGCCGCCGCGCTCCTGGTCTGGGACGACGTCGGGACCGCCGAGCCGCCGATCAGCAACTCCACGACGGTGATCGAGCACACCTTCCTGGTGGACGCTCCGAACAGCGTGATGCTGGGCGGCGGAGGGCGGGCCGTCTCCCTCGGCGCGCTGCGCGTCGCCCTCGCCTGGATCGATCCGCCCGGGACGGCGCTGGGGGACGGCACCCTGATCAACGATCTCGACCTGGAGGTCGAGTCCCCGGGGCCGGACGGCAACCTCGCGACCACCGCCGACAACCTCCTCTACGACGGCAACGTCTACTCCCTCGGCCTGGGTCCGCGCGCCGGGCAGTGGTCGGCGCCGCGGCTCGGCGGCGATCTCGCCGACCTGCGCAACCCGGTCGAGGCGGTGCACGTCCCGGCCGATCTCAACGGCGACGGCAACCCGTCCGACTCGCGCCTCTACGCCGGGACCTGGCGTGTGCGCGTCAAGCGCGGCGCCGGCGGCGCCGTGCCGGGGAGCATCACGCGCATCGACGGGCCGTCCGAGGATGCCAATGGCAACTTCCGGCTCGATACCCTGCCCGCCCCGAGCGAGGACCTCGACGCCGACGGCCTGCTCGACGCCGGCGGGCAGCCGTTCGCGCTGGTCGTCTCCGGCCCGGTCATGGGGTCCGGGACGCAGACCTGGGGCGGGTCTCCGCACAACTTGCCACAGAGCTCCACCCGCCTCGACCAGCCGACCTATGGCTGCGCCGACGATCTGGTCGTGAACATCTTCGATCCGAACGGGGCCATCGGCGGCATCGCCGCCGCCACCACCCTGACCGTGCAGGACGCCCTCGGCACGGTGCTCGACAGCGAGCAGGGGTTCGCGTTCAGCGAGGTCCCGGCAGGCACCCACGGGTTCCGCTCGGCCAAGATCCCGGTCCGCAACGTGTCGCCGACACCGGTGTCCAACAACGGGATCCTGGAGACCGACACCGGTCAGTTCATCGTCGTGGACTACGCCGACACCCCGGTGCCGGGGCAGGGGCGCGCCACCGTCTCCTGCGACCCGAGCCTGTTCGCCGGCGTCATGCAGATCCGCGACGAGGCGGACGGGCCGGCCCTCTTCACCGGCGGCTGCGATCGCGACCAGTATCCCGACGCCGGCGAGAACCTGACCTACACGGTGGCGCTGCTCAACGCCAGCCGCGGCGACGACTACACCGACGTCACGGCGACCCTCGTCCCGTCCGGGCCGGGGGCGGCGGCCCTCCAGGTGCTCGACTCCCCCAAGGCGATCGGCCGGCTGCCCGGAGGGCAGACCGCCGGCATCAGCTTCTCGCTGCGGGTCAACGCCACCACGCTCAACGCGCTGCCGGTCGCCAGCCGCATCGCCACGCTCACCCTGACGCTGGACTCGACCTCGCGCCACCGGGTGATCGGCCGGCAGTCGTTCGCGTTCACGCATGCGCTGAACTCCGACAAGGAGACGTTCCACTACTCCACCGACTATCCGAACGGCGGACGCGAGATCCGCGACCTCAACCGTAATCTCCAGATCGATCGCGCCGACCAGATCGATCCGTTCACCGGTATCGAGGTGCCGGACGAGGACCTGGTCTTCTCGAGCCTGTGGCTCAGCGACGGCGGCGTGGTGCGGAACATCCTGGGCGAGGACCTCGACAACAACGGCGTCTTCTCCGGTACGGAGCGCAACGTGATCCCGAACGTGGACGGCAGCGGCATCCCGATCCTCGACAAGGGGATCCTGGCGCTGCCGGGCGGGCCTTCGGCCAACGACAAGGTGCCGTTCGCCTTCGACACCAACAACGGCGGGTTCGTCCCCTTCCGCCATCCGAACAGCGAGGCCGGGTCGACCGGCGTGCAGGTGATGTGGGAGTTCCACGGCGACGGGCTGTGCGGCTTCCAGACCGCCAGCGCGGATGCCGACGGGGCCCCCCGCTTCCAGAACAACGGGGCCGGCATCTGGCACACCGGCGACGGCGATACCTTCACGCCGGACGAGTTCGCGACCGGCTGCGACAACTACTTCATGCCGCAAAACCCGGCCACCCCGGCGCAGGCGGAGTTCGTCTTCGACGTGCTGGAGTCGCCGATCATCGCCAAGGTGCACCAGACGCTCGACGCCCGCGGTCTGCCGTACACCGTGGAGTTCCAGCGCCTGGGGATGAACCTCAACCACCAGACCATCGACGCGTACGCGGGGGGGCAGGTGAACCTCGACTCCGACGTGGACAGCGACGATCGGAACTGCCTGCTGTGCCAGGTCTTCTACCCGCGCTTCGGCGGGGCCTACTACGGCGTGGCGCGCTTCAACACGTACGAAAACGGCGTCGACCCCGCCGGCGCCGGCGAGGTGCGCCAGCGCACCTTCGGGCCGCGGGTCGACCCGAACAACACCATCAACGCCTTCGGGTACGTCTCCGGTGACGAGACCGGCTTCTCCGGGTTCAGCTCCGACAGCAACCCCGTCTCGTCGAGCCCGATCCCGACCGCCCCGCCGGACCTGCTGCCGTACCCGATCCCGGGCGGCCCGCTGCCGCTCGCCTCCGACGGCACGCCGGCGTTCAACGACGTGCGCGGGCCGACGCGCAACTTCGAGCTGTCGCTCGTGAACTACCAGGACTCGTACGTCTACTTCCCGACCGGGCCGGGCGCTTACGAGCCGGGCGGCTACTTCAACCCGGGGCCGACCGGCAACCGCTGGATGTTCGGCATCGGCTTCTTCGTCATCGAGAGCACCGCGCTCGACAACGACTACGGGCTGGCGGTGGACGACCCGGTCCTCGAGTGGGACGAATTCCACCCGCTCGACGAATCGCAGTTCGCCCCGGCGCACACGCCGGCGTGCCAGCGCTTCGGGCAGCCGGGGCAGCCGGCCGGGCAGCAGTGCGCCACGATCGTCGTGGATCGCACCAGCCTGTACGAGTGCGACGAGGCGATGGACGTCACCGTCAACGACCCGAAGAAGACCGGACAGGGATCGGTCACGGTGCAGGCCGCGACCGAGAGCGACGGCACGCCGTTCACCGCGACCAACGGCGCCGGCCTCGTGCCGCTGAAGAGCTTCACGCTCCCGGAGGTCTCCCCCGGGCTGTTCCGCGGCAGCATCACCGTCACCTCGCAGTTCAACAACTCCACGACCCTGTTCGTGACGCCGGCGAGCGACCAGGCGATCAGCGTGTACTACAACGACCCGCTGTGCGACGGCGACGGCGACACGCAGCTGCCGGAGAGCGCCTTCGACAACATCGACGGCGACGCCATCGCGGCGGCCGCCGACAAGTGCCCGGGGGTGTACGACCCGGCGCAGCCGGACGCCGACGGCGACGGCCGCGGCGACCTGTGCGACGACTGCCCGTCCGTGGCGAACGCCAATCAGAACGACGTCGACGCCGACGGCATCGGCGACGCGTGCGACTTCGACGACGTGGACTTCGACGGCGTCGCCAACGAGGTGGACAACTGCCCGGACGTCTACAACCCGCTGCAGACGATCGGGGCGATCCCGGGGCGCGGCACCGCCTGCGATCAGACCGGCGACCGGGACGCCGACGGGGTCGTGGACCGCAACGACAACTGCGTCCGCACCTCGAACGCCAACCAGCTGAACTCCGACACCGACCTCCTCGGCAACGCCTGCGACGGCGACTGCGCCAGCGCGGCGACGGCGACCGCCGCCAACGGCGCGTGCCAGCGCACCAACACGACGATCTGCACCACGAACGCCAACTGCCCGAGCACCGGCACCTGCAGCGTGACCTCCTCGACCGTCTGCACGAACAACGGCCAGTGCCCGAACGGCGAGCAGTGCATCGGCGTCGCGCAGGAGACCTGCATGCGCACGACGGTGACCAACGCCGGCTCGTGCTCGACCACCCTCGACGACTACGACCTCGACAGGATCGGCGACACCCTGGACAACTGCCCGACCCAATACAACGCGGCGGTCATCCCCAACACCAACCAGCAGGCGGACGCCGACCGGGACGGCCTCGGGGACGTCTGCGACCCGTCCGGCAGCCTCGACGACGACGGGGACGGCGCGCCGGACGATCTGGCCCGCTTCAACGTCGCCATCGCCTGCCGCGCGCTGATCCTTCCGAAGCTGGTGGTGCGGCAGATCCGCGCCGGGGACGTGGACGGCGACCACGACATCTGGATCGACTCCGGGGAGCGCGGCCGCATCTACATCGAGCTGGCGAACGCCGGACCCATCGACCTGAGCAACGTCGCCTTCAACCTGAACTCCTCGGACCCGGACGTGGCCTGCATCACCATCCCGTCGATCCGGCGGGCGACGCTCGCCGCCGGGCAGTCGATCGTCCTCGGGTCGATCGGCGTCGACGGGATCGCCGGCACCGGGGACGACAGCGGCGACTACTTCGAGGTCGTGGCGAAGAGCACGCTCGCGAGCCCCAGCGGCTCGAACCCGGCGCGCCTCGACTTCGTCCTGACGCTGACCTCGTCGCAGACGCTCGGGACCATGCCCCCCATCCCGATCGCGCTCCTGGCGGACCTCGACCTGCCCTCCGGGGCGACGCAGGTCAAGGTCCTCGGGCCGGACGGCCTCCCCGGCACCGCCGACGACGGCCGCATCGTCGAGAACTTCGAGACCGAGCGGGACGGCACGGCGGGGATCACCGTCAGCGGGCTGCCCCAGGGGGCCCCCTCGGCCAAGAACGACACCATCGGGGTGACGGTCGGCACCGGCAGCCCCGGGGCGCTGCCGCTCCTCAAGGCGGTCGCCTGCGGCGGCTTCAACGTGCCGCCGATGGACCCCGGCTGCAAGATCGACCCGGACCACGACATGGACTGGCACATCCACTGCCCGACCGGGTCGTGTGTGAACGGCGGCGGGCACATCACGCCGCCGGGCGGCGCCCTGGCCAAGAGCGGGACGAACTCGCTGCACTGGGGCCGGCACACCGATCCCGCGAGCCGGCTCGGCGACACCACACGGTTCCGCCAGATGGCCGCCTTCGCCACCAACCCGATCAACCTGGCGATCTTCCCGTCCACCGGGGATCTCCAGTTGTCGTTCTTCCACATCGCCGACATGGTCACGATCAGCGATCTCAACCGGTTCGGCCGCCGCGCCGCCAGTCACGGTCCGCCGACCGGCGCGGCGCGGTCCCTCGCCGACGACGAGGCCTTCGACTACGGCGACGTGCAGATCCAGATCGACACCGATCCCGCGCCGGCCACGGACAGCTGGGGGTTCTGGGACAAGCTGGTGCCGTACGAGAACGTCTACGACCACGTCCCCCAGGTCTGGAGCCGCTTCGGGACCGCCATCACCTACTGCAACCTGACGCCCTCCGACACCGGCGCCGGCGCTCCGGCCCCGCGCGGCGCGCGGGAGACCATGTGCTGGCCGCAGGGGGTCTGGGCGTCGTGCGGCTGGCCGTACGACGCGACGACCACTCTCGGCTGCCCCGGCCCCGGCTCGCCCGGCGCGACCGGCAGCGGGAACTGGATCCAGACGAAGTTCGACCTGTCGCTGTTCCAGGGGCAGCGCGTCCGCATCCGCTGGATCGCCCAGTCGTGGGAGTTCAACAACGCGGCCTCCTCCTACCAGGAGCTGGGCGGGACCTGGGCCGATCTCGACACCGACGACGGCTGGTGGCTCGACGACATCGTCGTCACCGGCGCCATCCAGCAGCAGATCACGCCGAACGTGGACGCCAAGGCGCCGCTCGCCGGCACCTGCCCGGCCGCCTGTAATCCGGGGGTCGGGGACGGCGGGACGACGCCGGCACTGACGATGATCGACTCGGACGGCGACGGCATCGTCGAGCGTGGCGAGCGGCTCACCCTCGACGCCAACGCCTCCACCCTGCCCGGTGGCTGCTCCAACGGGGTGGCGCAGTTCCGCTTCGAGCGCGACAACGTCGTGGTGCAGGACTGGTCCACCAACAGCATCTTCATTGACGCGCCGCTCAAGGACGCCGTCTACAAGGTGAAGCTGCGCTGCAGCGCCAACACGGCGTGCGTCAGCGCCACGGGCGCGACGGTCCAGGCGCTGGTGTACACCGGCGACGGCAACGACATCTTCCTCACCGCGAGCCACCAGACCCCCGGGTCGCCGACGGTCGTCCTCTCGTGGCCGGCCCGGCCGCAGCTCTCCTCGGTGGACGGCTACGACGTCTTCCGCGGCTTCTTCGACGTGTACAACGGCGATCCGACCTTCGCCACCCTGCAGTGCATCGCCTCGAACATCCCGCAGGCCGCCGTCGGCAGCGCCGTCACGGCCAGCGACGCCGGCGTCCCGCCGGTGCCGCGCGGCGTCTACTACTACCTCGTCGGCCACAGCGCCAAGGCCGCGGGCGCCCTGGACGCCCTGGGACGCAAGTCCACCGGGGTCATCCGCGTCTCGCCGGTGCCGTGCCCATAGGGTCCCGGATCGCCCGAGGCGCCCCCCGGAGGAAGACGGGGGTTGTGGTAGGTTTTCCGCGTGAGTACGTCGGGGAAGAAAGGGTCGAAGGGGCGTCTCAAGGCCTGGGAGGACGGGACGCTCCAGGGGTCGCTCGGGAAGCTTCCCGAGCGGCGCGACGCCTTCCGGTTCGACTCGGGGGCGCCCGTCGAGCGGGTGTACTCGCCGGAGCATCTCGAGGGGTGGGAGTACGACGCGGCGCTCGGGATGCCGGGGGAGCCGCCGTTCACCCGCGGCATCCAGCCGACGATGTACCGCGGCCGCCTCTGGACGATGCGGCAGTACTCCGGATTCGGCGATGCGCGCGAGACCAACCGGCGCCTGCGCTACCTGCTCGACCGGGGCCAGACCGGTCTGTCGATCGCCTTCGACCTGCCGACACAGATGGGCTACGACTCCGACCATCCGATGGCGGCGGGGGAGGTCGGGCGCGTCGGCGTGGCGATCGACTCGATCGAGGACATGGAGACCCTGCTCGACGGCCTGCCGCTCGACCGCGTCTCCACGTCGATGACGATCAACGCCACCGCGGCGATCCTGCTCGCCCTCTACGCCGCGGTCGGCCGGCGGCGGGGCGTGCCGTTCGATCGCCTCTCCGGCACCGTGCAGAACGACGTCCTCAAGGAGTACATCGCCCGCGGCACGTACATCTACCCTCCCGAAGGGTCGCTGCGACTGGCCACGGACATCTTCGCGTGGGGGCGCGCGACGATGCCCCGCTTCAACGTGATCAGCGTCAGCGGCTACCACATCCGCGAGGCGGGGGCGACGGCGGCGCAGGAGATCGCCTTCACCTTCGCCAACGGCCTCGCCTACCTCGAGGCGGCGCGCCAGCGCGGACTTCCGGTGGAAGAGGTCGCCGGGCAGATCTCCTTCTTCTTCAACGCGCACAACAACTTCGTCGAGGAGATCGCCAAGTTCCGGGCCGCCCGGCGCCTGTGGGGCCGCCTGCTCGAGCAGCGCTTCGGGGTGACGAGCCCCCGGGCACGCCTGCTGCGCTTCCATGCGCAGACCGGGGGCTCGACGCTGACCGCGCAGCAACCGGAGAACAACATCGCGCGGGTCGCGGTGCAGGCGCTGGCGGCGGTCCTGGGCGGGGCGCAGAGCCTGCACACCAACGGCATGGACGAGGCGCTGGCGCTGCCGACGGAGAAGGCGGCGACCATCGCGCTCCGGACGCAGCAGATCCTGGCGCACGAGACCGGCGTCGCGGACACCGTCGATCCGTTCGGCGGGTCGTATGCCCTCGAGGCGGCGACCGATCGGCTCGAGGCGGAGGCGCTCCGTGACCTCGAGGCGATCGATCGCCTCGGCGGGACGGTCCGGGCGATCGAGGCCGGCTACCAGCAGAAGGAGATCCAGGACGCCGCCTACCGCACCCAGCAGCAGACGGAGCAGGGCGAGCGCATCGTCGTCGGGGTGAACCGCTACCAGGAGGACGGCCCCGCAGGTGACGAGGCGATCCCGGTGCTGCGCGTCGACCCGGCGCTCGAGGAGGGGCAGCGGGAGCGCCTGCGGGCGCTGAAAGAGGGCCGGGACGCGGCCGCCGCGGGGGCGGCGCTCGACGCCGTGGAGCGGGCGGCGCGCGGCGACGACAACCTCATGCCGCGCCTTCTGGCGGCGGTCGAGGCGCGCGCCACGCTCGGGGAGATCTCCGACCGGCTGCGCGCCGCCTTCGGAGCCTTCCGGCCGCGCGAGAGGATCGCGTAGTGACGGTGGCGCCGCCGCTCCTGCGCGTCGAAGACCTCGTCGTCGAGTTCCCGGGGCCGCTCCGGGCGGCCGACGGCGTCTCCTTCGCGATCGGCGAGGGGGAGACGCTCGGCCTCGTCGGCGAGTCCGGCTGCGGCAAGAGCGTCACCGGGCTGGCGCTCCTGCGCCTCGTCCCCGAGCCGGGGCGGATCGCCTCGGGGCGGGTCCTCTGCCGCGGCGACGACCTCATGCTCCTTTCGGAGCGCCGCATGTGCGCGGTGCGCGGCCGGAGCATCGCCTTCGTCTTCCAGGAGCCGGCCGCCGCGCTCAACCCGGTGCTGAGCGTCGGGACGCAGATCGCCGAGGGGCTCGTCGTGCACCGGCTCATGAAGAAGAAGGAAGCCATGGCCGAGGCGGCCCGCCTGCTGGCGCTGGTGCGCCTGCCCGACGCGGTGCGGCGCGTGCACGACTACCCCCACCAGCTGTCGGGCGGGATGCTGCAGCGCGTCATGATCGCCATCGCGCTCGCGTGCCGGCCGGCGCTGGTCATCGCCGACGAGCCGACCACCGCCCTCGACGTCACGATCCAGGCGGAGATCCTGGCGCTGCTGAGACGCCTGCGCGACGAGCTCGGGCTGTCGCTCCTGCTCATCAGCCACAACCTCGGCGTCATCGCCGAGATGGCGGACCGCGTGGCGGTCATGTACGCAGGGAGGATCGTCGAGGAGGCGGGGGTGCAGGCCCTCTACCGGGACCCGGCTCACCCCTACACGCGCGGGCTCCTGCGCTCCATGCCCCGCCCCGGATCCTCGGCGGCGCCCGGTCCGCGGGCGCGCCGGTTGCCGGCGATCGAGGGGGTGGTGCCGGACCTGGCGCACCTGCCGCCCGGGTGCGCCTTCCACCCGCGCTGTCCGGAGGCGATGCCGGAGTGCCGGGAGACGGTCCCGGCGATCCGGCCGCTCGGCGCGCCCGAGGGGGGCCGCCGGGTCGCCTGCTTCCTGCACCACGACGCCCGCGGAACGCCCCGCACCCGCCCGGCGGCGGAGGGTGTCCGGTGAGCGCCGGGGCGCTCCTCGAGGTCCGCGATCTCGTCAAGCGGTACCCCGTGCGCCGCGGCCTGTTCGCGCGGGTCTCCGCCTGGGTGCGCGCCGTGGACGGCGTGTCGCTCGCCCTCCGCGCGGGGGAGACGCTCGCCCTCGTCGGCGAGTCGGGGAGCGGCAAGACGACCCTCGGGCGTTGCATCCTCCGGCTGGTCGAGCCGACCTCGGGGGACATCCATTTCGACGGTGCCGATCTGCTGGCCCTGCCGCCGCGCGACCTGCGCCGGGCGCGCCGGAACCTCCAGGTCGTCTTCCAGGATCCGTACGGGTCGCTCAACCCGCGCATGACGGTCGGGGCGATCGTCCGTGAGCCGCTCGACATCCACCGCATCGGGCGCCGCGGCGCCGAGCGGGAGGGGATGGTCGATACGCTGCTGCAGCGCGTCGGGCTCGACCCATCGATGAAGCGGCGCTATCCCCACGCCTTTTCGGGGGGGCAGCGGCAGCGCATCGGCGTCGCCCGCGCCATCGCCCTGCGGCCGAAGCTGATCGTCGCCGATGAGCCGGTGTCGGCACTCGATGTCTCCATCCAGGCGCAGGTGATCAACCTGCTCATCGATCTGCAGGAGGAGTTCCGCTGCGCCTACCTCTTCATCGCGCACGACCTGGCGCTGGT